>Ga0163144_10022989_pt1 | contig 12334 bp, 15 predicted proteins | sample OliLak19BULKMAT1_FD_123175 | JGI IMG/M metagenome (GOLD analysis project Ga0163144, IMG submission 123175) | Freshwater microbial mat bacterial communities from Lake Vanda, McMurdo Dry Valleys, Antarctica - Oligotrophic Lake LV.19.BULKMAT1 | ecosystem: Environmental > Aquatic > Freshwater >... | reverse complement strand
CGCTCGCCGTCGATGAACTGCAGCGCGCCGGCCTTGGGGAAGGCGCCACGGACGCGGACTTTCACGAAGTCGGAGTCCTCGCCGTAGTCGCGCACCCATTCGGCGATCTGCGCCTTGTTGGTGAAGGAGACCGTGCGGGCATCGACGTGTGCGGTGCGCCAGCGCGCCTGGAACTTGCCGAAGCACTCGTGGAAGCGGCCGCCGTTCCGCGTCGGATTGCCGAAGGCCAGCCACACGATCTCGGTGTTGGCGTCGCTGAGCGCGCCTTCCGCCGTCTCCCAGATCGTGTCGGCGATGGCCGAGGCCTCATCGAACACGAGCAGCAGCCGGCCGCCCTGGTTATGGAGGCCTGCGAAGGCCTCGGCGTTGTGCGCCGACCACGGCACCAGATCGACCCGCCAGCCCGCCGCCTTGCCTTCCTCGGCCGCGGTGATCGCCGTGGCGCTGTAGGCGAGCCAATCGCGGCAGATCGAGAGACCGTGCCATTTGCTGAGCTCGGCCCAGGTCTTGGTGCGGAGCTGGGTCTCGGTGTTGGCCGTCACTACACCTCTGGTGCCCGGCTGCGTCGCCAGCGCCCACAGCACCAGCCACGCGACGAGCGCCGACTTGCCGACGCCGTGGCCCGAGGCGACGGCGATGCGCACGGGCGAGCGGCCCAGCGCGAGATCGTCGCGGAGATTGGCCAGCAGTTCGGCCTGCCACGGCTCGGGGCCTTCGGCGTTGGCGAGCGGCGTGCCTGGAATGCCCCAGGGGAAGGCCGAGAGCACGAAGCGCAGCGGGTCCTTGCGATAGAGCCGCGCCAGCGCAATGGCGCGCTCCTCGAGATCGGCTTGCGAGGTGGTTTGATCGAGCATGGAAAACTCCTCATGGGAGCGCGCAACTCCAGTTGCGCTCATGAAGATGCGCAACTGGAGTTGCGCGCTCCAAAGATTATGAATTCTTCGTCTTCGCCGCGGCGCGCAGCCCGGCTTCGTATTTGGCGACGCGCTCGTCGGCCTCGTCGAGGCGGCGCGCGAGATCGACCGGCGCGCCGCCGATCGGCTGCGGGCGCTTGTTGCCGTAGGTCTCCGGTTCGTGCGAGCGCAGCAGCGACCACAGCAGGCGGTTGTCGTAGTGCTTCACCTTGCCGACCTTCACGCCGCCGTGGAACACCGGCCGCTTGATGCCGACGACGGCACGGCGGAAGACTTCGTCGCGCACCTTCGACACGCCCAGCTCCTGGGCCTCGGTCCAGCGCCTAGCGAAGGCCGGATCATTGCGCTTGCGACGGTAGAGCACGCCGCGCGACAGGCCGGTGCGGTCGGCGGCGAAGGCCACCGAGCCCGAGGCGGCGAAGAGGCGAAAGAAATCGGCGACGGCGCGCGGCGGCAACGCCGCATGGCTGCGGAGGGTTTTGGACATCTGATTTTCCCGGGTTTGGGGGCACAAAAAAGCCCGCTCGGAGGTCCCTTGATTACAAGGAGCGGAGCGGGCCGGCGGCGCTCCTAGGGAACGCCCACTGTAGGTGTTTTCTTATCACAATCCTGCTGAACCTGCAACTTTTTCCCAAAGAAAAATGAACGGCGGCCAAAGTGCCAGCAAAGTGCTGGCACGGCAGGGCGTGACGCCACCGGCCGTGGATCGCAGCGCCTAAAGGAGGAGGAGTTTTGCGATGCAGCCGCGCACATTTCCTTCACCTGACCGAAATGCTACCCAATCCAAAGCAAACTGCTCTCGCGGGAGGAAGCCATGGCAGCCCCATTCGACCTCGTGGTGCGCAACGGCACCGTGATCGACGGCACCGGCGGCGAGCCTTGTGAGGCTGACGTCGCGATCAAGGACGGCCGCATCGCCGCCGTCGGCAAGATCGCCAGCGCCGGCCGCGAGGAGATCGATGCCAAGGGCCTCGCCGTCACGCCGGGTTTCGTCGATATCCACACCCACTATGACGGCCAGGCGACCTGGGACGATCGCTTCACGCCCTCCTCCGGCCACGGCGTGACGACGGTGCTGATGGGCAACTGCGGCGTCGGCTTCGCGCCCTGCCGGCCGCAGGACCGCGACACGCTGATCAAGGTCATGGAGGGGGTCGAGGACATCCCCGAGATCGTGATGCGCGAAGGCGTGCCGTGGAACTGGCAGAGCTTCCCCGACTATCTCGACGCGCTGCAAGCCCGGCGCTGCGACATCGATTTCGCCACCCAGGTGCCGCACGCGCCGCTCCGCGTCTTCGTCATGGGCCAGCGCGGCGTCGAGCGCGAGCCCGCGACGGCGGCCGACATGGCGGCGATGAGCGCGCTGGTCGAGGAGGGCGTGAATGCCGGTGCGCTCGGCTTCTCGACCTCGCGCTCGCTGTTCCACCGCACCTCCGAGGGCGCGCTCACGCCCACCATCACCGCGGCCGAAGAAGAACTCACGGCGATCGCGCGTGGCCTCCGCCGCGCGGGCAAGGGGGTGATCCAGCTGCTCGACGACTTCGGCGACACGACGACCGAGGGCTCGACGGAGTTCGCCATGCTGCGCCGCCTGGTCGAGGCCTCGGGCCGGCCGCTCTCCTTCACCCTGCTCGACATCTCGATCTATCCCGACCGCTGGCGGACGCTGTTGCGCGAGATCGATCGCGCCAACCGCGACGGCCTCGTGATCCGTGGCCAGGTGGCGGGACGGCCGGTGGCGCTGCTCTACGGGCTGGAACTGTCGTTCCATCCCTTCTCGACCTGCCCGAGCTATCGCGCGGTCGAAGGGCTGCCGCTCGGCCAGAAGCTCGCGCGGCTGCGCGATCCGGCGATGAAGGCGCGGCTCCTGAAAGAGGAGCCGGTCTATCGCAACCCGCAGCTGCTGGCCTTCATGCGCAGTGTCGCCAACATGTTCGCGCTGGGCGACCCACCCAACTACACGCCGCCGGCCGCGGAACGGCTGGATGCGCGGGCGGCCGCACTCGGCATCCCGCCGCTCGAGCTCGCCTACGACCTGCTGGTCCAGGGCGACGGCCGCACCATCCTGTTCCATCCCGGCGCCAACTACACCGACTGTTCCGACGCAAACATGGCCACCATGCTGCGCGATCCCAACACGGTGATCGCGCTGGGCGACGGCGGCGCGCACTACGGGCTGATCTGCGACGCGAGCTACACGACGCACGCGCTCACCTACTGGATGCGCGACCGCAAGGGCGAACGCCTGCCGCTGAGCTGGACGGTGCAGCAGCTCACCGACGCGCCGGCGCGCGCGGTCGGGCTGGGTGATCGCGGCCGGCTCAGCGTAGGCTATAAGGCCGACCTCAACGTGATCGACCTGGACCGGCTGAACGTTTCAGCGCCGCATCCGGTGCACGATTTGCCGGGCGGGGGCCGTCGGCTGGAACAGAAGGCCGAGGGCTATCGCGCTACGGTCGTGGGAGGTGAGGTGACCTATCGAGACGGCGCGTTCACCGGCGCTCTGCCGGGACGGCTGGTGCGCGGGGCGCGGTGACGCGCCTTGTCATCCTGAGGCGTAGCCGAAGGATCCTTCGCTTCGCTCAGGATGACAAAGTGAACCCCTCGTACCCGTTGGCCGCGATCTCCTCGCACTTCTGGCGGTATTTCGGCGCGCCGCCGGCGTAGGCCATGAAGGTGCGTTTTAGCCGACCCGGGACGTTCTTGTTCACGCCGGTCATCCAGGAATCGACCTTGGTCAGCAGCAGGCGCGAGGCGGTGTCGTGGACATGCGCGGTCCAGACCGTCTCGGCCTCCGGCGTCGCCTCGATGCGGCTGAGGCCCCTCTCGCGCATGTAACCCAAAAGGTCGCTCACGAACTCGACGTTCTGCTCGATGCAGCGCGGCAGGTTGCAGAAGGTCGCCGCATTGTGCGGGCCGACCAGCGTGAGCATGTTGGGGAAGCCTGCGACATTGAGGCCGAGATAGGTGTGCGGCCCGTCGGCCCATTTGTCCCTGAGCTTCTCACCGCCGCGGCCCTGGAAGTCGATGCGGTCGAAGGCGCCGGTAATGGCATCGAAGCCGGTGGCGTAGATGATCATGTCGAACTCGTAGTCGACGTCGGACGTGCGCAGGCCCTTCTCGGTGATGCGCTCGATCGGCGTCTCGCGCAGGTCGACCAGCTTCACGTTGGGCTGGTTATAGACCTCGAAGTAGCCGCTCTCGAGCGGCACCCGGCGCGTGCCGTAGCCGTGGGTGGTCGGGATCAGTCTGTCGGCGATCTTCGGGTCGTTCAGGCGGGCACGGATCTTCCTGGTGACGAACGCGGTCATCGCGTCGTTGGCGGCCTGGTCCATCAGCACGTCGCGGAAATTGCCCTGCCAGAAGGCGAAACCCGGCATTGCGTAGAGCTTCTCGAAGAAAGCCTCGCGCTCCTGGGCGGTGACATCGGTCGAATGGCGCGGGTCGGCGGCATGGACGAAGCAGCCCCAGTTCTCGCGGCACTGGGCGAAGATCTCGGCGTAGCGGGCGCGGATGTCGGCCATCGTGTCCGGCTCGATGGCGCTGTTGCGCAGCGGCGTGCACCAGTTGGGCGTGCGCTGGAACACGGTGAGATGGCCCACCGTCTTGGCGATCTCGGTGATGGCCTGTACGCCCGAGGCACCGGTGCCGATCACGGCGACGCGCTTGCCCGCAAAGCTGACGGGATGGTGCGGCCACAAGCCGGTGTGCCAGGACTCGCCCTTGAAGTCGGCGATGCCCGGGATCGTCGGCATGGTCGGCGACGACAGCGGGCCGATGGCGGTGATCAGGAAGCGGCTGCGGGCGCGGGCTCCGTCCTCGAAGGTGACCTCCCATTCGTTCGCGTCCTCGTCCCAGTGCGCGGCCTTCACGCGGGCGTTGAAAGTGATGTCGCGGCGAAGCTCGAACTTGTCGGCGAGGAACTCGCAGTAGCGCAAATTCTCGGGCTGGCCGGAGAAATGCTCCTTCCAGTCCCACTCCTTCAGCACCTCGGGTGAAAACGAGAAGCCGTAGGTCCAACTCTCCGAATCGAAGCGCGCGCCAGGATAGCGGTTCCAGTACCAGGTGCCGCCGACGCCACCGCCGGCCTCGTAGACGCGGACCTTCATGCCGAGCTGGCGCAGCTTCAGGAGCTGGTACATGCCCGAGAGGCCGGCGCCGATGACGATGGCGTCCCAGCGCTCGAGGGTATCCCCGGGGCGATCCGCTTCAGCCGCGATGCTCATGACGTGACCTCACTAAACCTTTCCCGACTATACCGCGGGAACCCGGCACGCGCGCCAAGCGTAAACCAAAAAGGGAGGATACCCATGCCCCAGGATATGACCCTTGTTCCGGCCCGCGAGCTCGCCAAGCACAAACGCCGCTTTCCCAACGAAAGCGGCGACTACCGCAAGGCGCGGCAGGCGCTCCTCGCCGAGGAGATCGAGCTCCGCCGCCACATCGAACGCGTGGCCGAACAGCGGCGGGCGATGCCCTCAGGCGGCGAGGTCAAGATCCCCTATCGCTTCGAGAGCGAAAACGGTCCGGTCGATTTGGCGGGGCTGTTCGGCGACAAGCCGACTCTGGTCACCTACAACTGGATGTATGGGCCGCAGCGCGAGCGGCCCTGCCCGATGTGCACCTCGCTGCTGAGCGGGCTCGATGGCGAGATGGCGGACATCCTGCAGCGGATCGCCTTCGCAGTGATCGCGCGCTCGCCGATCGAGCGCCTCGTCGCGTTCAAGAAGGAGCGCGGGTGGCGCCACCTCAAACTCTATTCCTCGGCCAACAACAGCTTTAACCACGACTATGCCCATGAGGATCCCGCCGACGGCGACAACGCGGCATTCAACGTCTTCACGCGGAAGGGCGGCACGATCCGCCACTTCTGGGGCGACGAGATGGGCATGGAGAGCGCCGATCCCGGCCAGGACCCGCGCGGCGCAGTCGACGCCATGCCGCTGTGGAAGATCCTCGACATCACGCCCGAAGGCCGCGGCACCGACTGGTATCCCAAGCTGGAGTACAAGAAGTGAAGGATGCGGCGGTTATCGCCCGCGCCTGCTACGTGGCCTACGCCAAAAAGGACCGCGCCGCGATCGAGGCGCTGATCGCCCCGGACTTCCATTTCACCAGCCCGCTCGACAACCGCATCGACCGCCAGACCTACTTCGCCCGATGCTGGCCGAACAGCGAGAGGATCGCGGGCTACGACTTCGTCCACGTGCTGTCCGATGGCGAGCGCGTGTTCGTCACCTACGAGCTGCGCAACTCGGCGGGCGAGCGCTCCCGCAACACCGAGATCCTGACGGTGCGGGGCGGCCAGATCGTCGAGGCGGAAGTCTATTTCGGCTGGTCGATCCCGCACGAGGCGCCGGCTGGCGGCTTCACGAAGCCATAGTCAGGACAGGCGCTTCTCGCGGCCGTACATGTTGGCGAGCCTGGCGATCAGGAAAGCCACGTACATCACGCCCAGCACCTGCTCGAGCACGACCACGGCGCGTGCGAGCGGCGATGCCGGCGTGATCTCGCCGAAGCCGGTCGAGGTCAGCACCGTGAAGGAGAAATACATCAGGTCCGACCAGTTGAGGCGGCCGTCGGGCCCGTTGCCGTGGGCGGCGTTGAAGGCGTGCAACTCGAAGACCTGCAGCAGGCCGAAGACGCTGGCGAAGGAGAGCGCGATCAGGATGTAGGCGGCAACCGCGCCGAACACCTTGTCCGTGGTGATGGGGCGCCGGTCGAGCACGTAGCGCAGCAGGGCCACCGTGACGGTGCTGACGAAGGCGGCCGTGGCGGCCAGCGCCAGCGGCCTTATCCAGGTTTCGCCCAGGCGGTCGGCCACCAGCGCATCGATCGTGAGGAAGGCGAGAAACGCCAGGCCCCAGATGAAGGGCCGACGCACACGCAACGCCCAGACGGCCAAAAGCAGGATCACGAACAGGCTGGTGGCCAGCATCGTGGCGCCGATCATCGACCCGGAGAGCAGCGGGTTGAGCAGGATGAAGAAGCAGAGCACGGCGACCAGCACGCTGCAGCGGTTGCGTCTCACATACGCTATGCGGCGGAGCAGCCGGCCGCGGATCATGCCGGAACTCTCACGTCCATTCGGCCAGTTCCACGACGATGCCCTCGGGCCCCTCGAGGAACACCAGCTTGCGGTCGTGGAAGACCATCGGCTGGTTGCGCAGCTTGACGCCGGCCGCCGTCACCTTCGCGATCAGCCCGTCGATGTCGGAGACGGCGAAGCAGATGTGGTTGAAGCCGATCTTGTCGAGCCGGCCGACGCTCGGGTCGCGCGTGGCGGCCGGCTTGCGATAATGCAGGAGCTGGATCTCGCAACGGGGCGAGGCATCCTTCAGCGCCAGCGTGACATGGTCGGCCTCGATCCCCGGTACGCCCATGTACTGGTCCATGACGGGACCGCTGATCACCACCGCCTTGTCCTCCTCGAAGTCCAGCAGGGCGAAGAAGCGCCGGGCGGCGGCAAGGTCGGTCACGGCCACGGTCATGTGGTCGAAGTGTTTTAGCATGCAGCCTCAGCCCGGCCCGGCTGGCGGCGTGCCCGGCGGTACGGGCTGCGCGTCGAGCCATTCGCGGGCGGCGTGCAGCTCGCGGAAGATCGCGAGCGGCCGCTTCACCTGTGCCGCGGCGGCGAAGATCTTGGCCTGAGCGAAGCTTTCGTCGGAGGCGGCGACGATGGCCACCGGCCCGATCTGGCCATGCTGGGCGTAGTAGATGACGCGCTCGCCCAGCGCCTTCAGGTTCTCGTCGTTGAGCGCCCGGGGCGTGTGGGTGATCTCGAAGATCTTGGCATAGGCCATGGCGCCGTCGGCCGTGACGCCGGCGAAGTACTTCTCGATGTCGGCCGGGGTGACCTCGTCCTTGGCAACCGCGACGACCAACCGGGCAGGATGGGAAACCGTCCAATGCACGGGCATGGTGATAACCTACACCCGCATCAGGGACGCCGCCATGACACCCACGACGATGCCCCCAGCGCAGAGGGCGAAGAAGGCGCCGAAGGCGATCAGCGCGCGTTTGAGGTGATGGCGCGCATCAGGCGGCAGTTCGTGCCAGCCGACCCGCCGCGACTCATGCCAGCCGAGCCGCCGCGAGAAGAACGGGGTCTTGGGCGCGTGGCTGGCGGCCTGGGCGCGGGCGTGCACGATGGCGAAATGGCTCATGTGCCAGACCGCGCCGACCAGGGCCGCGATGCCCAGCAGCCAGAACGGCGCGAACATGAGCCAGACGGTGATGTCGGGGTTCTCGACCAGGGTGTTTCCTCCCGCGCCGCAGTGTCGGGCCGGCAGACTCGGGCGGTCAAGCGCTGGCGGTCAAGCGCCGGCGGTCAAGCGGCCCTGATCCGAGGTGCCTCGCCCCGCGTAACAGAGGCATGTGGGAAAAGCGCGCCTTACAAGTGTCGATCGCGATCGCGGCGCTGGTGCCCGTCACCTCGGGGTGGTGGGACATCATGCACGGCCTCGCAGACAGCATTGGATGGGCCGACAATCATCACCGCTATCTCAGCGGTCTGCTGCTGGCGATCGGTCTGGGTTTCTGGAGCGCGATCCCTCGGATCGAGGCTAAAACCGCTCGCATCCGGCTGCTGACGACATTGGTCGTCATCGGCGGTCTGGCGCGCCTGCTCGGCCTGGCGCTGGGCGATGCGGCGACGCTACCGGTCATGACAGCCCTGGTGATGGAACTCATCGTCACGCCGTTGCTCTGCCTGTGGCAGGCCCAATTCAAATCAAGGTGGCTGGACGTATCAAGGCAGGATTTGCCGGGGATTGCCAAGATGGAAACACATTTACGCCACATGGCCTCGTAACCCTGTGCACTTCCAGAAGCGCAACGGGGAGTTCCGCACCATGGCCAAGATTTTTGTTCTCTCGACCGTCCTGCTCGGTCTCACCGCCTGCGGCGACACCTGGGGCCAGCGCGCCGTGACCGGCGGCGCCATCGGCGCCGGCTCGGGCGCCGCGATCGGTGCTCTCACGCCGCTCGGCGTCCTGCCGGGTGCCCTGATCGGTGGCGCAGTGGGCGCGGGCGTCGGTGCCGCGACCACCTCGAAGAAGTAGGTTTTTAGCGCATCCTCACTTTGCCATGTTCGCCCATGTCGGTGGGCGGCGTGCCGGTGAGGGCAGCCTTCGCCATCTTGAAGAGCTGGACGGCCTTGTTGGTCTTCACGTCCCAATAATCGGCGTGGGCGATGACGACCGCGACCAGGGCGAGGTCGGGATCGGCAGCACCACCGGGGAACCAGGCCTTGGCGAGGGTGTTGAACAACTGCTGCTTCTTGGCATCGTCCTCGACGACGCGGGCGGTGCCGGAAACCGAGACGTAGGAATCGCTGCCGGTATCCGCATAGGCCACGTTGACCTCCGGAGCAGCCTGGAGATCGGCAACCGGATCGCTCTTGCGCGACATGAAGAACCACAGCACCGCACCACGATCGCTGTCGCCGTTCTGCGTCGTCATCGGCCGCGAATGCAGATGGCCGTTGCCGTGGCGGGCCGTGAACATGCCGAACTTGATGTCCTTGATCATGTCCCACAGCTTGGAAGTGTCGACGGTGTCGGTTGCCATGATGTCACCCTGATGTTTGAGGCTGGTTTGAGCTTCGAAGGTCAACGACCGCCCCGACGGCGAGTTCCCCGCTACCAGCTCTCCTTCCACGGCCTGAGGTCCATCTCGAAGGTCCAGGCGCTGCGCTTCTGGCGATGGAGCTGCCAGTAGGCCTCGGCGATGTCGTCGGGGTTGAGGATGGCATCAGGGCCGGCGTTGTAGCGCTCCGGGAAGTTGGCCTTGATCCATTCGGTGTCGATGGCGCCGTCGATCACGACATGGGCGACATGGATGTTCTCAGGGCCGAGCTCGCGGGCCATCGACTGCGCCAGCGCCCGCACCGCGTGCTTGCCGCCGGCGAAGGCCGAGAAGCCGCGCCCGCCGCGCAGGCTCGCGGTCGCGCCGGTGAAGATCATCGTGCCCCTGCCCCGCGGCACCATCGCCTTGGCGGCCTCGCGCGCCGTCAGGAAACCCGCGAAGGCCGTCATCTCCCAGACCTTGCGATAGACGCGGGCCGTGGTGTCGCGGATGTCGAAGCGGACGTTGCCGCCGATATTGAAGACGAAGACTTCGATCTCGCCGATCTCGGTCTCGATCTGGCGGAACAGTCTCTCGACCTCGGCCTCATCACGCGCATCCGAACCGAAGGGATGGACCTTGCCGCCCTCCTGGGTGATCTCGGCCACCAGATGCTGCAGCTTGTCGGCGCTGCGCCGCGTGACGACAGCGGTGAAACCCTCACGCGCGAAGCGGCGGGCGATCGCGCCGCCCGTTGCATCGCCGGCGCCGATCACGACGCAGACCTTGTCTCTCGCCATGGCGTTTCTCCTTCGCGGCTAATGTGCCGCCGCGAAGGTCAGCGCTCAAGCGCCACGCGCTCGGCGAACCGGAAAAGCTCGTCCTGCCAGTCCTCGCGCCGCGAGTCGCGCGAGCTCGGCGTTTCGGCCAGCGTGAAGTTGACATGCAGGCCGGTGCCGCGCGGGAAGACGCGGCCGGTCAGGATCTTCGCATAGGCCGTTGCCGAACGCGGCGCGGTGCTGGCGCCCGGCATCGCGCGGGCCAGCACCGGCAACACGGTCGACCAGGCCCAGCGCTCGAGGCTCGAGCGCTCGCGCGCCAGGCCCGTCCCCGGCATCAGACCGGGATCGAAGGCGATGAAGCGCGGGCCGTCCGTCGCCGCCCGCCGCGCGAGCGCATGGACCTGAAGAATGGCGCAGAGCTTCGACGTGGCGTAGCGGTCCATGCCCTGCTGCTTCGGCGATGCTGCCGGATCGAGCTCGCCCCTGGCGACGCGATCGGCGCCGACGAACAGCCCGCCACGAAAACCGAACAGCCGCGCCCCACGGTCGGCCGGATCGTGCGTGCCGCTCGCCGTCAGCACGACCGGCGCAGCCGGTGCGAGATGGGGCAGGAGTCGCTCGATCAACACTGCATGGCCCAGGAAATTCGCCTGGAACGTCTCCTCGTAGCCATCGGCGGTGAGGCGACGCGGGCCGGTGATCTGCAGGCCGGCATTGCCCGCGAACGACGCGAGCTTTTCGCCGGCGAGGTGCCGTTCGACCGACAGGGCGAAGGCCGACGTCGAGGCGAGCGAGGCCAGGTCGAGCGGCAGGATCTCGAGCCGATCGGGGCCAACCAGCGCCCGGAGCGCCACCGCCGCTTCCGGGCGGCGCGCGCCCACGACAAGACGGCAGGCCGGATCGGCCAGCAGGCGCGCGGCCAGCTCCAGGCCGATCCCCGAAGTCGCCCCCGTCAGAAGATGAACACTCGACGACATCGCTTTGACCTCCACGGCATACCCAGCGAAGATGCGGACGAATGCCCGTTCTTTCCATTCGCATTGGAGACTTCCCCGTGGCCGCGGCGCTCAAACCGCGCAAGCAACCGAGGCAGGACCGTTCGACCGTGACGGTCGAGGCGATCCTCGAGGCGGCGATTCGCATTCTGCGCGACGGCGGATGGGCAGATCTGACGACAACGCGTGTCGCGGAGCTCGCCGGCGTCTCGGTCGGCTCGCTCTACCAGTATTTTCCCAACCGCGAGGCGATCGCCGTCGAGATCGTGCGGCAGCGCACGCGCGCCTTCCTCGAGGTGGTGGTCGCCGTCGATCTCGCCGGCGTGACCGATCTCGACGAGGCGGCGCATCGGGCAATGACGGCGTTTCTGGCCGAGAAGCGGCGCACGCTCGACCTCACGCTGGCGCTTCGCGATACCTTGCCCGAAGTCCAGGGGCGCCAGGCGATCCTCGAAGAAGGGCGCCTCTACGTTCCCGCCCTGCAGACCAAGTTCGCGGCCGTCGCGGGCGCGCCGCCCGACGCGGCGCGGCTCGCCATGGCGCTGGCCGCGGTCGAGGGCACTATATGGGAAGCGCTGGCCCAGGATCCCGGCGCGCTCGACAATCCCGCAACCGTGCCGACGCTGGCGCGCGTCTTCATGGCGGCGCTGGGTGACGTCAGCTCATGACGGGCTGCGCGGTCGAGACACGCTTCTTGAGCTCGGCCGTGGTGAAGCCGGCGCCGCCCGACCGCCAGCCTGGCGGCGCGAACAGGTACATCCAGGCCTCGCGCGGCGAGCGTGCCGAGACGAGATCCTTCGCCAGGCCGATCCACGGCCCGACATTGACGACGAATGGATTGCGCGACGACACCACGGGCGACACCAGGCCGTAGTCGCACGGCAGGTCGGCCCGCTCCGCGACATAGGTCCCGAACAACCGGTCGAAGACGATCAACACGCCGCCGAAATTGGCGTCGAGATACTCCGGATTGCGCGCGTGATGGACGCGATGGCTCGACGGCGTGTTGAGCACATACTCCAGCCAGCCGAGCCTGGGGATCCAGTCGGCATGGATCCAGAACTGGTAGAGCAGG
>Ga0163144_10022988_pt1 | contig 12334 bp, 12 predicted proteins | sample OliLak19BULKMAT1_FD_123175 | JGI IMG/M metagenome (GOLD analysis project Ga0163144, IMG submission 123175) | Freshwater microbial mat bacterial communities from Lake Vanda, McMurdo Dry Valleys, Antarctica - Oligotrophic Lake LV.19.BULKMAT1 | ecosystem: Environmental > Aquatic > Freshwater >... | reverse complement strand
CCCTGGCCAGAATTGGTCAAGAGGTGCGAGCATGAACACCAAAACCCGTGAGTGGTCACTTTGCGTCGGCTGGCAGACGGGCCGGGCGACACAAAGTGACCACTCACGGAAAGCTGCGGGCGTGCGGGACGTGCGGGACGTGTGGGACGTCTGGCGGGTGCCGGCCAAGGTCAGGGGGAGCGGGGATGAAGGCTGAGGATTGGGATCGGCGCTATGAGGCAGCGAGCATCTGGTCGCTTGAGCCGAACGCTTGGATTGCGGCGACGCTAACGGGGCTGAGCCCCGGCGCCGCCGTCGATCTCGGGGCGGGTGAAGGCCGCAACGCGATCTGGCTCGCCTCGCTCGGCTGGCAGGTGACGGCCGTGGACTTCTCCGGGGTGGGCCTCGCCCGGGGCGCAGCGCGGGCGAAGGAACTCGGTCTCGAGGTGACCTGGGTGACGGCGGATGCGACGACTTGGGTGTCTCAGCAACTGATCGATCTCGTGGCAGTTGCCTACCTCCAGTTGCCCGCCGCCCAACTTGCCAGCGCGATCGGCAACGCGGCCGGATACCTGGCCCCGGGTGGAACCCTCGCGCTGATCGGCCACGACCGCGACAACCTCGAGCGCGGCGTCGGTGGGCCACAGGACCCGGCCGTGTTGCACACCGTCGAAGAACTGCTCGCCGCGGCATCCGGTCTCGACATCATTCAGTGTGCGCAGTTCGAGCGTGTGACGGACGAGGGCACCGCGATCGACACGGTGCTGGTCGCGCGAGCGAATTAGGCGAAGGATGCCGCGTTCGCTCGAGCACGCAATCGCGGCCTAGCGGCGCACTCTAGCTGCGGCACCCGCGCGCGCACCAAGGCCCACGGTCGCGAGCCTCAACCGGGGAGGTAACGCTCGGCCCACTGCCGGTTCTCAAGCACATACTCGGTGCGGCGGGCCGCCGCATCGCGGTTGCCCTCCCAGAACGTCAAACGCGTCGGCCGCACCAGAAAGCCGATCCACGTTTCCGGCGCTACTTCAATTTCCTCGAACGCCGCCCAACGCTGCACCCGTTCGTCCAGCGGCAACTGTGCGAACTCGACGGTGTTGAGCCACGCCAACTCCTTGAGGTACGGGGAGCGCGCGGCGAACGCCGCGGCTTGCTCCTCCTCCGATGCAACCGAAGCTTGCCCCAACACGACGAGCTGCCGAGTGAACCCCGGCCAAAGAAACGTCAGCGCGACGGCGGGGTTCGCGGCGATATCCGCCACTTTGCGCGAGCGTGAGTCAGTGTGGAAGTAGAGGCCGACATCGTCCCACTCCGTCAGCAGCACGGTCCGGGCATCCGGTGCACCATCGCGCGAGGTCGACAGGATCATCTGGGGGCGCTCGGCCACGTCGTTGGCGGGCAGCCAGTCGGCCAACATCGGAAAGGTTGTGGGCTCGCTTGGCGGCGTGGTCAATGGCAGCAGCGGCAAACTCATCGGTTGAACCGTGCAATCTCGTGCAGCGCGGCAACTCCCTCAGTCACGCAGCGCTCGATAAGCGTACGACCCCACTCGGCGTTCGCGCCGACCGGATCCCCGATCACCCCGGTCGGCCCAAAGTCGTTCGACAGCCAACCGAAGCTCACCGACCCGCCGTTGAACTTCACGTAGTCGAAGTCGGCGACTTGGTCCGGAACCGCACGCTCGGCACGCGACATGTCGACCAAGTCCGGCCGCAGCGCAAGCAGAATCGAGGTCTCGCTGTACCCACCGTGGATGCCGAAGCCGCGCTCGTCTGGACCCTCAACGCCGTCGCCAGCGGGTACCGTCAAACCCATCAGAAACGTGCGAAGCCCGGTCAGCCTGCGAATCTCACGCAGGGCAACCTGCAGTAGCGCGATGTTTCCGCCGTGGCCGTTGTAGAACACGAGCGTCTGCGCAGGAGTGTTCGCAACCGACCTACCGATGTCGATGACGGTGCGCATCACGGTGTCCCAGCTGAGCCAAACGGTGCCTGGCGCCCAGTGGTGTTCGTCGGACTTGGTGTAGCTGAGCACGGGCAGCCGCCACACATCGAGACCGGCGGATGCCGCGGCATCCACCACTTGCGAAGCAACAAGTTCAGCCATCAGCAGGTCGGTGGCCAGCGGCAAGTGCGCGCCGTGATGCTCGATCGCACCGGTCGGAACGACGACGATCGAGTCGGCAGTCAGGGTGGACGCCAATGCCGGCCCGGAGAGGAACGCGAGTTCGCGGCTCACAGCCCCCTCGCCCTGCTCACGACTTCATCCATTGGCTGCCGGTGTCGATCGGCGGCTTGGCTTGGAGCTTGCCAGGGTTGAGGAGGTTGTTCGGATCAGTCATCGCGGCGTGCACCGCCGTGCGCTCCGGCTCAAAGTCCACGAACCATTGGTGCGGGTTGTGGTAGCCGACACCGAGTGCCTCGAGCTTCGCGAAGCCCGCGTAGATGTCCTCGGGGGTCGAGTACACGCCGGCGAGCATACCGATCGGGCGACCCTTCTGCGCTTCGATGTGCAGCATGCCGCCATCGTAGACCGCGTGCACCTCGTCGATGCGGTCGATGAGCGCATCCCCTGCGACCTCGACGTGGAAGTAGGTGTTCGGGTACGCCTTTTGCAACCACTCGATCGGGTGGTTGTAGCTCATCATGCTGATCTTCATGCTGGTCTGGGCGCCCTCGCGAACGTCGTCAACTCGACCGCCTGCCGCCTCAACCAGCCGGGTCGCTTCTTCGAGCGTTGCAACGTCGAGAATCGCCCGCAGCGATGAGCGACCGGCAGGGATGCCCGGATCAGCCGGGAGCGCGTTCGAGAGCGTCGGCAGGTCGGCTGAGACCAGACGCGGGGTCGGCTCGAGATCTGCAAACGGGCGGATGATACTCAGCGCCTGTTCGAAGGTGTCGAAACTCGCGAAGAAGCCGTGCCACTCTTGCAGCGGCTCAAGCCGCACGGTTGCCCGGGCGAGGATGCCAGCCGTGCCGTAGTTGTGCACGTAGGGCTCTGCGTCAACGCCCTCGACATGAATGAGCTGCGCATCCGGAACCGCGTGCACGACGTCGAGGGCGAGTACGAATCCCTCGTGGAGCATCCCGTGCTTAATGGATCCGGTGCCGCCCGAGCCGCCTGAAATGAAGCCGCACAGCGAGGAGTTAGCGGTCGACGGGTACATCAGAATTTGCTGGCCAGCTTTATTCGCGGCCAGCTCGAGAGACATCAGTGTCGCGCCAGCTTCGGCAGTGATGTAGCCATCGCCGATTTCCACAATCGCGCGCGCTTTGGACATGTCGAGCACGAGCCCGCCAGACATCGGGATCGCTTGGCCATAATTGCCCGTTCCTTTACCGCGCGGGGTGATCGGCACACCGTGACGCACCGCTGCACCAACGACTTGCGCGATTTGCTCAGCACTGGTGGGATAGGCGACGAGGTCGGCAAGTCCGAGTGGCAACTGCTCGCTGATGACCGGCGAGAGGCGCGAGCCGTCGACCGATGCGCGTTCGCGGGCAGCAAGTTCGATGCTCACCCCGGCATCGCCAAGCAGTTCGCGAAGCTCGGCTTCGAGGGCGGTAACGGACGATGCGGTGACGGCTGGTGCGATGCTCATGGGTTCCTTTGATGCGGGGGCTGTGACGGCAGCAAGGCCCACCGGGCGGGCTTCTGACTGGCTAGTGCGTGATCATTCCGCCGGTGACGTTGATCGCCTGGCCGGTCAGGTAATCAGAGTCAGAGGTAGCGAGGAAGAGCGCGACGGATGCGACATCCCCGGGGGTTCCCAGTCTGCCAAGTGGAGAGTGTGAAGACCATGTGACTACGTCCTGTTCTGTGCGAGTTGCTGCGCCCATTTCGGTGAGGATGTAGCCGGGGCACAGCGAGTTGGCGGTGATGCCGTGGCATCCCCACTCAAGGGCAGCTTGCCGTGTAAGTGCGACGACCGCCGCTTTCGACGCAGGGTATGCCCCCTCGCCCATACCGCCCTTCTTCGCGGCCATGCTGGCGAGGTTGACGATCTTGCCGTGAACTTCGTGGTCGAGCATCCACCGAACCGAGACCTGCATGGTGGTGAGCATCGCGCGCGTATTGATTGAAAACGTCTCGTTCCAATCCTGCACGCTGAGGTCCAGAAGCGAAGCGTGTCTGAGGATGCCCGCGCTGTTGACGAGCACGTCCACTCCGCCCATGTGGTCGATCGCCGATCGGGTCCTCTGCGCCGTGGCGATCGGATCGAGCAGGTCAACCTCGAAAAAATCTCCTCCGATCGCGGCGGCGTGCGACTCGCCGAGCTCCACCAGACGGTCGAGGATGCTCACCCGAGCGCCCTCGAGCGCAAAGCGGGCCGCAATCTCGCCGCCGATGCCACGAGCTCCGCCCGTGACGATGACACGTTTGCCAGAAAGTCTGGCGGTTGTCTGTGTCGTTGAGCTGGTCAAGCTCGTCACGGGCGGAGCTGTCATGGTTTGCTGTGTTTCTTGATCGGTGTTGCGATTGCCAACTGGATCTCTAGGACCTAGAGCGGGGTGACGAAGAGAACGAAGCTAGAACCCAATGGATGGGTCAACGAACTCGTTGGTGTAGATGTCTTTCACGCTCAGTCCCTCGAGAACGGGCAGACCCGCCGCGATGTAGATCGGGACCACAATGTCGAAGAGCTCCTGCATGCGAGCGTCATCGAGGTTGCCGACGGTGCTGTCCGGCCCGTTGGCGGCGATGCCGTCGCCGAGCTGGGTTGCGACTGAATAATCGGCAACGCCCTGGGTGTAGACCCAGCCAGTGTCGTACGCCTCGACCAGCTCGAGCACGAGCGTGTTCGTGGAATCCGGCGCAGCGTAGTAGTCAACCGTTGCTTGCTGCAGCACCGGCACGAGCGCCGTGAGGCAGTCAGCAAACTCCGTGATGTTCTCGGGCTTGACCGACATCACCGCGGCGTACTTGGGGTAGCCGGCGTCGTTGATGAGCTGGTACTTGATCGGCTTGCCCCACTCTGGAACCTCGTTCTCGTAGATGTACGGCTCGGCTGAAGCGAAGCCTTGCTGCGCGACTTTGCCGCCCTCGCTCACGAACACGGCTGGCTGGCCGTCATAGGTCGGGTCGATCTGGTCAGCCGACAGCGCGCCGATACCGACGAAGTAGTCGATGTAGGTTCCACCGGGGAAGACGCGGATGGTTGCACCCGCGGTTCCAAGGTCAGCGATCGTCTCGACGTCTGGGTAGGTCTCCGGGTCCCACATGATCATCTGCGGGTCCTTATCGAGCGGTGCGAAGACACCGACCGTTGGGAGGGCACCCGATTGCGCGATCGCTTCGTCGGTACCGACGTACGCCATGAAGATCGAGTCATCGGCGTACATCTGCGCGTTCGGCTGTGAGAACCCGATTGCGGGTCCACCGGATGCGACGGTGACGTTGATGCCGGTGTACTCGCCGCTCGCAAGCAACGGCCCGGTCACTGTCTTCGCGTCGGAGTCGATGGTGTAGCCGTCGCCAACCAGCTCGTACAGGTGACCGTGCTCGGCCTCCGGGTTCCAGTCCGTCTGGATCTTGAGGTCGGCCGGACAGCCAGCGGCTGCCAAGTCGATTGCGCCGATGGTCAGATCGGTTGTGCCCTCTTCTGCTGGTGCTGTTGCCGTACATGCGGTGAGCGCCATCGAGCCGACGACGAGGCCAGTGACGATGAGTGCGTGGGAACGCGTGATTCGCATTGCTTCTCCTTTTGCTGTGTAGGTGGGGCTGGGTGGGTGGTGCGTGTGGTTGGTGCTGGTGATTGGTGTTGCAGTGCGTCACATGAGTCTGGGTTTCCGGTGCGGGCCGGAGCTAGCTGACGTCGTACCACTTGCCGACAGCGCGTCGTCGAAGCCAGCCGAAGAAGACGAAGATCACGACGCCGAACAGCGCAGAGACGATGACCGATGCAAACAGCTCGGGAGATTGCAGTCGAGAACCGAACTTTGCGATGAGCGAGCCAATACCGGGCGTGCCGCGCTGGAAGAAGAAGTCGCCGACAATGGCGCCGACGACCGACAGGCCGGCTGAGATTCGCATACCCGCGAAGATCGCTGGCAGTGCGCTCGGAAACTCGAGTTTTGTCAGAATCGTCCAGCGGGATGCGCCCTGCAGGAGAAACAGTTCGCGCTGCGAGCGATCAACCGATTGCAGGCCGAACAGCGTGTTCGACACCATCGGGAACAGGGCGATCAATATGCAGACGATCGTTCGGGCGGCAAAGTCGTAGCCGAACCAGAATCCGATCAGCGGAACAACGGCGAGAATCGGGATGCTCTGCAGGATGACCGCATACGGGAAGAGTGAGCGCTCCACCCACCTGGCCTGACTCATGCCGATCGCCCAAATGACGCCGATCCCGATCGCGATCGCCAGCCCCGTGATGGCGACCGCCGCCGTATTCAGGAGCGCAACCCAGATATCCACCCTGGTGTTTTCATTGCCGAAGACGCCGAAGACGACGTGCGGTGCCGGCAACAGGAAGCGCCGGTCGGGTTCGAGAATCACCAGTGCGGCGAGATACCACACGCCGATGACAAGAGCGAGTACGGCCAGCGGCGGTCCCCAGATGCTGGCTCGTCCGATATCGCGCCGTTCGAGTCGCGTCTGAGCGAGCGCGGCTTTCTCGGTGTCGATCGCGTTGTTCGGCAGGCCCTGAACTGACATCAGCTGTGCCCTCCGCGAAGGGAGTGTGAGACCTCGCCGACCAAGTGCGCGAACTCCGCTGTGAATCGAATCTCAGGGTCACGCGGCATGGTGAACGGCACCTCGAAGGTGTCGACGATCTTGCCTGGTCGACCCGACATGACCACCACCCGGGTCGACAAATACACCGCCTCAGAGACCGAGTGGGTGATAAACAGCCCGGCGAATTGCTTCTCGGTGAACAGCTTTAAGAGTTCGTCGTTGAGCCGTTCGCGGGTGATTTCGTCAAGGGCTCCAAACGGTTCATCGAACAGGAAGATTTCGGGGTCAAGCGTCAAGGAACGGGCGAGCGAAGCTCGCATTCGCATGCCGCCAGACAGCGTTTTTGGCAGATACTTCTCGAACCCGGTGAGCCCGACGAGGTTGATCGCCTCCTTCGCTGTCGCCGCACGCTGCGCGCGTGGGGTGCCGTGGAGTTCGGCAAGCAGCTCGACGTTGGACTGCACCGAGCGCCAGGGCAACAGCGTCGCATCTTGAAAGACGTAGCCGATGCGGTCGGTGTTGAGCTCCACTGTGCCGGTCGAGGCAGTCTCAAGCCCTGACGCGATGCGCAGGAGGGTCGACTTTCCGCAGCCGGATGGGCCGACGACGGTGACGAACTCCCCGCGATCGACGGTGAGGTCGATTTCGGCGAGCGCGACCGTGCCATCAGGAAACGTCATTGCGACGTCCCTGAAATCGAGGAGTGTCTTGGTGGCGGTGTCTGCTGGCATGGCGGCTACCTTAATCCGAGCGCTTGGCTGGGGGCTGGCTGTGCCACTTCGTAGTGGACAGTGCTGAGCGCGACAAGTCGGCCGTTGTGAATGACAAATCGCTCCGGTGATGCGTTCGCTATGACATCCGAAAGGCTTTCTCCGCGGATCGCAAGGAACTCGGCTCTGGACCCGACGCTTGCGCCCGCCTGCGGGAGGGCCATCACACTCCGAGCTCCGTCGCTTACCGCAGCGTACGCTTCCGCCAGACTCAAGTGCCCAGCGGTTACCAACAGGGATGCTGTCTCGAGCGCATCACTGCGACCAACGGGATTGAACGGATCACGCACGTTGTCTGCGCCCGCCGCGAACCGAACACCCGCATCGAGCAGGGCCCGCACCGCTGTCATTCCGCGCGGCGTCGACACCGGGTGCTCCCAGCCCTGCAGGTAGAGATTTGTGATTGGCAGCGTGATGATGCCAATGTCGCTGGCAAGCACTTCAGTAATCACGTCGGTGAGCGCTTGCGGTTCGAGCGTGCCGAGGCGAACGCAGTGACCCGCTGAAAGTCCAACCGTCCAGTCCCGCGTGATCCGTGCGTACTCGGCCAGAGTCGGGTCCCCGTCGAGGGCTTCGTCGGTGTGCAGGTCGACCCCGATGCCGCGCCGCTCGGCGACAGCGAGAATGCGGCGAAGGTGGGCGAGCGGGTCTTCTGCAAGGTGCGGCGCTCCGCCAACCAAATCGAGTCCGAGGTCGAGTGCGGCCTCGAGCGCTTCGGTCGGAGTGTCCGGTCCTGGCAGTGCGACGATTTCCAACTCGACAAGACCGTCAAGCTGGTCGCGCACCTCGATGAGTGCACGTGCACCGCGCAGCGGGTCGTCACCGTCCAGAATGTCAACGTGCGATCGGATGGCCGTGGTGCCGTTCCGCAGCATGGTGAGCGCTTGGGTTCTCGCCCGCTCGACAATGCTCTCAACTGACATCTCGGCCGTGAAGGCACGCCACGATTCGATGGCCCGCACCAAATCACCGCTTGGCGGATTGATGAGATCCCACGAGAGCGCCTTATCGAGGTGGGCGTGCGGTTCAGCTGGCGCCGTGAGGAGCATGAAGCCACTGAGGTCAAGCCACGCGGAGTCTTCGAGGTCGGCCCTTACTCCGTCACTGCCGAGTGCAGGCGCGACCGAGCGAACCACATCAGCGGCGAATTCGACGTCAACAACTGAACCATCCGGGAGCGTCGCGTTCCGCAAGCCGGTCAATTGGCGAGGAAGGGATGTCACAGTGCACATTCTCCGGTTCTGGAAGCGGAGTGCAGGCGGCGCGCCCTCGGGTCGTGTGCACAGGTGGTGTATTGGCTTGGTAACAACCTACGGATTCCGCGTTTCTGGCACGTAACGCGTTCGTTTCGAGGCGTTAACACGGCGGCCCTCAGCGTCGATCCTGTGATCAACTGAGGAGAACAGAAACTGGAACGCTGATGACCGCTCGTCGTGACACCGCAGTTGAACTCACGGTTGTCTCACGCTCGGATGCCGCAATGGGCGTCGCCGTGATTGAGTTCGCCGCGGCATCCGGTCGCGAATTGCCGCGCTGGCAGCCCGGCGCGCACATCGATCTCATGTTGCCGACCGGGGACGTGCGCCAGTATTCGCTCAACGGAGAACCGGGCGCCGCGACGTGGCGGATCGGAGTGCTGCGGGAGGCAGGCGGGCGCGGGGGATCGGTGTGGGTGCACGACAACCTCATCGTAGGCGCGACCGTGCACGTGGCTGGGCCCCGCAACCACTTCGAGTTCAGCCCTGACAAAGGAACGCGCTACCTGTTCATTGCCGGTGGCATCGGTATCACCCCGATCGCGGCGATGGCTCGCGCCGCGGCCAAGGCGGGTGTCGAGTACCGGATCGAATATGCCGGGCGCTCGCGGTCGAGCATGGCGCTCCTCGACGAACTCGTTGACGCCCATGGCGATCGAATCACCCTGCACCCGTCAGACGAGAGTGATCGACTCGATCTCGCAGCGCTCTTCTCCGACCTGCCGCCGTTCACGACAACCTACTGTTGCGGGCCAGCCCGACTGATCGCAGCGGTCGAAGTCGCCGCTCGCGGTCGACAGCTCAAAGTCGAGCGCTTCGAGCCGAAAGAGTTTGGCGCGCCAGTGTGGTCTGCGCCGTTCGAGGTCGAACTTGCGTTCTCAGGGCTTGAGCTTGAGGTTCCGCCCGATCGGAGCATCCTCGAGGTCGTCGAGGAGGCGGGAGTACTTGTGCTCTCGAGCTGCAAAGAGGGCACCTGCGGAACCTGCGAGACGCGAGTCATGGACGGCGAGATCGATCACCGCGACTCGATCCTGACCCCGCTCGAGCAAGCCGCCAACGATGTCATGTACATCTGCGTTTCGCGGTCGGCTGGGCCGAAGCTCACACTTGAGCTTTAAGCCGCGCGACTAGGTCTTGCTCGTCTGCGTTGACGAGCACATAATCGCGAACGACGATGCGGCCGTTGACGACGACGTGCTTGGGGCGACGACCCGGGTTTGCCCACAGAAGGCCCGCGATTGGGTCTGCGACGCCCGCGTCCGCAACGCCAGAGACGTCCCAGATGCACAGGTCCGCGACTGAGCCCGGGCGCAAGTGGCCGAGCTCAGCGCGACCGAGACCGATCGCTGAACCCTCGGTCGCCATGCCGAGCACCTCGCGCGCCGACAGGGGCGGGCCGACGAGCGGGGCGACCTGCATGGCGAGCCGGGCATCCGCCAGCAGGTGGCCCGCGTCGTTGCTACCACCGCCAGAGGTGCCGAGGCCGACGGTGATACCCGCAGTTCGTAGGGCGACAACCGGGGAGATGCCCCAACCCATCGGCAGATCACAGCCCGGCGCGTGGGTCGCTGTCACGCCGGATGCCGCGAGCCGCGCGATCTCGTCTGGCGTCACGTCGCACAAGTGGGCAAGGGTGACGTCGTCGGCGACCCAACCCCACTCCTCGAGCAGCTCGAGCGGGCGCCGCCCGTACTTCTCGAGCGCGATCTCGGTGTCCACTTGTTCGTTGCTTTGGGTACGCCGTCGGAGGCCGTGCTTGGCCGCGACCTCACCGAGAAGTTCGAAGGTCTCGCGGCCGTCGCTGTGCACGCCGGCCGGGCCGACCGCGAGCTGGAGCATCCCGTCGGCTGTCGCGGGCAGCAAGGCTTGCACGATCGCCTCGGCCGAAGCTGCGGCATCCTGCGGGTCATCGCGCGCAGAGCCGCGCACGAACACCAGTCGACCGCCGAGAGCCCGGGCCGCTTCAGCCGTCGCTCGCGCAATCGACACGGTGTCTGCGCCAGCAGGCCAAGTCAAGTGGTGATCAGCGACGGTAGTCACACCGCACAGCAACGACTCGGCGATGCCGATGGATGCCGCGACGCTCGCAAGCTCGACATCGACACCCGCCCGCTCATACGCCGTAGCCATCGTCGGCAGCCAGTCGCGCATGGCGACACCACGGGTGCCTGGCAGCGTGCGAAACGCGCTCTGCAGCAAGTGATGGTGCGCGTTGACGAGACCGGGCGTGACGACGCAGCCGCTCGCGTCAAGGGTTCCTGCACCTTCAACAACGAGAACGCCCGAGGTTTCTGTGAACTCGTCGAGCATGATCGCGAGCGCGCCCGAAATGGTCAGCATTGCTCCGTTTTAGCACCAACTCGTATCCGAGACATTTCGGAGAGAAATCCAATCGCGTCGAACCATGAAGTCGATCGGGCTCATCAGCGTTGTGAGTTAGCGCTGCGCTGCAACCCCAACTGCCGCACATCCGCTCTGTGGCAGGCTGGATGCATGTACGAAATCGCCGACCGACTGCTTGCCGCCGTCGATGCCGGGCGCCAACTTGCGGTGGCGACAGCCGTCTCCATCGAGGGCAGCGCCCCGCGCACGGTCGGCACATCGATGGCCTACGACGGCAACGCCGTGATCGGCAGTATCGCCGGCGGCTGCGTCGAGGCCGAGGTAGTCGCCGCGTGCGAGGCGGTGCTTGCCGACGGCGGACCGCGAACGGTCGAGTACGGCATCGAAGACGAGACCGCCTTCGTGGCCGGGCTGAGCTGCGGTGGTCAGTTGCGCATCCACATTCAGCTGCTGGATGCTCGGCTCGCCGATCTCCTGCGCCGCCGCGAGGCGGTCACCACGATCGTCCCGTGCGAGGGCGCCGCGCCGCTGGTCTTCGTGGAGCTCCCACCGGAGCCCGCGCGCATGATCATCTTCGGCGCGATGGAGTTCTCGACCGCCCTCGCCGCGGCTGCCGCGGTGCTCGGCTACCGAGTGACGGTGTGCGATCCGCGCCCGCTGTTCGCGACCGCCGACCGCTTCGCGGGCGCCGAGGTGGTCGTGCAGTGGCCGACCGAGTTTCTCGCTGAGCGCATCGCGGCTGGCGAGGTCGACGAGCGAACGGTGCTGTGCGTGCTCAGCCACGATTCGCGGTTCGATTCCAAACTGATTGACATTGCGCTGCGGTCGCAAGCCACGTATGTCGGCGCGATGGGTTCACGCACTACTCACGACCGCCGGCTGGCGTCGCTGGCCGAGCGAGGGGTCGAGCCGCACCGGATCCAGCGCTTACGCTCGCCGATCGGCCTTGATCTCGGGGCGAGCACTCCAGAGGAGACCGCGATCTCGATCCTCGCTGAAGTCTTGGCGGCGCGAACCGGAGCAAGCATTCGGCCACTCTCGACGACCGACGGTGCCATCCATCCGACGGCAGTCCGCGCAACCCGTTAGGCGCTAGCGTCCTGCACCAGCCGCCACAGCCGATCGCGCGACATCGGCAGCTCCATCGGACGCACGCCGAGCGCATCCCGGATTGCGTTGGCGAGGGCCGGTGCAACCGGGTTGTACGGCGCCTCACTCATCGACTTCGCCCCGAGCGGCCCGAGCGGATCGCTCGTGTCAGCGAAGTAGACCTCGGTCACCGGCAGGTCTGAGTAGCGCGGAACGTGG
>Ga0163144_10022984_pt1 | contig 12335 bp, 15 predicted proteins | sample OliLak19BULKMAT1_FD_123175 | JGI IMG/M metagenome (GOLD analysis project Ga0163144, IMG submission 123175) | Freshwater microbial mat bacterial communities from Lake Vanda, McMurdo Dry Valleys, Antarctica - Oligotrophic Lake LV.19.BULKMAT1 | ecosystem: Environmental > Aquatic > Freshwater >... | reverse complement strand
GCGGTGCGTGGCGGTGCGTGGCGGTGCGTGGCGGTGCAGCCCGATTACTCCAGTTCCACCTGCGCCATCAGCGCGGGTGCGAGATCGGGACCGAGCGCTTCGAGTGCCACGGAGCTGGCGGTGAGGCGCCCCGTCAGGTGGAATGGGGCGAGATCGAACAGGGGTGCGATGCCGCGAAACGCAAAGCTGCGAATGGCACGCGGTGTGTGCCGTCGCACGAGATCCGCGAGCAGCATCGCAGTCAACGGCCCATGCACGACGAGGCCAGGATAGCCCTCCTCGTCGCGCGCGTAGGGACGGTCGTAGTGAATGCGATGCGCATTGAACGTGAGCGCCGAGAAGCGGAACAGCAGACGGGCATCCGGCGTGATCGAGCGCACCCAGGTGTCGGGATCCGGTGCCGCGAGCGGCCGCACCCGCGGCGCTGGCGTGGCCACCCCCGGTTCGCGGTAGACGATGTCCTGCTCTTCCTCGATGCAGAGCACACCGTCCTGCAGGAACCGATAGCCGACGGTGACGAACGCGAGTGAGCCGCTCCGTCCCGACTTGAGCACGACGTTCCGGATTTCGCCGTCGCGGGTTGCCGGCAGGCCCAGTCGAAGCGGATGATGAAACTGCATCCGCGAACCGGCGAACATGCGCCGCGGGTACGGTATCGGCGGAAGAAAGCCGCCACGCAGTGGATGCCCGTCGCCGTCAAGCGATGACTGCGGCGCATGTGGCAGGAAGTAGAACCACTGCCAGAGCGGCGGGACAAGGCTACCTGCACGGATATCGGTTACTTCGTCATCGAAGGTCGCTGCGGCGCGGCTCGCGTGCTCGGGGCTCAGGCCATCATGCACCGTCTCGGTTCGGCCAATCCAGGCGCTGAAATCGAGGTCGCGGTCGGAAGAGAGTTCAGTCATCGTGGCTGGAATGTGACCGGCGTGGCGACCGACGCCACCAACGGATGAAACCGGAAGGCGGCGGATCTGCTTCGCGCGATTAAGATAGCAGGAGGATCCCACCTGAGCGGCGAGGCAGTCACGTGCGTGTGAACGACCATGCGGACCGAACCAGTGAGCCCTCCGTCACGAGCGGGCCGGCGGCGGAGAAGGCAGCAGCCGGCGACGCGCCGCGACCGCTGACTGGCATTCGCGTGATCGACGTCGGCAATTTCCTGGCGGGGCCGTACGCCGCGGCGATGATGGGCGAGTTCGGGGCGGAGGTGCTCAAGGTCGAGCACCCGATCGGCGGTGATCCGATGCGGCGGTTTGGCACGCCGACGAGCCGCCCCGATGCGACGCTCAAGTGGCTGAGTGAGAGTCGGAACAAGAAGTCGGTGACGATCGACCTGCGGCAGGCGGACGGCGTCCAGCTGTTCCTGCGATTGGTGGCGAAGTCGGATGTCCTGATCGAGAATTTCCGCCCCGGCACGATGGAGGAGTGGGGCCTGACCTGGGAGGCGCTCACGGCGGCCAATCCGCGGCTGGTGATGCTGCGCGTCTCAGGCTACGGCCAGACGGGCCCGTATCGCCGCCGCTCCGGCTTCGCGCACATCGCGCAGGCGTTCGGCGGCCTGAATTACCTCGCCGGCTTCCCGGGCGAAACCCCGGTGCTGCCCGGTACGGTACCACTTGGCGACTATATCGCGAGCCTTTACGGGGCCATCGGCATCATGGTCGCGCTCCGCCATCGCGAGAAAACCGGCCGCGGCCAGATCATCGACGTCGGCATCTACGAAGCGATCTTCCGCATGATGGAAGAAATCGCCTCGGTCTACGGCGTCTCGGGCAAGGTTCGCGAGCGGGAGGGCTCCGGCAGTTTCGTGGCCGTGCCCCATGGCCACTTTCGCACCAGGGACGACAAGTGGATCGCGATCGCCTGCACGACGGACAAGATGTTCGAACGACTGTCGGTGGCCATGGGCCAGCCACAACTGTCGTCGTCGGGGTTGTATGGCGACCAGCGGAAGCGCCTGGCCGCGCGCGAGACGGTCAATGTGATCGTGACGGAGTGGGTGGCGTCACTCGATCGGACCGACGTGCTGCGTCTCTGCCTCGACGAGGAGGTGCCGGTGGGGAATGTGAACAGCATTGCCGACATCTTCGAGGATGAGCACTACATCGCGCGCGGCAATCTGGCCCGCATCCTCGACGAGGAACTGGGCGAGATCGTCGTCCCTGGCGTGGTGCCGACGCTCTCAGCCACGCCAGGCCGGATCACGAATCTCGGGCCCACACTGGGCAACGCGACCGACGCAGTGATGCGAGAACTCCTCGGGCTGACGGCCGCTGAATTGCAGCGGCTGCGTCAGCAGAAGATCATCTGAGGCCCTGGACCATGCCCCCACAGGATCCTGCGGCCCTGCCGCTGGCCGGCATTCGGGTGATGGACGTCGCCACCGTCATCGCGGCACCCTATTGCGCGACCATACTGGGCGAGTTCGGTGCCGACGTGCTGAAGGTCGAACACCCGATCGGTGGTGATGCGCTTCGCCGGTTCGGCACGCCGTCGCAGCGCGGCGATACGCTGGTGTGGATGAGTGAGTCACGCAACAAGCGCTCGGTGACGCTCGACCTGCGCAAGCCGGAAGGGGTCGCACTCTTCAAGGAGTTGATTGCAAAGACCGACGTCCTCTGCGAGAACTTCCGCACCGGCACGCTCGAGAAGTGGGGACTGGGATGGGATGTTCTCCATGCGATCAATCCGCGCCTGATCATGCTTCGGGTCACCGGGTACGGGCAGACCGGCCCGTACAGCGACCGCCCGGGCTTTGCGCGGGTTGCGCACGCGGTGGGTGGCATCGCCTATCTCGCCGGCATGCCGAAGGGCACGCCGGTCACGCCCGGATCGACCACGCTCGGTGACTACATGACGGGCCTGTACGGCTGCCTCGGCGTGCTGATGGCGTTGCGCCATCGTGATCTGACGGGTGAGGGACAGTATGTGGATGCGGCGCTGTACGAATCGGTGTTCCGTTGCACCGAGGAGTTGGCACCGGCGTTCGCGATGTACGGCACCGTGCGTGAGCGTCAGGGATCGTCACACAATGATTTCGCGTGCCCGCATGGACACTTTGCCACGAAGGATGGCAAGTGGGTCGCCATCTCGACCGCTACCGACAAGCTGTTCCGACGCCTCGCGATGGCGATGGGGCGACCGGAGCTGGCGGCATCGAGTACCTACGGCGAACAGAAGACCCGACTGGAGCACCGCCACGATGTGAACGAGATCGTTCGCGACTGGTGCGGATCACTGACGCGGGAGCAGGTGCTCGAACGGTGCTACGCCACCGACACACCGGCGGGACCGCTCAACAACATCGCCGACATCTTTGGTGATCGGCAGTTTCATGCCCGCCGGAATCTCGTGTCCTTCGACGATCCGGAGACGGGCGAGTCGATCATCGTGCCATCCCCCGTCCCTGCCCTCTCCGAGACACCGGGGAGTATTCGCAGCCTGGGCCCGAAGCTCGGCGAGCACACGGAAGAGGTGCTGACGGACGTGCTCGGGATGACGTCGGCGCAGATTGCCGATCTTCGCGCGAAGCGTGTCATCTGAGGATGCCACACCGACCGTTCAACGTACCACCAGGGCGACTCCCATGACCGGCATTCTGCACGGACTGCGGGTGGTGGAGGGATCGGCGTTCGTTGCGGCGCCACTCGGTGGAATGACGCTGGCGCAGCTTGGCGCCGATGTGATCCGGTTCGATCCGATCGGCGGTGGGCTCGACTTTGGTCGCTGGCCGCTCACCAATGACGGTGCGCACAGTCTCTTCTGGACGGGTCTGAACAAGGGGAAACGCTCGATCGCGGTGGACTTCCGGTCGCCGCGCGGTCAGGAGCTCCTGACACGGTTGATCGCCGCACCCGGACCCGACGCTGGCATTTTCAGCACGAACTTCCCCGCCAGGGGATGGCTGAGTTACGAGCAGCTCTCGGCCCACCGGGCCGACCTGATCATGGTCAACCTGCTGGGTCGACGCGATGGTGGGTCGGAAGTGGATTACACCGTCAACCCTGCCATCGGATTTCCGGCGCTGACCGGCCCCGCGGATTCCGTGGAGCCGGTGAATCACGTCTTTCCGGCGTGGGATGCCATTGCGGGCAACCTGCTTGCCGTCGCCATCCTGGCCGCCGACCGGCATCGCACGCGGCATGGCGCCGGCCAACTCGTCACGCTGGCCCTGAAGGACGTCGGGCTCGCCATGCTGGGGCACCTCGGCATGATTGCCGAAGTGATGGTCAATGACAGCGATCGATCGCGGTATGGCAATTATCTCTTCGGTGCGTTCGGCCGCGACTTCGTCACACGCGATGGCGAGCGCGCCATGGTGGTGGGGCTGACGGACATGCAGTGGAAGACGCTGGTGACGGCAACCGGCAGCGCCGATGCACTCGCGGCACTGGGCACGCGACTGGCGCTCGATCTGGACGACGAGGGCAACCGATTCCGGGCACGCGAAGCGATTGCCTTGCTCCTCGCGCCATGGTTTGCCACTCGTACACTGCACGAAGCCGGCACGGCACTCGATGCGGCGCGCGTGACCTGGGCGCCCTATCGCACGGTGAGGCAGGCCATCGCACACGACACCGACCTCTCCGCCGACAACCCCATGTTTGCCATGCTGCATCAGCCGGGTGTGGGTGACCTGCTCACGCCGGCATCGCCGCTGCACTTCAGCCGCGTCGAGCGCGTTCCCGTGGCTCCGGCTCCGCGGCTCGGCCAGCACACCGATGAAATTCTGCTGGATATTCTTGGATTGACCGAACGCGACGTGGGTCTCCTGCACGATGATGGCATCGTGGCAGGCCCCCGCAGTTGAGCACCGCCCGCGGCGTTGCTGCGTGCTGAACCACCACCTGGAGATCGTGCTGTGAAGCTCCCTGCGAATTTCTACAAGCCGCTCGCAATCGGGGCCCCGAAACCCCTGCGCGAGCTGCCGGTCCGTCCCGAGCGCGTCGTCCACTTCTTCCCGCCGCATCTGGAGAAGATCCGCGCCAAGCTCCCGGAAACGGTGAGGCAGGTCGATGTGCTCTGCGGCAATCTGGAGGATGCGATTCCGGTCGATGCGAAGGAGGCTGCGCGCAAGGGATTCATCGAAGCGGCCAACGCCATCGATCTGGGCGACACCGCACTCTGGGTCCGGGTGAACTGTCTCAACAGCCCCTGGTTCCTGGACGATCTCGACCAGATCGTGCGGGAGGCTGGCAATCGACTCGATGTGTTCATGATCCCGAAGGTCGAAGGACCGTGGGACATTCATTTTGTCGATCAGTATCTGGCACTCCTCGAAGCGCGCTACGGCGTGACGAAGCCGATCCTGCTGCATGCGCTGCTCGAGACGGCCGAAGGCGTGAAGAATGTGGAGCAGATTGCGTGCGCCAGCCCGCGGATGCACGGCATGAGCCTCGGGCCGGCGGATCTGGCGGCGTCACGTGGCATGAAGACGACGCGCGTTGGCGGCGGGCACCCGTTCTATGGAGTGCTGGCCGATCCGCTGCCGGGCCAGGCAGACCGGCCGTTCGCGCAGCAGGATCTGTGGCACTATACCGTGGCGAAGATGGTGGACGCCTGCGCGTCGAACGGAATCCGTGCGTTCTATGGCCCGTTTGGCGACCTGAAGGACGAAGCCGGTTGCGAGGCGCAGTTCCGCAACGCATTCATCATGGGATGCAGCGGCGCCTGGTCGCTGGCACCAAATCAGATCGCGATCGCGAAGCGCGTGTTCAGCCCGGACGTGAATGAGGTGCTCTTCGCGAAGCGCATCCTCGACTCGATGCCCGACGGCAGCGGTGTGGCCATGATCGACGGCAAGATGCAGGACGACGCGACCTGGAAGCAGGCCAAGGTGATCGTCGATCTGGCACGACTGGTGGCGCGCAAGGACCCTGCGCTGGCGGCGGCATATGAGTTCTGAATCGGCTCCCGTCTCGAAGACGCAGCAGGGCAACTTCTTCGAGGATTTCTCGGTCGGACAGGAGATGATCCACGCCACGCCGCGCACGGTGACGGAGGGCGAAGTCGCGATGTACACGGCGCTGTTCGGCGGACGATTCGCGGTTCCCTCGTCGGATCCATTCGCCGCCAGCGTCGGACTCGGTGGCGCGCCGGTGGACAGTCTGCTCGCGTTCCACGTCGTCTTCGGCAAGACGGTGCCCGACATCTCGCTGAATGCGATCGCCAACCTCGGCTACGCCAACGGTCGGTTCGGCGTACCGGTGTATCCCGGCGACACGCTTTCCACCACCTCGACGGTGATCGGCGTCAAGGAGAACAAGGACGGAAAGACTGGCGTCGTCTACGTCCGATCGATCGGCGTGAATCAGGTTGGCGACATGGTGCTCGACTACGTTCGCTGGGTGATGGTGCGCAAACGCCAGTCAGACGCCCCGGCCCCGGTGATCGTCATCCCGACGCTCGATGATGCGGTCGACGCGGCCGATCTGCATGTGCCATTCGAGATCGAACCGGGCACCTACGATACCGCACTGGCCGGGAGCCCCTTTCTCTGGGATGACTACCACGTCGGCGAGAAGATCGATCACGTCGATGGCATGACGATCGAGGAGGCCGAACACATGATGGCGGCCCGACTCTTCCAGAACACGGCGAGGGTGCACTTCAACCAGCACGTCGAGCGCGAGGGACGATTCGGCCGACGCATCGTCTACGGTGGCTATGTGCTCAGCCTGGCACGCGCGTTGAGCTTCAATGGGTTGGGCAACGCCCTCTGCGTCGCTGCAATTAACGGCGGTCGCCACACCGCGCCATCATTTGCGGGTGACACCATCTACGCCTGGTCGGAAATTCTCGCGCGCATGGAGCTGCCGGATCGCGAGGACATCGGTGCGCTGCGCATCCGAACGGTGGCGGCGAAGGATCACGCCTGCACCGACTTCCCGTATCAGGACGCTGAGGGCGCCTACCACCCGGCCGTGGTCCTCGACTTCGACTATACGGTGCTGATGCCGCGGCGGGCCTGATGCGCGAGTATCGGTTTCTGGCGACGGAAGAGACGCAGGAAGCGCTGCGGCTTGCGCGCGGGGTCTGGCACGGTATCACGAGCGAGGAGAAGGCCGTCACCGTGCATCTGGTGACCGGCGAGGCCATCCGCATCGAAACCGAAGCCGCGGATGTCGAGGAAGCCTTCGAGACCTTTCGCCTGAACGCCAGCGTGGATCCGAACGCCCCCCCGCCGCGCGACGCTGCGGGCGAGTTCGGACTCGGTCGGAACGACGTGGTGCTCTTCACCGGTGCGACGTGGACCGTCACCGGTCCGGAGAGCCTCGGCGTCGAACTGCGCGAGGGTGCCGCGATGCACTTCAGCGGCCACCCTGGCCAACTGGCGGAAGATGCGGAGATCGTCTGCCTCACCACCGATTCGATCGTGATTGCAACGACGACGGGAACGGGGATGCTCGTCCGAGTGGGGCTGAAGCCTGGGACGGTCGAGGTGATCGACGACCAGACGGTGATCGCAGCGTTTCTGCTGGAACGCGGCTACTCGACGGCCTGAGGTCGCGCCGGTATCAGGACGACGAGCGCCACACCACCGAGTATCGCGGCGCCCATCAGGGCGAGCCTGAGCGTGAGTGGCTCGCCGAGCAGGAGCACGCCGCCAAGTGCCGCCAGCACGGGCACACTGAGCTGCACGCTGGCGGCACTGGTGGCACGGAGGCCGCGCAGCGCGGTGTACCAGACCGCGTACCCGACGCCTGAGGCGAGCGCACCGGAGAGCATGGCGTAGAGCAGGCCATCGCGGTCCAGTGTCCGTGTGCTGTGCGCCGCGATGCTCATCACGATCGTGAGCTGCACGGCGCGCGCAAAGTTGCCGGCGGTGGCCGCGATCGCGTCGCCGGCTCCCCTCGCGCGCAGCGAGTAGACGCCCCAGGCGACGCCGGCCGCCAGCATCAGCGCCGCCGACGCGATCGGGGGCGATGACACACCCGGGAGGAGGAGCCCGATCAGGCCGGCATACGCCAGCCCGAGACCGGTCCACTGGACCGCGCCGAGCCGCTCGCCGCGTGCCAAGCCGGTGGTGATCATCGTGGCTTGCACCGCGCCGAACAACAGCAGGGCGCCGGCTCCCGTCGTCAGTTTCACATACGCGAACGAGAACGCCGCGACATACACGAACAATGCGATGGCCGATGGCCAGGAGCCACCGCGCGGAATCCGGCCGCGTCGCAGCTTGAAGATCAGGAACAGCACCATCGCGCCGGACATCAAGCGTATCGACGTAAAGCTTGCCGGATCGATTCGGGTTTGCGTCAGTGCGAGGCGCGTCAGCAGTGAGTTGCCGGCGAATGCGAGCAACGCCAGGATCGTCAGTGGCAGGACCCGCGCCGGTGTGGCGGCGGGGTCGATCGGCTCAGACGCCAAACTGACGCAGGTGGTGATCGCAATGCTTGTGGCCGAGGGCCCCCCAATGCGCAGTCGTCATGGCGCCGAATATCGGGTGATGGGCGCGGCGCGCATCGTCGGGGAAGGCTCCCAGCACCACGAGCAACTCCTTGACCCTGGCCCGTTCGAGATCGATCGACTCTGGGGGGCGCGACACCAGTTCCGGCGCGGTCGGGACGTTTCTCGGAAACGGCAACACGTAAAGCATGAGGTGCTTGAGCGGGAAATGCCGGAGCGGCAGGACATGCTTCGACCGGACGGGCAGTTCACCGGCCGCCATGCGGAAGCCGTCCACCACGTGCGCGAGCATCTGCCGGGCATTCATGCGCCCCCAGCGCGGTGTTGCAGCGGGCGTCAGTCGGTCGAGCCGAGCGATCAGCGCCGCGCGGTCGGCTGGATTGCGAAGTGTCGGCATCTGCTCCCTCCCTGTGTCACGGAATATTGCGTTCCATACGAACCACTGGAAGCGACAGGCCGAAACGCATCGGGAAGTCGACGCGATCGAGCGCCCGAAACCCGAGCGCTTCGTAGAGCGGCACACCCGGCAGCGTCGCACCGAGCTGGAAGCGATTGAACCCGGACACAAGCGCATCGGCAACGCAGGCGTCGTAGAGTTGGCGAGCCAGGCCGCGGCGCGCAAACTGGGGCGCGACGTAGAACGCACGGATTCTGGCGGCATCGACACGGGGATCGAGCAACGGATCCGGAGCGGACTTCACCTGATCGCCGCCATACAGTGTGGCGCGCTTGCTCCATCCTCCGCTGGCGGCGAGCACACCCTCGGACTCGATCACGAAGTACGTGCGGTCGGCGAGCAGCTGTGAATCGACGCCGAAGACGGACACCAGCGACTCGTCGATCTCCGCCTGAGTGTAGTAGCCGATGCTCAGCCCCCGCACCGACGCGTCGATCAGTGCAGTGATCGACGGAACGTCGGCGGCGGTTGCCCGGCGAAGATGCGACACCACGGTGAGCGGCTCTATGGCTGTACCGCGGCAATGCCGGCCTTCGCCACCTGTGCGACAGCACCCGACACCGAGGCCAGCGACGCGACGAAGAAAAGTACCGCGACGGCGATGGTTGGAAGCACGGGACGTGTCATCTGAGGATGCCGGAAACGAAGCAGGGATGGACGCCGCACGGCGCCGTCAGTGCGCAAGACATTCGATTTCGACTTTGGCGCCGAGCGCCAGTCCGCTGGCGCCCATCGCGCTTCGAGCCGGCAGCTTCCCCGCCTCGAAGAAGGTGACGTACACCTCATTCATGGCGGCCCACTCACGCATGTCCGCCAGGAAGGCGGTGCACTTGACCACACGGCCGAGTGACGAGCCACTACGCCGCAGCACGTCGCGAATGTTCTCCAGAGTCTGGCGCGTCTCAGCCTGAATGCCCCCCTTGACCAACGTTCCGCTGCTGTCGGTACCGAGCTGGCCGGAGAGAAAGAGGAAGCCGTTGACGCGCACCGCCGGCGAGAACGGCCGCGGCGGGCCGCCACCGGTTGCCGCCAGGAACTCCGCTGGGCGACTGGATGCGCACGCGACTGCAGTGAGCATCAATGACATTGTCACAACCATCCGTCGTAGCGCGGGGACTCTCATGACGCCCTCAGACACGGTGGAAGTCGGGGCGCCAATTTCTGATCCGCTGCTTGATCAGCTTGGTGTCAGTCACCTTTTCCGTGAGCACCCACTGGACGAGCTCAGGCAGCTCCCCGTCGCTCGCGAATCGGAGGGCGATCAACTGGCGCGCGGACAGCTCATCCACCCGACCGCGAAGATTGTCCGGCAGGAGTCGTGTCAGGCGAAGCTGCTCTTCCAGACGAATCACGCGGTCTTGCGCCTTGAGCGGAAAGCTGCGGGTGTACCAGTAGTTGCCGAGCAAGGCGAACGCCCCGATCATCTCGGCATGGGCATCGAGCGTCCGCGCGGTCATGGCATGGCGGATCGACCAGCCGAGGAAGACCAGCGTCAGCAGGCCAGTCACGTAGTGGAATCCGGGAACCATGCGGGCGTGGTTCGCGAAGGACTGGGTCGGTTCGGTGCTCATGGGTGCCGGGTGTTGGGAGAGGAAGCGTCTCCCCCAATATCGCGCGCCGCAGCGGCGTCGAGCAGGGGCGCACGGAATCCGGGGCGTTTGTCGCCGGAACGGTGTATATCGCATCGCCACTGGTGGCGCCTCGGGTCACGCAGGCGGCCGCGCGCTGGCGTCCCCAGACCCGTGAGACTTCATGCGCGAGCGACCCGACCGGCTTGACGACGACGCCGATGAGATCCCGACCGGCGATGAGACGGCCGATGGCGAGGCTGTGATTACCTGCCCGTACTGCGGCGAGTCGATCGAAATCGCGCTCGATGCGGGGAGCGGCTCGCGTCAGGAGTACGTCGAGGACTGCGAGGTCTGCTGTCGGCCGTGGCGAGTGCTGGTTCGCTACGACCGGCGAGGTCAGGCCAGTGTACAGATCGAACCGTTGAGCGAGTGACGGCAGCCGAGCGCGCGTCGTGACGGTCAGCGAGACTACTGATGCGCGGCGGCGGTCTGCCAACCCAACCATGCAGCGCCGTCATCCATCGTGCGATAGACCATGAATCCACTGTCGGAGTCCGCGGCCAAGGTCGCATATATCCGCGCCAGTCCAAACGTGAGATCCGAGTCCGCGACGAATGCCGTCCGTGCGTGACCGTGTTCCTCGCGCAATCGCGCGGTGAACGCAACCAGCCGGCGTATTTCGTCGGCCGACATTACCAGCGTCATGCGCCGTGCGTCAAAGAGTTGCTGGAAGGCGAGGCACCGCGTTTCGGCGAGCTCGGACAGCAATGCGACCATATCCTCGATCCTGACATCGCCAGTCGCGACGACACGGACGCATTCCGTCTTCTGGTCAACTTCGTACGTAATCGGCATCGTCCACTGCTCCGATGACAGGCATCAGTCCAGCTCGGGACATCTCCGTGACCACACTCCAATAGAGATCAACGACCGCGAAACGCAAGGGCCCGCTGGCACGCGCAGCGCAAATTAGGACATCCTTATTCCTGACATTGTTCTTCCGCGGTGATGATGATCACATGCAGAAGCCGTGTTGCAGGCATCGTCATTGTTCAGTTCCAATCATTTGCTGCATCCTCGTGAACGGGAACCCGTTGCAGCCGGTGCGTGGTGCAGCGCGATCGGCGGCGCGTGTTTCGCGGGCCGCCAACCGCGTCGGCGCCCGATACGCCGTCAGGCAGAATCCCCAGGCAAACGGGGGCATATCGTCGAGCGTCATCCAATCGATGCGCGTCCACAAGTTCGGCGCGCTGGGATCGTCTGGCGCGTTCTGCGCGATGAGAAATTGTTCATCATCATGCCACTCCACGATCCGGAAGCGGTTGCGGGGTCGCTGAAACCAGAGTGTGTCCGATATCGAAAACCGACCGGAGTAGTCATCAGAGAATTCACCAATGACGGTTGCGTGACGGGCGCTGCGTTGCAACGGAGGGGCCGCCCGCGTAACACAGGCCACGAGCAGCAACGCCGACCACGACCCGACCCTGACGCAACAGGCAAAGCGCCGAATCGCGGCTCTTGTCAGCGGCATGCGATCACCGAGAGTGTTAGGCGCAGCATGATGAGAACATAACATTACCAATACGCGTTCTGTCAACGCCACCGACCTCAGCCAGTCGTGCGTCTGGAGCACCGCTAGTGTGGTGTCGCCGCAGTGCCGTGGCGAACGGCGGGTGATGGATCGTGGCGCGAGCCACGGCGCCACCCGGAGCGAGACCAGCGGCATCGCGAGGCGGCGACACGACCCCAACGGCGTCACGGCAACGGCGTCACGGCAACGGCGTCACGGCAACGGCGTCACGGCAACGGCGTCACGGCAACGGCGTCACGGCAACGGCGTCACGGCAACGGCGTAACGCAAAGGCGGAAAGGAGGAAAGGCGCAAAGGACAGCAGATG
>Ga0163144_10022983_pt1 | contig 12335 bp, 12 predicted proteins | sample OliLak19BULKMAT1_FD_123175 | JGI IMG/M metagenome (GOLD analysis project Ga0163144, IMG submission 123175) | Freshwater microbial mat bacterial communities from Lake Vanda, McMurdo Dry Valleys, Antarctica - Oligotrophic Lake LV.19.BULKMAT1 | ecosystem: Environmental > Aquatic > Freshwater >... | reverse complement strand
TCCGTCGGCCACCGATCGAGATGCTGCGGCGGATGGACCACGTGCTGCACCGCATTCATGAACACAGGCGCATCGCTGCCTTGCACCTGCAGGATACCCTTCACGCGCAGCACATCGTCGCCATGGCGATTGAGCAGCAGGCTCAGCCAGACGCCGAAGGCCGTCCAGTCGAGCGGCTCGTCGAGCACCAGGCTGAAGCTGGCCACGTGCTGGCTGTGACGCCGCAGTCCGCGCAGGGCATCGATATCAGCCGGATCGACGCAGACGAACTTCGCAGCCACCAGGCCGCGATCCGGCGGGCGCACATCGAGCAGCCCCTCGATGTCGAGAGGTTCGACGATGGCGTCCCTCACGTGGGCCGAGGGATTCACCTGCGCAAGCACCTCGAGCACCGCGGCCACCTGCCCTGCGTTGGCCAGATCGGTCTTGGTCACCAGCAACTGGTCGGCCGCGGCCACCTGCTTGATGCCCTCGGGGTTCTTCGACAGATGCAGCTCGGCGTTCACCGCGTCCACCGTCGTGATGACGTTGCCGAGACGGAAGTGGTGCTGCAGCACCGGTTCGTTGAGCAGTGTGTACAGGATCGGCCCGGGATCGGCCAGACCCGTGGTCTCGATCACCACGCGGTCGAAGCCCGGGATCTCGCCACGATCACGCCGGTCGAGCAGGCCGCGCAGCGCTTCGTTCAAATCGCCCCGGATCGTGCAGCAGATGCAGCCGCTCTCCAGCAGCACCACCGTCTCGTCGACCCGCTGCACCAGCAGGTGATCCAGACCGATCTCGCCGAACTCGTTGATCAGCACGGCCGTGCGGCCGAGCCGGGGCGAGCGCAGCAGGCGCTGCAGCAAGGTCGTCTTGCCGCTCCCGAGAAAGCCGGTGAGCAGGTTGACGGGCGTGAGCGCTCGGGTCGGCATCATGCGGGCGTCAGTCGCGTTCGAGCGCCTCGATCAAGCGCTCGTCGAGCGGATCGATGCGCTGCTTGCGCAGTTGCTCGACCACCGGCCAGACGGCCGCGACGCTCGGGACGATGGATGTCTGGCCGGTCGGGCCGCTGACCAGGTATGACACTCCGTTCCAGTCCGTCACCTTGCTGCTGAACAACCTGAGGACGCGGTTGGCGAGCGCGACACGATGCAGCCGTTCGTGCCGGCGCGTGCGGGCTCCGGCCGCCATCGAACCCACGGATGCATCGCTCCAGCTGGTCTCGGTGAGAAATACGCCACACAAGCCACACATCAGCGGGCTCCCGCCGCCATTCTGGCGAGATCGGCAGCGGCCATCGCCGCGGTCTTCTGCTCGCCAGTGGTGAGGAAATGCACTTCCTCCGGCAGCCAGCTCGCGTTCACCGCATCGCCGACGACGAGCGGGCTCGCGAAGAACTCGCTGTCGTCCTGGGCCACCACGAAGTCTTCGCCGCAGGCGTCCACGACCGTGATCTTGAGCCACGAGCCCTGATACTCGAGCGCGCCGACGCGCCCGCCGATGACGTTCAGGCCCGGACCCGCCGCCGGCCCTTCGCTGCGCCGCAGCCGGACGCGGTCGCGGCGCACGGCGATGCTGAAATTCGAGCCGACGACCGGTGGCGACGACGGAGCGCTGATCAGCACCTGCCTGCCACCGCTTTCGAGCAGCAGGGCGTCGGACCGCTGCTCGAGCACCTTGCCTTCGACCACGTTCTGCCCGCCGATGAAGCGTGCCACGTACGGCGTGCGCGGTCGCTCGAACACCTCGCGCGCCAGCGCGGCCTGCTCGATGTGGCCTTGGTCCATGACGACCACCATGTCGGCGAGCGCGATCGCCTCCATCTGCGTGTGCGTCACATGGATGAAGCTGATGCCGAATTCGGTCTGGATGCGTTTCAGTTCGCCGCGCATCTGCAGGCGCAGGAACTCGTCCAGCGCCGAGAGCGGTTCATCGAGCAGCAGTACGCGCGGATTGGTGATGAGCGCGCGGGCGAGCGCGATGCGCTGCTGCTGGCCGCCCGACAGCTGGGCCGGCAGCCGGTCCGCGAACTGCCTCATCTGCACACGCGCCAGCATCTCCAGGCCGCGTTCGCGGCGCTCGGCCTTCGCGATGCCGCGAACCTTCAGGTTGAAGGCAACGTTGTCGAGGCAGGTGAGATGCGGAAACAGTGCATAGCTCTGGAACATCATCGCCGTGCCGCGCGCCACCGGCGGTGCCCCGACCACGTTCTCGCCGTCGATCAGCACGGCACCTTCGCTCGGCTCCTCGTGCCCCGCGATCATCCTCAGGATGGTGGTCTTGCCGCAGCCGGACGGACCGAGCAGGCAGCAGTAGGCTCCGGCGGGAATCTTCAGGTTGATGTTGCGCACCGCGACGGTGTCGCCGAAGCGCTTGGTGACACCAGCCAGCTCGATGCTGCCGCGCGCGGCCGCGTTGTTCGTTCCGGGTTTCATCGAAAGCTCCTGGTGCACGTCGGCTGCGCGTTACCCGTTCGCCCCATCGGCAATCACCCCCGTGATCGGGCCCGCTTCCGCCGGCGCCGGTCGACGCGCGCGGCGCCGCTGGATGAGCACGATGGAGCCGAGCGAGATGATGATCGCGACGAACGAGACGAACGTGGTGACGGTACCCAGGGCATAGAGCGCCGGCGACGTCACGTTCGTCGTCATGCCCCAGATCTCCATCGGCAACGTGTTCTGCGCTCCGGCGGTGAGCAATGTGCGCGGGAACTCGTCGTACGAGAGCGTGAAACCGAACAGCGCGACCCCGATGATGCCGGGCAGCAGGATCGGCAGCACGATCAGCCAGAAGATCTGCATGTTGCTTGCGCCGAGATCGCGCCCGGCTTCCTCGAAGGCGCGATTGAAGCGGCTCAGCACCGCGAACATGATCAGCATACCGAACGGAAGAGTCCAGGTGAGCTGGGCACCGAGGGCGGAGGTGAACCAGCCGGTCGGGACGCCGAACAGCTGGAATGTGAGCCCCACCCCAAGCCCGACCAGGATGCCGGGCATGATCAGGCTCGCGATGGCCAGATAGAAGACGAAGGTCGAACCCGGAAAGCGGCGCCGGAATGCGAGCCCCGCCAGGACCGACATCGAGACCGTCAGCGAAAGCACGACCACGGCCAGCATCAGGGAGCGGCCGAAAGCGCCGGCGAAGTCGCCGGTACGCTGCTGCTCGAACAGCGCGACGAACCAGTGCAACGAGGCACCACGCATCGGGAAGGTCAGGCCGCCGGTCGGCCCCTGGAACGACAGCGTGTAGATCGCCGACATCGGTCCGTACAGGAACGCCACGAACAACGCGAAGAACCCGGCCAGCAGGTAGAAGGAAAGCCCGCGCCTGCCGTATTCCTTTCTGTGGGGTGCGGCACCGGCCATGGGGCTACCTCGCGAGTTCCCTGCGCACGTCGACCAGCCGCAGGATCGCCGCCACCATCAGCGTGACGATGATCAGAAGCACCACCGCGCTCGCCGCCGCCGGCGGGTACTGGACCATCGCGATCTGGTTCGACATCGCCATTGCGACCGAAGCGCTGTGGCTGCCGCTCATCACCTTCACCACGAAGAAGTCGCCCATCACCAGCGTGATGACGAAGATCGATCCCAGCGCGATGCCGGTCTTCGACAGCGGCACGATGATGTCCCAGACGATGCGCCAGCCACTGCTGCCGCCGTCCCAGGCCGCCTCGATGACCGAACGATCGATGCGGGCCATGGCGTTGAAGATGGGCACGATCATGAACAGCGTGAACAGATGCACGTAGGCCACGATCACGGCAAAGTCAGAGAACAACAGGAACTCCAGCGGCTCGTGGGTAATGCCGGCACCCATCAGCGCCTGGTTGAAGATGCCGTTGCGGCCGAGAAACGGAATCCACGAGATCATGCGGATGATGTTGGAGGTCCAGAACGGCACGGTGCATACGAGGAACAGCGCCATCTGCCAGATCACGCTGCGGACGTGGAACACGAGGAAATACGAGACCGTGAATCCGATCAGCAATGTGATGGCCCAGACCATCAGCGCGTAATAGATCGTCTTGAGATACAAAGACAGCGTGACCTTCGAGGCGAACAGCTCGGCGTAGTTGTCCCACCCGAACGCCGGGACGGAATTGATGCCGTCGTAGTCGAAGAAGCTGAACGCGATGACCACCAGCAGGGGAATGCCGAAGAAGAGCAGGAGCACCAGCAGCATCGGCGCGATCTGCAGGTAGGAGGTGAGCGTGGGGGAGAGCTTCATCGCATAGCGCCCTTCTTGTCCGTCGGCAGTCTGCGCGCATCGTGCGCAGACACGAGCAGGGGCGGCGGCCAGCGCCGCCCCCTCTCACCGCTCTCTTCGCCGCACGGAGAGGCGATCACCACACCCGTGCCGTTACGAGGCCAGGAACTCGTTCCACTTGGTGACCATGTAGCGGTTTTCGTCCATCAGCGTGTTCCAGCATGCGACCTTCCCCATGCGATCCCAGAAGGCGCCCCCGTCGCGCACGGCACCCGGTTTTTCCATGAGATTGCCGTAGGGATCCTTGATCTCGCCCTTGGCCGGCTTGCCGTCGTACCAGAAGCCGTAGTCGTCGTCGCTCATGAATTTCTTCGCGGTCTCGGGAACGGAGCTGTAGTAGCCCTGCTTCGCGATGAAACCGCCTTGCCAGCCGGACATGTACCAGTCGAGGTAGGCGTAGGCGGCGTCGAGCTTCGGTCCCTTCAAGTGCGCCATCGGCGCGATGCAGCTCGCCCAGGCGCGATAGCCTTCCTTGAGCGGGGCATAGAAACACGAGATCCCGCGCGAGCGCACGGCCGTGACCGCCGGCGACCACATCGACTGGACGATCGTCTCGCCTGACGCCATCAGATTCACCGATTCGTCGAAGGTGGCCCAGAAAGCACGGAACTGGCCGTCCTTCTTCGCCTTGATGAGGATCTCGATGGTCTTGTCGATCTCCGCCTTGGTCATGTTGCCCTTGTCCTTGTACTTCATGTCGCCGCGGGCCTCGATGGCCATGGCGGCGTCCATGATGCCGATGCCGGGCACCGAGACGATCGAAGTCTTGCCCTTCCATTCCGGGTTGAGCAGCTCGGCCCAGCTGTCGATCTTGCGCTTGACCAGATCGGGACGGATGCCGAGCGTGTCGGCGTTGTAGACCGTGGGGATGCCGGTGGCGAAACCGGTCGGCTGGGTCGCGAACTTCTTGTCGCCCGGCTTCTCGATGTACTGCACCTCGAAGGGCAGGCAGCCCTGTGTCGATACCTTGCGGCCGTCGGGATACTCGCCCTTGGAGAAGATCGGCACGACCTTGTCCCACAGCTTGATCTTCTTCAGATCGATCGGCATCAGCGTGCCGCGCGGCAACAGGTGCAGTTGGAAGAAATACTCGATGTCGGCGATGTCGATCGACTGCGGCTGCGTGACGAGGCGGTTCAACAGCGCATCGTGCGGCGCAGTCTGCATCTCCACCTTGAAACCGAGGTCCTTGGTGGCCTGTTCGGCAATTTCCTTGATCGCGGAGTACGACCCGCCCACCTGCACCAGCTTGACGTCCTTCATGGTCTGGGACCACACCAGCGGGAACCCGTCGATCAGGGTCGCACCCGCCGCGGCTCCGGCCGTCACCGCAGCGGTCTTGAGGAACTTGCGCCGCCCTCCGGCGGGTGCATCGGATGCGGGGGTGGCGGTGTTGTTCGAGGTCTCGTCGTTCAGTTCATCGGTCATGATTCTCTCCTGTAGGGGGCGACACAAGGTGGAGCCTCAATACGGCTACGTCGATATCATCTTCTTCTCTATACCCACTCCTGCGGCCAGCGCCCGCTCGTACTCGAGCGGAATGGTCGCCGAATCCTGCAGCGCGATGCCGGTGGAGTCGAACAGCGTGATCTCCCGGTCGGAGGTACGCCCCTTCTTCTTGCCGACGATCACCTCGCCGATCTCGCCGCCGGTGTCCTGTTCCTTGATCAATCCCTGCGACAACGGCACGTTGATCTCGCCGTCGGTCCGGCATTGCCGGATGTCGTCGACGAAGATGCGCGCGCGCTTGAGGATCGCTCCATCCAGCTCCTGGTCACCGCCCTTGTCGGCGCCCAGGGCGGCGATGTGCATGCCCTCGCCGATCCATTCGTCTTTCACGATCGCGCCGCGCGCGGGTGTCACCGTGACCAGCACGTCCGCGCCGCGCACCACCTGCTCCAGGTTGGTGGACGGCACGAGTTTGAGGTGCGGAAACTTCGGCTGCTGTTCCTGGATGAAATGATCGAGCGTGCCCTGCGAACGGCTCCAGATGCGCACTTCGTCCCACCGGAACACCTCGTTGCAGGTGGCGAGTACGCCGGCGGCCATGTGCCCCGCGCCGGCGATCGCGAGAATCTTCGAGTCCTTGCGGGCGAGCCACTTGACCGAGACCGCCGCGGCCGAGCCGGTGCGCATCACCGTGTGATGACTGCCGTCGCAGATCGCCAGCGGGAAACCGGTTTCCGGGTGCGTGTAGATGAGGATCGAGAAAACCGTGGGAAGGTCGAACTTCTCGCGGTTCTTCTCCCGGATCGACACCCATTTGCAGGCCGCCGCTTCGGGTTCTTCGATGTACGAAGGCATCGCCTCCCACTCGCCCGGATACTTGGCCAGCACGATGTGGCCCTTCGGGTCCATGTAGAAGCGACCCTCGCCATGCATGCGGTAGGCCTGCTCCACGCAGCCGTTGTATTCGGCGGGCGTGAGCAGGCCGACCATTTCGCTGCGGCTCAGTATCAGGGTCTTGCGATTACGCCAGCTCTCCATGCCGTCCTCTACTTGCGGTTGCGAACTGGGTCAGCGGCGCGTCACTTCTTCCGCGGGGTGCGACGGGCGAAATCGTTCGCGATCTCGTCGAAGGTGGTGAACTTCACGCCCGGGTGACGGATGATGTGGTTGTAGAGGCGCTCGAGCATCAGCAGCACTTGCGGCCGTCCCGACACGTCCGGGTGGATGGTGAAGGTGAATACGGCGTAGTCCATCTCGCGGTAGACCCAATCGAACTGATCGCGCCACATTTCCTCGAGGTGCCGGGGGTTCACGAATCCGTGCGAGTTCGGGGCCTTCTTGATGAACATCATCGGCGGCAGGTCGTCGAGATACCAGCTGCCCGGAATCTCGATGAGATCGGTTTCCACGCCGCGCTCCAGCGGGCGCATCCACTCGCTCGGCTTCTTCGAGTAATCGATCAGCGTCCACTTGTCGCCCACACGCACGTAGTAGGGCTCGTAGTCCTTGTGCATCAGGCTGTGGTCGTACTTGATGCCCTTCTTCAGCAGCAGCTCGTTGGTGACCGTGCTGAACTCCCACCAGGGCGCGACGTAGCCGGTGGGCCGGCGACCCGAAACCTTGGTCACCAGGTCGATGCACTTGTCGAGCACCTCTTCTTCCTGAGAAGGGGTCATCGAAATGGGGTTCTCGTGCGTGTAGCCGTGGATGCCGATCTCGTGCCCGGCCTCCACCACCATCGCCGTCTGCTCGGGAAAGGTCTCGATGGAGTGGCCCGGGATGAACCAGGTGGTCTTGATCCCGAAGCGCTTGAACAGGTTGAGCAGGCGTGGCGTTCCGACTTCGCCGGCGAACAGCCCGCGCGAGATGTCGTCGGGCGAATCCTCACCGCCGTACGAACCGATCCAGCCGGCCACCGCGTCCACGTCGACGCCGAAGGCGCAATAGATTTCCTTAGCCACGCTCTCCTCCTTTTGAAATTCGAGTTTTTTTCAGGACAGCCCGACGCCAGCCGCATTCGTCGTCGAGGCGCACAGCCGGGAAGTCGGACGGGTGGGACCATTCATCGCCGGGATCAGGAACACACACACTGCACCATTGATCCCGCCGGGCAACGGGCGCTCACCGCACGCAATTCGCACACAACGTGCCACGGGTGATTTCGCGCTAAGGTCTTGCTGCACAAGTTCTCATGCTCGCTGCCGGATAAGGTAGACCGCACACGCGTGGTGCGTCAACTGAACGCGGCGCACTCGTTCGGCGCAACCGGTTCGCGAAACGCGCTCAAGACCGCGAGCGACGGTTCGCGTTCGAGCAACCGATCGGTGATGGCGCGCAGTTCGTCCGGCTCGAGCCACGGATACGGGAAATCCTGCTGCGCGGTGTCCAGCAGATTCCCATCGGGATCCGGGATAGCCGCCATGCGCGCGATGGATATATGCATCGCGCGCACCAGTGGCAGACCTGGCTCGAACTGCCAGCGATAGAAGCCCTTGCCGACACGCAACGTCCTCGCGGCCCCTTCGCGCATCAGCACCAGCCACGGCAGGAACGGGACGCTGTCATTCTCGATCGTGAGGACTTCGCACACGTAATACGTCTTGCAGCGCACAAAGCGCTTGCCGAAGTCGGAAATGAGAGTCCGGGTAATGGCTTCGATACCTCTGAGCTCGCCTGGAAAACTGATCTCGTCGGTCGCGATGGAGAACGTGAGGACCGCCTCCGGGCTGTACAGTCCCGGAGTGAGCGCCGGACGGTTCAGATCCTTCGCCTCGACGTAGCGCTCGAGTAACGCGCGCGCCTGCGCGGTGCGTTGCCGTTCCACAGATCAGGCCGCTTCGATGCGGATCGGCTGCGCGCCCTGCCACAGCACGCGTCGGCCGAGTTCGGGCAGCGCTTCCAGGCCGGATACGAGCGTCAGGAAGTGGTTCCCGGCGAGCTGACCCAGCTTGCTCGAGAAGCAGCAGCTCCCGTATGCCAGGAGCAACTCGGTCTCGCTGACACCGAGCGGGTAGAACAGGATGTCCCCGCGCGAAGGGTGACTGGTGGCGTTCTCGACCGGTATGCCGAGGTCGAGGTCACCGAGTGGCACCCAGGCCGCTTCTCCGCTCCATCGCGTCTGGACCAGCTTGTTGGCAAAGGGCAGGACGCCGCGAAACTTCTTGCAGGTGACAGGCGCCAGTGCTTCTTCGTAGCGGGCGGTAAAGCGCAGATCTCCGACCGTGATGACCACCTCCGACATTGCAGGCCTCCAGGGAACTCGATTCCGTTTTGCAGCCGGCAGCGTAATCCGTTCGACCCCGACCGGCCAGCGTGACTCGCACCACCTCATGCGGTGCGAGTCACGCGCCGCCCTGCCCACCTCGCAACGGGCGCGCTACATTTCCTCCCTCGGTGCAACCGGGGGCGAGGGAGGGGACCGAAGATTAGCAGGCCAGCCTCGCGCGACGGCCGCTGCGCCCGATACACTTTGCAGACAGGTTGTGAAGCGGCACGCCGGCACGCAAGCGTCGCGCGCGAGAACCCAACAGCCCACCCCACGGAGAACCCCAATGGCCGGTCGCAATTTCCTGTTCATCCCGGGACCCACCAACGTACCCGACCGCGTGCAGCGAGCCATGGTGGGGGCAATGGCCGATCATCGGTCGTCGACGTTTCCCGAGCTCACGCGCACCGTCCTGACCGGTCTCAAGAAGGTCTTCAAGACCGGGAACGGGACGCCGCTCGTGCTCGCCGCCACCGGCACCGGTGGCTGGGAGGCAGCGCTGACCAACACGCTGTCCCCCGGCGACAGGGTGCTCGCGTCGCGCTTCGGCCAGTTCGGCCACAACTGGATCGAGATGGCCAGGCGGCTCGGACTCGAAGTCGAAGCGATCGATTGTGAATGGGGCGACAGCCTGCCGGTCGGGCGTTACCTCGAGATCCTCGAGAAGGACAAGGCGCATCGGATCAAAGCGGTACTCGCCACGCACAACGAGACGTCCACCGGCGTCGTCAGCGACATCGCCGCCGTGCGCCGCGCGATGGACGCCGCCCAGCACCCGGCCCTGCTGCTCGTCGATGCGGTCAGCTCGCTCGCGAGCATCGATCTGCGCATGGACGAATGGGGTATCGACGTCTGCGTCGCCGCTTCGCAAAAGGGCCTGATGCTACCCGCCGGGCTGGCCATCGTGTGCGCGAGCGAGAAGGCGCTCGCCGCTTGCGAGAAGTCCACGCAGCCGAGATACTTCTTCGACTTCGGCAACATGGTCCGCTCCAACGCGACCGGCTACTTCCCGTATACGCCCTCACTGCCACTGCTCCACGGGCTGCGCGAGTCGCTCGACATGATCCAGGAAGAAGGCCTCGAGAACGTCTTCCACCGCCACCACTACCTCGCCTCCGGCGTGCGCGCCGCGATCCTGAACGGCTGGAAACTCGGCCTCTGCGCCCAGCGCCCGGAGAACTATTCCGACACGGTGTCGGCCATCGTCGTGCCCGAAGCCATCGACAGCGCCCGCGTGATCGACGTGGCGTACCGCCGCTACAACCTCTCGCTCGGCACCGGGTTGATGAAGGTGGCGAGCAAGGTGTTCCGCATCGCCCACATCGGCGATCTCAACGAGCTGATGCTGATCGGCGCGCTGGGCGGGGCGGAGATGGCCATGCTCGACGTCGGCATCAGGATCGAACCGGGCAGCGGCGTGGCAGCCGCGCAGAACTACTGGCGAGGCAACGATGCGGTCCCGGTGAAGAGGGTCGGTGGTGGCGATGAGCAGTACGCCTTCGCGGTTTCGCAGGAAGGCAATCGCTCATGAGCCACCACGTCGTCCTGCTCGAGCGCGACTCCATCAAGGCGATCATCCGCCGGCCTGGCTTCGAGCATGAATGGGCCGAGTACGATTCGACCACACCGGAACAGGTCGCGCACCGGTTGCAGGACGCCACCATCGCGCTCATCAACAAGGTCCAGCTGCGCGAACCCACCCTCGCACAGTTGCCGAAACTGAAGATGATCGCCGTCACTGCCACCGGCTACGACTGCGTGGATGTGCAAGCTTGTCGCGCCCGCGGCATCGCCGTGGCCAACATCCGCAACTATGCGGTCCATACCGTCCCCGAACACACCTTCGCGCTGATCCTCGCGCTCCGCCGAAACCTGATCGCGTACCACCAGGACGTCGAGAACGGCATGTGGCAGAAGGCGAACGCGTTCTGCCTCTTCACTCACGGCATCGGTGACCTGCACGGCACCACGCTGGGTATCGTCGGCGAAGGCGCCATCGGGCAAGCGACGGCCGCCATCGCCCGCTGCTTCGGCATGCGCGTGCTGTTCGCCGACCATGCGCCGCCGAAATTGGAAGGCATCGACTTCACGCCGTTCGATCAGGTACTGGCGGAGTCCGACGTGCTCACCCTGCACGCTCCGCTGACGCCGGCGACGCGGGACCTGATCGGCATCGAGCAGTTTCGCCGGATGAAGCCCACCGCGCTCCTCATCAACACGTCCCGTGGCGGGCTGGTGAACGAAGCCGCATTGGTCCAGGCTCTCGACGAGGGCTTGATCGCCGGCGCGGGTTTCGACGTGCTCACGAACGAACCGCCGCGCGACGGCAATCCCCTGCTCGACATCCGACGCCCGAACTTCATCCTCACACCGCACGTGGCCTGGGCTTCGGACGCCGCGATGCAGGCGTTGGCGGACCAGCTCATCGACAACGTGGAGGCGTGGGCTGCGGGCAGGCCGCAGAACCTGGTCTCCTGATTGCCCGCAATTGCTCCTTTGACGGACAGATTCTTGCAATCTGTCCTCTAGCGGACTAGGCCTGCCCCTCCAGACACTCCGGTGTTCGGCAGGAGTACTGCCATCGAAGCCGCCCTCGAAAATCGCCGTCCCGTGGTCGACCTGACCTCGGCCGACACTGCAGCCGCTGCCCTGCGAACGTTCTGGCGACTCGCTGAAGCCTGGGATCTGAGCCCTGCCGAACAGCAGACGCTGCTTGGCGTCGGCCGCTCCGCGTTGTACCAATGGCGCCAAGGCAAGGTCGGCCCACTCGATCGACACGTACTGGAGCGCCTCTCCTACCTGTTCGGCATCTATGCGGCGCTGCAGATTCTGCTGCCGATCCCGGAGCGGGCGCACGAGTGGGTGCGGAAGCCCGACGCCGCGCCGCTTTTCGGCGGCCGTTCGGCGCTCGATCGCATGCTCGCGGGCCAGGTGGCGGACCTCTTCGTGGTGCGCCAATACCTGGACTCGCAACGCGGCGGAAAGTCCTGATCGACCCTTCGGCAATACCGGTATCGAGGGTTCGCTGGCAGCCCTGCCACCGGCTCATTCCCGCTCGATTCCCCACCGTCGGTCTGTTCGACGTCTTTGCGGATCCGTCGGATCCGGAAACGGTCTTCGCGATCGAAGCCATCACCAACCCGCGTCTGCGTGACGAGACCGGTGAACTGCAGCTCGTGCACCGGAGGAGCGTGTAAGCGGCGCGGGAGCGACGTTGATCATGGCTGTCTTCACGCACCTGAATCCCGAAGGGTCCCGCTTCTCGGACGGGCACCACGGCGTGTACTCCGCGTCCGACACCGTCGAGACCGCGATCGCCGAAGTAGTCCACCATCGCTCGCTCTTTCTCAGCCGCACCGCGGAACCTGCC
>Ga0163144_10022982_pt1 | contig 12335 bp, 10 predicted proteins | sample OliLak19BULKMAT1_FD_123175 | JGI IMG/M metagenome (GOLD analysis project Ga0163144, IMG submission 123175) | Freshwater microbial mat bacterial communities from Lake Vanda, McMurdo Dry Valleys, Antarctica - Oligotrophic Lake LV.19.BULKMAT1 | ecosystem: Environmental > Aquatic > Freshwater >... | reverse complement strand
TCGGACATGCCAGGTAGCAAAGAGAGCAACGAAGTGAGGTATGCGCGCAGCAGCGAGATCATCCAAATCCTCCAGGGAATGTGGGCGACGGATGGCCCCTATGAGTGGAAGGGCGAATTCTACGACCTGGCGCTTCCGACGACGGATCCGGCGAGGACCTATCAACAGAACGGCGGACCGCTGCTCTACTTTGGGGGCATCTCACCAGCGGCGCAGGACCTCTGTGCCAAGCATTGCGATGTCTTCCTGATGTGGCCGGAAACGGAGGATCGGATTGCGGAGACCATGCGGGTGATGTCTGCGCAAGCGTCTGCCTATGGACGCACTCTCGACTTCGGATTCCGCGCCCACGTCATCGTGCGCGAGACGGAAGCCGAAGCACGCGCTGCGGCGGACCGCCTCATTTCAAAACTCGATCTCGCGAAGGGCGCGGAGATCAAGTCCCGCTCGATGGACAGTCAGAGCGCCGGGGTGCTGCGGCAGGACGCCCTCCGTGCGGCGAGTGCGGACCTCTTTATCGAGGATCATCTTTGGAGCGGTGTGGGCCTGGCCCGAAGCGGCTGCGGCAGCGCTATCGTGGGCGACCCCGACCAAGTGCTGGCGAAGTTGAACCGATACATGGATATGGGCATTCGGTCCTTTATTCTGAGTGGTTATCCTCACCTCGATGAATGCGATCTTTTCGCACGTTATGTCCTGCCGAGCCTGCCAACCTGCCGCCTCAATGCATTGCAAGGTCGCCTCGTTTCGGATCCAGTCACCCCGCTCACGACGGCACCCCGCAGGTAGTCGAGGCCTTCGTTCCTTCGACAATTTTCTGCTCGCCCATGACCCAGCGCATTGTTGGCATCAACTTCGACCACTTTCATATGGGCGATCTCTTGCGGATGGCTCACGAGCACCCGGGCGCGGAGATCGTGGGGATCGCCGATGAGACTCCTGCTCGAATGGTCGAGGCGCAAAAGAATTTTGGATTGAGCGACAAAGCGGTCTTTGCAGACTATCGGGAGTGCCTGGAGCGGGCTCAACCTGACCTCGTGATTCTCTGTCCGTCGGCGGCGCGTCATGCGGATTGGGTCGAGCGGGTCGCACCCTATGAGGTCGCCATTCTGGTGGAGAAGCCTTTTGCTTCGAATCTCGTCGAGGCGGATCGGATGATCGCGGCTATGGCGGCTACAGGCCGGATGCTGGCGATCAACTGGCCGCTCGCCTGGATGCGCTCCCATCGGCGGTGCCATGAGTTGATTCGCGAAGGATTGATCGGCGAGGTGTTGGAAGTGCATTATCATGATGGCAATCGCGGACCTCTCCGGCACGGTGCGGACAAACGGGAGCGGGAACCGAGTGTGGCAGACAAGGCCGCGAGCTGGTTCTACCGCGCGGATGAGGGGGGCGGAAGCTTGCAGGACTACCTCGGCTACGGGACGACTCTGGCGACTTGGTTCAATGGGGGGCAGGTTCCCATCGAGGTGATGGCAATGTGGGATTGTCCGCAGAATGGTTTAGAGGTCGATGAGCACAGCATCACGCTGGTGCGATATGCGACAGGTCTTTCCAAATTCGAAACCCGGTGGGGCGCGCTCAGTGATCCATGGACCCGGCAAACCGAACCCCGGTGCGGTTACGTGGTGCGCGGGAGCGAGGGAACCATCGCCAGTTGGGACTACGCGGATCACGTCGTGGTGCAGACGAGAAGGGACCCGCACGGGAAGAAGATCGAGGCCCCGGTTTCCGATTCGCCCAATCGAAATCCTGTCGAATGTGTGTTACATTGTCTGAGTGAGGGACTTCCGCTGGATGGTCCCCTCAGCCCGGCGATGTCTCGGATCGGGCAACGGATTGTGGATACGGCGATGGAGAGCGTGCGGCAGGGCAGGGTGGTGTCGTTGCTTCCTTGAGGATTCTTTTATCGATCCTCTCTCACGCCTCCCGTTCGAAAGGATCCGACTCAGCCATTCCACCAATCTAACCGTCAAAATGGTATCAGTCGATCCGGACCGCTGCGCAGACCATCTCAAGCACCCGCCAGAGGGCGCTCCCCCCGAGAGATCCCTCGTGAAATCCGGTCGCCGGTATCGGCGTCCAATTGTCCCTTTCGCGGCTGGGTTCCGGTTGAGGAATACCGGTGAGACTCGGGTCGTATTGGGTGCCCTTGCCACCGAGTTTGTAGATCACCAGATCGAGTGATGGAACGACGTAGATGCAGAACCCTCCGGCGCCGGATTTGAAAAATGCGTCGCGGGGAGCTCCGGCGATGTGACCGTCTGCATTGTGCTCGAACTGAAGACTGAAGGGGGTGTGCGGATTGTAGGGGGAGGGTTGGTGGCAAAGCTTGATGTAGTCCGCCGGCACCAGTTGTTGATCGGCCCAGCGCCCCTCGCGCAAGAGGCAATAGGCGAAGCGAAGGGCATCGGTCGCGTGAAGAGCGGTGCTGCCGGCTCCGTTCGCGTGAGGCATCAGGTAGTCGCCGCGTTGCAGGCAATAGCCCCATGGACCCCAGCCTTGCGGTTTGGCGAGTCGTTCGTTGATGTAGTCCTGCAACTCCATGCCGGTGATATGGCGAAGCACAATACTGGCGATATGTGGCGATGGTGACGAGTAGGAGTATCCCGCTCCTGGATCCGTCCACAGGGGAACCTGGAGGGAGGACTGATCGAGATCACGGATGTTCTGGCCGGGAACGGGTTCGAGCTTTTGTGACTTGCCCATTACGGATCCACTGGGAGTCTGACCCTCGCCCCAGTAACCTCCGCTCATGCAGAGAAGTTGGCCCAAAGCGATGTTCGCCTTGCGTGGATCATTGAGAGGAAAGGCCTCGGGAAGGTAGGTTTCCGTGAATACTTTTGTATCAAGGCCTTCAGGGATTTTGTCCTTGAACTCCTGGAGCATGATTCCGCATGCGATGCTGGTGAAGGCCTTCCCTGTAGAGGCCATGTCCGGGTTGGCGTTGCGACTGGCCCGGCCGAAGTATGTTTCGTAGCAGAGCCAACCCTTGTGAACCACGAGCAGACCTCCGTTCGGAGTGGATCGCTCGGTGACCTCATAGGCGGCGTCGAGTTTTGGTAGGTCCATCCCTGCCTGATCGCGAACCTCCTCATGGGTTAGCGCGGTTCTCCATCCACCGTTGGCATCGGGCGGCGGGAAATAATCTGCTTCTTCTGCCTGAAGGACCGAACACCCGAGAGCGAGGAAAATGACCGGGAAGGGGGATTTAGGCATAGCGGGGGATGGTGCAATTCAAGCGGTCAGGGCCGGAACATGCAAGGTCAAAAGGGCCAGTTCGGGAGGGCAAAGGAAACGAGCGGGGATCGTGAGGGTGCCGATGCCACGAGTGACGAAGAGAGACCGATTGTCCTTTTGATAGTGTCCGTAGGGATATCGTTTGCCGTAGGCGGGCAGCCTGATGGGGCCGTAGAAAGGAGCGCAAATTTGTCCGCCATGGGTGTGACCCGAGACTTGGAGGATCACGCGGTCGCTTTGGTAGTCATCGAATGTGTCCGGTTCGTGCCACGCTACTAGAATGGGCAGGCTCCTCGGCACGGCGCTGATCGTTTCCTGAAAATTGGGTCGTCCTCCCCAGACGCTCTGGATGCCGGCAAGGGCGAAGGTGTCGAAAGCGATATGCTCATCGACGAGCAGTTGAATGCCGGCATCGGCGAGCATTCGGGGCATGTCTCCGTGATAATGCCAACAGTCGTGATTCCCGAGCACGGCAAAGCTGCCGAGGCGAGACTTCGCGGCAGCCAATTCGCGGCAGAGGGCGGTCATCGGTGCGAGGTCGCGTGAGATGTAGTCGCCCGCGAGGACCACGACATCAACATCCGCATCATTGATGGTCCGCACGGCTTGAGCGATTAGGGCATTGCTCCCAAAGTCGTCATGGTGAAAGTCGGCCATCAGCGCGATTTTAAGTCCGTCGAGGGAACGGTTCTTTTCCTCCAGTGGAATGGTCACTTCGGAAACGGAGAGTTGGTTTTTTTCCCAGGTGCTCGAGTATCCCGCCGTTGCGGCGGGTATCCCGTAGAGGGCCAGTCGGGAAAAAAGAGCGCGGCGGGAGAAGGTCATGAGGGAAGGGGAGGGGAGGAGTGGAGGAGCGATGTCCGACGGCGCATAGCTGCTTGCCAGCTTACTCGCTTACCAGCTTACTCGCTTACTCGCTTACTCGCTTACTCGCTTACTCGCTTACCAGCTTACTTGCTAAACCACTAACAAAGCGCGCATCCGCTCCAGTCCAATACGCGCCGTTTCTCGCGGATCTTTCGCCCACCACGACTCATTAAAAAGCTCAAGGCTGATCCACTTGTCGTAGCCTTTTTCGCGCAGCACTCCCAACTCTGTCTCAAGGTCGATTACTCCGTCACCGATCATGACTCGGTCAGGATCTTTTTGCGATCCGCTGGGAATATCAGAGGCCGCGTCGTTGATGTGGTAGTGGGCGATCCGCTCAAGCGGGAGACCCCGGATGTCGTCGAGTGTTGTGCGATTGTTCCAGTTGTGGAAGGCGTCGAGTATAGTCACGCCGTCGGGATCGTTCGCTTCGTCGAGCACCGCCACGGTGTCCGCGACGTTGTTGAGGCTGGCAAAAAAGCTGATGTATTCGAGCACGGCTCGCACGCCAGTTTCGCGTCCGATTTGGAGGAGGTCGCGGTAGCCGGCGGCGAGTCCCGTAAGTCCAGGGCGCTCCAAGGGTGGAGTGCAAACCATCAAAGGCGAACCCAGTCGTGCAGCCAGCTCGAAGCGTCTTCGCGCTTCATCAAGGGCGAGGCGATACTCCCACCCGCTTGTTTCCCCCCATTGTCGCACCGCGATGAAACACGGCACGGCGAGTCCCGAGTCGGCGAGCGCCTTTTCTACATCGGAGACTTCGCCGCCGCGTCCGATATGCTGGTAGATTTCTACCGCCCACAGCTCGATTCCATCGTAACCAGCCTCCCCCGCGATCCGGATTTTGTCCAGCAGGGGAGTGGGTTTGATGGTGGACGAATTGAGGGCGATCTGCATGAGGGCCAAGGCAAACGGATCAGCACGAGTTGGTTAGACGCCCAAAATTTCCTCGACCCGTTCCATTGGCAAAAAATGCCCGACGGAAGGTTGGCTGAGATCGGGTTGGCTTTGTTGCCAAGTGGCGTAGATCCCCGCCGGAGTAATGAGGGTGGCGACGTAACGGGAGCAGCCGGTTCCGTAGGGCGAGACGAATAAGGGGGCGTCGGGCGAGATGCTGGTGATTCGGGTGAGGTCGGTATCGTCCCCGAGGGCGATGCCGCCGATTTCTTCGCAGGACCAACCGCGAGGACGGGAGACGGCGGTGGGGTTTTCGTCGAGTTGGCGGAGGCACTCGCAGCTGTCGTAAAAGTAGAGCGAGCGTGCCGGACCATCTGCGAAAGCGCCGACGCGAGGAATCGCGAGTCGATCGGTCACGCGGGCTGCGGCGATGTCCCAGACAGGACCGCGGCGGAGCAGATCGTCGGTGATTTCCTGGAAGTGATTTCCTCCTGCATGGCGTCGCCACAGAGCGGTGCCGCTGCTGGACCAGGTGTAGGGGTGGGTGCAGTAGCCGAGCATCAGGTCGCCATTGGGAGCGTCCCACAGCCAGGGATCCTTGCAATGGAGACGGCCGAAGTCATCGTGACCGAAAGGGACGATCTCTTCGATGGTGGCGGGATCGAGTTGGGCGAGAGTGGGCGCGGCGATGCGGTCGATGCTCCAGACACCGGCACCGGGTTTTTGGAAGGACTGGATCGCTTCGGGATAGGGGGTGTCCTTCTCCGTCGAGACAAAGAGCTCGATTCCCGCGGCGGTGCGATGCAGCGCGACCCCCTCGATGGAGACAACCCCCATTCCGGAGTGTGCCAGGTCGGCTTTGGTAAACGAAAGCACTTTTTCAAAGGGAGCGCTCCATGACTCGGCACGAAAGACGGCCATCTCCAGACCGCGCTCACCAGCGCCGACGCCCGTCCGCGAGTCGCCGTAGTTGCGATAGCGGCCGCAGAGCAGGACCGATCCGTCCTGGTCCTCGATCAGATTGCCTCCGCCGAACCAGAACCCTGTTGAGCGAGCCTGAGGTTCGACGAGGACGCGGGCCGCCTTTTGATCGATGAGCGCTGAGGCCAGCGTAGTGAGTTTGTTGGTAGAGTCAGGATGAAGCATGGGGAAGAGGTCAGCCGCGCCGGGAGGAAACAAAGTCGAAGAGCACTCGTTCCAAAGGATCCGCCGTCGAGACGAGTTGATGGGTGATGCCGTGGCGAGCACAGAGCCGACGAATCGCCTCTTGGTGCGTCGCGAAGCGTTCCAGATACTGTCGCCTGGCCACGGCAGGATCCACGAAAAGTTCCCGCCCTGTCTCGCTGTCGCGGAAATGGGTCGCTTTGGAAAATTCAAAATCGATCTCGCGCGGATCGAGGAATTGAAATACGACGATCTCGTGTCGGCCCGCCGCGAGGTAGCCGAGCTCCCGCTCCAAGTCCGGAAGGGGCGCGAGCAGGTCGGACATCAGGATGATAAGGCTTCGCTTCCGAATGATCTCCGAGAGTCCGCGCAGCGCCGCTCCGAGATTGGTGCCGTGCCCGCCGGGCGCGCGTTCCAGTTGTAGTAAGAGTCTCCGCCATTGGCCAGGACGATTGCGGGCGGGGATGTGTTGATCGACCTTTTCGTCGAAGGTCGTCAGGCCCACCGCGTCGTTCTGCCCCATCAGGAAAAAGGCGAGGGTGGCAGCGCAGGTCGCGGCGTAGTCGGCCTTGCTGAACTCGCCCGAGCCGTAGGTCATCGAGCGGCTCCGGTCGAGCAGGAGATGGGCGCGCAAATTGGTCTCGTCCTCAAACTTTTTGATGAAAGTCCGGTCGCTCCGAGCCATCACTTTCCAGTCGATGAAGCGAGGGTCATCTCCCGGCACGTAGGGGCGATACTCACTGAACTCCACCGAGAAGCCATGATAGGGAGAGCGGTGCAGTCCCTTCCACAATCCTTCCATCACCATCCTCGCCCGCAATTCAAGCGACTTCACCCGCATCAAGGCGGTCGGGTCGAGGTGGGGGAGGGTGGGCATGGGGGAGGAAGCTTTTCAGCGGTTCAGCTTTTCAGCTTTTCAGCTTTTCAGCTTTTCAGCGGTTTAGCGGTTTAGCGGTTTAGCGGTTTAGCGGTTTAGCGGTTTAGCGGTTTAGCGGTTTAGCATCAGCTGTTGAAGGCACATGCAACCGGACAACAAGATGTGCATTTGGTCGTGTCATACTCGCTGAATAGCTGAACCGCTTCCTCCCCTCACTTCTCCAAAGTGAGAGAAAGCAGCTTCGCGATCACCGCATCCACGGTGATCCCTTCAGCTTCGGCGCGGTAGTTGGTGAGGATGCGGTGACGGAGGACGGGGACGGCGAGGGCGCGAATATCGTCATAGGTGACGTGGGTGCGACCATCGAGCAGGGCCCGGGTTTTGGCTCCGAGCACGAGGCTCTGGCCGGCCCGGGTTCCCGCACCCCAGTTGACCCATTCGTTGATATAGTCGCTGCTGTGTGGCTGGCCGGGACGGGAGGCGGCGGCGAGACGAACCGCGTAGCGGACCACTTCGCTGGCGATGGGGACCCGGCGCACCACCGTGTGGCATTTAAGCAGGTCCTCCCCGCTGAAAACCGACGACACCTTCTCCGGGCCCGCTCCGGTTGTTTGAGTCACGACGGCGACTTCTTCATCCTCCGCCAGGTAATCGATCACCACATTAAACATGAAGCGGTCAAGCTGGGCCTCGGGCAGGGGGTAGGTGCCTTCCATCTCGATCGGGTTTTGGGTGGCGAGCACAAAAAAGGGCTTTTCCAAGGGCATCGTAGTCCCCGCGACGGTGACCTGCTTTTCCTGCATCGCTTCCAGTAGGGCGGCCTGGGTTTTGGGAGGGGTCCGGTTGATTTCGTCAGCGAGGATGATGTTCGCAAAGATCGGGCCCCTGGAGAAAACCAACTCGCGACGGCCCTCGGGCGTGTCCTCCAGGATTTCCGTTCCGGTGATGTCCGAAGGCATCAGATCGGGGGTGAACTGGATGCGGCGGAAACTCAGATCGAAGACCTGGGCCAGCGTGCTTACCAGTAGCGTTTTGGCGAGTCCCGGTGCCCCGGTGATCAAACAATGCCCGCCCGAGAGCAGGGCGATGAGCATTTGTTCGACCACCGCATCCTGTCCGATGATGACTTTGCGCAGTTCCCGTCCGATGAGATCGCGGGCGGCGGCCAGCTTGCCAACCATCTCCTCCTCCAAGTCAGGTGAAACAACAGCGGCGGCAGGGGAGGCGGGATCGGTCATAGCGGTGCTGGCGAATGTAGCGGGTTCGCCGCTTCGAGGAAATCGAAAAATAGGGCCGGATGCCGTAAGGCTTCCTAGCTGCATCAGGATTTTGACCACGAATGAGCACGAATCGACATGAATCCTCTGGAGGCGGGTTGCTCTCCGCTGAGCGCAGCAGATCTTCATTCGTGCCGATTCGTGCCGATTCGTGCCGATTCGTGGTCCGATTCCGTCCCCGTAATTGAATCGGATTACTCGCTGCAGCAGGGTTGCCGGGGCGAGACGTTTCGCGTAGCAAATTCGGGATCCTGGATTTAGTCTTTTACCCATGGAAACGCATTCAGCTCAATATCGGTGGTGGCCGGGCATCGTGGCCCTGAGCGCGGCGGTCGTCGTTTTTGCCCTTTCTGCCTGCGACCCGAAACTCCGTTCAAACATCGGTGAACCAGAAGACGCAGCTTTGACGGTGATCGACCCTGCGCCAAACGCCCTCGCTGCGCCTCCCGCCGAAGCGAAGACTTTGCCCGCGGCAGTCGCGCCTGACGCCCCCGTCATTCCGCTTCGTCGGTCGCTCCAGAATCAAGCCGGGGCCATTCTCGATGGAGAAATTCTCGCCAAATCAGGCGACGAGATCGCCTTTCGCCGCGATTCGGACGGCAAAATGTTTCTGATCGCCCTAGCGACCCTTGCTCCTGATGACCAACTGGCCCTCCACGAACTCCCTGATGCCTTTGTTGATCAGATCGAGTCCCTTCGACCCGCGCCTGCCGAGTCGTCCAGATCGAAGAATCGCCCGCCTCTCGTGACCGAATTGCAGTCTCATCCATCCCTCTTGGCAGCCAAGGCCGCCGCGAGGGAGTCCGGGCGTCCCTTGCTGGTCATCGTGACCGGCATACCCGATGAGGAAGAGAATACGGATCCCGCCGACCCCACACCTGTCAGTGATCCCACCGTCGCGCGCGATTCCTGCCAGTCGCTCATCCGCACCGTTCTGGGCGACCGTGGTTTCGCCGGATTCGTCAACGAGCGGTTCGAATACTTTTACCTGGATTTGCTCAAAAAAGAGAGTCTCAGCGCGATCGAGAGGGAAGCGGGTGAACGCATTTGCTGGGATTGCGGGATCAAAGATTTTCCCGCTTTCATTGTCTTCGGACCCGACGAGGAGGAGCTGGGCCGGAAGGCGGGCTTCAACAGCAAAGGGCCGCGGGAGGTGATCGGGACCCTGGAAAGCTTCGGAGGCGTCCAGTAAGGAGGATTCGATGGCTGGGAAATCTTCCGTATTCTTCAAATCGTGCGCGATATCCGTTGCATTCCTGTGGACCCCGCGTAGAATTCGCGCCCCATGGCACGAGTAGCAGGAAAATGCAAAACACGTAAGTCAGTCGCCAAGAGATTCAAGGTGACTGGAACAGGGCGTATTTTGCGCCGGAGACAGGGCAAACGCCACTTGAACCGTCGCAAAAATTCCCGTCGTCTTCGTCGCTTGGGCCAACCGGCCCTTGTATCGAAAGCCGATGAGAAGAACATCAAGATGGACCTTCCCTTTTGCGGGAAGTAAGTCTCGCGGTTCAGACCGCCCGGACCGACAGATTCGGTCCACCAAAGCGCTGACTGGTGGCGCGGCTCTTGAGCCAACCGCCGCCTGATGAAAGGGTGAGTCAGCCTTTGTTTTAGAAAAAACAGCCCAATCAAAGGAAACAAACACAATGCCACGCGCCTCCAATTCGCCTGCCAGCCGCAAGCGGAGAAAACGCATCCTCGACAAAGCCAAAGGCTTCCGCGGTTCCCGCTCGAAGCTTTTCCGCACCGCCAAAGATGCCGTCTATAAAGCCCAGCAATGGGCCTATCGTGACCGGAAAGTCCGCAAACGGACCTTCCGTGGTCTCTGGATCACCCGGATCAGCGCTGCTGCCCGCAGCAATGGTCTGACTTACTCCCGCTTCATGGAGGGCCTGAAGGCCGCCGGTATCGATTTGGATCGCAAGATCCTTGCCGACCTCGCCGTGCACGACGAGGTCGCCTTCAAGGGTCTCGCGGAGACAGCCGCCGCTGCCCTTGAGGAAAAGGCCAAACAGAGCGCCTGAGGAGTTTTCGAACTTTCAGCCACGTTTTTTCAAAAAGCCGGACGTTTCGCCCTCGCGCGAACGCCCGGTTTTTTTGCGTGTTTCTGGCAGTGATCAGCACCAGGGAGCGCAGGCGTCCCTCCCGCTTCATCAATCCGGTGATGACTCGTAGGGAAGGCCCTCCTGACAACACCCGGATCGGTCCCGACACCCCCATTTCCGGGGGCCGAAAGCATCGCAGGCATTTTCGACAGAATTGAATTGGATCTTGCTTTGTGGCGTGTTTTTGATACCTTCCGCCCCGGTTTTCGTCAGAATCCTCCTGGCGCGTTCCGAACCCCCACATCTAATACCCTGTCCCTGATCCGGGATATATTTGTCGCCATGATCCCGAAAATCTCCCTCCTACTTGTTTTGTTCGCCGTTTTGGGTGCTTCCCGTGGAGACGCCGCCACCGCTCTCGGGCTTGACACCGCCGAGTGGACCAAGCCTAGCGCCGAGATGGTCGCCCACGTCGAGGCCCTCGAAGCTGCCATCGCCGCGTCCTCCAAGGGGGAAGCTCCGGTCGTGCCTCTGCAACAGTCCATCGACAAAATCCGTGAATTGGCCGAGGCCGGCAAAGACAAAGACGCCCTTTTCTCGATGGGCGTGCTGATCCAGCAAAGCAACCAGCCCAACGCCGCCGCTGAGGCCAACGCCTATTACAAGAAGGCCGCCGACCTCGGTCAGTTGCAAGGGATGAACAACTACGGCTTCATCCTTGCCGCCTCCAATCAAGACCCTGCGGTCGCCCAAGATGGCATTGGTTACATCAAACAAGCCTCCGACGGTGGGCTCAATGCCGCCCGCCGCAACATGGCCGCCATTCATCTCAACGGCCTCGGGGGAGAAAAGCGCGATCCCGCTGCCGCTCAGGCCCTGCTCGAAAAAGCAGCCGGAGAGAAAGACAACCAAGCCGCCTTCGAGCTGGCACAATTCTACCTGGAGTCCGGCGGGGCCGACTTCATCGACGACGACAAAGCCTGGGATTGGCTCAACAAAGCCGCCGATGCCGGCAATCCCGGTGCCCTCGCCAGTTTGGGATCCGTTCTCTTCGATGGGAAGAAATTCGGCGCTCGCCAGATCGAGGCCGATCCCGCCAAAGCTGTGGCACTATTCACCAAGCTCGCCGATCAAGGAGTGCCTGCCGGGCTCCGCACCATGGGCGAACTCCATGCCTCCGGCCTTGCCGGGGTGGAGAAAAACTTCACCAAGTCCCTTGAGTATTTCAGCAGGGCCGCCCAGGGCAACGACGCCGCCGCCCAAGTCACTCTCGCCGGTTACTATGGTCAAGGCGTCGATCTCGATCCCGCCGATGGAAAAATAGAAGTCGCTCCCAATCCAGCCGCCGCTCTTGAGCTGTATCGGCTGGCCGCCCGCAACAATGTCCCCCTCGCCCTCTACAATGTCGGCGTTCATTACGAAGAAGGCCGTTCCGTCGATAAAGACCCCACCAAAGCCTTCGCCGCCTATCTCGGGGCCGCTGGAGGTGGATTCGCACCTGCCATGCAAAAGGCCGGTGTTTATTACCTCAATGGGGCGGGCACCCTGCAGGATGCCGTCGCCGCCGCTGGTTGGTTCACCCGCGCCGCCGCAGCTGGAATGCCCGAAGGGCTCCTCAGCCTCGGCGTCATGTCCGAATCCGGTCTCCTTGGCGCGTCACCTGAGGTGACTCCTGCGAAAGCCGCCTCGGACGCCTACCTCCGCATCATCGAACTCACCCAAGTGGCTGATGCGACCCGCTTTGAAGCTCTTTTGCGCCAGGGTGGCCTTCAGTTCCGCGGCCTGCTCGTGCCCGCCGGAGAAGCTCCCAAGCCCGACTACGAGTCAGCTTATCGCTACTTCAAATTCGCCGAGGACCTCGCTCCCGAAAACGAGCTCGCCGTCAACACCGTCAAGGAAGCCGCCGGGAAACTCACCGCTGAGCAGATCGCCAAGCTCGACGCCGAGGTGGCCGAGAGCGTCGCCGCG
>Ga0163144_10022980_pt1 | contig 12337 bp, 7 predicted proteins | sample OliLak19BULKMAT1_FD_123175 | JGI IMG/M metagenome (GOLD analysis project Ga0163144, IMG submission 123175) | Freshwater microbial mat bacterial communities from Lake Vanda, McMurdo Dry Valleys, Antarctica - Oligotrophic Lake LV.19.BULKMAT1 | ecosystem: Environmental > Aquatic > Freshwater > Lake... | reverse complement strand
CCGTGTCGCTGAAAGATGCGCAGAAAAAAATGCTCCGCGCAGATTCCATCCCATCCGTGTTCGAAAAGAGTGCCGGTAAGCAGCTCGGAATGATTGATATTCCTGATTCACAGAAAGATTCGGCAAAGACCCAATTTCCCGATGGAACACCCTACGATCCCGCGTCGGCGAATGGCGCGTCGTTGCGTGGAGTGTTTGCCACCTGGTGTACATCGCGCGAGAACGAACACTTTTCAAACGCGATGGCCAACCGCATGTGGGCGCACTTTCTGGGACGCGGTTTCGTGACGCCCGTGGATGATTTCCGAAAAAACAATGCACCGTCGCACCCGTATGCACTCGACGCGCTGTCGAAGGACTTCGCGGCCAGCGGCTATGATCTGAAGCATTTGATCCGCTGCATCTGTCTGACCCAAGCGTACCAACGCAGCAGTGAAGCCACCGCGCAGAACAAAAACGACGAAACACTTTTCAGCCATGCGCCGTTGAAAATGCTAAGCGCGGGCGTGCTTGAGAACGCATTGGATGAATCGCTGGGTAATGAAGTCGCCGAGGCCGATGGCGGTGCCCGTGCAAAAGGGAAGGGCAAAGGCAAAGCCGCGCGCATGAAAAGGAAGGCCGCCAAGAAGCAGCAGATTATGGGTTCGAAGTTTGAACAGGCGTTCGCGACATCCGAAGAGCCAGACGATCCGGAATACAGCCACGGCGTGCCGCAAGTGCTTCAGTTGATGAACGGAGAAGACCTGAACGGTTCAGCGCTACTCACGAGCGTCTCGCGATCAGGTACGGCGAAAGAGGGTATCGAACACCTCTATCTGGCCACGCTCTCGCGCATGCCGCAGCCTCGGGAATTGACGCGGATGCAGTCGTTCGTTGACGGTGCGGCGAGCAAACCCGTGGGCTACCACGGCGTACTGTGGGCCTTGCTGAACAGCAGTGAGTACGTACTGAATCACTAGCCTTTAGATCTGATTTAAAGTTGGACGGTAGGAGCACGACGATGAACATGAATCTTTCGCGACGTGAAATCATGCAGCTGGCGGCGCTGGGTGTTCTGGCGGGTCCAGCCTCTGGATGGATGGGGTCGCTGGCCGCACGCGCTGGCGAAGGGCTCGCCAATGGCAAGAAGCGGAAGAGTTGCATCCTGCTCTACATGAACGGTGGACCCAGTCACGTCGATACATTCGACATCAAACCCGAAATGAGCGAGTTCAAGGCCATCGATACCACCGTGCCTGGGATTCAGATCAGCGAACATCTACCGCTACTGGCAAAACAGATGAAGGACATGGCGCTCCTGCGAGGCATGTCGACGACCGAGGGCAGTCACGCGCGCGCGAATTACCTGATGCACACCGGCTACCGCGAAGGTGTGGGCGGTGTGATTCATCCGACCCTTGGGTCGCTAACATCGGCGTCGATTGGCGAAAAGGATCCCGAACTTCCGAATTTCATCAGCGTAGATGCCGGCGGAAAAGGCAACGGAAAGCGAACTTTTCACGTCAGCTATCTCGGACCGGAACATTCTCCACTGCATGTCAACGACCCGGACCGAGGCGTTGAAAACCTGAAGCCGGCTGGCTCGCTGCTGGAACTGGATCGGAATGCCGCGCTGCTCGACGAGATGGAACAGGGCTTCCTGAGCCGCACGCACGGCGAACCCGTGCTGGCCCACCGCGAGGCCTACAAATCGGCGGTACGGCTGATGAAATCGAGCAAGGCAAAGGCCTTCGACATCGCCACGGAATCAGCCTCAGTGAAGCAGCTCTACGGCGATAGCAAGTTCGCGGAAGGCTGCATGCTGGCGCGGCGCCTGGTGGAAAACGGCGTGTCTTTCGTTGAAGTCGGTTTGGGCGGTTGGGATACGCATCAAAACAATTTCGAACGTGTCAAAGATCTCAGCACGACGCTCGACCGCGGTATGTCGGCGTTAATTCAGGATCTGCGCTCTCGTGGAATGCTGGACAATACACTGGTGGTCTGGATGGGCGACTTCGGCCGCGACCCGAAGATCAAGAACGGCGGACGCGGTCATTTTCCCAGGGCCTGGTCTACGGTGCTGGCCGGAGGCGGCTTGAAGACGGGCCGCACGATTGGAAAAACCGACAAGTCCGGTGGCACTGTCGAAGAGCGTCCGACCAGCGTGAAAGATCTGATGGCCACTATCTGTATGGCGCTCAACATCGATGTCAGCAAGGAGTTCGTAACGCGAACCGGGCGTCCCATGCGCGCAGTCGACAAAGGTGAGAACCCGATTAAGGAACTGCTCGGTTAGGAGCCCTTGTACCCGAGATCTGCACTTCGCCTCTCAGTATGTTCTGGAAGGCTATTCACGCTTTTCGGCATCTGTATTCTTAAGTACATCGGCGGTCGTCAATCCTGAATTGTCCTGGCGCGTTTCATCCGGCGGCGCGACGCCCAGTGCCTCGTCAAATACGTCGGATCCTTCGTGTTCAAGTTCGTCTGCTTTCTCAAGTGCGTGAAGGCGTCGCTGGTAGGCCGCAATAAGATCGCGCCGGCTGAGCATCGCCAGAACACGCGGATGATGGTCGGGTGCGCATGCAGCTTTTGTTTCAACAACTGGAAGCTCATCCAAGTTTTTGCTGGTCAGCTGGCGCAATGCATCGTCAAGATTTGTTTCCATTGTGACGGATGCAACGTTTGTGCTTCCCAGATCTCCTGCAACCACGAGCATTCCCACTGACTGCTCATTCATGATCTGGCGGATGTCACCCAGCGAGAATATTCCAACCAGACATTCGTTCTCGTCGACAATCGGAAAAACCGAAGCGGTCGAATGCTTGATTCTATCCAATACGATTTTGAAGGGAGTGTTTGCGTCGAAAACTTCTGGCTTGGCGGGAGTCGGCAATGCGTCGGCAACCGTGATATCTTCCAGCACATTAACAAGAAATTCCCCGCGATGTGCCGGAGAATCAACAATGCCAGGAACCTGCTCCTCGTTCATCCCGAAGGATCTGCTGAGCACGTACGCCGAGGCGCAGGTGACCATCAACGGCACGACTAATCCGTAGGAGCCTGTGATTTCGCTGATCATTACCAGGCTGGCAATAGGTGTTTTCGTACACGCCGAGAATACGCCGCCCATTCCAACCAATATCAGTCCTGCTCGTAAGTTGGGTGGCAGAAAAAGCGCGGCCGGGAGGTATCCGGCGTCGTGCAGAGCGCGGCAAAACTTCGCGTAGGTAGCTCCGGTCATCCCGCCGAGATACACGGCAGGAAAAAGCAGCCCGCCCGAGCCGCCAGACCCAATTGTTAATGAAGTCGCGATGATCTTGCCGAAAATGATCACCGCGAAAAATCCCGCCATCTTCATCGTGATGGCGGAGTCAACTGGAGTTGCTTGCAAAACATTGTTTACGGCGGTTTGCAGGAATGTATTTCCTCCTGCCATGAGTTCCGACGGATGGAATCCGAGGGGTTGCAGATCTGAGAATACAAGTCCCAGCAGAAGCACCATGAGTCCCAACAAAATGCCCCCGAGTGCAGGCTTGGCGATACGGGGAATGGGTAAGGGTTTGAAAATTTTATGTTCAACAAGATGAAGCGATTTCACAAACAAGTAAGCAACTAAAGCGCACAGCGCGCTGAGCACGGCGTAGTGAAACAGTTCGGCAGGGACACTGCCGCCTTGAGATGGAAATGCAATCGCGGGGAGGTCGCGACCCGACGCGTCGAGCAATTGGATAATTCGATCATGCCCTTCGAACTGCGTAAATATCGAATACGCAGTGACCGAGCTGATAACTCCAGGAATCACCGCATCGTGTTCAAAATCGGGATCTCGGTAAAGCACTTCGGCTGCAAAGAGTGCTCCGCTGAGCGGCGCCTTAAAAATTGCGCCAATGCCACCGGCGACGCCAGCCAGCATGAGAATGCGACGATCGCGCACAGAAAGGCGAAGCATAGTTGCCAGCACGGAACCGAATCCCGCCCCGATCTGCGCAATAGGCCCTTCCTTTCCAGCCGAACCTCCGGTACCGATTGTGAGAATCGAACAGAGGGATTTCACCAGCGGAACGCGCGCACGGATCTCACCCTGGTTTCGATGAAAAGCGCGAATGACCGCGTCGGTTCCATGACCGGTAGCTTCCGGCGCCAACCACAACGCAAATCCACCCGCCAATGCCCCGCCAATCGCAGGGACGACCATTAATGCCCATGCCGGTGCAGTGGATTGGAATAACCAACCTGTGAGCAACGCGGCCTCAAGCCCCTTTAATGAACGTTCGAATAGAAGCGCGCCAAAACCGGACACGACGCCAACCAACGCGCAGAGGACGAGCAATCGAAACCATGACTGCAGATGGAAAAAGCGGAACGCGCGCCGCACGAGTCGTTGAAGGTATTGCATTGAATTACCTTATCACACGTCCTGCTTCTGACAGTTGATATCGGCTAAAGAATGCGAATGCGCAAAATATTTCTGAGTTGCGCAGATTTCCAATGCAACTGGGCCCTATTTTCCTACATGAACTTGCTAAAAACTGTACGATCCGTCCCCGATTTGGTGTTCATAAACATTTTGGAAGCAACTTCAATGAAGCATGAAAACTGGAACGTTTTGATGGTCTCAGCGGTGCTTTTCATGGCGCTGGGTGTTCACGCCGAAGACGCACCGAAATCGGCACCTCCAATGGCAAAGCCGCGGTCGCAGTTTGTTTCGCCGGAGGTGCTTCCGGACAAGCGCGTCATTTTTCGCGTCTCTGCGCCGGATGCCAGCAAAGTCGAACTGGATGCGACGCCGCCGTTGAAGCGCACGCCGATGGAGAAGGATGGCGAGGGTCTGTGGACTGTCACCGTCGGCCCGGTGTCACCAGGACTTTATCATTATTGGATTCGCGTCGATGGCGTGGCAATGGCCGATGCGATGAATCCGCTCACGAAGCCGGCGCTCTTTCCCACAAAGAGTTTACTGGAAGTGCCTGGCAACACTCCTGAGATGACCGAGTTCCAGGATGTTCCGCATGGAGTCGTGCGGTTGCATACCTATCGGTCGAAGGCGCTGGGAATCGAACGTCATGTGCGTGTTTACACGCCGCCCGGATATCGCGATGACGGTGTGCCGCTGCCGGTGTTGTACCTCTACCCGGGCAGCACCAATCACGAAGGCACGTGGATGGGCGAAGGGCGTGCGCATTTCATCATGGACACTCTACTGGCCGCCAAGCGCTGCGTACCCATGCTGGTCGTGATGCCAGCGATTCACGCGCTGGACCCGCGTGTTCCCGCCGACGGCAAGGACGATTATGCGCTGACCGATCAGGAGTTGATCACCGATATCGTTCCCATGATCGATTCTGCGTACCGCACGCTTGCTGACCGCGATCATCGTGCGCTGGCCGGGTTGTCGAAAGGTTCGTTCCAAGTGCTGCGCAGCGGATTAACCCATCCGGATCTTTTTTCGTGGATTGGCGCGTTCAGTGGTTCGCCGAGCGATGCGGTAAAGCTCTTTAAGAACGCCGTCGATAATCCCGAAAAGTTCAACGCGGCGACGCACCTTCTCTGGTTGGGCGTGGGACGCGAAGATTTCATGCTGAAGGGGATGCAGGAACTTCATACGATGCTGGACGAAAAGAAGGTTCGCCATACCTGGCACTTGAGCGACGGCATTCACGAATACACGCTCTGGCGTCCCTATCTCGCGGAGTTTGCATCGCTGCTGTTCAAAACGGAAAAACCGTAGAGGAAAACTCTGCCGCCGAAACGCCACTTCGTGTCATTGGATGCAACTCTTTAGATTCGGATCTTCGTCGAGAAGCCGTTCGATCTCGGGCAGCGTATCGCGGCTTGAAAGCACGGTATAGAAATCCCGTTTAATGGTTGGAGCTACGCGCACGGCTTCCAGCCACTCGCGGCGACTGAAAGGATCCTCCTGGATCGCTTTCCAGAAACCCGTTTTTTTGAAGAGCGCATCGATGCGTTCGGAATTGTTTTTCTGCAGCAGACTTATGAGGTATGTCGCGACGCCGACTTGCAGTCCGTGAAGTCGCGGGCGAGCGGAGAGGCCGTCGAGCGCGTGCGAGATCAGGTGTTCGCTGCCGCTGGCGGGACGGGACGATCCGCAGATTTCCATGGCGATGCCGTTGAGCATCAGCGCCGTGGCCAGCAGACGGATTCCTTCCGTGTCGAATGCCGGGTGGCTCAAATAGGAATGAATGGTGCCGTCGGAGAGCAGCGCGGCGAAGTCGTTGACCAGTTCGCCGTTTTCGCGAAATGCGAGTTTCCAATCGGCTATGGCGGTAAACTTGGAGACTAGGTCGCCGACGCCGGAAAGCGTCAGGATGCGCGGTGCCTGCAAACAAACGGCGGTGTCGATCACAACGCCATAAGGCAGCGCTGCTGGCAGCGAGCGGCGCTTGCCCTGAATGGTGAGACTGGACTGGTGGCTGCAGAAGCCGTCGTTGGAAAGCGATGTCGGCACCGCGTAGTAAGGCGTGCGGCCGAGAAACGCCACGTACTTGGCAACATCGAGCGCCTTGCCGCCACCCAGGCCGACGATGGCCTTAGGGGTGCGGGGCAAGTTCGCGAACAGACGCGCCGCCGATTCCAGGTCGTTCTCCGACACTTCCACGCGCAGGATTTCATTGATTCCGTGCTCTTTCATGCCCGTCAGCAAGCGTTCCAGCAGCGCGGGAACAAGCCCCTTACTGGAGAGAACGATCACATCGCGATGTTCTGCCCGCGAGAGGTAAAGCCCCACGCGGTCGAGCGCGCCTTCCTTCGCGCGCACGAGCGTGGGAATGGCGATTTGCGTCTGATTCATCATGATGGAACGCCTCCGTGTTGGAGCAGTGCCTTGGCGATGCTGGACCAGGAATCGTAGGAACGGAACGGCAGCCCTTCTCTCGTCAGCACCTCCGCCATGTCGCCGCGCGCAAATCGCAGCTCGGCTGGCACCTGCTTGCCGGGCTCCACATCCGGAAATCCATCGCCCGCAAAAGCTACGGTTACGCCCTGATCAATGTAATGCCGCACCACGTCGAGCTTGCTGACGCCCAGTTCCTCGGAATGAAACAGCGAGGCCGCCGGCATTAACATCAGCAACCCCTGGCCTTCTTGGAAGTGGCCGGGATTGCTGTGAACTTCCAAGTCCTGCGCGCCGGCTTTATCGAGTAGCTTACGAATGTACCACTCGCAACCTGCGGACGCGACGACCACGCGCCAACCGGCCGCGCGAAGGGACTCCAGCGCTTCGCCCAAATGCGCATCCAGTTCCATGCGCTCCACTACGTCGAGGACCTCCGCTTCGCTCGCGCGGATTGAAGCGAAATAGCGGCGCAGTGCTTCAAAGTGAGTGATTTCGCCGGAACGGTAACGTTCCCAATAATTGGGCGTGCCGGCCGGCAACAGCGTGCTGACAGCCAGTTTGAAAAAATCATGATGGGTCATCGTGCCGTCAAAATCGCTAACCAGTACGCCCTTTAATTTCTGCTGCATGGCCGCCCCACCCTTCCGTGCGTGTGTCATGCATTGTTGCAGGAAGGGACCGAAATACAAAAGCGAACATTCCCCGGCAAGATGCGACTTCTTTCAATTGCCCGAATTCGAAACCCACACATTTCACCAAATCTAAAGGCATTTCCGCCCGCGCACGCCAAACGAAAGCAAACAAGCTCCGTAGCGCACCGATGGTCGCCGGAATCGGTTTCCCATAGGTGGTTTCGCACAAATTGGAGTCGGTCGGCGTGCCTTCACGGTGTACTCAATTGACATGACAGGTTTTCGATCCCTCGCGTTTCATTTTTGCTCCGTCTGTGCCCTGGTCTCATTCGCCGCTTTGCCAGATCTGCACGCCGCCGATGCAGCCATCGATGGGAAAGTGAAACTGTTTTTTGGAACGCACTGCGTCGATTGCCACGGTCCTGAAACGCATAAAGCCGGACTCCGTGTGGACACGCTCGCGCCGAACTTCGACAACCCGGATAGCTCCAAGGTCTGGGACAAAATCTTCGATAAAGTCTTTTCCGGCCAGATGCCGCCCGCAAGCGAGGATCGCCCGGCCCCGGCAGAACTTGCAGGGTTCTCGACGAACTTAAAGACCTCACTCCACGACGCGTCGCTCGCTCGCCAGAAACGCGAAGGTCGCGTGTCGATACGCCGCTTGAACCACACCGAATACGAAAACACGCTCAGCACTCTGCTGGATTGCGACGTCGATGTGAGGCAGATTCTCCCGGATGACAACACTGTCGCCGGCTTCGACAACGTCAGCGACGGACTCGACCTTTCTGCCTCGCACTTTGTCCGCTACCAGGATGCGGCCGATATAGCCTTGGGGTTCGCAGTCCCCATTCGCTTCCAGACGGCATTCAAAGAACGAAAAATCGGTTCGAAGATTATCGGCGGCGATAACGCCAAGAAGCAAATGGAAATGCAGCACGCGGTGATGGATGGCGACACCCTGATTCTAAATTCGCGCATGCATTACGTGCCGGTAGTCTTCCCGAAAGTTCCCACCGCTGGCCGCTACCATTTTCGCATGTCCACATATCCGCTGCGCAACAACGGCAAATCGATGCCGGTCGCATTCCGCTATTCGAAAGACAATTCCGGCAGCGATAGCGGCGAGATCGCCGCCGTTCGCGACATTCCTGACGGCAAAACAACGGTCCTCGAATTCGACGTCGATATGCGCGCGAAGTCTGCACTGATTATCGAAGCCTGGGGCACGGTCGACGAGAACGATATCAAGCCGCCGCCGGCGCCGAAGAAAGTAGAACCTGCGAAGGACGCGCCGCCCGCCAAGGACGCACCGAAGTCCGCCGCGCCTGCCGCCGCCGCGAAGTCCCCCACTCCGGCCACGCCACCAACTCCGCCTGCACCGGCCGAAGCGCCGAAAGATGCTGCGCCCGCGTGGGAATACAAAGGCCCGGCGCTGGCGATCGAATGGATCGAAGTCGAAGGGCCGCTCGATCTGGAGCTGCCGAAAAGTTACAAGAACCTCTTTGGCAATTCACCGCTGAAAACAAAGCAGCAGATCGCCGCGGAATTGAAGAAAGCCAAGCCTCCGGTCATCAAGCCCAACCGCAACGAATACGAATGGCGAGCGGACCCTCTGATTCCCACGCATGCCGAACCGCGCGCGGAAATCGAACGCCTCATTCGCGAATTCCTGCCGCGAGCCGCGCGCCGACCGGTGAACAAAGAACTCGCCGACAGTTACGTCGCCTTCGCGCTGGAGCGCCTCGACAAGGGCTACACGTTCCAGGAAGCGATGCTGACGACTTACAAATCGATTCTCTGCTCTCCGATGTTCCTGATCCTAGAAGAACAACCCGGCCCGCTCGACAGCTATGCCATCGCCGCGCGCTTGTCGTACTTCCTCTGGCGCTCTCCACCGGATCAGACGTTGCTCGACCTCGCCGCGAAGGACGCGCTGAAGGATCCGAAAGTGCGCGCCGACCAGACTGAGCGTCTGCTGAACGACTCGCGTTCCAAAATGTTCGTCGACGACTTCACCGCGCAATGGCTCGACTTGAAGAATATCAACGCCACCTCGCCCGATCCGAAGCTCTACGTGGAGTTCGACCCCTATCTGCAATGGTCGATGCCCGAAGAAACGCGCGCCTTCTTCACTGAAATTTTGACGAAAGATCTGAGCGTCACCAATTTCGTGCAGAGCGACTGGACGATGCTGAACGAACGTCTTGCGCGGCACTATGGAATTCCAGACGTCAATGGCTGCGAAATACGGCGCGTTGCGTTAAAGCCCGAGTATCGACGCGGCGGCGTGTTGACGCAGGCCGCGATCATGAAAGTGACCGCCGACGGCACACGCACGAGCCCCATTCTGCGCGGCAAGTGGGTGCTCGAACGCATCCTCGGCATCCACCCCACGCCGCCGCCGCCCGACATTCCCAGCTTCGAACCCGACATTCGCGGCGCAACAACGATCCGCCAGCAGTTGGACAAGCACCGCAACACGCAGGCCTGCGCGTCCTGCCACAAGATCATCGATCCGCCAGGCTTCGCGTTGGAAACGTACGACGTCATCGGCGGCTGGCGCGAGTTCTACCGCACGCCGAACAGTGGCAAAAAGCAGGTCGAGCTCACCAACTACCCGGAACGAAAAGTCTGGCGCGGGCCAAACGTCGAGCAGGGTGACAAGACGCCCGATGGCCGCGTCTTCAAAAACACCGACGAATACAAACAGATTCTGCTCGAAGACAAAGACCGGATCGCACGCAATATCACGCAGAAGCTGATCATTTTCGCGACCGGCGAGGACATTCAGTTTGCGGATCGCGAAGTTGTCGAAGCTATTGTCGCGGATGCGCGCAAAAAAGATTTCGGGCTGCGCAACATCGTTCACCAGGTCGTGCAGAGCCGCATGTTTTTGAATAAGTAGTGCGGCAGCAAAAGGGGAAAGACCATGAATCCATTGAATTCACACCTGATGTCCCGACGGACCATGCTCCGTGCCGCCGGTGTCGCCATCGGGCTGCCCCTTCTTGATGCGATGCTCCCGCGCGGCCTTCGCGCCGAAGAAAAAGCGGAAGCGATGGCGCCCAAACGCCTCGTCCTCGTGGCTCGCCCGTTGGGCCTGCACGGTCCGAATTTCTTCCCCGAAAAACCCGGCCTGCAGCACGAAGACACGATGTACCTGAAGCACTTCAACAATCTGCGCGGAAAATACACCGTCTTCAGCGGCATCTCCCACGTCGGATATCCGAATGGCCATCACACCGCGACCTGCCTCTATACTGGCACGCCGGCGGACCACATCCGCGGCGAACAGGACGTCCGCAACACGGTGTCGCTCGACCACATCGTCGCGGAAAAGGTCGGCCGCGAAACGCGCTACAAAAGTTTGATCATCGGCAGCGGCATGCGCCTGTCGTGGAACCACAAAGGCGTGGCCAACCCTGGCATGGGCCATCAGACCACTGTCTTCAAACAACTCTTCATTGATGGCACGCCCGACGAAGTCGCACGCGAAACCCGCCGCCTCGAAGACGGCAAGAGCATCCTCGACTCCGTTCGCGGCCAGCTGAAATCGCTTAGCGGAAAGCTCGGCGCCAGCGATCGCGACCGAATCGACCTTTACACCAATTCCATCCGCGAAGCCGAACAGTATCTGCAGCAGGATCAGGCTTGGGCCACGCGCCCGAAGCCGAAGGTTGACTACAAACCGCAGGAACTGACACAAGAAATGATGATCGCGCGTCAGAAGCAGTGGTACGACATCGCGCGCCTCTCACTGCAGACCGACAGCAGCCGCGTGATCATGCTCGTCCATGATGAAGGCGGCAAAGCGAAGATTCCGGGCCTTAACCTCGCGCACCACGATGCCTCGCACCACGGCAAGGATCCGGCGAAGCTCGAACAACTCGGCATCGTCGAAACCGCTGAAATGGCCGCCTACGCCGAATTCCTCGAAAGCCTCGGCGGCATCAACGAAAACGGAAAGTCGCTGCTCGACAACACCTGCGCCGTAATCGCCAGCAACCTCAGCAACGCCAGCGCGCACGCAACACAGAATCTGCCGACAATGCTGGCCGGCGGCGGCTTTAAACACCAGGGCCACATCGCCTTCGACCAGAAGAACAACAAGCAGCTCTGCAATCTTTACGTGCGCGTCCTTCAACAGATGAATCTGGAAACCGACAAATTCGGCATCAGCAACAGTGTGATGAGCGAAGTCTAGCCTTGCAGTTGCGCAATGAATTGTCCTAGCTGTGTTTGCTGGCGTTTCTTTCCGATAGAGTCAGGCAGATTTGTCGGTAGAGCGCTTCGGGAGCGAAGGGTTTGTGAATGAGGCCGGCCTTGAGCCTTTCAATGGTTTGGTGAACGGTGTCATCTGATGCGAAGCCGGACATGAATAGGATTTTCATGTCCGGGCGCAGTGTTGAGACTTCCTCGGCCAGGACTTTACCGCTCTTCCCAGGCATCATGATGTCGGTCAGCAGCAGGTGAATAGGTTCCTTGTAATCCTGCATCACTTTCAGCGCCGCATCGGCACTGTCGGTGGAAAGCACTTTGAATCCGTACGATTCCAGGCTTTCTTTAATCAAGTCGCCGATGCGCAAATCGTCTTCGGCGACCAGAATAGTTCCCTGCAGAGCGGCACGCGCTTCAAGTATTTCGCGCGTCGAAATCTTGGTGTTCTGTTCGGTTGTCGTCGACAGATAGACTTTGAACGTGGCACCCTTTCCGAGCGCTGTTTCCAGCCCGATGGCGCCGCGACTCTGCTGGACGATGCCGTAGACGGTTGAAAGTCCGAGACCTGTGCCCTGCCCTTCTGGTTTGGTCGTAAAATAAGGTTGAAAGAGATTCGCCTGGATTTCAGGCGACATGCCGACGCCTTCGTCTT
>Ga0163144_10022978_pt1 | contig 12337 bp, 9 predicted proteins | sample OliLak19BULKMAT1_FD_123175 | JGI IMG/M metagenome (GOLD analysis project Ga0163144, IMG submission 123175) | Freshwater microbial mat bacterial communities from Lake Vanda, McMurdo Dry Valleys, Antarctica - Oligotrophic Lake LV.19.BULKMAT1 | ecosystem: Environmental > Aquatic > Freshwater > Lake... | reverse complement strand
GGCGGTGACCACCTGCTTCATAAGGGTGTGGTTTGCCTCCAGGCTCCAGTCAGCTACAACCGTACCCGTCACCGTACCCGCTCCCGTTCCGGTGTGGTTTGCCTCCAGGCTCCAGTCAGCTACAACGCCGATCGTTCGATCGGCGTTGTTTATTGAATGACAGGCATTTACGTTGCTCAGAGATCACAGAAAAGTGAGCTGCTCAGGCATGGTTTCAGTGGGTGGGCGCAAGTTTCCACGATAGATCGTCATCCGCTCAAACTGCTTATCGGTCAGCATCATCACCCGTACTTCCCCATCTGGCGGAATCATCCCCTTGATTCGCTGATGGTGAACATCCGCATTCTCGCCCGTAGGGCAAGGTCGTCCGTAGACCGAGTATTGAAGCATGCTGAAGCCGTCGTCGAGCAGGAAGTTGTGAAACTCACGATAGGCGCGCTTGGCGGCCTTGGTGTCCACTGGCAGATCGAACAGGGCGAGAACCCACATGGCTCGGAATCCTCCGAAGGTGCCGCCGGACCCGGCAGGTGGTGGGACAGCGGGCCGATCGCGGCAGGTGTAGCGACGCGACGCATACAGGCGATAGCGGCCCATGCTCAGGCCAATGGCAGGGGAATGACGGGCGCCACGTCTTCTCCGGCGAGGACACGGGCGACACTGGCCGTGTAGCGCGGCAAGGCGGCGAAGAACGGCAACCGCTGATCGCCGGCGCGGCAGTCGGCGGCGGTCAGACCCAGCAGCAGCGCTTTGTTGGGGCGATCCAATTGAAGTAGATTGTCGCTCTTGGCGAGGTCGAAGACGACTTGATCCACTGCTGGCCGCAGGGGTTCCATCAAGTCGTCCGCCAGCGCGTACGGATTGTACTGATTGCAATGGTGCAAACCCAGGCCGGGATGCAGACCGCTCCCCACTGCGGCCCGGGCCATTGCCGAGCGGAGGATGGCGTAGCCGTAGTTCAGCAGGCTGTTCACACCTTCCGCGTCGCGGTCACGGCGGAAGTCGCTTCCGAACAGGCGGGGCCAATAGGCCACCGCTGCCTGGGCTTCGACATTGGTGGAGTCGCCGCTCTTCACGTTATCGATGAACGCCGCCACCGCGCTCCCATCACCCTGGCATCGCGCCAAGCACTCAGCCTGGGCGCGGATCTTGGCTTTGACGATCGCCTGCCACAGCCGTTTCCGACTGGGACGACTGGCATCGGCCTGGGCCTGGATGACCTTGGCATGCAGGCTATGGCCGGCGAACGGCAACAGCGCCGAGGTCGGCAGATGCTTGCCATCACAACTGACGATCACCGTCCCGGCGGCGGCGCAGGCCTGGATCAAGACGTGGGTCAAGGTCACCTGCGGATGATCGATGAGCAAGATACCGAGATCTTCCAAAGGCACCCGAACGGCATCGTGGCCTGCGCGCTCGACGACCAGGGCGCGGTCAGCCAGGCGCAGTCGCGCGGGGCTTCCGATCTCGACGACCCGGGTCAGCATGCCGGCTGACTCGACCGATGGGGTCGACGGTGAGCCGGTGTACCGTCTCCGCGACCTTCTTCGCGCTTTTCATCCGAATGCTGATCGCCTCCTTGGCGGCCCCGCCCCGGTGATGCTCTTGGAATTCGTAATCGCCTTCTGAAAGCGATTTTACCCGCGCGATGCATATCCGGTCTCCATCGTGGATCTCGACCATGTCACCGACATGGAGCGAAAGCACAATCGCGTCGCCCGTGCCAATATCCTGGCCATAGGCGGAAACCCGGGCCTGGCGCATAAGCCGGGCGGCACGCATGGTGGTCACCACTCGATCCCGATACTTCCCCTGGTGGTTGCGGATGATTTCAGCGTGATGGTTGTTCTTGAACAGATGCCACCGGACGGGGGCATGGCCAGGCAGGCCGCATACCGAGTCGATGTTGAGTTTCTTGTCAACCCTGACCGTCCGAATGGGAGTCTTGCCATCCCGATGCGTGAGTTCGAAACCCGGGGGGAACGCCTTCTTCGGGTCGTTGCCGCAGGCGGCCAAGCGCGTTTCGATCAAGGCGCGCACGGCGGTATCCCTGATCATGGCAGGTTTGCCTGCAGCTTTTTCTAACGATACCCGGTAACGGAACGTCCGCATTCCCTTCTTGTCCGGTTCGCCCGGCACTAAACCATAGGCAGTATCCTCATGCAGGGCACCGCTCAGGCGATGGTCCTGGACATGGCTGACGACGATCCGACCCAGCACCGACATCAGGTCGGTACGCAAGGTCGACCAGGGGGGATCGACCTCCAACGGTCGACGATTCGAATGCTGGATCTCGGCGCTGATCCGGCGATAGAGTTGGCGATCGGTACAGGCGATGACCACGGCATCAACGGCATGATGACGATGATCGGCGCGATTCTTCGCCCCATCCTCGGACAGCAGGCTGTTGAGTCCCCAGAAATGGCGCAGGCCGGCGGTGGCCTTTCCGGCCGTGACCTGCACCGGGTAATGGAATCGGGCCTCTCCCTCCGGGTTCAGTCGATGGCTGGGATAGAGGCACCCCAGATACGCCAGCACCGCGCGCGACAGGTAGCGGGTATCATTAAGTTGGCGGGCCATGAAGTCATCGATCTCGAGCTTCTGAAGGGTAAACCGCCGCCGGGCGCCGATCGACAGATTCCTCCAAGAGCGTAAGCGGAGCATGAACGCATCCCAGCGGGCAGTGTCGCCACCAAGCCATTCCCACGATGTGCGATTGCCCTTGTCTGCATTCTCATCGGCGAAGCAGATGGCCTTATTTCCGAAGCTGTCATCGAAGCTGCGGGAATAGGGCAAGATATGATCGACTTGGACGACACCGCTGCGCAACTGGGCCTGGCTGATGGGGCGATCGGAATAGGCAGACATCTCGCCCTGCTGTTTCCACAGACGGTATTTCATTCGGTCGTCATGCGATGGCTGCTCGACTCCCCATTCCCGCCACCAAGTGATCGCCTCGGCATTGATCCGTTCGAGCTTCTTGTTGGCCTTCTGCACCTCGTCGCGCTGTGACGGCGACAGCTTGAGGTCGCGGGCCATCTCGACCCGGATGTGGGTGGGCAGGCCATGGACTCGGATCAGGGAATTGATTACCTTCCGAACTTCGTGCAGGCATTTGGCGACCACCGGATTGCGGACTTCCGGCGGTGGCCCCAAGCGGTCTTCTGATACGTGGACCTGCTGATCCCGGCGCCGATAGCCGGCAAGCTGGCAAGCATCATGGTAATTTTTCCCCGCCGTCAGGAAAGGCAGGATCTTCTTCAAAGCCTTGAGAGATAGGCGGCCGGGGATCTCTTCGAGCCGGATCTTCGCGACCTGTTGGGCATCGAGATCGCCGAGGCGCCAGAAGTTCGTCAAGCGCTTGGTCAAAGCCACCGGGTCATCGATAGTCAGCAGATCCTTGAGCAGCGAGGCTTGGCTTTTCTCGCCGGCAGTTTGGCTGGCTGGATCACCTGGCGGCAGCGCGTCCCAAGAGATGGGCGTGCCCGCCAACTCGTCGCGCAGCCGGGTGGCAGTGCGGTTGCCGATCAATTTATCCTTGCCACCGTCCTCCAGATTAAATGTTTCGCCGTCTGTCAGCGTTTCGCTCCCACTGCGAATCCTGCCAATGATCTTGCGGACCTGCTTCCAGGATAGGCTGGCTTTCACTTCCAATTCCCTCGCTACCGCTTCGCGCTCGCGATGGGTGATGGGTTCATACTGTCCAGTGCGCGGATGACGCAGGGCGAGGTGGTTGAGATCCTGCCAATAGCGGGCGCGCTGGGCCTCTTGCCAAGCCATGGCCGCCCGCGGCACCGGCACCGCGATGGATTCCACTTCCAGACGCACGGAACCGTCCTTGCGCCGTGACCCTGCCTTGGCGGGCACCTGTTTGGCTGGTTCAAGGGCGCACCCGCCTTTTGTCCCTGCCTGGGATTTGAGCGGACGCTGCCAGAAGATCGCTTCGTGCAGTTCACCATAACGGTCATCGGTCAGGATCGGGTGATGCGCCATCTGGGCAGCGCACAAGGCGGCGAATTCCTCGCGCAGCATGGACCGCTCCGTCCAGAGCCAGCGGGCACCCGTATTGCGCTGCTTGGGCTGACGGTGCAGCCACTCCCCCAGGGTGCGGGCTCCGTCCTGCTGCATGCGCGGTCTGAGGTTGGCGATTTCCACATCGGTCTGGGTCGCTTCGTCTTCCTGCTTCGCACCTCGATCGGCCCGACGGTTGGAGAGGAATCCGCGATGCCGTTGAAGGTGCATGAGCACCCGACCGAATTCATGCGCAGTCAGGGCTTGATCCAGCCCCTTCGCCCGCAACGCGTAAGGATCCCCGAGGCGGTTCCACAGGCCTTCTTGGGTCGTGACGACCAGGATGTCCTTCGGAAGGAATCCGAGGGTGATGAGCAGGTTGCGGACCCGGTCACGTCGCTGACGTCGACGGCTGATCTGCCGCCGCAAAAGACGTTTGGTCCTCCGTTCGAAGCTGAGCGGAGTCTTGGTCTTGTCGTCGACTCCGGCGCTGAAGATCCGCACCCCCGCTGCCAGGATGCGATCGGGAATTCCCTTGGCGTCATGGCCAAGCAGGGACCAGCCAATGGAATTAGTGCCGAGATCGAGACCAAACGTAGTGATCATCGCTTGACTATGCGATTACCAGGTGAATACTCAATCGCGTTGTAGCTGACTGGAGCCTGAAGTCTTGCCATACCAATGGTCCGCAAGGACTACAGGATATCCCCTTACGGGGTAAACCTTCCGTCCATCGGCATCCTTGTGGTGCCGGTGGCGTTTTTTTTTGGGAGGAGCATGCCCCGTGATATCCGCGCGGTCTGCTTCGACCTCGACGACACCCTGATCGACTCGACCGCGGCCGAGCGCACCGGCGCGCTGCTCTTCGCCGAACGCTTCCGCGGCCAGGTGATCGACTGCATCGACTTCCACGCGCGCTGGAAGGCGGCGACCGCGGCGGCCTTCGACCGTTACCTCGCCGGCGCCATCCCCTTCATGCAGCAGCGCCGCGAGCGCGTACGCGCCCTGTGCCGTGATGCGCCCGACGACGACGAGGCCGACCGCCGCTTCGCGGTCTACCTCGAAGGCTACCGCCGCGAGTGGCGGCTGTTCGCCGACGTGCTGCCCGCGCTCGACGCCCTGCGCCACCTGCCGCTGGCGATCATCAGCAATGCGCCGGTCGCGCAGCAACGCGAGAAGCTGGTGCGCACCGGCATCGCCGAACGTTTCACCGCCGTGCTGACGCCCGACACCGCTGGCGTCGGCAAACCTGACCCCGCCATCTTTCTCGCCGCATGCGCCACGCTCGGCTGCGCGCCGGCGGAGTGCCTGCACGTCGGCGACCACCACGACCACGATGCGATCGGCGCACGCGACGCGGGGATGCATGGGGTGTGGCTGGATCGGTTCGGGGGTGCCCCAGCCGAAGCCGGAATTCTTCGTATCGCCTCGCTCGACGAGGTGGTGCCGGCCGTCAGTCAGGGGCGGACGACGCAGGCCGGATGATTGCGGCGTCGACCCCCACGCCGGATAAGCGCGCATGGTCTACCGCCCTCGCCTGATCCTTACCGCCGTCGCCGTCGTCGTGCTGACCGGCTGGTTCGTCTGGTGGCGCAGCCCGGGCGTGCAGGTGCCACGCGCCTTCGCCGCCCTGGAAGCCGCGATCGAAAGCGGCAATGCCGCGGGCACGCTCGCCGTGCTGCATGCGGATTACGACCTGCGCGCGCAGTTCCCCAACCTGGTCGGTGAAACTGACGACCCGCGCCGCGCCGTGCTCGGCCTGCTCTTCGGCGTGTACCAGATCCAGCGCGGTGACCCCTTCATCTTCGACTCCACGTTGGGGCCGGTCGAAACCGGGAAGGATGGCTCGGCGGAGGTGCATGCCACCATCCACCTGTCCTGTCGCAGTGGGCAGCTGCCGTTCACCATCGATCCAACGCTGCGCCGACGGTTCGTCTTGCGCCGGGATGGTTGGCTGGGGCGGTACCAGATCGTCGATCACGATCAGATCGCCATTGGACGGCCATAGTCGATGCAGGTTATTGTTACAACATCACTTGTAGCAAATTTTCCGCCTTATTGCAATCCGTTCTCAACAATATACGCTCCCGTCATGCAGCAGAGCCCGTCCGCCGCCGATCTCGTATTCAATGCCGCGGCGACCAGCGCCAGCCTCGACCGCATCGCTGATGGCGGGCGGTGCACGGTGATGGCGGTGACCGGCGAAACCGGGGTGCGCCGGCGGCTGCTGGAGATGGGCCTGTGCCCGGGAGTCGAGGTCGACGTTGTGCGCCGTGCGCCGCTGGGTGACCCGATCGAGTACCTGGTGCGCGGCTACCACCTGTCGCTGCGCGCTGAGCAGGCAGCGCAGGTCGTGGTCTGCGATCGTTCACGCCCCTAGCCGATGGCCACCACCAGCGTCAACGTACCGGTCGACCTCGACCGGCGGGTGCTCTCGGTCGCCCTCGCCGGCAATCCGAACGCGGGCAAGACCACGCTCTTCAATGCCTTGACCGGGCTGCGCCAGAAGGTCGCCAACTACCCGGGCATCACCGTCGAAAAGAAGACCGGGCGCTGCCGCATCGGCGATGGCTGGGTCGATATCATCGATCTGCCCGGCACCTACAGCCTGGTGGCGCAGTCACCCGATGAAGCGGTGGCTGCCGCCGTCCTGCGCGGCGCGCGCACCGATACCCCGCTGCCCGACGTGGTGGTGGCGGTGGTCGATGCCAGCAACCTGCCACGCAACCTCTACCTCGTCAGCCAACTCATCGAGCTGGGCCAACCCCTGGTCGTCGCCCTGAACATGGTCGACATCGCCGAACGGCGCGGCACGCCGGTCGATGCCGGGTTGCTTGCCCGCGAACTGGGCGTGGAGGTCGTGCCCCTAGTCGGCAACCGCAAGCGCGGCATCGATGCCTTGAAGGCCGCGATCGTGCGCGCCACGCCCGCTCCGGTGCCGACTTGGCCCCTGTCCGAGGCGCTGTGGGAGGAGTTGCAGCACGTCGCCGGCGCCCTGGCCGCGGCCGCGCCGGCGATGTGGCCGCGCCAACAGGAAGGCGCACCCGAGGCGATGCGCACGCTGCCCCAGGTGATCGCGGCGCGCCGTCTGCTGGGCGGCGAGCCCGCGCCCGACCTGGCGGCCCACGCCAGCGCAACGGGGGTCGCCGCCACGCTGGCCGCCGCGCGGCTACGCCTGGCGACGCTCGGCATCGATGCGATGCAGGCCGACATCGAGGCGCGCTACCGCTGGATCGATGGCATCGCCGAACGCGTGGTGAGCCGCGACGCTCGGCCGCGCCTGAGGGCAACGCTCAGTGAGCGGGTCGACGCCGTGCTCATGCACCGCGTGTTCGGCCTGGCCATCTTCACCGCGGTGATGGCGAGCGTCTTCGCCACCATCTTCTGGGTCGCAGATCCGCTCAATGGGTGGTTCGAGGGCGCCATCAGCTGGCTCGGCGACCTGGTCACCGGCCATATCGCGGAAGGTCCGCTCAAGGCGCTGCTCAAGGATGGGGTGTTCGCTGGCGTCGGCGCGGTGGTGGTCTTCGTGCCGCAGATCGCGCTGCTCTTCCTGCTGCTCGCCGTGCTCGAGGACACCGGCTACCTCGCGCGCGCGGCATTCCTCATGGACCGCGTGCTGGGCAAGGTCGGCCTGCACGGCAAGAGCTTCATCCCCCTGCTCAGCTCATTCGCCTGCGCCATTCCTGGGGTGATGGCCACGCGCACCATCGATTCGCGGCGCGAACGCCTGGCGACCATCCTGGTCGCGCCATTCATGAGCTGCAGCGCGCGCCTACCCGTCTATGGGCTGCTTATCGGCGCCTTCTTTGGCGGCCTGGGCGCGGTGGCCAAGGGCATGATCATGCTCGGCTGCTACGCCCTCGGCGTGATCGTCGCCGCGGCGGTGGCGTGGGCCTTGAAGCTGGCCGCGCGCAAGGAGCCGCCACCCGCCTTCATCCTCGAGCTGCCCGTCTACAAGGTGCCGCAACCGTCGCTGATCGGCTGGCAGGTCTGGACCAACACGAGCAAGTTCCTGACCAAGGCCGGCACCACCATCTTCTGCCTGAGCATCCTGTTGTGGGCACTCGCCTACTACCCGCGCGCGCCGCAGGCGGTGCTCGACCAAGCCGCGACCCACGCCGAGGAACGCACGCGCGCCGAGCCCGCTGGCGAGGCGCTCGACGAGCGTATTGCCGCCGCACGCGAGCGCGCCGCGGGCCAGGCCGGCTTGGAGTACAGTGCCGCCGGCCGCCTCGGGCATGCCATCGAACCGGTCATCGCGCCGCTCGGCTTCGACTGGAAAATCGGTGTCGGCCTGATCGGCGCGTTCGCCGCGCGCGAGGTCTTCAACAGCACCCTCAGCATCATCTACAGCCTCGGCGCGCGCGAAGCCGACGACGTCGATGACCTCGCCAGCGCCATCCGCGCCGATACCCGTGCCGACGGCACCCCGGTGTGGCGGCCGCTGGTCGCGGTCTCATTGCTGGTATGGTTCGTGCTGGCGATGCAATGCATCAGCACCACCGCCGTGGTGCGCCGTGAAACCGGCGGCTGGCGCTGGCCGCTCATCCAGCTCGGCTTCATGAACGCGCTGGCGTATGTCTTGTGCTTTGCCGTGTATCAAATCGGTACCCGGCTCGGATATTGAGGAGCAGCGATGTCGATCCTTATGCAGACCGTGATCGTCGCCGTCCTCGTCGCTGGTGCGGCGGCGATGCTCATCTGGCGGACGTTTGGCAAACGAGCCAAGCCCGGCTGCGGCTGTAATGGCTGCCCGGCCAAGCCGACAGCGCGACGCTGACCTCGCCAGCCCCGGCACGAGGGGTAACGCCCCCTCGTGCCGTGGTGCGATCAGCCCAAATTTCGTAGTGGAGCCGATCTATATGGTTCAACCCAACCCAATTGGGCATCGTCAGTGGGTAGCTCGGCAGCTTCTCACCTATCAGGTAAACGCTGAAATCCGGTGAGAGTGGCCCAGCTGCGGGATCACCTGGGGCCCTGGCCCAGGTGATCGGGTAGGAAGGAGCGTGGCAGCGCCACGTGACTGACGACCAACGCCGCAGATGGGCCGCTATCGCCGGATTTAGATCAGAAGTTGGCTTCAGACACCCCGAGGCCGAAGCCCCAGCCGGCGACGTAGTTGTCGACCTTGACCAGGATACGGTTCATGCCGACCTTGAGCTTGACCGTGGCGGTATCAGCGTCGGGGCTGTAGCCGCGGCCGGTCTCGTTCTCGTGCACCACGGCGCCATTCAGCCAGACGCGGATGCCATCGTCGCTGCCGAGCGAGATCACGGCATCACGCGCGTGGATTGATTCGACCTCGGTATAGGCGTAGGCCACCGCCCACTCGTGACGACCGATGCAGGTGTCGAAGTTGACATAACCCCTCTTGCCCGCCTTGACCGCCTGCCACGCGATCTTGGTGTCGCTGGCCTTGGCCTTGCCGCCGCCCTGGGCCGCCGCCTGTTTGATCGCGTAGGTCTTCTTCAGATCGATCGCGCCATCCTTGGCCTTGGCGATGTCGGCCTCGAACGGGGTGGCGAGATCGAGCGTGACCTTGCCCTCGCTGCCGGGGAAGGCGCCGAGGACGTGCCACTCCTGGATGTAGGCCTTCTCGGACTCGGCCTGGGTCCGCTCCCAGCTCGCGCGCAGCGTGCTGCTGTCGACCTTGGGGAAGCGCTTGCCCGACGTCGGCACCAGTGACTTCTTGGCATCCAGCTTGGGCAACTCGTCACCGTAGGCGGCAATCATCTCGTCGCACATCTCGGTGATCTTGTCCATCGGCAGGGTCGCGGCGGTGAGCGGATCGAACATGCATGCCTGGTAGACGTGATCGCGGCGGCCCTCGGTGGCGGCACGGATGAATAGCTCGTGCTGGGTCACGTGCGGCTGCATGTAGCCGATCAGCTGCGGCGGCAGTTCGCCGACCTGGGCGTGATGCATGCCGGTGCGGTCGACCAGGGTCGGCGCCTCGACGATCGCGGTGCGCGGCAGGTTGCTGATCGTGCCGCCGTTGGGCAGGTTGCCGTAGATCACCGACGGGCGCCCGGTGACGATCGAGGCCATGATGATTGAGCAGTACTCGTGGCTCTGGCACACGGTCGGCATCGGTTCCTTCGAGCGCGCGAACACGCGCAAGCGCTCGAACTCGTCGACGATGCCATCGCAGCGGCGCAGGTACTCGTCGATCGGGATGCCGAACTTGGCGATCTGCTCCTTGCCGTGCGGAATGAAGAAGGCGTTGTACTCGGCGTTATGCTCGGACGACTCGGTGATGAAGTGACCGAGGCGCTTCATCAGCTCGAAGCGGACCTTATTGCCGCCAAAGATCTTGGGGTCCTCCATCGCCTTGAACAGGCGCGGGTAGAGGTCGACGCCGTCCTTCTCGAGGCGGGTGTAGAACGCCATGTGGTTGATGCCGGCGCATTCGAAGGTGACCTTGGTCGGGTCCTCGCCGATGTAGCGCATGAGCTGGTCGAAGGTGCCCTGCACGCTGTGGCACAGACCGACCGCGCGAATGTCGCTGGTGCGGAACACGGTCTGCATGTTCATCGACATCGGGTTCGAGTAATTGAGCAGGAACGCGCGCGGGCACAGCTCCATCATGTCCTGCACCATGCCCGACAGCATGGGGAAGGTACGCAGTGCGCGGAACAGACCGCCGGGGCCGGTGGTGTCGGCGATGGTGAAGTTGAGGCCGTACTTGCGCGGAATCTCGAAGTCGACCAGCGTCGAATTGAAGCCGCCGATCTGGACCATGTTGATGACGAAGTCGGCGCCCTTGAGCGCCTTTCGGCGATCCATCGTGGTCTCGATGGTCGGCTTGGCACCAACCGCGGTCGCCACCTTGCGGCACAGGGCACCAGCGACCTCAAGCCGCTCCTTGTCGACGTCCATGTAAGTGATGGTGCAGTCTTTGAACTCGGGGATCTGCAGGATGTCACCGGTGAGGTTGCGCGAGAAGACCACGCTGCCGGCGCCGATCATGGCGATCTTGATCATGGGAGTGCTTTCGGGACGCGGGGGAAGTGCCGCGCTGGGGTAGATCGAGCGTACGCCGGGTCACGCCGGCCGAGAAGGGAGATGGCGGGAGCAAACTGTGCAGAATGTGATTCAGCAAGGCGGGCGTTCAGCCCAATGAGAGCACCACCACGACAAGCAGGAGGCCGTTATGCAGCGCATGCGCCGCGATCGGCGCGATCAGCGACCCGCGCCAGGCGCGGATCGCCGCCAGCACCAGCGCCACCGAGGTCAGCGCCGGCAGCGCGGCGATGCCCTGCGGATGCAGCATGGCGAAGATGAGCGAGGAGATCAGCGCGGCGGGCAGCCAGGCCCAGCGCGTGCGCAGGTGATGGAAGAGCAGGCCGCGGAACATCGTCTCCTCCACGATCGGCGCGAAGATGCTCGCGAGGGCGCCCATCGCCAGCAGCGTCAGCGCATCCGCGCCCACCAGCACCTGCTCGATGGGATGGCTGGCCGGGTAGTGGCGTGAGAGCGCCATGGTCGCCATCAGTGATAGCGCGATCAGCGGTACGCCGGCGAGCCAACCCAGCAATCCTGCGCCGACTTCGCGCCCTATTCCCCGGCCGCGATGCCAGCCGATCGCCTGGCGCAGGTCGCTCCAGGCCATGCCGCGGCGCACGGTGGCGACCAGCACCAGCGGCACGACGGGCAGGTAGAGCCAGGTCGCTGACAGCCCAGCGCCGGGCACCATGCCGAGGAGCTTGCCCGAGGCGATGAAGGTGACCAGGTAGACGGCGAAGCCTTCGATGCATGCCGACCCGTGACGGGTCGCCACCAGTTGCGGCGTCGGATAGGCGCCGCGCAGACGGCCGTCGTTCCAACGCACGATGAGAACCATCGCCACGATGATGCCCGTCACCAACAGCGCGATCGCGAAGACGATCGCGCCGACCAGGGTCAGTGCCGTGCGCTTGGCCGCGCCGAGGACGACGGCGCGCTGCGCATCATCGCTGGGCGCACCGTGGATCAGCGCCAGCTCGCCGCTCCAACCGAGACGGTCCGCGAGGGCGGTACGTTCCTCGTTGGACAGGCTGGCGGGACCATCGCGATAGATGCGTTTGAGCAGGACCGGATCATCGCCCAGATCGGGATGGACCGCCAATGCGTCGAGCCGCCGCACCGCCTCGTCGCCGCCGAGGAGGTGTCCGGCGACCGGAGCCACGCGCAGCTGCGACCCCGGGGAGGCCAGGTCGCTGTCGACCTGCTCCAGCACTCCAGAGCCGGCGGTCGACATGAGTTCGTAGATGCCGACCGCGTAGCGCAGTTGGAGATCACGTTGCGTGGTCGGCGGCTCCGCGCGCAGACGGGCGTTGCGAGCCGG
>Ga0163144_10022977_pt1 | contig 12337 bp, 15 predicted proteins | sample OliLak19BULKMAT1_FD_123175 | JGI IMG/M metagenome (GOLD analysis project Ga0163144, IMG submission 123175) | Freshwater microbial mat bacterial communities from Lake Vanda, McMurdo Dry Valleys, Antarctica - Oligotrophic Lake LV.19.BULKMAT1 | ecosystem: Environmental > Aquatic > Freshwater >... | reverse complement strand
CTACTTTCAAAAAATACCATTGCCTGGCCCCCGATCTGCGCGGCTTCGTCGATTCACCCGCCCCCACTTCGGGCTATTCAGTGGATGATGAGGTCGGCAACGTCGCCCAACTACTTCAGCAACACCGCGTCGGCACGTTCGTATTGGTGGAGCATTCGATGGGCGGGAAAATTGCGATCGCGCTTGTGTCCCTGCAGCCGGTAGGCTTGCAAGGGATAACTCTGATTGCGCCCTCCCCACCCACGCCTGAACCCATCGAACCCGCGCAGCGACGGCACCTGCTCGAAACCTGAGGACAACCGCACGCGGCGGAAGCGACGTTTCGGGCCATCGCCGCCTCCCCGGTTTCTGCTGAAATTCACCAGCAAATTATCGCCGATACCCTGCGCAGTTCACGTCTCGCGTGGGAAGGCTGGTTGAAAACGGGTAGCCTCGATACCATCGCCTACCGGATGGATACCATCCACGTCCCCATCCTCGTACTGGTCGGCAACCGCGACTCCGTGTTAACGGAAGCGTTACAACGAAGGGAGGTTTTGCCACTGCTACCCCAGGCCACACTGCAAATCATTCCCGGGGTGGGCCACCTGGCCCCGCTCGAAAACCCGACGGCGACGGCCCAGGCCATTCTACTTTTTTTGCTCGAAAACCATTTCCCAAAACCATAACTCCGCCCTTTTTCGCCTTTCTCCCCGATTCTGCCTAATTTGGCACCCGCAAAAGAGCGCACACCTACCAAACCAAGTCCATGAATATTCACGAGTACCAGGCCAAAGACATTCTGAAGAGCTACGGAGTCCGGATTCAGGAGGGCATCGTGGTGGATAATCCCGCCCAGGCCGTGGAAGCCGCCCGCGAACTCAACCAGCAAACCGGCACGAAGTGGTTTGTCATCAAAGCGCAGATTCACGCTGGCGGGCGCGGCAAGGGCGGCGGGGTGAAACTGGCCAAGAATTACGATGAAGTGCGCGAGAAGTCGAAGAACATCCTGGGGATGCAACTCGTTACGCACCAGACCGGCCCGGAAGGAAAAAAAGTGAGCAAGGTGCTCATCGCCGAAGACGTGTACTACCCCGGTGCCTCGGAGCCGAAGGAGTTTTACGTCAGCGTGCTCCTCGACCGGGGCCGCTCCTGCAACGTGATTATGGCCTCGACAGAAGGCGGGATGGACATCGAAGAGGTGGCCGCCAATACCCCCGAACGGATCATCAAGGAATGGATTGACCCCCGCGTGGGTCTGCAACCGTTCCAAGCGCGGAAACTGGCTTTCGCGCTCGGCCTCGAAGGCGATGCCCACAAGGAAATGGTGAAATTCATCAACGCCCTTTACCGCGCCTACACTGAAACGGACTCGTCGATGTTTGAAATCAACCCGGTGCTGAAAACCTCGGACAACAAAATCCTAGCCGTGGACGCGAAGGTGAATCTGGACGACAACGCCATGTTCCGCCACAAGGATTTCACGGCGCTGCGCGACATTTCGGAAGAAGACCCGCTCGAAGTAGAAGCCTCGTCCAACGACCTGAATTACGTAAAACTTGACGGCAACGTGGGCTGCATGGTCAACGGCGCCGGGCTGGCGATGGCTACGATGGACATCATCAAACTCTCCGGCGGCGAACCGGCCAACTTCCTCGACGTGGGCGGCGGTGCCAATGCGAAAACGGTGGAAGCAGGTTTCCGGATTATCCTGAAAGACCCCAACGTGAAGGCCATCCTCATCAACATTTTCGGCGGCATCGTCCGCTGCGACCGGGTAGCCAGTGGGGTGGTAGAAGCCTACAAAAACATCGGCGAAATCACCGTGCCCATCGTGGTGCGCCTGCAAGGCACCAACGCCGAGGAAGGCGCGAAAATTATCGACGAATCGGGATTGAAAGTCTATTCCGCCGTGCTGTTGAAAGACGCCGCGCAAAAAATCAGCGAAGTGTTGAAGGGACAGGCGGCCTAAAAAACGGGAAGTAAAAACAAGAAATAAGGAATGAAAAATGCAGAAGGAAATCCTTAGGAAATCCTTCTGCATTTTTCATTCCTTATTTCTTGTTTTTACTTTTAATCTAAACTATAACGACGCCCTGCCCTGCCCCCGGTTGTAGTATTTCAGCGCTTCGGGCATCAGGCGTTGCAAATCGGCGATGCGTTTGCTGTCCGAAGGGTGCGTCGACAAAAACTGCGGGGGCTTCTGGCTGTTGCCGCCGGCCTGGGCCATCCGGCTCCAGAAATCCACCGACTCGCGGGGGTCGTACCCGGCCATGGCCATGAAAATCACCCCCAGGTGGTCGGCTTCCGATTCCTGGTCGCGGCCATATTTAAGCATCGCCACCTGTGCCCCAACCGGGGCGGCCAGGCCGTACACTTGATTCCAAAGGTTCTGTGTTTCGGAGCGTTTGTTCGACATGGCCAGGCCCAACCCCACCTGTCCGGCCACGAGCAGCCCCTGCGCCAGCATTCCCTGGCTCATCCGTTCGCCTCCGTGCTTAGCGATGGCGTGCGAAATCTCGTGGCCCATCACCGTCGCCAGTCCACCTTCGGTTTTCGTAATGGGCAAAATTCCCGTGTACACCACTACCTTGCCGCCGGGCATACACCAGGCGTTTATCTGCTTGTTTTCCACCAGGTTAAATTCCCAGTTGAAGCCGCTCAGGTAATCGGGCATTTTGTTTTGCTGAAAATACGTGGTCGCCGCCTTAGCCAGGCGTTCGCCTACCCGACGTACAATCTGGGTTTGGTTGTTTCCCGCCGAAACGACCCGATTGGTATCCAAAAATTGCTTGTAACTCACCAGCGCCTGGGCGTTGAGTTCCTGGTCGGAAACGAGCAGCAGTTGACTGCGATTTGAAATTGGAACCTTGCTACAGGCAATCATCGTGACCACGACGGTCAACGAAGCAAGAGCGATTTTTTTCATGGGGATTACGTGGTTTGGTTACTTGTTTTCAGACGAAGAATCCACCTGATTCGTGCAACAAAAGAGTTAATATTCGTTAGAACGGCCAAATCCGACTTAGTTTTGTGCCTTCACCCGAATTAGAAAAAACCATTCCATGCGGATTTTTTGCATTGGTCGCAACTACGCCGAGCACATCGAAGAACTCCACAACGAGCGCCCTGCCGAGCCGGTCATTTTCACCAAACCCGACACGGCCCTCATCCGCCCCGGCGACGCGTTTTACCTCCCCGATTTTTCGCAGGACGTTCACCACGAGGTAGAAATCGTGGTGAAAATCTGTAAAATCGGGAAGAACATCGACGTGAAATTTGCCCCCAACTACTACGCCGAACTGGGCGTGGGCATCGACTTCACCGCCCGCGATGTGCAAAGCAAACTCAAAGCGAAGGGCCTGCCCTGGGATTTGGCCAAGGGTTTCGACGGCTCCGGCCCGGTGTCGGGATTCGTCTCCAAATCCGAATTTTCTGATTTGAAAAACCTGAATTTCACTCTCGCTGTGAATGGCGAAATCCGGCAACGCGGCAACACGGCGATGATGCTCTGGAACGTTGATGAACAAATCGCGTTTCTCTCCCGCTACTTTACCCTCCGCGTCGGCGATTTGCTTTTCACCGGCACCCCGGCTGGCGTCGGCCCGGTGCGGGCTGGCGACCGGCTCGTGGCTTCGCTGGAAGATGCGGTTCGATTGGAGGTGGAAGTACGATGAAGTTTTACGCGACCGTCACGCTGAGCGGAGTCGAAGTGCTATCCCGAGCAGTCGAGACGCTTCGACTCCGCTCAGCGTGACAGTCGTAAACACCTTGCAATCAAACCCCGACGAAATCCCGTTTTGAACCGCCTCCTCCTGTTTTTCCTGTTGTTGGCCTCGCCGATTTTGGCTCAGCTTCCCACCGGTTACTTTCATTTCCCACTTCAACCGGGCCAGCGGGCGTACCTGTCGGGGAGTTTTGCGGAACTGCGGCCCAATCACTTCCATGCGGGCATCGACGTAAAAACCGCCTACCGCGAAGGAATTCCCGTGCAGGCGGCGGCGGTGGGCTACGTGTCGAGAGTCATGGTCATGCCGGGTGGCTACGGCAACGTGGTCTTTGTGGCGCACCCCAACGGCTTTGTGAGTGTGTACGCGCACCTCCAGCGATTCAGCGAACGGATTGGTACCTACGTTCGGGAGCGACAGTACAAAGCCGAGTCGTTCGAGGTGGATTTGCGACCCAAAGCAGCGGAATTGCCGCTCTCCCAGGGAGAAATCCTCGGCCTTTCCGGCAACTCCGGCAGTTCGGTGGGGCCGCACCTGCACTTCGAAATCCGCGACAACCACGGTTTTCTCGTGGACCCACAGCGTTTCCGTTTTCCCGAAATTGTGGATGACCAGCCGCCGGTCATCGAAGCGCTGGCGCTGCGTCCGCTGGGCATCGGCTCCCGGTTGAATGGCGCGTTCGCACGTTTAGAATTTTTCCCTGAAATCCAGCCCGACGGAAGCCTGACCTTGTCCGATACGCTCATCGCCAGCGGTGAGTTAGGCCTTGACCTCCTGGCTTACGACCGCGCCAACGGCACGATGAATCAGAACGGCCTCAACTGCGTAGAAGTCCACGTCGACGGGGAGGAGATGTATTTCCACGCCTTCGAAAGTTTGCCCGAAGAATTTAGCCGTGACCTCAATGTTCACACCGACTACGCCACGGCCCGCCTCAGCGGGCAGCAGTTCCAGCGCTGTTACGTGGCTGACGGCAACGACCGCCTGCCCATTTACAAACCCTCGCCTACGCGGGGACGGCTGCGCTTATCGCCGGGTCTGCACCAGGTGACCGTGTCAGTTTGGGATAGTTTTCAGAACAAAACGGCGGTCACGTTTTGGGTGAAACAAGTAGGATCTTCTCCCTCCATGCTGGATTCGCTCGTCGTTAGCGACGTGCCGACTACACTTGGTTGGTCGGTGGAGGAGAACACGCTGATTTTGATAGCGCAGCATCCGAAATCATCCATTTCCCCGGCGCACTTCCTGCTCAGCAACGGCCAAAGGCCCCGCCTGCTTCCGGTTTACCTGCGCGCCAACGAAGCCACTTACCTCTGGGATTTACGCCGGGGTCTGCCCGATTCGGTACGGGTCGACGGGGTTACGGCGTACCTCGGTTTCCGAAAAATGGTGGTTCCAGGCAAAGCCGAGGTCGTGAGCGGGGTCGGCTGGCGGGTCGACATCGGCCCCAGGGCGCTGTACGACACGCTTTTCCTGACCGCTCAAACCAGAGATAACGGCCTGATGCTCGGTCCGGAAGGCATCCCGTTTCGGGAAGCGCTGCGGGTGAGCCTAAGCCCCGCCATGCCCGATTCGCTCCGTCCCCGCACCGCCGCCTACACGTTATACGGCAGCGTCGAACGATACCTGGGCGGAAAATGGGAAACCAACACGCTTACGTTTGGGGCCAACGAGTTGGGCCAATTCAGCACGCGCACCGATTCATTGCCACCCCGCATTCAACTGATGCGAAAAAACAAGGAGGCGATTGCCTTTAAAATCGGCGACGACTGGTCAGGGGTAAAAACCTTCCGGGCCAGCGTCGACAGTCAATGGGTGCTGATGAATTACGATTACAAAACGGGCCTGATTTGGTCTGAAAAAAAAGACCCTTCCCTTCCCTTCGGGGGGCTTTTAGAACTGCGCGTAACCGACAATTCGGGGAATACCGCTATTTTTAGCGGCGATTTCAGCGTTCCGTTCCCGGCTCCGAAACCGCCGCGCAAGGCGGTTAAAGCAAAACGCCGGGGGAAAAGGTAAAGGGGATTGGGTAAATGGGAAATTTAAAACCGGGTATCGCCCTTTCTTTTCATTCACCATCCTGACCCGTTGTCTTTCCCAATTACCATAATCACCAAATTACCCAATTCCATGCAGTTAAAAACCGGCGACCCCGCGCCACCCTTCGAAGCCAACGATCAGGATGGCAAGCCCGTCCGCCTGGCGGACTTCGCGGGCAAAAAACTCGTCCTCTACTTTTACCCCAAAGATGACACCCCCGGCTGCACCGCCGAAGCCTGCGACCTGAGGGACAACTACCACCGCCTGATGGCCCAGGGCTACGCCGTGCTGGGCGTGAGCGTGGACGACGAAAAGTCGCACCAGAAATTCATCAAAAAATACGACCTCCCCTTTCCCCTCCTGGCCGACACCGACCAAAAAATCGTGAACGACTACGGCGTTTGGGTCGAAAAAAATAGGTATGGCCGCACGTACATGGGCACCGCCCGCGCCACCTTTCTGATTGACGATAATGGCCTTATTTCCGACATAATCCAAAAAGTAGACACCAAAAACCACACCTCCCAAATTCTAAAGTAGTCGATGGTCTTCAATCGTTAACCGGTAGGTATACCTCTTTTCTGCCTTTGGACTATCGACTGAAGACACTCGACTATCGACTAACTCATGGAAATTTCCCAACTGAAAAACCTTGCCATCCAGGTTCGCCGCGACATCGTGCGGATGGTCGCTGCCGTCAATTCCGGTCACCCTGGCGGCTCGCTGGGCTGCACCGAACTGTTCGTGAGCCTGTACTTCAACCACCTCCGCCTTAAAACCGGCCCCGACGGCAACGTGGTCTTCGACATGGACGGCCAGGACGAGGATCTGTTCTTTTTGTCGAACGGCCACATTTCGCCCGTCTGGTACTCAGTGCTGGCGCGGCGCGGGTACTTTCCGGTGGACGAACTGGCCACTTTCCGCAAAATCAACTCGCGGGTGCAGGGCCACCCCGCCACCGCCGAGCATTTGCCGGGCATCCGCATTGCATCCGGCTCGCTGGGCCAGGGTCTTTCGGTTGCCATCGGTGCCGCGCTGGCTAAAAAACTCAACGGCGACGACAAACTCGTGTACGTGTTGATGGGCGACGGCGAGCAGCAGGAAGGCCAGGTGTGGGAGGCGGTTCAGTTTGCCCCCAACCACGTAGTCGACAACCTCATCGCCTTCATCGACTACAACGGCCAGCAAATCGACGGCACCACCAACCAGGTCAACAACAACCGCGACCTGGGGGCCAAGTACGAAGCCTTCGGCTGGCGGGTGCTGCACACCCACGGCAACGTGCTCGAAGACCTCTTGAAAACCCTGACCGAAGCCCGCGACTCCGCCCACCAGGGCCGCCCGACGCTGATCATGATGACCACCGAAATGGGCTGGGGCGTGGATTACATGGTGGGCAGCCACAAATGGCACGGCACCGCTCCCAATCCCGAGCAACTTCAGAAGGCTCTCGACCAATTGACCGGGGATGGGACGGAGGCGGATTATTAACGGGTCACGCTGAGCGAAGTCGAAGCGCGCGCTTCGACTTCGCTCAGCGTGACAACCCAATCACAATGAAACTCCAAAAACTTCACATCAAAAACTTCAAATCCATAGTGGATTTGGAACTCGTCAATCCTTCACCGTTTTCAGTCTTCGTTGGGCCGAACGGGGCGGGTAAGTCGAATATTTTTGAGGCGTTGGAGTTTTTCAATTTTGCTCAGAAATTCAGAAAACAAATTGAGGTAATTAGAGTGTTTGGACCCATGCGATTTATTCTTCCTTTTTCAATTGAAGAAGGTGAAATCTATTTCAATCTGAATTTTGAAAATTTCCCAATTACACTAAAAATCAATGCTAAGAAAAGTGATACAGAGGGAAGAGGAGATAGGTTTGTTGAACGTAACTCGTCTGAACAAATCACACAAGATAAATTAAGAAATCATGAAGAATATAAACAATTTATTACAAATTTTAGCAGAATTTTTATTGGAAACTACAAAATCCAAAGAATAGATTATGTAGACAATTTAATCTTGGCTTCTTCTGTGTCGAATCTCGAATCTGTTCTCAGTCGTTTACTGCAATTTCCAGAATTAAAAAAAGAACTCAATGAATGGTTACAACTCTTAATTCCTGATTTCTCTAACATTGAGATAAGTACAACAGAATTAAGCGGCATCAATGAATTAGCTATTTTCGATAAAAATTTCCCTACAAAGCCATTTACAAAGAAATTGATTTCGGATGGTACTTACAATATTTTATCATTACTCACAGCCGTTTTCCAATCAGACGAACCTCAATTTCTATGTATCGAAGAACCAGAAAACGGCCTACATCCGCAGGTAATCATGACGTTGGTAGAGTTCTTCCGCCAGCAATGCGAAGAAAAAGGTCACTACATCTGGCTCAACACGCATTCTGAATCTCTGGTTAGAAAACTACGCCCCGAAGAAATTATTCTGGTCGATAAACGAGAGGGAGAAACGAAAGTAAAGCAAGTACGGGATATGAATTTATACGACTTGCCGACGGATGAAGCCTGGCTGACGGGCGCTTTGGGAGGGGGCTTGCCGTGGTGAAAATCGGAATAATTGTTGAGGGATTTTGTGAACGAATTATCCTAAAATCTCCTGCTTTCTTAAATTTTCTTCAATTAAACGGTTTGAAGATAACAGGGGATGTGGTAAATCTCGAAGGAAAAGGCCAGCTTAACACGAGACGGATGGAGACGCAAGCTCAAGTACTTCGAGATAAAGGTGCAGAGTGGATATTTGTACTTCGAGACAAAGATAATGCACCTTGTTTTACTTCGGTCAAGCAGGAGGTTTACCAAGCTACTGACGTAAAAATTTGTGTTGCCGTTAACGAAATCGAGGCATGGTTTCTGGCTGATTCGGAAACTTTATCTGCTATTTTCAGACAACATTTCCACTTCAAATTACCTGAATCGGAGCGGAAACCTTACGAAAGGTTGAAAGAGTTATTCGTAAAAAATCAACATTATCGCATACCGGACAAGAAAATATTCACGAGCAAAATGGTAAATCAAGGTTTCACCGTTGAGCGTGCCGCCGCCCACCCGAACTGCCCCAGCGCCCGCTATTTTTTACAAAAACTAACCGAACTGCAATCCAAACCCGCATGAAAAAATACCCCTACACCGAGAAAAAAGACACCCGCTCCGGCTTTGGCGCGGGCATGACCGAACTGGGCCGCAGCAACCCCAACGTGGTGGCCCTCTGTGCCGACCTCGTGGCCTCGCTTAAACTCGACACCTTCATCAAAGAAAACCCCGAGCGGTTTTTCCAGATGGGCATCGCCGAGGCCAACATGGTGAGCGTGGCCGCCGGCCTGACGATTGGCGGGAAAATCCCCTTCACCAGCACCTTCGCCAACTTTTCGACCGGACGCGTGTACGACCAAATCCGGCAATCGGTGGCGTATTCGGGCAAAAACGTGAAGCTCTGCGCCTCGCACGCGGGTTTAACCCTTGGCGAAGACGGGGCCACGCACCAGATTCTGGAAGACCTCGGCATGATGAAAATGCTGCCCGGCATGACCGTCATCAATCCCTGCGATTTTAACCAGACCAAAGCCGCTACCATCGCCATCGCCGAACACGTCGGGCCGGTGTACCTGCGCTTCGGGCGGCCCGTGGTGCCGGTCTTCACCGACCCCGACCAGAAGTTTGAAATCGGCAAAGCCTGGCTGGTCAGCGAAGGCACCGACGTGAGCATTTTCGCCACGGGTCACCTCGTCTGGAAAGCCATCGAAGCGGGCGAAGCCCTGGCCGAAAAAGGCATCAACGCCGAAATCATCAACATCCACACGATTAAACCCCTGGACGTGGAAGCCGTCTTAGCCTCCGTGGCCAAAACGGGCTGCGCCGTGAGCGCCGAAGAACACAACGTGTGGGGCGGTTTGGGCGAGAGCATCGCGCACGTGCTGTCGGCCAACGCCCCCGCTCCGCTCGAACTCGTCGGCACCCAGGACACCTTCGGCGAAAGCGGGACACCCGACCAGTTGATGGAAAAATACGGCCTCACCACTGCGCATATCGTTGCGGCAGCCGAGCGGGCGATAGCCCGGAAGAAATAATTGTTGACTTGTTGAATTGTTGAGTTGTCGGTGAGGTGGAGGATAGTGGACAACAATTCAACAATTCAAAATTCAACAACTGAATGTCCGACGCGGAACTGCTCGAAAAAGTAGCCAATCCTGAAACCCGGAATTTTGGGTTTAACCTGCTGGTGCGCAAGTACCAGCAGAAGGTATATTGGCTGATCCGCAAGATGGTCATCGACCACGACGACGCCGACGACATTACCCAGGAAACGTTCATCAAAGTCTGGCAGGCCCTCCCCAACTTCCGGGGCGATTCGCAGGTGTACACCTGGATTTACCGGATTGCCACTAATGAATGCCTGAGTTTTTTGAACAAGAAAAAACGCCGCTTTTTCCTGCCCATCGGCGATTTGGAAAACGAACTGGCCTCCAAACTGGATGAAAACCCGGAACTGACCGGCGATGAAATTCAGGCCAAACTTCAGCGGGCCATTCTCACGTTACCCGACAAGCAGCGGCTGGTGTTCAACCTGAAGTATTTCGACGAAATGAAGTACGAGGATATGTCCGAAGTAACGGGCACCTCGGTCGGTGCTTTGAAAGCCTCGTACCACCTGGCGGTGAAGAAAATCGAGGTTTTTCTGACCAAGAGTTAAACGGACGCGGGGTTGGCTCGTCCAACCCGCCGAAAATGGCAACGTTTGGTCGTTGCCCTCAGACCAATGGAAAAAAATCGGATTCGGTTAGATGACCTTCCCAAGCGAAACCTGTTCGCGGTTCCCGACGCGTATTTCGACGACCTCCCCCAGCGGATCCAAGCCCGTGTGAGCAAGTCGGCCCCGGTGCGCCAGCCCGCTTTTACTATCAGTTGGAACTGGCAGCGTACCGTCGTTTCCCTGGCCAGCGTGGGATTGGTGGTGTTTTTGATTTTTCAAACGATGCCCCGCAAGCAGGGTGCCCTCGGTACTGAACTGCTCAGCACAGTGGAAACCGAGGCCATCGTCGACTACCTTCATAGCCAAAACCTGACGGCTTACGACATCGAACAACTGAGTAAAGTCACCCAGTCCGAACGTCCGGAGTCGGCGGTGATGCAGGATCTCAACGTGTCGGACGAAGACATTCGCCTGCAACTTCAATCCGAAGACCTGGAGGAGGCTTTGTAAATTTTTACCATGAAACGATTCGTTTTAGTTCTCGCCGTCTGGGGAATTGCCCTGACAACCCCGTTCGCACAAAACAAACCCGGCCTTCAGCGCATCAAAAACGCGAAGATTGCCCTGATTACCAACCGACTCAACCTCAGCACGGAACAATCGCAGCAGTTTTGGCCGGTGTACAATGAGTTCGAGGCCAAAAAACAGGAAGTGCGGGTTTCCTACCGCCGCCTCAACTCCGAGACTAGCAACCTGACCGCTTCGGACGACCAAATTCTGGCCGATTTGAAAGAAATGATGAGCCTTCGGCAGAAAGAAGTCGACCTCGACAAAGACTACATGAGCCGGTTTTTGAAAGTCATCAACGTGCGTCAACTCGCCGAACTCTACAAAACCGAGCAGCAGTTTACGCGGATGTTGCTGGAAAAACTGAACCGGCGGGAGGAGAGAAAACCGTAAAGCAGTTTTCGGTTTTCAGTTTAGAGTTTAGAATTTTTGTTGCACTAATCGCTCCGTAACGCAGGGTTTAAACCCTGCGCTACGGAGCGATTTTTCGTGGAAATACCGCAACTTTAGTCGATGAAAACGCTGAGTTCCCCCCACATTAAATCCCGTCCGACCAGCGGGCAAGCCCAATCTGGCCCCCTGCGAATCCTCACCGCCGGGTCGCTGTTCGACGGGCACGACGCCGCCATTAACCTGATGCGGCGGTTGTTGCAAGCCAGCGGGGTGGAGGTGATTCACCTGGGGCACAATCGCTCGGTGGCGGAAATCGTGACGGCGGCCATTCAGGAAGACGTGCAAGCCGTGGCCGTGACGAGCTACCAGGGGGGTCACCTGGAATTTTTCAAGTACCTCCACGACGAATTCCGCCGCCTCGGAGCCGACATCCGCATTTTCGGCGGGGGTGGCGGTACCATTCTCCCCCACGAACTCGACGAGCTTCACGCCTACGGCATCACCCGCCTATTCTCGCCCGACGACGGGCGGACGATGGGACTGCAAGGAATGATAGACGACCTCATCAGCCGCTGCGACCAGCCCCGACCCGCGCCGTTGCCGGAAGACTGGGCCGAGCGGGTAGCACAACGCGATCCGCTGGCGCTGGGAAGGCTGATTTCCTGGATTGAAAAGGGGATTGGTAATTATCCCCGCGAGGGTTTTAAACCCTCGCGGGGTTTGGGGTTTACCCTCGGTGTAACCGGCCCAGGCGGGGCGGGTAAATCGTCACTCCTGGATGAACTGGTGCTGCGGTTTCGGCGGGAATTTCCCCAAAAAACCATTGTCGTGTTGTCCGTCGATCCATCCAAACGCAAAACGGGCGGGGCGCTGCTCGGCGACCGGATTCGGATGAATGCGGTGGGCGCTCCCACGGTGGGT
>Ga0163144_10022976_pt1 | contig 12337 bp, 15 predicted proteins | sample OliLak19BULKMAT1_FD_123175 | JGI IMG/M metagenome (GOLD analysis project Ga0163144, IMG submission 123175) | Freshwater microbial mat bacterial communities from Lake Vanda, McMurdo Dry Valleys, Antarctica - Oligotrophic Lake LV.19.BULKMAT1 | ecosystem: Environmental > Aquatic > Freshwater >... | reverse complement strand
TACCACAGAGGAAGAAACCCTCTAAAAACAGAGTATCTTTATAAAATCCCCTCGAAAGCTTCGCTTTCGAGGGGATTTTCCTTTCCTATCTCTCTATAGTAGAGTGTATAGTATCATTGTAGTCAATCAAAACTACAAGCTACTAAATAACTACAAACCATATGAATCTTTGGCACGACATAGAAGCAGGAAAAAGAGATGAAATGAACGTTATCATCGAAATCAATAAAGGTTCTAACAACAAGTACGAAATTGATAAGAAAACAGGGCTTATTGCGCTTGATCGTGCCAACTACTCTTCTGCTGCCTACCCGTTTGATTATGGGTTTGTGCCACAAACCCTCTGGGAAGATGGCGACCCCCTTGACGTTGTTGTCCTTACCACCTTCCCGCTCATGCCGGGGATTCTTGTCTCAGTGCGCCCCGTTGCAGTAATGGAAATGATTGATAGTGGAGAATCAGACTTTAAAGTAATTGCGGTGCCCGTAGCCGACAAACGCTGGGAAGACGTTAGAGATCTTGGCGATATCAACAAGCATACTCTTAAAGAGTTCCAGCACTTCTTCGAAACATACAAAGTCCTTAAGGGAAAAGGCGACACTGTAGTAATCCCTAAAATAAGCGGTAAAAAGGAAGCGCAAGAAGCTTTTGACAAGAGTCAGGAACTCTACAAAGCAAAGTTTGCAAAATAATTTTTAGAAAATAATAACTATCCCCAAGCGCCCCGTACTTAAAAAGAGTACGGGGCGCTATACTTACGCTACATGCGTTTTATCGAAACGTATTTCTCTAGTATTTAATAAATTATTTAGTTCTTATTACCATGACTCAAAACGTATTTTTGAAAAATCTCGCGGGCGGTGTAGTTCTTGCCCTCTCCTTCGGAGTAGCCTCTTTTGCCCTTGCGCAAGACGAAGCAGCTCCCTCTAACACAGTAAAACCAAACAGCGTTCGTAATATCCAAATGGATAAAAGAGAAGACGTAGAGGGGCTTCGTCGTGAGGCTCGGCAAAAAATTCAGGATGATCGCCAAGAAATGATGGCAAGTACCAGTGTTCTTCGACAAGATACGCGTGAAGCTGGTAGGCAAGCACGGGCTGATGGCACCACTACTCCAGAAGAACGCGGTAATCTTAAAGAGATGCGTGGAGAAGTGCGTACCGAAATTAAAGGAATGCGCCTCGAAGGGAAAATGATGGCTTCAAGTACCCGTGCACAACTCAAAACAGACATTGAGAACCGTCGTGAAAATGCACGAGGTGACATAAAGAACGCTCTTGAGGAAAGAAAAATGAAGATGGCAAGTTCCACTGAAAATCGAAAGGTAGAAATGGCTGCAAAAATGGCGGAACGAACCATAAACCGCCTCACTGAAGCAGTTACCCGTCTCAGCAATATTGCTACTCGTCTTCAGAGCCGTATTGATAAAGTAGCGACAGCCAAGGGAGACACTACTGTTGCTAAGGCAAGCCTCGCAGAGGCGACCACTAAAATTACCGCCGCTAAAGATGGAATCTCTGCTGTAAGCTCTGCCTTTGCAGCCGCTGCAACAATGACCGATCCTAAAGATGGAGCTGACGCAGTAAAGACAGCAATTGATGCAGTCCGAGCAAACCTTAAAGCTGCGCAGGATGCACTTCGCAAAACTGCTGAGTCGCTTGTCGGCAAAAAGGGAGCAGATTCTACTTCAAGTACAGTGATCGCTTCCTCAACAAGTCCCACCATTTAATAGGCTTATAAATTTTACTCAGTAATCAACAAAACAAATATGGATCCAATGCAAAACAATGGTCAGATACAAAACACCCCACCTCAGGAAATGAACACCGCCTCTCCTGCTGAACATTCTTCTATGGGACCGATTATCGGCTCTATTATTATCATCCTTATTCTTATCCTTGGTGGTCTTTACTTCTATGGAGACCGCGTAAATAAAATGTCACTTCCAGAGCAGACAGCTGAGGAAACAACTGCTACTAATACCGCCCAGGTTGATCAAGTCATGGCAGAGCTCAGGGTGCAAGGGGGTACTGACAGTCTTTCGGAAATCAATGCAGACCTTTACGCGACCGATGCTTCTGCAGCAGGAAGCGACGGAGCAGCTATCAGGGCACAGCTCAGTCAGTAAAAAGACTTTGGAATCCCCCGGGAAGCTCTGCTTCCCGGGGGATTCCTTTTTCCTCCCCTGCACCTCCTTCAACAGTTGCAGAAATAAGGACTCTCAAGTAGACTCCAACTCTATGACTACGCATAACCATCGCGAACACGCGCACGACAATTTATACACCAACATTACTATTACCGAGCTCCCCGAAAGCCAGATTTCTATTTCTGGAGACATCACTCTTGAAGCACTCACTCATTTTCGCGAACATGCTCTCGAGCACTATCAAGCAGAACTTGAACTTCCAGGATTCCGAAAAGGTAAAGTTCCGACAGCGATGGTCATTGAGCGAGTCGGCGAGCTTGCTCTTCTTGAAGAAGCTGGGGAATCGGTACTGAACGAATGTCTTGGGGGTATTATCCGCGAGAGTAAGTATGACGTTATCGGCATGCCTCAGGCCTCTATTACAAAGCTTGCCCTTGGCTCGCCACTTTCATTTACTATTAAAGCAGCGATTCTTCCTGCTTTCACCTTGACCGATTACAAAAAGATAGCCAAAGCAGAAAATGCAAAAAAGGAAGTTGCTCCCCTAGGAGAGAAGGAAATCGATGAAGCGATTCTTGCAATCCGCCGGATGCAAGCTCAAAAAAATCCGGAGGAAAAAATCGAGGAAAAAGATCTTCCAGAATTGACTGATGACCTTGTAAAAACTTTCGGTCACTTCGAAACAATTGCTGATTTCAAAGAGAAGGTTACTGACAGCCTCCGAAAAGAAAAAGAACTCCGCTCGAAAGAGAAGAACCGACTTTCAATCATTAAAGAAATTATCAAAGAAACAACACTGACACTTCCTCGTCTCCTTATTGATAATGAGCTTGAACGAATGTTCGCTCACATGAGCGACGATATTTCTCGTATGGGTGTAAAAATAGAGGACTACCTTACCCACCTCAAGAAGACCAAAGAAACACTCTTCAAAGAATGGGAGGAGGACGCGATTGAGCGTGCCAAAATGGAACTACTCCTTGGTAAAATTGCAGTTGCTGAAGAAATAGATGCTCCCGAAGAAGAGATACAGACTGAAATCAAGCACATGCTTGAACACTATCAAGATGCCGATCCGATCCGCGCCGCTTCTTATTTCGAGCACGTCATCCGAAACGAAAAAGTTTTTCAATTTTTGGAAAATCAAAACTAACACAAAGCTCCCGCAACACTTCGTGTTGCGGGAAGTTTGGTTTCTCTATAAATACTCAACCTGAGTTTTTAAGTACTTAATAAAGTGCAGGAGCGCGTTCTCGCTCCTGCATTACCATCAGTCGTTCCACGATCGAAGGTAATCAATCGCCCCTCCTTTCTTTTTTTCTTCCTCAAACTTCTGAAGAAGGTTTTTAAGGACTTCCCGAGAACCTGCCGGATTCCCCCGCTGGAGAATCGCGCGCTCGACGGTCTGTTTCGACGCGTCGAGGACCATAATCACGGCCCAGTAATCGATAAAAAATGTTTTCTCTCTTTCTTTTTTTGTTTTTACAGTGATCGGGACACAGATCGTCCCGTCGGTGATGAATTGTCCAAGCTTCAGACCATAGACCGCCCGATCACGACTCGTGTACTCGATTTTCATTGCATTCTCCTAATACCCCAGTACCCGAGGTGCGGTGCGACAGATGCCGCTATTTTGAAGAACTTCGGAATTTTCATTCCTTTCGCACAACACCTCAATAATTTGCGAGGTGTTACCTGAAAGAAAGGCAAGATAAATCTTGCCTGCGTACAAAGTGATGACGCTCACTTTACAAAAACGCATAGTCAACACGCCGGACTATGAGGGCGGATAATTTTAACGTGGTTCTCTCCACGTCCACAGGCGAACAAAACAGCGTCCGCACGTGATAGCAACTACTCCTGCTATCACACTCACGTAGACTACCCCCCACAAAAAAGCCATGGGCTCGGTCCCGTGCACTGCACGAATTGTATGCACAAACACGTACTGCAGCACCAGAGCGCTGACCCCCAGAACTGCCACTGCAATTGCTCTTGCCTTCATTTTGCTTCTCCTCTACTGGTTGGTGGAATTAAACGACGATTGTCGCAATCTAATTCCATCAACCAGTATTTTTCTTTTAATGTACAATTCTGTTTCGCTCTTTTGAGCTCATCAGTAGCGATACACATCGCTAAACAGCGAGTGGAGAAGGATGTGACTCCTACTCCACCCAGAGATGACTACGGTCCGGTTTCCGTAATCTTGCAACAAGGACAACCCTGCTGCCTGCATGATCCATCCTTTTTACAGGAAGTGTGGTTACGCCTGATCACACCACATAAAGATCTTTCACCCATTGCTACCGGGTTAAGCGTACGAATGGTCTCCAACATCCGCAAGAAATTAATTCCTTTTATTCTTTAAAATAAAGAATCAATTTCTTGCGGACATTTTGAGAATATCTAAAGAACTTTGCTGTTTCGCTCTTTTGAGCTCGTCAGTACGAGTACACACTCGTAAACAGCGGGGTTTTTTACGAGATCCCTTACTCGGCCGTTACCTAATCAAAGGACGGACTTTTGCTTGGCTGATTAATCAGCCTTTTTGTGTGTTTCTGTTGCCAGGTACACACCAACCCCGAATCTTAATCAGGCCTCGACGGTATACCTCGCGAAGAGGAATGTGGCTTGCGCCACCTCTTCGTGCGTGTATTCGTGCCGATCGGTCATACGTGGTAGTCCACGTACCCCCATCACGATGACCGCATCCCCAATTTTTAGCCCTACTTGGGGTGGCGCCTCTGGGATCGCAACTTCGATCCCGAAGCGCTCGCGGGCGGCGTGAATCGTCGCCTTGTGCGACGGATTTAGGCACGACACCACTCCTTCCCGAAGCGTCTTTTTTACTTGCTCCACCGTGAGAACTTCACGTCGGATACTGCAGTCCCCGGTGAACATACCATCCGCCAGAGCAAATCCAAAATACTTTTTCATAGTACTCTCCAAAGGTTTTGACCAGTGTTATCACTGATCGTCTACCTACTAGTATAGCATACTTGTCAATTTTGTCAATCTATTTATGATAACAAAAGTATGACATTATACATATATGGTATATAGCTTAGATTAAAGTATGCAAAATATCTTTGACAAAAATGATTACAAAAAAATACTAGGGAACCTTGAAAAGCTTGGACTCACCGAGAAGGAAGTGATTATTTACCTTGATTTACTGAGTCGAAGTTCTGAAACTGGTAGCACCAAAATAGTCCTTTCTACCAAACTCCACCGCCAGTACATCTATACCGCCCTCGATTCGCTCGAAAACAAGGGACTTATTAAGCATGTCATTAAAAATGGCCGTAAAAAGTTCTCGGCCAACCCCCCTCAACGTATTAGCTCGTTGGTAGAAGAAAAGAAGATTATCGCCAATGAACTCGTCGATATGCTCGAATCGGTCTTTAAACGGCCTTCTCAACAAGAGTTTGAAGTATACCAAGGTAGGGAACAGTTTGTGACCCACGAATTCCAATTAATCAGAGCGACAAAGGAGGGAGACTTTGTTGATATTTTAGGAGGACTTGGGGCAAAATTTGCTGAATTACTTGGAGATGAACGAAGAGAATATAATCGTCTTAGCTTAGAAAAGAATATTGCCGTTCGCTTTCTTGGTATCGAAAATGAAAGAGCTTATCTTGAACAGGTCAAGGCTAGCCGTGCTAATTTTGATTTCAGAATTATCAAAGATTTAAAAAATAGCCTTGTTAGCACTTCAATCCGTTCTGATAGTATTACTTTCCAAGTTTATGGAACCCCTCTTCTTGTTTTTGTTTTAAAAAGCAAAGAAGTGGCCGAAAACTACCGAAACTTTTTCGAAACTCTCTGGAACAGCTATGAGGTCAGTCAGTAATTGCAAAGTGTCCTAGAGTGTATTACTGTAACAGTCTAGTCAAATACCATTATGTCTATGCTTATACCAACCGTAACCCTGTAAAGCACATCGGGGTGTGCCACGGGGCGAGAAATGGTACAGTAATATTTCCTAACCTATTGTTAATTAAACATAATCATATGAACGTACTTATCCCTACAGTGATCGAGAAAAGTAGTTTTGGCGAGCGTGCGTATGATATTTACTCACGACTCCTTCGTGATCGCATTATCTTCCTTGGTGGAGCAATTGACGACACTGTCGCCAACATCGTCATCGCCCAGCTCCTCTTCCTCGAGTCAGAAGATCCTAAAAAAGATATTTCACTCTATATAAACAGCCCCGGGGGACACGTGACTGCCGGACTTGCGATCCTTGATACTATGAACTACATCAAGCCAGCCGTTTCTACTGTATGTGTCGGTATTGCTGCTTCTGCCGCCGCGGTAATACTTTCCGCCGGTGAGAAAGGTAAGCGCTATTCCCTTCCTAACTCCGAAGTGATGATCCACCAACCATGGGGTGGTGCTGAGGGTCAAGCCACTGATATCGAGATTTCAGCGAAGCATATTTTGAAGACTCGAGAGATTTTGAATAAAATTCTCTCCAAAAACACCGGTCAACCTCTCGCCAAAATAGAAAAGGATGTTGAACGCGACTTCTATATGTCCTCTGATGAGGCCAAAAAATACGGAATTATCGACGAGATTCACAAAACAAGCCGCTAGAAGGCTTCGCAAAAACACCCCGGGTAAACTTTGTTTACCCGGGGTGTTTTTCTCTGACCTTAGAAACAACCTCGACAACTCACCCCTTTTGTTCTACTATGAGACTATTAGCAATTGTTCGTAATACAGACACTTTCCCTTTTGCTTACTGATTACTGCCACCCGATTTATATTCCTATGACTTACTTTTTCCTCACTCCCACTCGAGCTGCACGTACTCACCTAGAAAAGGCGAGATTTTAAACGCATATGTCAGTAAAAATTATACTAGCACTCCTCGGTATTGGAGGGCTCGTAGGTACTGCGCTTGGATATTTTCTCCGTTTACTCTTAACATTAGGTAAAAAAGGTTCTCTTGAGCTTGAAATCAAGCAGATGGAACTTAAAGCTAAAGAAGGGGCGGAACATATTCTTTCTGAGGCAAAGAAAAAAGCCGAGGAACTAGAAAAGGAAAAGCGCAATGAGGCCCGCGAGAGAGAAGACAAGATAGAAAAAAATGAGGAGCGCACCATTAAAAAGGAGGAGCTTCTCGACAAACGACAAGCAGACATCGATAAGGAGGTAGAGCACATCAAGCTTAAAGTCGCCGAAGTTAAGGAAATAAAGGAGCGCACCGAAAAAATAGAGGCGGAAAAGCGTACCGAGCTTGAACATATTTCAGGACTGAGCACTGAGCAAGCAAAAGAAGAAATCTATAAAATAGCAGAGAAGCAAAGTGAGGAGGATCTTTTGGTTCGTCTTCAAAAGCTTGAAAGTAGCGCAACCGAAAGACTTGAACGTAAGGCTAAGGAGATTATTGTCTCTGCTATTCATCGTTTTGGTAACTCAGTAGCCTCAGACACCATGGCGACTTCTGTTGCTATCCCTAATGACGAGATCAAGGGCAAGATTATTGGCAAGGAAGGTCGAAATATTAAAACCTTTGAACGTGCGACAGGGGTCGAGGTTATTGTTGATGATACGCCTGGAGTTATCACTATTTCCTGCTTTGATCCTGTTCGCCGACAAATAGCCCGCGTTGCACTCGAAACCCTTATTTTGGATGGAAGAATTCAACCAGCCAAGATTGAGGAACTTGTTGAAAAAGCAAAGGGTGACATCAATAAGATAATCAAAGAAAAAGGTGAGCAAGCTTGTTATGAGTGTGGGGTCTTTAATCTTGATCCTCGAGTCGTCTCTATCTTGGGACGTCTCCACTTCCGTACTAGCTATGGTCAAAATGTTCTCCAGCACTCTATCGAGATGGCGCACATCGCCGGCGTTATGGCTGAGGAAATTGGTGCAAATGTTGCTGTGGCTAAAGCTGGCGCACTCCTTCACGACCTCGGTAAAGCCGTGGACCACGAAGTACAGGGGACTCATGTTGAAATCGGTCGCAGAATACTTCAAAAATTCGGCGTCGATGAGCAGATTATCATCGCTATCTCAGCCCACCATGAGGAATACCCCTTCGACAATGTTGAGTCAGTCTTAGTGCAAGTAGCTGATGCTATTTCAGGAGGCCGTCCTGGAGCACGACGAGACACAGTAGAAAACTATATCAAGCGACTCGGAGATCTTGAGGGTATTGCTACCAGTTTTGAGGGAGTAGAACGCTCATTTGCAATCCAAGCAGGACGAGAGGTTCGTGTTTTTGTTGATCCAGGAAAAATATCTGACTTAGAAGCTAAGAAGTTGGCTCGTGATATCGCTCTCCGTATCGAACAAGAACTTAAATATCCAGGCGAGATAAAAATCAACGTCATTCGTGAAAGTCGAACGATAGAATTTGCACGTTAAAGGGTTCGGGGAAAGAAGTAAGACCCGCTTCCCCACCCAGAAAGCTTGCTTTCCGGGTGGGCTTGCTTAAAAAAAGGCCCATTATATACTTATTTCTAAGGTCGAAAAATAACCCACTTCAAAATAATGAACAAAGCATCACTCGTTGAAGCAGTACAAGGAGCCATCGGTGGCACTAAAGTGCAAGCTGAGACCGCGGTTGAAACTCTTATTGAGGCAATTATCAAAGGACTTAAGAAAGGCGATGAAGTCTCTATCGCAGGCCTTGGTATCTTCTCAGTAAAAGCTCGTGCAGCTCGAACCGCTCGAAATCCTCGCACTGGGGAGATGGTACAGGTTGCTGCTATGCGCGTACCAAAGTTCCGCGCAGCAAAAGCACTCAAAGACGCGGTTAAGTAATTTCAAATACTTTTTTCTTTGAACCTTTCAAAGAAAAACAAAAAGCTCTGTATCAGACGATTACAGAGTTTTTTGTTTGCTTACTTTCTTATTTCTTTTTGGTAAGGTAAAAAAGAAGTTTTTGACAATCCTCATACCTCAAGGAGAAATAGAATGGAACTTTGTGCCTTAACAACGAAGGTTAGGCAATCCTATCGCATTCGATCCTTCGTCTCCTATATCATCCGGAAAAAAGACGGTACCCAGGAAGAAGCCGACAAGTGGGTGGACAGTGTCTTTGAATTTGAAGTGTGGATCTCCCAACCAAAAATCAGCACACTGCTATACCTCGAACCAACGACCGAATTCGGCATACTACTCAACCTCATTGCCAAAAACATACTTGCGACCGCGCAAGAATTTTTATCCGGCAATGGCAAAGAATAACAGGAATCTGAGCCAGCCCGCGAAAGCGGGTTGTTTTTATAAAAGCACTTTATTCAACCAACCACCTCTGTGATTAGTTTAATAAAGTGCTCAAGCGAAAACCAAATCACTTGAGCAAAAACACACTTTTCTGTCTCCCGACAAAGGGTGAGTGTGAACCTTTTGGTAGGGCTACGCTTTCACGTAGCCACCTGCGTAGCCCCGGGCGGGCACGCCGTAAATCTTTTCCAAGCCCTGGGCGGGTGCCCAGACCTGTTGAAACTGGATCACCGTCTTGGGGAGGATTTCCCCGGACAGCGACCATTTCTCGGCCCCGGCCGCGAAGTCGCGATGGCGGAGGATCACTCCTTCGCCCGCGACCGTCGTCGCCACCTGCGCAGTGAGGAGGGCGAGGCTGTAACCCTCGCCCAGATACTCACCGCGCAAGTCCCGGAGGGACTGTGTGCCGATCGTGACCGCGGGGGCGGCCTCGATAAGCCCACCGAAATGCGCGACCGAGCCCACGACCTCAGCTTCGGTCGAGCGGGTTCCAGTTGCGATTTCGCGGTACTTCACCGCGAGGACCGCTTCGGGGGTCACACCCGGGCACTCACCACGAACCGCGCCCGCGAAAGCGTGATCCATGGCGGCGAGGGCCAAGTCGTCGGGCGACGGCTCGCCGAGTCCCATCAGGGCATACAACTGCCCGATCGAACTCGCCCGCCAGTACTCACTGGCGGGCATGCTGAAACCCAGGTCGCCTTCGCGGTGGTGGTCGATGACCACCCCGCCTCCCGCCGGCGTCCAACCGGCGGAACGACATTCAACCCAGACCGGTGTTGCGCCGGTGGGGACTTCCACCGGGTCAGCCACGTAGGCGTTCCCCGGATGCACGCGCCGTCCCCCGACGGCGGCATGCACGACTGAGGCACCCTGCTCGCGCAGAATCTCCTCAATCCGGTTCATTTCCGGGTCGACCGCCCCCAACACAAATACGTAATTCATTTCTACTCCTTCGTCTCCACCCACCAGAGGGTTTCGACTTAACTCAAGGTGCGCGTCTGGTCGCGTTCTGTGGGGTATAGTATAGGAAGTATTTACTTTTATATTTAAGTATTGTAATATATTAGTACAAATACTTTTTTATGTTTCAAAATAGGTATATTTATTGACATAATTTATTTCATAATATGGAATATTCTAACTTTTTTCGAACTATCGGCTTCTCTCCTCACGAGCAGGCTCTTTACCTTACTCTCCTCAATACACCCTCACTCACCATTAGTGAGTTGGCCAGAAAGGCAAAGCTTCATCGACCAATTGTCTACAAAACTATTGCCACCCTAACTAAGAAAGGAATACTTCACCTGAAAAACAGCAATCGACGAAAAATATATGAGGTCAACCATCCCTCACTCCTCAAACAAACATTTTTAACTCAAAGCAAAGAAGGTGAAGCTGAATTTTCAGAGCTTCTTTCTCTGCAAAAAGTTGTTGCTATACCCGAAATCAAAATAGTGCGCGGTAGGACTTCTATCACTGAAATTTTCAGAGATCTAGTGAACTCGCTTGGTCGCAATGATATTTTTTACCGCTATAGCTCGCCACCCACTGGGAAAGTGGGTGATTCCTATTTGCCTCCCGACTATAGACTAATCCGCGACGAAAAAGAGCTGGAGCGTTTTGTTATCACCAGTGGGGAAAGATTTCGCACTAGAAAAACTAGACTCGAACGAGGTATGAAAATACTACCTAGGTTTGATCAAGAAAATCTGGAAGCTACAGAGATTATCTATGGCGATAAAGTAGCTTTTATAGACTACGCAACAGAAACTGGCTTTGTGATACAGCACGAAAAATTTGCTAAATTCACAGCTGTGTTGTTTATGGAACTTTATAAAAAGCTTCCTGAGTAGTCATCTATACGGTACTGGCCCACAACTGTAAATACCGCTTGGATACCTCCACATTTACTGGTAGTTGTTTTATTGCATTTTTTAACTTTTCTCCGAGCTCTCTTTTTTTTATAAAATCTTCAATTTCTGCTTCCTGCGCTCCAATCTGGTTATCGGATTCGGACTTAATCCTCATTTCCGTTTTCGCAAGAGAGTCAATCAAAAACATAAAACCTACTTCTAGTCGATATTCTGGGAACTCACTGCGCATTTCTTCAGCAATTTCTTTAAAATCTTCTCCTTGAGCAAAAGAAAGTGAGTACCCGGAAGGAAGCTTCCTAGCTCGATCTCTCATTTTACCCAGTTCGTAATGTAGTTCAGCACAACGTGCAATATATTCTATCTGTTTATCATTCAAACTATACTGACTCCTTAATACATTCGAAAATTTTTCTGAGCGTATAACTTCACCAGAGACAGCCTCATGTTGTTTAAAAGACAGTGATTCTTGACCACCTTCATTTCTCACCTCTCTCCCAGCAAACTTCCCGAGATCATGGAGCAGTAGTGCTATTTGTAGTAAATCTCTCCTCGTCCTACCTTCAATTTCTTGTGCTAACTCTTGGTTTACTTGACTCTCCACGCCCCAAGCCTGAATAAGGCTTGGAACTTCCTCCTCGTAATACTTACGTAGCATTTTCGTGTGAGTCACCACACCCCATTGATGCCAATTTGGTTCGTGCTCTTGTGGATCATCAGGGTTTTTGAGAAAAGCCTTATTTCTTTCTTTAGTGAGATCTGTATTCTCTGAAATTAAATCTTGAGCTACACCAAACAAAGAGCTTTCAATTGAATTGAGAATCTCATTTATGTTTGGTGCCCCTTTCTCTAGTAAACTTTTATCCATTTCTTAGCATAATAACATTAAACATCCGCTTAAGCTGGGGGAACTTACTTACCCGCACTAATATCACTTCGTTCTTTAGTGCGGGTGGGGGGAATCGAAACTTACGGTTTCAGTACCCTCATTCGATATTTTGTTTCGCCGAGCTCACAAAATATGCTGAATGAGGTTTCGATTCCCCCACACAAGCTCTCCCAGAGCTTG
>Ga0163144_10022974_pt1 | contig 12338 bp, 9 predicted proteins | sample OliLak19BULKMAT1_FD_123175 | JGI IMG/M metagenome (GOLD analysis project Ga0163144, IMG submission 123175) | Freshwater microbial mat bacterial communities from Lake Vanda, McMurdo Dry Valleys, Antarctica - Oligotrophic Lake LV.19.BULKMAT1 | ecosystem: Environmental > Aquatic > Freshwater > Lake... | reverse complement strand
CGATTCGACAACCGACCCCCGGGATTCCGCATACGGCGACTCCCAGGTTCGCGAGTCCTGTTTACTGCCAGGTTCCCGCGTACAGCGTCGAGAACCCCGGCGCATCCCGAACCGCGAGGTTGTGGAACCTGCGCGCGATCTGCCGCAAGTGCAACGCGTCGTGGGCCGCCCAGGAGGCGAGCAGATCCCCGGCGCGGATCACACCGAGTTTCGGGTGATCCTTGGTCGCGGTCCAGTCCGCGGTCCCCGTGCTGCGCAGCCAGCGGATGCTGCGGAGGCGTTCGCGCTGGAAGCGATCGAGCTCGCGGGCGAGGTCGCGCTCGTTGTAGTTGCCCTCATCGACCATCTCGTCGACGCTCAGCCGCGGCCACGACCGCTCCGGCTCGGTCAAGAGCAGCTCGAGGCGCCGACGGAAGTCGTGTTCTTCCTCGTCGGCCAGGTGACAGACGATCTCGAGGATCGACCAACCGCCGTCAGATGGCCGCCAACGGGCCTCCGTTTCGGTGAGACCCTTGACGAGGTTCGGGAGGGCGGTCGCGAAGAGCTCGAGGCGCCCGATGAGAAGATCCGGGTTCATGTGCAGAGACAGTCCGGCCAGTAGGCATGGACCCCGGAGTGTAACCCGGGCGGACCTCAATTCCATGGGCGGCCTCGGGCTCCGAGCCCCCTAGCGCCTCGCACTAGGACGTCTGCTGGACCCGAGGGTGCGCCCGCTCGCCACGCTTCACCCGAGGTGAATCTTCCCGAGACCGGTTAGGCTCTCGGAGGAGACACTCGTCCCTGGATCCCCGTGGCTGAAACCTCACCTTCGAGCATGTTGCGCACCCTTGCCCTCGGCGCGTTCGCGGCGATCGGGGCCTTCTGGACCTGGTACTTCTACGACCGTGGCACTCAAGTCGAGCGGTCGCTCCAGGAGCGGGACGAGCGCATCGGCGTGCTCGAGTCCGACGCCCTCGCCAAGGACCTGCTGCTGGGCGAACAAAAGGAGGAGCTGCGACTGAAGGGCGAGGAGATCGTGCGCCAGGGCCAAGAGATCCGGCGCCTCGAGGTCTCGTTGCACCTCTTGAAGGTCGACCACCGCGTCGCGCGCATGGAGGTCGTTTCGCAGGTCCAGGTCGGTGAGGGACCCGACGGCATCGTGACCACCGTCCGTTTTGTCGAGCTCGACCCGGACGGTCGCGAGATCGGCCCGGGAGTCACAGCTGAGGTCAAAGGTCGCAAGGTCTATATCGAGGGCCTGACGATCAAGTTCAACGACGAGTTCGTCGAGCTCGGCGACTATTTACGCGGCACGAGTGTGTGCCTCTTCACCCGTGTCTTTGGCGAGAACGAGGCGCCGACGGCAGGGCATCAACTCGACCCCAAATACACACACCCGTTGCCTTATTCGGGCGATGACTTGCCGGATCCCTTCTACGACGAGCTGTGGAGCCGCTTTTGGGATTACGCCAACGACCCAATGCTGGCGGCGGAGAAGGGCGTACGCGCCGCGCACGGCGAGGCGCCGTTCGTGGACGCGCGACCAGGCAAGTCGTACAAAGTTGAGCTGCGCCAGTCCGGGGGACTGACGATCACGCCCGAGCGTTGAGCGAGGGCTGATGCGCCTCACGAATGAAGAGGGAGCGTCGGCTGATTAGCCGACGCCCCCTCTTCGGTTCTTGAGTGACTCGAGCCTGCGTTACCGCAGGCTCCGAGTGTCTGGAGCCTGCGTTACCGCAGGCTCCGAGTGTCTGGAGCCTGCGTTACCGCAGCCTCCGTCATTCCCCGCTCAGCCCGGGAGCAACACGGAGTCGATGACGTGGATGACGCCGTTGGTGGCCTCGATGTCCGTCTTCGAGATTTTGGCGCCGCCGATGGTGACGCCCTTCTCACCGACCACGATCGGCAGCTTGCCGCCCTGGAGTGTCGTCGCGGAGTCGAGCTTCACGGCCTGATCGGCGTACACGCGGCCGGCGACGATGTGGTACTTCAGGATCGAGGCCAGGCGCTCTTTGTTCTCGGGCAGCAGGAGCGACTCGACGGTGCCTTTCGGCAACTTCGCGAAGGCCTCGTCCGTGGGCGCGAAGATCGTCAGCGGCTTGTCGCCGCTGAGCGCCTCGACGAGCCCGGCTGCCTTCGCGGCGGCGACGAGGGTGTTGAACGTGCCGGCGGCCATCGCCGTCTCTGCGAGGTTCTTGTCAGCCGGCAGCATGACGGTGTCGATCACATGGATCACGCCATTGGTGCACTCGAGGTCCGCGGTGACGACATTCGCGCCATCGACGTAGACCTTGCCGGCGTCGCCATCGTTCTTACCGACGCGGATGTCGACGCGCTGACCGCTGAGAGTGTCGGCGAAAGTCAGCTTGACGACGTCGGCGGCCCGCACATCGCCACGCACGATGTGGTGCTGCAGGATGCGCGCGAGCGCGGCCTTGTTCTCGGGCTTCAGGAGCGACTCCACGGTGCCCTTCGGCAGCTTGCCGAAGGCGTCATCCGTGGGCGCGAATACTGTGAGCGGGCCTTTGCCCTCGAGCGCCTCGACGAGGCCAGCGGCCTTGGCCGCGGCAAGCAACGTGCGGAAGGAGCCGGCCTCGGAGGCCGTCATGACGATCGACTTCTTGTCGGTGTGTGAGACCAGGGCCGCCTTGGCGCCGGTGGCCGGACACTGTCCGCACTTTGATTGCCCATCGAGGCTGGAGAGCGCGGGCGAGAGCAGGCCGGCGGCAAGCAGGCCGCTGGAGAGGAGGATGGTGTTCATCGTGGATTTGCTTGGAGTTGAAGCGATGGAGTCAGCGAGCACGCGGCGCGCAAGACTGCGTGCCACCGCGGGACGTTGGTACGCGGCGGAGTTCGCGACGGCCTCTTGGCTGGATGCAGTACTGCATGGAATTCGGGCGCGTGATGAGCCGAAACTCGACCGGGTCGCGCCGCTTACGCCGGGCCCGCGCCCTCCGCCCGGGTGGATGCAGTCGCCTCCGATTTCTTGTTGGATTTCTCGAGTAGCGCTACGCTCGGACACATGTGTTCGAGCTTCGTCTCCGCGCCGAGCGGGCGTCACTTGCTGCTGACGCTGGCTGGCCTGGCGCTCGGTTGTGGCGCGACGCGTCAGAATGTCGGTGAAGAGCTCCCCGAGGGGACGCCGCTCGCGGTGTCCCTGCGGACCCATCCGGATCACATCGAGGTCTTCGCCGAGGGTCAGCTCTTTGCGCGGGTGCGTTTCGACGACCCCGCCGGCCCCTGCATCGCGCCCATCTATTCGCGGGGCGGCGTCGCGGTGACGCGCCCGCTGCCGGTCACCGAAGCCGACCTCGAGGGGCTCGACCACCCTCACCACCGCTCGCTCTGGTTCGCGCACGGCGACGTCGACGGCGTCGATTTCTGGCACGGCTCAGGCCACATCGAAATGCTGGGGTTCCGGGTCTCGTTGACCTCGTATAGCTCCGCGCGAATCGAGCTCTCGTTGCTTTGGCGCGCGCCCGATAAGCGCGAGGTTCTGCGAGAGCGACGCCGCCTCGAGTTCCACGCCGAGGCGGGCGCGCGCTGGATCGAGGTCACCCATGAATTGACCCCGAGCAACTCGGGGGTCGTGTTCGGTGACACCAAAGAGGGCACCTTCGCGCTCCGCCTGCGGCCGAGTTTGCAAGTGGACGGACCCGAAGGGCGGGGCGTGTTGTTCGACAGCGAGCTCCACGATTCGGCCGAGGTCTGGGGCAAACGCGCGCGGTGGATCGCCGTGACGGGGCCCGCCGAAGACGAGTCCGGCGCAGAAAAGCGGCTCACCGTGGCGATCTTCGATCACCCGGCGAACCTGCGCCATCCGACATGGTGGCACGCGCGCACGTACGGACTGCTCGCCGCCAATCCATTCGGACAAGGAGCGTTCGAAGGCCGCACGCTGACCCGCGATGGAACGTACCCGCTGTCGCGCGGCGACACTTTGCGTCTCCGTTATCGCGTGCTGATAGGGGATGGGCCGTTGCTTCCACCGCGCCTCGAGGCCGAGGCGCAGCGCTTCGTGGGTGAGCCGATCAAGGACGCGGAGTTCCTGTGAGCAGCCGGGCTGGAAGCACACGCGTCGGCGCGCTCGCGCTGCTCGCGGCAGCGGCGGTCGCGGCGTTGTGGCTGTTCGTTCGGGACGACGACACCGAGTTGGACGGACACAGCGAGGCAGGACGAGCCCTCGGGGGACTCGAGTCCTCGGGCGAGTCTGCGGTCGACGAACGGGCACCCGCGGAGCTCGCGCAGCCTCGAGGCAACGACGCCGCGACGCCGCCGCTCCGCGCCGACGCCTCCACTCGATCTGGCGCATTGCCCTCCGGCGAAGCGTCGACGCCGAATCGAACCGCGGTGTCGACCGGCGGCGTCCAGCTGGAGGTGATGTTCCAGAGTCCGAACTTTGAACCGCTGCACCTCGCTCGGGTGACCGCGGAGCTCGAGTTCGAAGCCGGCGCGCGGACGAGCGCTGAGGCCGTCGACGCCGCGAGCCTCCGACTGCCCCTCGACACGGACGGAGTCGCCACCCTCCGGATCGTCGCGGAGGGTCACCACCACCGCGCCCAGGAGCTCGTGGTCGAGCGCGCGCGGATCGAGCCAGACGATCGGGGGCAGCGAGTCCTGCGAGTCGACGCCGTGCTCTGGCCGGCGGACTGGGTCTCGATCGTCGTCGAGACCCCGGACGGGCGGCCCTTCACGGACCTCGCCGCGGCCTTCGGGCTGCAGCCCCAGGCCCTGTTCGCGGGAGCATTCGTCGCGCGGGTCAGCGCCCTGCCCCCGGGTGGCGGCGATCCGCCGCCCCACGATTCCACCCTCGCCAAATTCCACGGCACCCGCGGCCACAAGAGCTTCGTGCGCGAGGAGCGCGGCGTCGGCGCCCTCGAGCTGTTGCGTCCGCCGCCCCTGTGGGTCGGGCTCGAGCTCTACGGCGCGTCCTTGGGCTGGCAATCGATCGCGCCGGGCGATTGGGAGGTCCGGTTCACCCTCGGCGTCGACACCCTCGATGCGCTGCTCGCCGGCCTCGAGTTCATCGTCGTCGAGCAACTCACCGGGGCTCCGCTCGCGGGCGCGCGCGCCGAGCTGCGCGCGGACTCGCCCGCCCACCGCCGCGCGGATCTAGAGGCGACTACCGGCCCCGATGGCGCGGTGCGCTTCATACGCGTGCTCCCCGGGCGCTATGAGCTCAACGTCGAGTACGAACACTTCCAGCACCAGGAGTTCCTCGAGTTCGCGATCGCCGAGCGCCGCCGACTGGGTCCGATCCGACTCGAGTCCCGCGGCGGCCTCGAGGTCCTCGTCGTCGATGCCAAGGGTCGACCTGCGCGCGCGAGCGTAGAGATCGGCTCGTATCGGCCTGGACAGAGGCCCGCCGAGTTCTTCCCGCAGTCGTTGCGCCACCACTCCGACGCCGCGGGCCTTTGCACCGTCCCGACGCGAGCTACGCCGATGGTCCTGCGCGCGAGCGTCGAGATCGGACGCACCAACAAACCGAAGGAAGTGCAGGAGGTCGGCGGCACGCGCTCCGCGTTCTTGATCGTCTACCCGACCCAGCTCCCGCCCCAGCCGGTTCGTTTGACGCTCGCGGAGTCGAAGTCGGTGCAGGTCACATCGTCCATCGCCGCTACCGCCCGGATCGACATTCTCGACCCGAACGGTATCGTCGTCGCCCGAGCCACAGGAACGCGCGCGATGCAGTTCGACTCGATCGCTGGCTCCTATGAGGTGCGTGTGTACGACGAGAAGGGCGAGATTCTGCGCACCGCCACAGCCGATTGGACGAAGGGCCCTCGCGACCTGCGCTTGGACTGAACGAGCTGGGCGGACGCGGGCAAGTTGCTGCATAGTGACGCGATCGACTGGACACTGGGCGCCAGCGACGCGTGGGTGAAATGACGAGCTCGAAGTGCAGGTGATGCAAATGTCTCGGAATCCGAAGACCACTGCGTTCGCTCTGCTCGCAGCCATCGGGCTTGCCGGTTATCTCGCGTTCGTCGCCCGTCCGAGATCTTCCCGGCGCAGATGTTGTACAGCACCGATGCTGACGGGCGTTACAGGGTCCCGACCCAAGCGGTCCCCATGGTCCTGCGCGCCAGGGAACAGCTCGGGCGCAGCGATCGACTCGAGGGCAGCGATCGACTCGAGGGCAGCGATCGACTCGAGGGCAGCGATCGACTCGAGGGCAGCGATCGACTCGAGGGCAGCGACGACGAGCAGGGGAGTCGATCGGCGTTGCGGATCGTCGACCCCGCGCGGATTCCATCGCAGCCCTTGCGCCTCGTTCTCGAACCGTCCAGCCGCTTCAGTGTGACGTGCCGAGTGAATGGAGCGAGGCGTGTCGACCTGGTCGACAACAATGGTTTCGTCGTCGGACGGAGCTTGGTCGGGCAGACTCTGAGGGCAAACGCGATACCAGGCCTATATGAAGTGCGAGCCTTCGACTCGACTGGTACGCTGCTGCGCACTGTCGCGGTCGACTGGAGAAACGGCGCGAGCGACATCCGCGTGGATTGAACCGATGCTCCGACTCCTCCTCACTACGTTGCTGCTCGCGAGCGGCCAGGAACGATCCGCGTCGCCGACCGACGAGTCGATCGCGCTGTTCGATCTCTTCGATGGCGCCTCGCTGACGGGCTGGACGGGCGATGCGCGCTTTTGGTCGGTCGAGGACGGCGAGTTGGTCGGGCGCTCGTCCGAGGCCGTGCCGTGCAAGCGCACGACGTGGCTCGTGTGGCAAGGCGAGCCGCTCGAGCACTTCGAGTTCTCTTGCGAAGTGCAGCTACGCGGCGGCAACTCCGGTGTGCAGTTCCGCAGCACGCACCTCGCGGAGTGGCAAGTGCACGGACCCCAGGCGGACCTCGACGCCGACGGGCAGTGGACCGGCGCGATCTACGAACAGGGCGGGCGCGGCGTGCTCGTGCCGCGCGGCCAGGGGCTCGCATTCGGTCCTGCGGGGAGCAAGACCCTCGACGTCCTCGGCGCGCGAGACGGGCTGCTCGCGGACGCGACGGCGCGTGAATGGAACAAAGTGTCGATCCGTTGCCTCGGGACGACCAGCGAAGTGCGCTGGAACGATGTGCTCACGGCGCGCCTCGTCGACGGCGGCCCGGGCGCGTGGGTCGGCGACGGAGTCGTGGCGCTCCAGATGCACGCGGGGCCGCCGATGGAGGTGCGCTTTCGGAATCTGCGCGCGAAGCGGTTGGCTCCGCCGACCACGCTAGCCACGCCGACGAACGACGACGAGGCGCGCGCAGAGGGCGCCCCCGGGGCCGCGGCGGACGCAGCGCAAGTCGCGTCGCAGCCGCAATGGATCTGGCCCGCGGGGTCTTCGGACAAGGTCGAGGAGGTCACGCTGCAGCGCACCGTGACGCCGCGCGCGCCGCTCGCTCGCGCGACACTCTGGGGCACGTGTGACAACGGCGTCGAGGTCTTTGCGGGCGCCGTGCGACTGGCACAGAACGACGATTGGGCGCGAGCCTTCCAGCGCGACGTCACGGCCGAATTGCCTACGGGTGACTTCGAGCTGCGCGCGCGCTGTTGGAACGCAGGTGGTCCCGCTGCGCTCGTGCTGCGGCTCACGCTCGAGTACACGGACGGCAGTACAGACATCCTCGTGACCGACACGGACTGGCGCACGGGCGACGGCCGCGAAGTGCGCTCCCTCGGGCCGTTCGGCGTCGCGCCGTGGGGCACGCCGGCGGTGACCAACGATGGCCGAGCGCGCGGTGTGCTTGCGCCGGAGGCGCTCGAGCTGCCGCCCGGGTTCGAGGCCTCGTTGGTCTACGAAGTCCCGCGTGCAGAGGGCTCGTGGGTCGCGGTGACGATCGACGTAGAGGGACGCATCTATTGCGCCGATGAACGCGGCAAGGGCCTCTTCCGCGTGACCGAGGTCGCGGGCGCGCCGCCGCTCGTCGAGGCCCTCGAGCTCGGCCTGCCCGCGGCACAAGGGCTCTACGCGCGCCCACTGCCAAACGGCGGCCTCGACTTGTACGTCATGCTCAACCAATACGGGCAAGCGCAGACCAACGGCCTCTGGCGCGCGCGCGACGCGGACGGTGACGGGCGCTTCGATGCGCCGGTGATGCTCGTGCCGCTGCCCGGCAACGCGGGTGAACACGGCCCGCACGCCATCGTGCCCGCGCCCGACGGCAGCGGGCTCTACCTGATCGCCGGCAACCACGTGCCGCTGCCCGCGGAGATCGAGGTCTACCACACACCTCCGATCTGGCAGGAGGACCAGCTGTTGCCGTCGCTGCCCGATCCCAACGGACACGCGGTCGGGATACCCGTGCCGGGTGGTTGGCTGCTCAAGACGGACTTCGACGGCGGTCATCGCGAGCTCGTCGCCGTCGGCATGCGCAACGCATACGACCTCGCGCTCGATCGCGAGGGCAACGCGCTCACGTACGACTCCGACATGGAGTGGGACATGGGCGCGCCGTGGTACCGCGCGCCGCGCATCCTGCAGCTCGTGCCGGGCGCGGACTTCGGCTGGCGCAACGGCTCGGGCAAGGTGCCGGCGTGGGCCGAGGACACCATGGGTTCGGTGGTCGATACGGGACCGGCCTCGCCGACGGGTGTGTTGCACACGCGCGAGCTCGACTTCCACGCGCCGTGGGACGATGTGCTGCTAGCGGCCGATTGGGCCTACGGGACGGTGCACGCCGTGACGCTCAGCCATGAACCGGGAGGCCGCACGCTGACCGGCACAATGCAACCGTTCCTCTCCGGGCGTCCGTTCCCGGTGACGGACATGGCGGCGCATCCGGACGGCAGCTTGATCGTGACGATCGGAGGCCGCGGCGCGCGTTCAGGCGTGTACCGCGTGCGATCGATCGTCGAGACACGCGAGAAGCGTGTCGCGGCCGTTGACTCGGTGCCCGACCCTGTCGCGTCCTCGCTGGCCGACGCCGCGTGGAGCGATCCACTCGCGCACGTCGCCTCCAGCGACCGCGCTCGACGGACGATCGCACGCGCACGCCTGCTCCCGTTAGACCGCGACTCGGAGCTCGAGCGAGTCACCAATGGCTTGGAGCGGATGGCCGCGCTCGGTTTGCCCGACGCGGCTCCCCAGCAAGAGTGGGCACGTCAAGATCGGGCCATGCTCCTAGTCGACGCCTTGCGCCAGCGATCGCCTCTCGACTCGTCGCCGCCGCGAAACGACACAACGCGCATCATGGATCTGTGCCAGGCGCTCAAGTTCGTGAGCGACGATACCGACGGACAGCTCACGCTCCTGCGCGCCGCGGAGCTCACGCTTGTGCGGGGCGGCCTGCCCGAGGGAGACGCACGCCAGGAGCTGCTCAACGCTCTCGAGGCTCTCTACCCATTCGGAGAACAGCGGGTCGATCGCAGCCTCGCGACGTTGTTGGTCGCGCTCGGGTCGGAGGCGTTTACTCCGCGCGCGGTCGCTGGCCTCGCGACTGCGCCGACCCAAGAAGAGGCGCTGCACCTCGCTTACGTCCTGCGTGTCCACACCGCGGGCTGGACGCCGGCGCTGATCGACACGTACTTGACGTTCCTGTACGTCGACGCGACGCGTTTTCACGGAGGCAACAGCCTCGCGAAGTACGTCGCGAAGATCCGTGACGAGGCGACCCTGGCCCTCGGCGCAGGCTGGACGCCGCCGGAGGTCGCCGCGGCCACAGCGCTACCGCCGCCGATCGCGGGCAACACTTTCGTGAAGGACTGGGACGTCGCAGACCTGCTCCCGCGCACGGGCGAGCTCACCAGCCGCGACCTCGCGCGCGGCGCGCGCGTGTACACGGCCGCGCGGTGCGCCGAGTGCCACCGCTTCGACGGCGGCGGCGGCAGCTCGGGTCCGGACCTCACCGGCGCGGGCGCGCGTTACTCGGCCGAAGACCTCCTGCGCGCGATCCTCGAACCCTCGCGCGACTTGACCGACCAGTACCAGGACACCGAGGTCTGGCTGCAGGACGGCGCCGTGCACCTCGGCCGGATCGTCGAAGAGGACGAACGTTGGCTGACGTTGATGCCGCCGCCTCCGCGTGAAGCCGAACGCATCGACATCGCGCGCAGCGAGGTCAAGCTGCGCCGCCCCCACCCGACCTCGCGCATGCCGCGCGGCCTCGTGAACGGCGCCCGACGCGACGAAGTGCTCGATCTGCTCGCGTACTTGATCGAAGGGCGCGCGACGCCGCCGAAGTCAGACGAGCGATGAAACGCGGAGCTCACTCTCCGTCGAGGCGCTTCAAGAGCGTCTTCGAGGCGACCGCGCGGTAACTCTCGACGATCCATGCGCGCACGTCGTCGAGGGGCACCGCGTCGCCGGCGAAGTATTTCACGACGACCCAGCCCGACTTGCCGAGTCCGTAACCCGCGGGCTCGGCGTTCGGGAGTTCAAGCACGGCGGGCCCCGATTCGGGCAGCTTCACGCACAGGCCGAAATCACCGAGCCCGCCCTCGACGCCGAAAAACACGAAGACCTTCTTGCCGACCTTCGCGACGATCTCACCCCAGGGGTGATCCTCCCAGGCCTCGGGCAAGGTGAGCGCGAAGGCCACGAGCTCGGCCTTGGGATTGCGCCACGCGCGCGCGCGACCGGCAGCAGGCTGCGGCGCGGCGGCGCGGCTCGTAGCCTTCTTGCCCGAGCCCTTCTTCGCGGTCTTCTTCGTGGTCTCTTTCGAGGCGCTCCGTGCAGCCCTCTGCGCCGCTCTCGGCGCGGCCTTCTGGGGTGCCTTCTTCATCGTCGCCTTCTTGATCGTCGCCTTCTTCGCCATCGCGGGAGCCTGCTCGTTCAGTCACCGACGGTAAGCGTCGCGGTAGCGCGCTGCTCGCCCGGCGGCAGACACGCGCTCTCGTCGCAGACCATGAAGGACACGTCGAAGTCGAGGTCGTGTTCCCCTGCGTCGGCGTCGCGCGGCACGCGCAGGCGCACGAGGAACACCGCGTCCCCGGTGTAGATCTCGACACCCGGCTCGCTCGCATACGGTTCGGACGCGGGCGCATCCACGGCGCCAACGATCGACCAGCCCTCCGGCAGCGCGGGGTGGATGACGAGCGGCCGATACGGGCTGCCCTTCGGCAAGGCGCCGTACGTGTGCCAACCGTCCGCCATGTGTACACGCACGGCGGCTGTGATCACGTCGCCTGGGCGCGCGGTCGCGTGCGACAGCATCGCGGTCGCGGCGACGGGCGCCGTCGCGGTCACCTTCGGGCAAGGCGCCGCGACAGCGCGCGCGCGGAGGCGCGCGTCGTGGTCGACCGCCTCGCGCCACACGAAGCCGCCGATGTCCGAGAAGAAGAGCGCACCGCGCGCGCCATCGAGCCAGCGTCGCCATTCCGCCGCCGCGTCGAGGGACTGCTCGGTGTAGCGGCGCAGGAGGCGCGTCGCGCGTTCTGTGTCGTCGTCAGCCTCGAGGCGACGCACACACTCGTCGAGCAGCGCCAAGCTGCGGTTCGAGAGGCCGAGCGCCTCGCAGTCCTCATCGACGACGAAGCCGCGGCCCTCGCCATCCTCGGGGCGCAAGTACTCGAGGTCCGCTTGCAGCGCCGCGAGCTGCGCCGTGTCGCCCTTGAAGTGCGCCGACTCGAGCGCCCAGCCGCGATCGCGGGCCACGGTCTCGATCAGCCGCGGCTGGTGGTCGAAGCGCTTGATGTAGGCGATCGAGTTCACGAACGCCGCGCGACCCGCGGGAGTCATACCGGAGGGCGCGCTCGCGAAACCCCACAGGAAGAGCGAGCCGTGACGACCGAGCGCCACCGCGTTGTGGGATTTCGAGTTGATCCCGCCGGCGACGACCTCGGCGTCCGGCGAGTCGAGGAAGCCGTGGCCGGTGGAGACCGTGCCAGGCTGCATGCCGTCCGTGGTCGTGTAGTCCTCATGGTCGACTTGCCACACCTGCAGCGTGTCGGGCAGGTCGCGCCCAACCCAGTACTTGCGGTAACTCGCAGGTGTGGGCGCTTCGCTGAAGGTCACCGCGACTGCGCGCGGTCCCTGGAAGATGCTGTGGTTCGGCGCCACCCCGTGGGCCGAGCGAGCCAAGCACATTCAGAACCAGTCGAGCTTCGCGCCGAGCTGGCGGTCCGCGAGGATCACGCCGGGGCCATTGACGAGCACCGTCGCGCGCGCCCAGTCCTTCGGCAGCGTCGGTTGCTTGCCGATGCCGATCGAGCGCTCGGTCGGGTGCATCTCGACGTCGAAGATCACGACGTCGTACGGGTCGGCCTCCTCTGGCTGGAAGTCCGGGTAACTCGCTTGGCCGACGACCGTGAACTCTTGGCGCAGGAACGTCAGGAAGTCAGCGGTCCGCGAGCTGTCGGGGCTCCCGACGTAGAGGACACGCAGCGCGACCTGCTCGTTGGAAGACGGCTCGTTGGAAGACGGCTCGTTGGAAGACGGCTCG
>Ga0163144_10022973_pt1 | contig 12338 bp, 14 predicted proteins | sample OliLak19BULKMAT1_FD_123175 | JGI IMG/M metagenome (GOLD analysis project Ga0163144, IMG submission 123175) | Freshwater microbial mat bacterial communities from Lake Vanda, McMurdo Dry Valleys, Antarctica - Oligotrophic Lake LV.19.BULKMAT1 | ecosystem: Environmental > Aquatic > Freshwater >... | reverse complement strand
GCTGGCCATACAGGGTTCACTGCGCGGCAAGGCGCTGCCGAACGGCTTTTTCGCCTTCGGCGAGGTGGGCCTGGCCGGCGAGGTGCGGCCGGCGCCGCGCGGCCAGGAGCGGTTGAAGGAAGCCGCCAAGCTGGGTTTTTCGATTGCCTTGGTGCCGAAGGCGAATGCACCGAAGAAGCCGATCGAGGGGCTGACGATCCACGCCGTGGAACGAATCGAGCAGGCCATCGACGTGGTGCGCGGGCTGTAGCCTTCACCGGCGCGGCGTGCTTGCCGACGCCTCAGCGGCTTCTCACGCGGTTTCAAGCGCCGCTTCAAACACCGCCTGAAACGCCGGTTCAACCGCTGCCATCAACCGCGTTCCTCCCGCCAGGTTTCGGTCAGTCCGTACTTCAGCCGCGCCCATTCATTGCCCAACCGGTAGGCGAAGGCGCGCAGGCGCTTCGTCCAGTGGAACTTGCGTGACGGCCCGGGCGCGGCGCCGATGGTCGACAGCGCCTGTTCGTCGTGCTGGCAGGGCGTCGGCGTGACCAAACGCACCTTCAGCCCGAAACGCCAGCCCTGGTCGAACACGTGGTCGTACGGCAGGCTCATCGGCAGCAGGCCGGCCACGTAGGCCTCGGCCGCAAGGCGGTTTACGAGGTAGGCGCTGGAGCCGGTGCAGCGGCTCAGCATCACCGCCAGATGGTGGCCGGGCGCCAGTTCAAGCACGGGCTGCGGAGTGCCCGAATGCACGGCAGAAAGCTTCACCATGTCCCAGCGCCGCGGGTGCGCCAGCAGGCCGCGCAGCACGGCGGGCAGGCTGTCGGTCAGGATGACGTCGTCTTCAAGCACCAGCGCGCAACTCGCCGCGGACGCCAGGAACGCGCGCATCACCTCCACATGCGACAGGTAACATCCCAGCTCGCCAGCCAGAGGTTCCATGCCGTGTTTGCGGCGGTACGCCGGCGTGTCGAGCGCGGCGCTCTGATCCTGGCGCAGGGCACGCGCATCGACGGCCGGCAGCCGCGTCCAGCGCAGCCCCAGCCGCTGCAACTGAACACTGATGCGCTGCAACCGGTCAGGCGCCCGATCGAGGTTGATCACCCATGTCTTCAGCGAGTCCGAATCGAGTTCCGCATCCATCGCGGCGATTTTCCGTCATGCCGGGGCCACGGCCGTGAATGCGCTGCTCGGCTGGGGGCTGGCGGTGGCCGCGCTGGTGCTGGGTTTCCTGAGCTGGGGCTGGCCCGGCGTCTTGCTGGCCCTGGCGATGGTGGTGTTCTGGCTGCTGCTGCAGTTCAGCCGCGCCCTGCGCGCGATGCGCGAAGCCAGCGGCCGACCGGTCGGCCAGGTGGCGAGCGCGGTGATGCTCAACGCCCGCCTGCACCGTGGCATGCGGCTGACGCAGGTCATCACGAAGACGCGCAGCCTGGGCTTGAAGCTGGCCGACGAGCCCGAAACCTTCAGCTGGACCGACGCCGCCGGCGACAGCGTGCGCATGGAGTTCACCGCCGGCCGTTGCAGCGCCTGGGAGCTGCAGCGCGCTGAGACGCCGCCGGCCTGAGAACGCCCCCAGGCCGACGAGATACGTCGTCCGCCCCCCGAGGGGGCATGAGCAAAGTGGCGGAGCCACATTTGCTTATGAGCGCCCCCAGGCCGGCGAATACGCCGTCCGCCCCCCGAGGGGGCATGAGCAAAGTGGCGGAGCCACATTTGCTTATGAGCGCCCCCAGGCCGACGAGATACGTCGTCCGCCCCCCGAGGGGGTATGAGCAAAGTGGCAGAGCCACATTTGCTCATGAGCGCCCCCAGGCCGGCGAATACGCCGTCCGCCCCCCGAGGGGGTATGAGCAAAGTGGCAGAGCCACATTTGCTCGTGACGACGCTTCAGCCGCGAGCCCGGCGGCGCACGAAGGCGCCCATTGCGAACAGGCCGCCGAGCATCAGCGCCCATGTCTCGGGCTCGGGCACGGCGCTGGTGAAGAGTGCGGCGTGCGACAGGCCGGGGCCGGCCTTGCCGTTGCCTTTGGCGATGCCGAAGGTGTCGAAATTCAATGTGCCGATGCCGGCAGCGCCGCCGTCGAACAAGTACAGGCTGTAGGTGTTGCCGCCCTTCAGGCCGAGCACGAAGAGGCCGGTCTGCGGGCTGCTCAGCGTGAACTGGCCCGAGGTGAAGCCGTTGATGTCCTGTGTGAAGACGCCCGAGCCGTCGTTCGACGCGCCAGCGAAGTCGAAGCTGCCGTAACCGGCAAAGGTCGCCACGTTGTTCTGGTTGGCTGCGATGTTGCCGACCATGGGACCCTGGCAGCCGATGTAGCCGGCGTTGTCGAAAATCGTCGCGAACGATTGTTCGCACAACACCTGCGACTGGCCGGCGCCGGCAAAGGCTGGCGCGCCGGCGGTGGCGGCCAGAAAGCAAAAGGTGGTGGCGATGTGATGGAGTTTCATGGTGTGCTGCCGGTGGTGAATTCGATGAACTGAAATCTATCCGCAGGCACCCCGCTGTGCCTGCCGCGCACCCCCCGCGAGCCGGGGGGCGGCGGGCCACGCGGGCGCCCGGGGCGTGAGAAAATACCGGCGCACGGCGGCGCGGCCCGCTGTCAGCGTCAGCCTCTAAAATCGCCAGCTTTTCCACTGTTTCGAGGCACTCCCATGTCGATGTCAGACCGCGACGGCAAGATCTGGATGGACGGCCAACTTGTCGAATGGCGCGACGCCAAGATCCACGTGCTGAGCCACACGCTGCACTATGGCTGCGGCGCCTTCGAGGGCGTGCGCGCCTACAACACGGCGGCCGGCACCGCCATCTTTCGCCTGCAGGAGCACACCGAGCGGCTCTTCAACAGCGCGAAGATCCTGCGCATGAAGATCCCGTTCACGCCGCAGCAGGTGATGGACGCGCAGCGCGAGGTGGTGCGCGTCAACAAGCTGGAAAGCTGCTACCTGCGCCCGCTGACCTGGATCGGCGACCAGAAGCTCGGTGTCAGCCCACGCGGCAACACGATCCACCTGATGGTGGCGGCCTGGCCCTGGGGTGCCTACCTCGGCGAGGAGGGCCTGAAGAGCGGCATCCGCGTCAAGACCAGCAGCTTCACGCGGCACCACGTCAACATCACGATGACGCAGGCCAAGGCAGTGAGCAACTACACCAACTCGATCCTGGCCAACATGGAAGCCACCGACGACGGTTACGACGAGGCGCTGTTGCTCGACCCTTCCGGCTTCGTCAGCGAAGGCGCCGGAGAGAACCTTTTCATCATCAGAAAGGGCGTGGTGTACACACCCGATCTGTCGGCCGGCGCGCTGAACGGCATCACGCGCGACACCATCCTGGCGATCTGCGGCGACCTCGGCCTGAAGCTGGTGGAAAAGCGCATCACGCGCGACGAGGTCTACATCTGCGACGAGGCCTTCTTCACCGGCACGGCCGCGGAGGTGACGCCGATCCGCGAACTGGACCGCATTCCGCTGGGTGCGGGCAGCCGCGGGCCAATCACCGAGAAGATCCAGAGCGCCTTCTTCGACATCGTCAACGGCCGCAACCCGAAGTACGCCGAATGGCTGACGCTGGTCTGACGGGGGAGATGAGCATGAGCGAACCCAGGGCCGTCGTCGAACTCGCCGCCAGCGACCTGCTGGGCCCGGGCGTCACGCCCTGCCCGAACCCGAAGATGGCACTGTGGAGCACCCACCCGAAGGTGTTCATCGACGTCGCCACCACCGGCGAAGGCCGCTGCCCGTACTGCGGCACGGTGTACCGCCTGAAGTCCGGCGAAACCCTGCACGCGGCGCACTGAGCGCGGCGTCGGCGCCGCTGCGCAAGGTATCGCAAGGTATCGCAAGGCAGCGTCATGAAAGCTGCAACTCGCCGCCTGCCCTGCCCAGGGCGGCGAGTTGAGCGCCCATCTGTGCGGCCATCTGTGCGCCCATCTGTGCGCCCATCTGTGCGCCGACCTGTTCTGGCTCGCGCACGACGACCTGTCCGATCACCTGAGCCGAGGTGATGCGCGGCACGCGTTGCGGGTCTGCTGTCGGCGCTGGAATGTCGGCTCTCTGCACGCTGCACGCTGCACGCTGCACGCTGCAGCCTGCTGTGCTGTTCCAGTTTGAACGGGGCCCCGGCGGCCACCCGCGCTTGCGCTATGCGAGCGAGCGCATCGGCGGGCTGTTCGGTTCGACGCCGCCGCCGGCAATCTTGACTTCGCCCCAGCCTTGTATCGGGCCGGTCAACGTCGAAGTCTCCAGGTCAAACGGCAGCGCGCCGACAGTCGACACCCAGCGTTGAGCAGCGACCTGGTTGATGGCGCTCCAGTCCTCGCTGCCGGCGCGCCGTAGCGCTGCTCGATCGGGGGCATGGCGCAGTCACTCAACAGACGCACGTGCTGGTGGGCACAAAACGCAGTGTTCATGCGCAGCAGTCGGTGGCAGCGAGCGGTCAACTGCTGAATCTAGGATCAGGGTTTTTGCCGCAAAAGTGTGCTCAGTGAAGAGAGAAAACAGCCATGCACGGGTGTGCCCGCCACGGCAGCCCGCAAAGCCCTGCGCAGGCCGGGTTCAGCGCCGGTTCCTGCACGGAAATTACCCCACCAGTCACAACACCAGCTTGCCGGCAAACACCACGGGCCCGGTCGGCACGCCGGTGGGCGACCCGCCTGGCGGCTCGACGCTGACCGCCAGCGCCGCGGTGCCGCCGCGCAGCAGCGTGGCGGGCAGGCGGTCACGCGGCAGCACGGTCAGGCCGCTGGCGGAGATCAGGCCCAGCGAACGCGGGTTGCCGACGGGCGGCACCGACCACAGTTCGAGGACGCGGTCATCCTGAAGCGACACCGGCACCAGCGGCCGGGTGACGAGCGCGCGGCCGTCGCCGCTGACGCTTGCGACGAAGCTGCTGGTCGCCGCCTGGCCTTCACCGGTGCCCTGCAGCACGATCACCACCGGCGGCAGCACCGGCGCCGGGCTGGCCAGCAGCACCGCAAAGCCGACCGCCGCAAGGGTCGCAAAGGCCGACAGACCGCGCCACACGCCGAGCCGGCGCCACCAGACCAGGCCGTCGGCCGTGCCCGATGTGGCTGCCAGCGAAGACGCCGCCGGCTGCGGCCACAGCCGCTCTTCTATCTTGCGCCACACCTCGGGCGGCGGCGGCTCGGGCGGCATTGCCGCCGTCAACGGCATCAAACGGGCCTGCCAGCCGCGCACCGCGGCCTGCAGCGCCGGGTGGCCGGGCAGCAGGGCTTCGAAACGGCGGCGCGCCGGCCCGCGCAGCGAGCCCGCCACGTACTCGGCGGCCAGGGCGTCGGCCAGGGAAGGTCTTCCGTAGTCCATGCTCAGGCTTCCGAATGGGGATGATCGGCGTCGCGCAGCACGCCACGTTCGAGGCAGGATTTCAGCGACATCAAGGCGCGCCGCACCCAGCTCTTCACGGTGCCCAGCGGCTCGCGCAGTTGCTCGGCCACCTCGGCGTGCGAGAGGCCGTCGAAGAAGGCGAGCGCCACGCTCTGCCGTTGCGCGGCGGAGAGGCGCTCCATGCAGCTGGAAAGCTCGCGTGCGTCGCTCGCGCGGCTGAGCAGGGCCAGCGGGCCGGGCGCCTCGTCAGCCAGCGCCTCGGCGGGGTCGGGCCGCTCGTCTTCATCGTCGCGCGACAGGCTGTCGGTCTGCGGCTGCGCCTGCTGGCGACGCAGGCTGTCGATGGCGCGGTTGCGCGCGATGCTGGTCAGCCAGGTCAGCGGCTGGCTGCGCGCGGCGTCGAAGCTGGCCGCCGCCTTCCAGACCGACACGTAGACCTCCTGCAGCAGGTCTTCGGCACTCGCGCGGTCACGCTGGATGCGCAGCACCACGGCGTAGAGGTGACCGCTCGTCATCTCGTAGAAACGCGCGAAGGCGGCGCGGTCGCCGAGCCCGGCGCGCGCCAGCAACTGGCTCAGTTCGCGGCTGCGCTCGGGCCAGTCCTGCAGGTCTGTCTTCATCGTCGGTCTCCGTCGTCTCTAAAATAACGAACCATGGCCCATGACCACCAGTTCGTATTGACTCTTTCCTGCCGCGACACCAAAGGCATTGTGTATGCGGTGTCGGGGCTGCTCTACCAGGCCGGCTGCAACATCATCGACTCGCAGCAGTTCGGTGACCTCGAAGGCGATGACGCCACCGGCCTGTTCTTCATGCGCGTGCACTTCCAGGCGCCACCGGCGCTGGCCGATGTCGCCCTGCTCGACGTCCTGTTCTCCCACACCTGCGGGCAGTACGGGATGGACGCGCGTTTCCACGCGCTGAGCTCGCGGCCCCGCGTGCTGCTGATGGTCAGCCAGCATGGCCATTGCCTGAACGACCTGATGTTCCGCTGGCAGAGCGGGCAGCTGGCGGTGGACATCCCGGCCATCGTCTCGAACCACGCCACCTTTGCCGCGCTGGCGCAGGGTTACGGCATTCCGTTCCACCACCTGCCGATCGACCGGGCCGCCGCCGGCGGCGATGCCGCGGCCGCCAAGCAGTTGCAGGAACAGGCAGTGCTGGCGATCGTCGAACGCGAGCGCATCGACCTGGTGGTGCTGGCGCGCTACATGCAGATCCTGTCGGCCGATTTCTGCACGGCGCTGAAGGGCCGGGCGATCAACATCCACCACAGCTTCCTGCCCAGCTTCAAGGGCGCGCGGCCCTACTTCCAGGCCCATGCGCGCGGCGTCAAGCTGATCGGCGCCACCGCGCACTACGTGACGGCCGACCTCGACGAAGGGCCGATCATCGAGCAGGACGTGCAGCGCGTCGACCACACGCTGTCGGCCGAAGACTTCACCGCCGTGGGCCGCGACATCGAATGCATGGTGCTGGCGCGTGCGGTGCGCTGGCACGTAGAGCGCCGCGTGCTGGCCAACGGCCACAAGTGCGTGGTCTTCCGCTAGCCCGCCTTCCAGCCAGTCTGCAAGCTCGCCCGAATGGCACGCCCGAAGATCCCGCCCGCCGTGCTGCACGCATCGCCCGACGACGTCGAGGCGCAGTTCTATGAAGCGCTGCAGCAAGGCGACATCCACCGCCTGATGGGCGTCTGGGCGGACGACGACGAAGTCGTGTGCGTGCACCCGGGCGGCAGCCGTGTCATCGGCCAGGCCGCCATCCGCGCCAGCTTCGAGGCGATCTTCACCCATGGCGGGGTGCGCGCGGCGCCCGAGCACGTGCACCGCTTGCAGACACTCGGCATGGCCGTGCACCACCTGGTGGAGCGCATTACCGTCACCACCGAAGAAGGTACGCAGACCGGCTGGGTGCTTGCCACCAACGTTTACCTGAAGACGGCGATGGGCTGGCGCATGGTCGCTCACCACGCCAGCCCGGGCGGCCCGCACGAGCTGCCAACGCCGGGCGATATGTCGTCTACGCTGCACTGACGCCGGTGCAGCACTTCCGCGCGCCGCCCTGGCTGCCGGGCGGCAACCTGCAGACGATCTGGCCGGCCCGGCTGTCAAGCCGCCCTCCCGGCCCGCCGCCGGCCTACCTGCGCGAACGCTGGGACACCCCCGACGGCGACTTCATCGATGTCGACCTGCTGCCCGCCACGCCTGCCGCAGACAAAGACACAGCCGCAGCCGCAGCCGCGCCGATGCTGGTGTTGTTCCACGGCCTCGAAGGCACGTCTTCCAGCCACTACGCGCTGTCTTTCGCGCAGGTCGCGCAGCGCCTGGGCTGGACCTTTGCGGTGCCGCACTTTCGCGGCTGCTCGGGCGAGCTGAACCGGGCGCCGCGCGCCTATCACTCGGGTGACTTCGAAGAGGTTGGCTGGATCCTGCGGCGCCTGCGTCAGCGCACGGCCGCGCCGCTGTTCGTGGTGGGCATCTCGCTCGGCGGCAATGCGCTGCTGCGCTGGGCCGAAGAAGCCGGTGACAGCGCAGCGGCGGTGGCTGCCGCCGTCGCCGCCGTCTCGTCGCCGATCGATCTGACGGCCTCTGGCCAGGCCATCGGGCGCGGCTTCAACCGGCTGGTCTACACGCGCATGTTCCTCGCGACGATGAAACCGCGCGCGCTGGCCAAGTGGCAGCAGCACCCGGGCCTGTTCGACCGCGAACGCGTGGCCGCAGCGCGCACGCTGTACGAGTTCGACAACGCCTTCACGGCGCCGCTGCATGGCTTTCGCGACACGCCCGACTACTGGGCGCGCGCCTCGGCCAAGCCGCAGCTGGCGCGCATCCGCATCCCGGCGCTGCTGCTGAACGCGCGCAACGACCCCTTCGTGCCCGGCCGATCCCTGCCCGGCTCGCACGAGGTCGGCCGCTTCGTCACGCTGTGGCAGCCGGCGCATGGCGGCCATGTCGGCTTCCCGCAGGGCCGTTTTCCGGGTCACCTGATGACCCTGCCCGGCGCCGTGGTGGACTGGCTGCGCGCCCACGGCCCGGGCATCTGAGGCACCATAGCGCGTATGGACGCCATCGTCGAAGCCGCGCTGCGCAAGTGGCCCAACGTGCCGCATTGCCACGGCTGGCTGGCGCTCGACGCGCGCGGCGACTGGTACATGCGCGACGAACGCATCCAGGCCGCCGGCCCATTTCCGCGCGTCAAGGGCAGCCGCATCACGCACGACAAGCTGCGCGAGTTCATCCACCGCAACTACGCGTGTGACGGGGTCGGCGGCTGGTTCTTCCAGAACGGGCCGCAGCGGGTGTATGTGGAACTGGAAGCGGCGCCCTGGGTGTGGCGCGTCGATGACGCGGGTGAGGCTGCGGCCGGCACCGGCGGCGGGCGTTGGCGAGTCAGCTCGCACACCGGGCTGCCGGCCATCCAGCGCGGCGCCTGGCTCGACGAAAACGGCCGCCTCTTCCTCGACACCGATCTCGGCTTCGGCCTCGTGCACACGCTCGACATGGACGTGGCCGCCGCCGCCGTGGAAGCCGGCGCCTGGCAGCCCGTGGAGATGCCCTTCGCGGCCATGCCCGCGCATTTCGGCTACTGCCTGAAGCCGGCGGCGGAAGTGCGAGAGACGGGGTAGGAACAATGGGGCGATCGGGAGGAGCGGCATGCCGCGACCCGCCTGCCTACGCGCCGGGCTGCCCGCTGGATGCATACAAGCGAGCGCCAGCAAGGCAAAGGCCACCTCGCGGTGGCCTTTGTTCGGGTTGGGCGTCACTCGTGCGTCGATCGGTCATTGCGCGGGCAGGGATGGCCCGCCGCCGATCGCAACGTCAGTTCGGCGCTTCAGTTCGGCGCTTCAATTCGGAGCTTCAGTTGGGAGCACTCGCGGCTGACGCGGCTGCGGCCGGCGCCTTCGGTTCGTCGAACTTGGCGCCGCCTTGGTTGGCCAGGTACACCACGGCACGGCCGATCTCGAAGTCAGAGTACTCGCCGCCGCTCTGCTTGGCCATCGCACCCTTGCCGTTTATCGCCGAGGCCAGCAGTGCCTCATAGCCAGTGGCGATGCGCGGCGCCCATGCCGCCGTGTCGCCGGTCTTCGGCGAGCCAGCCACACCGGCCGCGTGGCAGGCCGTGCACGCCGCGGCATAGACCTGCTCACCGGTGCGTAGCAGCACCGGCGCCGATGCGTCACGCAGTTCGATCCGGCCCACCGGCTGGATGCGCAATGCCACTGCCTCGGCTCCGAGCGCGTCGCTGCCCGCAGCGGGCTTGTTGCCGGAGGCAACGAAGTTCACCAGCAGGATGATGCCGATGATGGGCACCACGAAAGAGGCCACCACCGTCCATATGAGCTGGGTCGGCGTCTTGATCGGGCCTTCATGGGCTTCGTCGGCGGGGTGTGCTGGGTCAGACGCGGAAACGTGCGGGTCGCTCATGAAATCCTCGTTGTCTTTGCGGCTGCCTTTGCGAACGTATTCTCGACCGACATCCCAGGCGCAGCCTGTAGATTATATCGGCCCGCCTCGCCAGGGAACGGGCACCGGCCCGGCGCCGCGGCGCCGGGCGCTAGAATCTGCCGCTGGTGCGCGACCGTGGTGAAGTGGATATCATGCGGCCCTCCGAAGGCCACGTCGCAGGTTCGATTCCTGCCGGTCGCACCAAGGCTCGGCGCGTTTGTGAAGCTCACCAAATGCGAGGCACCCTGATGGTCGGGCGCGCAGCCACCCGATATGTTTTGCCGCTGGGACTGCCACCGGAATTTGCACCGCTGCGCCAGAAGCATCCGTCCCGGCCCGAGCGCTCCGAAGGCCCGCCAGCCACCCATGCATCCAAATCATGCGCGTTCGCGCAGACCGTTCGCCATCCCTCTGTCCAGGAACTCCCATGCTCACTTCGATCCACAAGCGCCTGACCGGCGCCGTGCTTGCCCTGTCCTGCCTCTCGTTCACCGGCGCCGCCGCTGCCGAAACAGTGGAACTGAACTACCTGATGCCGAAGATCGGGGTCGAGTTCCTTTATGGCGGCATGGGCTATGACGATGCCGACGGCAACTTCATCGAACTGTCCGGCAGCCACATCGTCTCGAGCTCGGTGATCGTGAACTTCCGTCCCGCGCGCGGCGTCGACATCAGCACCTTCTTCCTGGCCATGAGCGTGCCGGTCAGCGGGGTCGCCAGTACCTACTTTGTCGTCGACAGCAGCATGCTGGTGAAGACCGGGCGCAACCGCTACACGTATTCGCTGACGACCGACATGTTCAACGGCGAGATCATTCCGGGCCGCTTCTCGGTCGAATCCTACGGGCTCGACGCGCTGGGCAACCCGATCTCGCTGCGCGGCCTGCTGAGCGCCGACACCGGCTTCCACTACACCGTCGACACCACCACCGCAGCCGTGCCGGAACCGGCCAGCGCCGCGCTGCTGCTCGGCGGACTGCTGCTGGTGCCGCTGCTCGCACGCCGACAGCGCCGGATCAACGCGGCGTAACCACCGCGCGCCGGGCAGTGGCCGACACGGAAGTCTGGCCCGAGGCGATGGACATCGACAACTCGTGCCTGATCGCCGGTGAAGCCAGCTTCAAGGGCGCGCCGCCATAAACAGGGCGCCGCGAGCGCCGCTTGGGTCACAAGGCCACACAGCCAGGCATGCCACGGCTGGCTGGCGGACGTCGCTACGCGGCGGTCCGCTGCAGGCGCAGCGTCGTGTTGATGACCCGCGTCAGCTTGTCGGCGTACTCCGGATCGGTGGCGTAACCTGCTTTCTGCAGGCCGCGCGCAAAGACCGCCGCTGTGTCGGCCTGCACCACTGTGCGCCCGGCGGCCGCAGCGGCCGCGGCACGCGTCACGCCATTCATGGCGGCCTGGTAGCGCGGGCTTTCCTTCATCAGCCGGCCGTAGTCGGCAAAAGACTCGGCGTAGCTGCCGTAGGCACGGAACCTGGCCGTCACCTTCTGCGCCTTGCCGTTGATGAACTCCGTCGTGGTGGTCTCGGCCACCGCACCCTTCCAGTTGCCACCGGCCTTGATGCCGAAAAGGTTGAAAGACGGCGTGCCGTCGGCATGCCGGATTTCCTTGCGGCCCCAGCCGGTTTCGAGCGCCGCCTGCGAGACCATGAAGGTCGCCGGGATGCCGGTGACGTCCTCGGCTTTCTCGGCGGCCTGCCTGTGCTGTTGAACGAAACCCAGCGCGCCGGCCTGCGGAATGCGCGTGGCCGGCGGCGTGGCCTGCAACGGCGCCGCCGTGTTGTTGGCCGTGCCGGTGGCTGGAATCGGCCCCGGAGTCAGGCCCATCTGGCGCTCCAGCAGCTTCAGGATGATGTCCGACAGGTTGCCCTGCCGTGCCACAGCCATGTCTCCCGTCGGCGCGTCGTGCCACTCGGAACCCAGCCTTCTGCCGGCGCCGGCGCCTGCCCCGGCGCCGCCGTCACCGTCACCGTCGTCGAGCGGGCCGCAGTGCGGCGCGGGGCCGTCCATGCTTTTCAGGAGCTCGTTCGTGAACAGCATGCCGAACTGCCTGCTGGCCGCCTGCGGTTCACCGCCGGCGCGCGTGCGCACTACTTCCGGCAACCGGTTGTCGCGACCGGGAACCTGCAGCGGAGCCTGGGGAATGAAAGCCATCGGTTCACCTCGGGTTCAGGATGCCACGCGCCTGCAGCACGTCCTGGCCAGGGAGGGCATCGGACGGTTCGTCCATGCTGGCCAGCCAGCGCCTGCCCTGGCGATCCCGGGGAAACGGGTCATGCTCGGAACTCCTTCTGGGAATGCGACATGTTCCCCGGAACTGAAGGCCTGCAATGGGCAAATAAGAGGCGGGCCGGCCCGCCTTCTCTGACGCTGCGGCGCGCTAGAAGTGCGGCGGCAGATCGTCACGCAGGCTGCGCGCCGCCGGGATGTCACCGCTGTTGCCGTGGTGTTTCAACACCGCCAGTTCGCGCAGCAACAGATCGATCTGCCGCTGCTGACGCACAAGCACGTCGTTCAGTCTGTCCAGGGTGTCCTCGGTGTAGCTGGCCTTGATCTCCAGATC
>Ga0163144_10022972_pt1 | contig 12338 bp, 11 predicted proteins | sample OliLak19BULKMAT1_FD_123175 | JGI IMG/M metagenome (GOLD analysis project Ga0163144, IMG submission 123175) | Freshwater microbial mat bacterial communities from Lake Vanda, McMurdo Dry Valleys, Antarctica - Oligotrophic Lake LV.19.BULKMAT1 | ecosystem: Environmental > Aquatic > Freshwater >... | reverse complement strand
CCTGGGAGCAGCTTCGGGTCATCCAGTTTCGCCAGCTTCCGCGCAGCGAACAACGCCTTGAGCGCCGCCACTTTCTGCGCCGGTTCCTTGACCGCAAACATCCGTACCGGCCGCTCCGGAATTACCTCCGCCTCGACGAAGCCGGCAGGTATTGCGGTCCCTGATAACCATGCGGCATTGACGTGCCATCGGGGATCGACAGGGCCGGGCGTGATAAACGCCCCCGCGAGCGTCGGCGGTTCGATGGCCTGCCCGACGGCATCCAGCGACACCCCTGCGGGCGGCGCGGGCTTGCTATCCGGCCCGCTCGCCCACCCCTCGACATCGCAGGCTGCCAGGAAAGCGCCCTCATTGGCGAAGCGATGGAAGGTCTCGGTCCACATGACGCTGGCTCCTACGGCGCGGCGAGGGTCTGCAACACGCTGTCGCCAGCCGGCGCGGGTAGTAGGCGGCTTGGCTGATCGCGTCGCAGTAGTCGGCGCCTCCGGTGGCCGAATACGGCGCGGCTCCGATCATCAATCGCGTGGGCCCGACAGGCAGCGCCCCGCTGGTGTCCAGCGCGGCTGTGCTGCCATTGGCGACGATGGCGAAGTCGCTGACCCGCCACGCCATAGCGACCCGGTTGCGGGTGCCGATCGTCCAATCCAGCGTCTTGCCGATCAGCGCCTGCTGCACGCTGCCGGAGATCACGGTCATGAACACGCTGGAGTTGCTGCGGCTGAGATAGATGGTGCTTGCGAAAGTGTCGCCAATGCGCCCGAACACCAAGCTGTTGGTGGGTGTGCGCCGGTTGACCAGGAAGTCGAACACCATGGTCCCCTCGGCCGCGTTGAACCACGAGCCGCTGGTCGGCACGGATAGGTAGTCGCCACTGCGCGTCACGGTCGTGCTGGTGGTGGCGATGAAGGAACTGGCGTGCGCGGCAATCGTGCTGAGCGCCTCGAACTGGGCGTCGCCGGCGAAGATCGTATCGCCGATCACCGTGCAGACGCCGTCGGCGGCTGCCGGCCCAAAGGTTGCGGCGAAGGCCGTGTTGGTGTTGGTGGTCACGGTGAGCGAGCATCGGTGGAGCCCGCCGCCACAGGGCTCGATGTCCTTGAAGGCGAACAGCACCGTGCCGATCCCGGCAGTGTGGGTGCCGATGGTGCCGGCTTGCAGATTGAACCAGCACAGCACGCCGTTGACGCCATCGTTGATCGACAGCAGCAGGTGAGGTGAGGTGCTGGCGCGCGCATAGACCGAGATTGTGATGGCATTGCCGGCGGTGACGGTGCAGGCCTGGGCGGCGTTGGCGCCGGCGGCGATGGCAGCCAGCGTCTCCAGCGCCATGGTGCCATCGGCCGCCGCCGAGGTATTGGCGGTGACCGTCATGCCGGTGTTGGTCCAGGCGGCATGGTCGAGCTCGCGCGCCCGCAGGAACAGGTTGGTGCGCTGCGGCTCGAACAGCATGCCGCGCGACAGCCCGGTGATCGGGTCGAACTCCCAGCGTGGAGTGCCGGCCGCGGCAGAGCGCGATACTCCCTGCCGGTCGAAGGCGACGGCCGTGCTGGCCCGTCCGAAGGTCGCTCGGGGATCTAGGAAGCCTGGCGCATTGGCGAAGTCGAAACGCAGGGAGGGACGGGCGATGGTCATGCCATGCCACCTCGAAGGTGTCGGCGGCGGTGCGCACGGCGGTGAGGATTGCCGAGCTGGTGGCGATCGCCAGGCTGGCGCTGCCGTTCAGGGTGTCGGCGCCGGTCGGGTTCAGCGTGAGGCTCACCCCACTGCGATTGCGCAGGCGGCAGAACCAGCCCTCCGGCATGTCGGCCGTGGCCGGAAAGGTGTAGGTGTTGGTGCCTGATGAGCAGAACACCAGCTTGCCGAAATCCTGCACTACGATCTGGTAGGCGGCATTTACCAGCAGCGGGAACAGCCCGCGGATGCTGTCGATCTCGGCAAAGGCGGCACTGCCGTGCTCGACGACCCGCGGGAGATCCAGTGGCTCGGTGCCGATGCCCTGGGTGCCACCGGTGATCGCTTGGCCGGCGGCGAGGCTGCCGGACGCCAGCGTGGCGGACGACCCGGCGGCGCTGGCCTGCTGGGCGACGTATTGGGCGATCAGCGCCGACGCCGCCATGTCCGCCGGGAAAAGCGTCACGTAGCCGCCATTGGTCAGGTACTGTGCGACCACGCGGGTGAGCAGGCTGGCGATGGCATCATCGACGGCGGCCGTGGAACCTCACAGGATCTCTTCGATCTCGAACTGGACGGATTGCAGGCCACGAGCGAACTGCACCAGTGGTTCGGTGCGGCGCAGCCGGCCGAGGATGTCACGGCGATGACGGCGCTGGAGGTCATCGGCGTTGGGGATGACCAGCAGCTGGCCCTCGCTGCCCAGGGTGCGCATGGCGTCGAGCGCCCGGCCGAAGCCCTCGGCGGTGTCCAGGGCGCCGAGGCTGAAGCTGAACACCCGGGCGGAGGGCCGGCGCTCGGCATAGCGCACACCGCTGCGCGACACCTCGGCGCGATCGCGCGCCTCCCAGAGTAGTCCGGCGCCATAACTGTAGTTGCGCGGCGGCGAGAACAATTCGCCGAGCCACAGGCGGGAGAGCTGGACGTACCCGGCGACGTTGCCGGTGTCGGTCCGTTGCAGGCGCCAGTAGCGGGCAAGGCAGTTGCTGCCGGTGTCGTGCAGCAGCTTGAGGGGATAATTGACCGCCTCGGCATCGGAGATCTGGCCCGACCACCAGTTCGGCGCGCCGTAGGGCAGGTCCATGTAGTCGTAGATGCGCGGCCAGACCGGAAGGGTGAGGCTGTCATAGCCATCCGCCGCGCCGACGGAACTGCCGCCGGTGACCCGGTAGGTCGCCGAGGTGCTGAGGTTGTGGCGCATGACGCCGAGCAGACGCACCACCGTGGTGGCATTGCCGAGGTCGATGTCGGTGCGGGTGCTGGTCGCCAGGGCATCGACCGAGCGGGCGACATAGGCGAGGGTGGGCTGCTGGAGGTTGGCCAGCGGCAGGCCGGGCTGCCAGGACCCGCCGGACAGCACGGCGCTGTCGCCGAGGTTGGCGACGCTGAACTGGATCAATCCCATCGCTCAGCCCCAGAGATCGAGCTCGACGGCCTGGCCGGCGCGCGCGATGCCGAGGCAGACCAGCTTGCGGCCGGCGCCATAGCCCAGCGCCGGGGTGACGACATCGACGATGGCGCCCAGGTTGACTGCTGCGGTGGCGGTGGTGAGCGGCACGCGGACCCTGACGTAGTCCCGCCGGAGCTTGTGCAATGCCAGGCGCCGGTCGCGCTCGGTAGCGGCATCGCCGGCGCTGACCAGCAAGGTTTCGATGTCCATGCTGGGTGCCAGCAGATGGGCCGCCTGGGTGGCGGGATCGGTGGCAGTGACGCTGCGCCATTGCGGCAGCAACTCGGCGCGGCGTGCCTGGCTGACGCCGGCGGCGATGTCGGATGGCCCAAGGGCCGCCCAAAAGCGCTTGTAGCGCAGGTTGACCCGCCAGACCGGCACGCCGCGATCGGGGTCGTTGGTCGGCAGCCGGTCGATGTCGATGATCTCGGTGTCGCTCAGCTTGAGCACGGCGGTGCCAGTAGGGGCGACCAGCTGGCCGACCTGCCACTGGCCGGTGCGGTCGGGCGACAGCCAGGCGCCGGCCGAGGCGCAGAGCAAATCGATGGCGGCCTGCCGGCTGGTCTCGCCGCCGAGCCAAAGCCCGACCTCGACGTTCGCCGCAGCATCCAGCGCGTTGAAACTGGCGGTGTCGATTTGCGCTACCGGCACGCCACAGCGGCTGGTGAGGATGCGCTGGAGAATGGCGTCGCCGGACCCCAGGGCGCGCCAGGCGGCCAGGGTGATCGCGCCCCGCTCCTCGGGAGTGATGCGCCCGGCGGATGCGGCGCCGAGGTACACATGCTGCGTAACATTTATAGTCGTCGCATGCTTGCTGCTGGATCGGCGTCCCGCGCTCTCCGGTACGGGACGGAACCTGGAGAGGACACGACGATGCCGACAGTCGGTGGGACACGCAAACTGCTGACGGCGGGCGCCGGGTACAACGCAGGCGATTGGGCGAGCGTCGGCGCCGAGGCGAGCCTCGATTTCCTCGCCGTGGCCAACCTGAATCGCGGCGTCGACATCGGCAACGGGGTCGAGGCTTTGGCCCAGCTCGACGGCGCGATCCGGCAATACATCGCCGCCGACGTGCATAGCCAGGCCCATGCCGTGGCGCGTGTTCGCGCGCAGGTGCAAATGCCGCTGGACCTGTTCGACGAGGCCGGCATTGCCGTGCGCCTGCAGGCGGTCGCCGAAGCCGCCGTAGGCGTGGAGCTGGCGATCGGGCTCGACGTGGGGGACTTCCTGGTGCTGGCCGGCAGCGATCCGCGCCTGCGCGGCGCGCCGCTCGCCATGCTGAAGATTTTCCTCGACGAATTCACGATCCAGGGCGGCGTGATGGCGAAGGCCGCAGCATCGGCGATGGCGTACGCCAACCTGGTGGCGACTGGCAGCTTCGGGAAGCGCGGCGCGCAACTGCCGGGATTCACCATCGCGGCCGAAGCCGGCGTCGGACTGAAGGCCGGCGCCGGATTCCGCGTCTTCGCGCGCTTCGGCGTCGACGATCCCCGCAAGCTCATCCGGCGCACTATCGATCTCGCCGTCGATGAAACGCTCGCGGCAATCGTGGTCGAGCTTCCCGCCACGGTACGTCCTCTGGTCGCCGAAGCGACGGTGCCGCTCAAGATCGGACTGCGCTGCGCCTTCGAGCTCGGATCGGCGCTGGCCGAAAACGCCGGTGCGTATTCCGCGGCGGACCAGGGGAAACTCGCGCTGCGCGTCGCGCAGGCGGGCCTCGAGGAACTGCAGCGTTTCGTCTTTGAGCGCGCCATCGAGTTCGCCTCGCAGCAGCTTAGGGTCGTGCTGCGCGATCTTCCGTTCGGCGACGCCGCGTGGACGGCGACGCGCGTCAAGCGGCAAGCCTTTGCCGACCGCCTGCGCGCGCTGCCCGAGGATCCGTTCGAGGCAAGCGACGACAATCGAACCTACTGGAAGAACGTCGTGACCGACGCCGCCAACCTGGCGGCGGCGCTGGCGGGTTCGGCGCCGATGCCTTCCGCGGTGAAGGAACCGCTGGCGATCATCTGGGCGGGCGCGCAATTGCTGATGAAATCGGTCGAGCGCATTTCCGTCGCCACCGCGCGCGCGTCGGCGATCGGCGCACCGGCCGTCGGAACCACGGCGGCATTCGACGGCGAATTGCCCGTGGCACCGGCGCCGGTCCGGACCCAGATCAATGCGGCGCTCGGCAACGCGTCTAGCGCACCGGTGCGCCAGGCCGACGCCATCATGTACCTGCTGCAAGTCTTGGGCAGCCAGCTGCGGGAAATCTCGCCACCGGCCGCGAACATCCTCTCGCTGTTGACCGGAACCAGCTTGACCGCTCCCGCCGAGGCGCTGTCGATCGTGCTGTAGAACCTCGGCGCGTTCGTTCCCGGACCAGATGGCCGAGTGACCGCCGAAGCGTCGCTGGCGGTCCTGCGCGACGGCCTGCGCACCTACGTAAACGGCCGGCTCGCCACCGAGCTCATGCCGCTGATCCGCGACGCCGCCAACGGGCGCCCGGAGCTGGCCCTCTATCTCGACGAAGTCCTGCTGTCGACGTTGCGGACCGTCGTCGACACGGTGTTCGACACGGTGCTCGACTGGCGCAGCGTCGGCGGGGACACGCAGCGCGCGTTGCGCGAACTGTGCTCCAGCCTGCTCATGCGCCTGTTCGGGCGCAGTTTGGTCGTGACAGGTGACGTGATCCTCGCGCATGCGCTGGGTTTGCTGCAGCAGCAGTTGCGGGACTTCGCGGCCAATGCCAATCGCGCGGGTGGCATCGCGCCCATGCTGGCCGGCCTGACTGGCCTCGACCGCGACCTCGTGGCCGATCTCGTGACTGAGACACTAGAAGTCTGCGCAGAGACGTTCGGACCGATGCCGGACGACCGCCGCGCGCGCATGCGCGACCTCATGTACCAGATGATCGACACCACGCCGCCCGCCGCGGACGCTTCGACGCTCGAATCGCTGAAGGCCGCCGGCATGGTCGGCAACGGTGAAGCGGCTTTCGAACTCGCGCGATTGCTCGGCGAGGAAATCGCGGGGAACCTGGTCCGCTTCGTCGGTGCGCTGCTCACCAGGATCGCTTCCACACTGCTCGCATTGGTGCAGGAAATGATCGCCGACATCCAGCACGCGGTCGACGTCTGGGTCGGCCAGATCGAGGCGCTGGCGGCGCAATTGCTGGGACAGCTCGGTGACCTGCTGCGCGAAATCGGCCGGCTGCAGCACGAGGTCGACGTCGCTGTTGATGCGATGCTGGCGCAGGCCTCCGCGCTGCTCGGCGGATTCGCCGGCCACGGCGGGAGCCGCAGTGCGCTGCGCACCAAGCTCAAGAACGCCATGGCCGACAGGGCGCTGGACGTCCTCGCCAAGTTTCCCGGCTACGGCGCGCTGCCAGGCGACGTACGCCGCGGCATCCGGGACACGGTCCGCCACGAGGTCGACCACCTGCTCGACGACGATATCTTCAACCCAGTCCTCGGCGCGCTCGACGCCCTGGCGGGCGAGACCGCGGAGCTGCTCGACGACCTGCGCGCGATCGTACCTGGCGACGACCTCGCGGTGGCGATCGCCGACATCGCGCTCGACCACATCGAGGACGCGCTGCGTATCGCCTTCGGCGGCGACCCCGGGCTACGCATCCGCGTCGATGCTCCGGTGCTCGGCGAGATCAACCTGGGGACTGTGCAAGTGCCGATCGGCAGTTTCATCACGGTGGCGCGCGGGGCGATTCGCGCGCTCGGCCGCTTCAACGCCGCGGTCATCGGCGCGGTGGGCGCGTTCACGGCCATGCTCGAGGCGGAATCGAACATCGCGGCGGCGCAAGCCGAGGATGAGGCGACGCAGGCGATCAAGAACGAAGCCGACGACCGGATCGCCGAAACGCGCGATGGCGCGCTCGACCTCGCCATCGTCCAGCCCCAACCCGCGAGCGCCATCACGGGCGTCGTCACGCTGCGCCTGCGAATCCCAGGCGGAAGCGCCGCGATGCTTTCCGGCGACGGTCTGTCGCAGCGTCGGCTGTTCGTATGGGTCAACGATACGGAGTTGCCGCTGGACGGTGCGCACACCGAAATCGAGCTGCCGTTGGCGCTGCGCACGCTGCCCGACCTCCCCGGAACTCGTCCGCCGGCCAAGCCTGGCGCCGGCCCTGCCCCGACGCGCGGTAATCCGCTTGCCCGGGCGCGCGCGCAACGCCACGATCAACAGCATTTCGAGCGCCTGACGTTGCGGGCGACACATCCCGCGTCGCCGTCGCCATGGCCGCCAGGCGCCGGAGGCGTCGCCCGCTTTGCGGGCAAGCCGTTGCCGCTGCTCGCGCATGCGGGCTTTCCCCCGCGCATTCCCGTCTTGCCCGTCATTCCGGTCGGCGACCTGGGCACGAAGCCCGCGCTGATCGTGACACTGGACGTGCCGTCGACACTGCTGCACGAGGGGATCAACGCGATCGCGTGCACGCTGGTGCCGGGCGCCGCGGCGCGGCGCGTGGAACGCTCTGTGAGTTTCCTGCATGTGCCGGGCACGCCGGACGATCCCGCCGTGCCGACGATGCCGCACGGTCGCATCCTAGCCCGGCTTCCCGCGGCGTTGGCCGAAATCCTTCAGCGAAGGGGCGCAGCGACCGCCGCACCTGCGCTCGTGCCCGAGGCGTTGCGCGAAGTTCGTCGCGCCACGTGGGTCCCGCCGTTGGCGGCTCGCAAGAAGGGTATATCGGCGGCACGCAAGCAGTTGCAGAAGGAACTTGCCGCGACCGCAGCGACGCACGCGGCCATTGGCGAGGCGATCGCAAAGCGCACGCTACGTCCCTCCGTTCCTCAGCCAGCGCCAATTCGCAAGCGCAAGGAGAAAGCGAAATGACTCTGGCCGCCACCATCTTCGAGCCGCTTCTCCTGTTCCTCGCCGGACAGACCGCTTCAGACGCGCAAGCGCAGTGGCCCAAGGGGCCCACGGTCTTCTACCGGAACGTCAATGGCGTCCCGCTCGCGACCTACGTCCAGTGGGTGAAGGACGTCGAGGCGAGCCCCCTCCTGGCCGGCGCCACGAGCAAGCAAATCGTGCAGCGAATGTGCCGGCTCTATTTTTCGTCGTTTACCGAATCCGTGAAGGGGCCGGCAGCGCGGCTTGCTGACTCCACCATCGCCGACATCACTACGTATGCGGAGCCAGCGCTGACGACCGAGCATGTCCCGTTGGCGACGCTCAACGGCCTGTATGGCACGTCGACGTTCAGGACCGCGAACGGCCTGCTGGTCGATGCCGGGCACCTGTGGATGCCGCCCGACGTGATGCTCAACGGGACCAAGGACTTGACGGCCGCCGTCGGCGCGACTTTCTTCCTGGACAGTCCGCTCGAGGCGCTGCTCAGCTGGACCGGCGATGTCGGCGGCGCCGCCAACGACTGGTCGCAGGAAGTCCTCCGGAATCCGGCGATCTATCCCGACGACGCGGCGCGCGACGAGGGGCTGCTGCGTCGCATCAACGCCAACGCGACGCAGGACGACCTTCTCGGCGACATGGACAGCGTCATCCTCGCGCACCGGTGGTCCGGCCTGTCGAGCTTCGTCGTCTCCGCCGAGATCGCAAATTACTACGTCGACGATGCCAAAACGCAAGCGCTGGCGAAGCCGATCGCCTACCCCAACTCCGCGCGGCGCTTTCACCATTTCCTGAATGTCGCGAAACCGGCACTGCCGGCCACCGGCAAGGACTCGACCCCGCTTGACCTCACCGTCAATCGCGCCACCTTGGCGGCCGCGCTCGCCCAGCCTTTCACCGATGCCGCCGACGACCTGATCAGCGGCGGAATCTTGCTCGGCGCGTTCCACAGCGGACCCAATAACATCAAGAAGGCAGGACAGGCCAGCTTCGAGAAACTGTGCGCAAACTTCGCGGCGTGGATCGAGAAGGGGCTCACCGATCCCAAGGCGCCGTGGCCACCTGCCGTCTGATAGCCGAATGCGGCGACGCCTAGCCCATCTTATTTATCTTGACGTTAAGCGATCGATGATCTGAGCCGCGGCCGCGTTGGCGCGGCACGCATTTTCAGCGCGTCTTTGAATCGTATCTGTTGGGCGGGAAGGTTGGCGTGATCCGGCGGGTTCGGGGGCACATTCCTCCCTGCATCACCGGCCGGCGGGCTGAAGACAGGGTGCCAGACTGGCGACCGGTGCCGCCTTGGGATGGGCGGCGGCGAAGGCGACCCGCACTCTGCCGGCGGTCTCGATGATGCGTGCGGCGATTTTGATCAGGCGCAGCCGCATGGTGATGAACTCGGCATTGGCCAGCGGCTGCGGCCTGGGAATGGTGTCGCGGACCTTCAGTATCAGTCAGTACGCGGCGGTGTGCAGTATGATGCGGACCTGGTTGGAGATGGTCGTGGTCGTGCCCGAAGCTGCGGCGGTTGGCGCTGCCCACGGCGGCGGCCAGATCGGGGGCCAATGCCGCCACACGGCCGGCGTTGATGCTCGACAACCCCTGGGTGCGGGCGAGGTCGGCGCCGATCGCGCGGGCGGCGTCGCGTGCCACGCCTTGTTTCTCCAGGGCGCGGATATAGGTGGCCAGGCTGCTGGCCGAAACCTCGGCGGCACGGCCAACGCCGCGCAGGGCGACGTCCAGTTGCCGCTGCTCGTTGGTCAGGTCGGCGGAACGGGCGGCGAGCGTCCCGAGCCCGGCCGCCGCGACGCCGGCCGACAATACGTACGGGCCGCCCATGTAGGCGACCCGCGTCCGCAGCGCGGCACCCATCCCGCCGACCACCTGCACCACCTGGCGGCCCTGCTGCACCAGGATCTGGAAAGCCGACTGCCCACCGAGGATGCCTTGCACGACATCGGGCATCTGCATCGCCAGCGCCGGCATCTGGAACGCGGCCTGCTTGGTGGTGCCGGCCATTTCTTCCGTGGTGCCGACAACCCCCCCGTGGCCTGGGCGGCTCTGTGCATCGGCGCAACGGCACCGGCATATTCAGCGTTCAGCCGCGTTCGCGCCTGCGCGGCGATGGTGGCGTTGAACGCACCGACCTGCTCGGCGCGGCCGATCTCGCCCAGCATTGCCTCGTAGCGCTTGGAGGCGGCGAACACCGGATCGAACTTGGCACGCAGCCGGTCGAGCTCGGCGCCATAGGCGGCAATGTCGGCCGCTCGGTGCTTGACCGCATCGCCCGCGAGGTTCGCCTGCAAGCTCGCAAAGGCATTGGCCGCGCGTTGCCCGGCGTCAGCCACACGGCGCAATGCAGCATCGCCGACGGCGCCAAGCGCCTCGAGGTTCTGCCGTGCGCGCGCCACATCATCGGTGGTGATGCGGATGGCAGCGGTGCGGGTGCCGCTCATGCTCCGCCCTCCAATCGTGCCAATTCAGTCTCGACCGCCGCATGCAGGGCCGCCTGGGCGGCCGTCGCGGCACCGGCGAGGTCCAGGCGCTTGCGCAGGGTGACCTGTCGCATCAGCAGGAACATCGGCACGAAGCTCCGGGCGGCGGCGTAGTCCTGCCGCCGTGCCTGCTGGCCCTTGACCCGTCCAGTCAGGATTTCGCTGTAGAGGCCGGCGAAGAGCTTCAGCCGGCCGCGCCTGGTCGTCTCCGTGCGCAGGGGCAGGCACCACAGGCTCACCCGCGGGTTGCGCGTCGGGCGGACGAAGCCACCCAGGCGGAACATTTCCTGGGGTGTCACCCGCGCCCGGTATCGTCCGTTCTGGCGGCGGCCAGACAGGCGGTTGATTGGCGTCGGGATTGCCAGGAACTTGCGGCCCTTGGCGGTGACAACAGCGCCCTGGTCGGAGACGAGTACGAGATCGGGCATCTTGCTGCGCACGACGGCGGCGGGGCGCCAAGAGCGCACCCCGCGTCCGGCCTCGGGATAGACCTGCAGACGCCAGGCATTGGCCATGGCGCGGCCGCCATCTTTAAAGCCGGCGCTGCGGGCCTGGGCACGCAGCGCCGCCTGCGTTTGTCGCCCGACCGTGGTGACGGCTCGACGCAACGCGCCAGCGACAGCGCGCACGGCGTCATCCACCTGCAGGCGGATGCTGCCCTCGATGCGCGTTTCGAATGCCATGGCGGGTCGTACCACGCTGTGTCGTTGCGGCGGGGGAAGGCCCGCTGTCGAAGCCTGAAAGCCGCGGTGCAGGCGGAGACTGCTAACTGCAAATCCAACCGAATCAAGAAGCGGCGTGGCCAATTTGGCAGCAAATGGACCAGTGCGTACGTTTTCGGCATCGTGCGCTTGCCGGACCAATGACAGTCGCGAGCAGCGATGGGCCGCCACCGGTGCTGGGGGTGTGGCGTTCGTTCACCTCAGTCTTGCGGCTTGCCCTAACGCGGGCATTTCCATTCGCGATACTGTCCATAATCGACGTGGTGAAGACACAGGGAGGACGATGTGCCTGGCTCCAACAACCGACCCCTTAAGGTGGGGCTCTGTGTGCCGACGATGGAAGATTGGTTGGGCGGTCGTACGCCGCGTTGGGCAGATATCAAGGCTTTTGCTCAACATGTCGAAGCAGCTGGTTTTGACTCGCTATGGGTGAACGATCACCTGCTGTTCCGGATCGAAGGTGCTGACGGCCCCTCCCACGGCGTATGGGATGGCTGATCCATCGTTACCGCGCTGGCCGCCACCACCACCCGCATCGAGCTCGGCACCATCGTGCTCTGCACCAGCTTCCGCAACCCCGCGCTGACCGCCAAGACCGCCGAAACGATCGACGAGATCAGCGACGGCCGCCTGATTCTCGGCCTCGGCGCCGGCTGGCACGAGCCGGAATACAAGGCCTTCGGCTACCCCTTCGAGAACCTGGTGAGCCGGTTCGAGGAGGCGTTGAAGATCATCCACCCGCTCCTGCGCACCGGCGCGGTCGATTTCCGCGGCCAGTATTATTCGGCGGAACACTGTGAACTGCTCCCCCGTGGTCCCCGCCCCAATGGGCCGCCAATCATGATCGGCGCCCGCGCCGACCGCCCTAGTATAGTGTCTCCAGGGCAATCGCTTGAACGCCGTGGGGGATTCCGGCTCGGCGTGAAATGAGATTGATAGGAGGCCTCTGCCCCGGAGGTTTCCATGCTGCAGCCGTCTTTGCCCTGTTTTCTGTCTCACTTCTCGGCTTTGCGCGACCCGCGACAGGCACCGAAGGTGGTGTATCCGCTGTCGGAAATCCTGCTGTTGATGCTGTGCGCGACCGTCGCCGGGGCGGACGATTTCGTGGAGATCAGGCTGTGGGGCACCGAGCATCAGGCGTTTCTGCGCCGCTTT
>Ga0163144_10022971_pt1 | contig 12338 bp, 9 predicted proteins | sample OliLak19BULKMAT1_FD_123175 | JGI IMG/M metagenome (GOLD analysis project Ga0163144, IMG submission 123175) | Freshwater microbial mat bacterial communities from Lake Vanda, McMurdo Dry Valleys, Antarctica - Oligotrophic Lake LV.19.BULKMAT1 | ecosystem: Environmental > Aquatic > Freshwater > Lake... | reverse complement strand
CGCGCTGGCGCTCGGCGACGAGGATCTCGTCGACCTCCGTATCAGCAACGAGGCGGCCGTGGCCATCCTGCGCGCCGCGGACTTCTTGATCGTCGATTCCGATCTCGTACTGCGGGCCGTCGAGCGGCTCGTGGGTGCAACGCAGGTGCCCAGCGTGGTGCGGTGGGCGATCGCCCCGCTCGAGCCGTCTCCCGCTCGGCCGTCGTCGAACGCGGTTCGCGCCTTCGTCCACTGGCCGGCCTGGCGACGCGCCGATCCGACGACTCTCGTCGCGGGCGTTCGGCAGGCGGTTGCCAACGGCTGCGATCTGTCCGTCGACGTCGTCGGTGGCCTCGGCGACGGCCCGTCCGGGTTCCATCGCTGGCTCGCGTTCCAGGATCAGATCGACAGCGCGAAACTCACGCCGCGTTTCCGTCTGCACGGGGACCTGTCGCCGATGCAGCGCAACCGCGTGATGAACGACGCCGACCTCGTCGTCTGGATCGGTCGCTCGATCGAGGGCGCGGGGTTGCCGGACACGGTCGTCGAGGGTCTGGCCGTTGGCAAACCGGTCGTCGCCTCGGCCGTGCGCGAGATCACCTGGCTGCCTGCCCTTGCCGAGAACATCGAACTCGTCGCACCCGCCGATGCCGAAGCGCTCGCGACCGCGTTGCGCCGCTTCGCATCGGATCGGGAATCGGCCGCGCGTCGGCTCGCCGCTGGTCGCGCCATCCTGTCGCGTCGGGCCATCGACGACACCGGCCGGACGATCAGCGAAATGCTCTCTGCGCCCGGACCCGGTTGAGCGGGTCAGCGGGCGAACTTGTTCTCGCTCTTCTCGTACTTCTCGTACTGGCTGGTTCTTTCCACGATGTAGGGCTGCGCGCCGAAATCCGGAAGCAGCGCTTCATCGGTCAGTTTCTCGAAGGCCAGGACCTTGCCCAGGTCCTCGACCAACCGGAATCCCGGCTGAAGCGTGAGTAGCCGGGCCAGCTCCTTGACCGAATGCAATTGCACGTCGTCGATCCACAGGATGCCGCCCTTCCGCAGCAGGATGTTGATGTAGCAGAAGTCGACGAACACGGTCGGCCAGCCATGCCCACCATCGAGCAGGCCGACGTCGTAACGCCTACCCGCGTCGACCTCCTGGCGGGCGATGTTGGGCAGAACGACTTCCGACCGATCGAGCACGGCTTGCAAGGGCGTCTCGTCGAGGCCGTTCTTGGCGCAGTAGTCGTGGATCCGGCCGAACAGGGCCTCCGCCGGTGCGATCGAGATCAGTTTCGCGGGTTTCGCATGGAGGAAGGTGATCGTGGAGTTGCCAGCTCCCGTCTCGATGATGGACAGTCCTCCAGTGCTGCCCCCCGCCCGGCGATGGAACGTCTCGAGTTGCTTGGCGACGAACCCGCCGGTGTTCCAGGTCTTGCCTTGGTCCCAGCTGTGGAGCAATGGCAAGTCGGCGAGATACTGCTGAAAGCTGGTCTTCTGCATGTGTCAGTTCGCGGCAACGACTTCGCTGTGGATCGGATTGGGCCGCTACGGGCCGGCAGCATAGAGCTCGGCGTTGCGGCAACAAACTCAGCATTCGAGAAGGCGCCGGACGCGCTTCACTCCCCCGAATAGCCGAGACTCTCGGCCATGCGACGGACGTCCTTCGGCAGCTTGTGCCAATCCATCCGGCTCTCCGTACGGGTGTGGTCACCCTTGCCCTCCTGACTCTTCGAGACGTTCACCTCGGCCCTCCAGTTTGCATCGGCCCGGAACGGCGTGTCGAGAAACGCACAGACCCGCCGCCAGGTCGTTTCCCGATCCGTGTCGAAGTCCTCCTGGCGAACGCGCAGATAGCGGTCCCCGAATCGCGCGAAGTCCAGCGCCGTCTCGTTGGCGGTCACGTAGCGATTCTCGGAGTCTGGCTGACTCCAACCGATCCGCTCGACGATCGACGGGATGTTGGCGCGAGGATCGCGGACCAGGTGCAAGAACCGCGCGTGGGGAAACAATGCGTCCACGACCTCGGGTTCATGCCCGTGCCAGATCATCTTCATGGCCCAGCGGGGCAGATCACTCGGAAAGATCTCGAGCAGCACGCCGCGAACGGCAGTCAAGATGCGCCGCGTGACCTCACTCTCGTCGGCAGTCACCCAGCGCCAATCCTTCGCCCACCAACTCCGACGCAGGTTCTCGTAGAGCACCCGGTAGACATCGTTCTCGATGATCTCCTGGAACTGGCCCGCCGAGTACCGCAGGTGGGAAATGACGTAGCTGGAAGCCGTACGCCCTGCGCCGATGATCAGCGCCGGGGCCAGGATGTTCTCGCGGTTGGGCATCGAGTGCGGGCGTGATCCTAGCATCGCGCCTTGGCTCGGCTGCTGCTGGTTTTTCGTTGCGCCGACGGAGCGCTGTCGGCGTCGGCGAGGCCCCCGACATCCGCACCCGCGTTCCTGGCGAAAGGGCGGTGGTGGCGGCACGATGCGGAGCCGCCCGACTGCCGCAGCGTCGATCTCGCCGATGAAGCCCCAAGACCTCCCGCTGACCCTGGTGATGGTGTCCTACAACAAGAAGGACACCATCGACCTCTCGATCGCTTCGGCAGCGCAGGGGTCGAAGCGGCCCGACCTGATCGTCGTCTCCGACGACGGTTCGAACGACGGCACGCCGGGAACCGCCGAGTTCCATGCCAGGCGCTGGGGCATCCCGTGTCGCGTGATCAAGCACCAACGCGTCGGGCGCTACCGCATCCAGACGATGCGCAACACCTGCGCGACGAACGCCCTCGACGGCGTGATCCTGCTGACGGACTCGGATTGCCTCTTCGGCCCGCACGCGCTCGAGGCGCACTACGAGATCCACCGCCAGAACGAGTGGGCGATCGGCACCGGGCCGCGCTACGAGTACCTGGCGGGCACGGCCGGGCCGTTCACGTCGACCTTCGGCACGCTCGAGTACGCACACCATCCCGAGGGCCACTACTGCGTGCCGGTCGGTGCGAACTACTCGTACAAGAAGAGCCTGTGGAAAATCCTCGGCGGCTTCGACCGCGCGTTCGAGGGCTCGTACGGGATGGAAGAGTTCCAGTTCAGCGCGCGAGCGGTGCAGTTCGGCGCAGTCTGCGTCTCGGACCCTCTGGCCTACCTGTTCCACTGTCCGCACGAGACGGTGTTCGGCAACCGCGACGCGTCGCGCAACATCGGCGTCTTCGACGCGACCTACAGCGTGCAGCACATCGAAGAGGAGAAGGCCTATCTCGCGCAGGTGATCCCGAACTACTGGAACGGCGCGCGCCGGACATCGCTGCTCGGAGCTCGCGAGCCGTTCGACGAGTGGGGCGCTCCAGCCGGCTTCGTGCCGCCGGCACTCGTGCGCATGAGCCGCACGCTCGCGCCGCTGATCGAGAAGGCAGAACAGTGCCTCGCGCAGCCGAGTGCCGAAGCGATCGCGCAACTCGGGAAGTTCACGCAGAACCTCGACTGGCGCCGCTTGCCGCCGAAGTCGCAGGCGCTGAGCTACCTCGGCAAGCTGCACTCGATCGCCCACAGCGGCCGACCGCCGGCCGAAGTCGTCGAGCGCCTGCGCGGCTTCGTCGAGGCCGCGCGGACCGCCGATCGGGAAGTCGCTCAGGGTCCGACCAAGGCGGCGTCGCCGTGAAGATCTGCATCCTCAGTTACGAGTACGAGCCGTTCCCCGGCGGCGGCATCGCCACCTACAACAACGCGGCGGCGCGCATCCTGGCCGATGCGGGTCACGAGATCCACGTCGTGACCAACCGCGCGCGCCACGGCCGCACCGAGGAGCGCTATGCACAGCGTCGCCGGACGGACGGCAACCTGACCGTGCACCGGCTCGACTACTTCAACGACCGCCGCGAACCGCCGCCCAACGTCCAGTTCCTCGACGTCTGCCCCGATCGCTACGCCCCGCGCGATCGCATGTGGGCGTCCGAGCCCTCCAATGTCGCCGCCGTGACGGCCGCGGCCTACGTCGAGCAACTGCACGCGCAGGTGGGGCTCGACGTGATCGAGTGTCCCGAGTTCTTCGCCGAGGCGTTCTACATCCTGCGAGCCAGGAAGTCGGGCCGCAGCAGTCGCTTCCCGCCGGTGTGCATCCACGGTCACATCAGTTCGCGGTTCGCCTTCGGCGCCAACCAGCACCTGTGGGAGATCGGTTACCACCCGCATCGCCAGATGATGCTGCGCGAGGAGTACTGCGTGCAGGAGGGCGATGCGCTGCTCACGCCGTCGCACGCGCTGATGCGCCGCTACGAAGCGATGTTCGGCGACCGACTGCCGTCGATCCGTCGCACGATCCCGTACTTCCTCGAGCTGCCGGGCGGCGACGGCGAACTGCCCGAAGCACTGCGCAGGGGCGGGCCGTTCCTCGTCTGCGTCGGCCGCGTCGAACCGCGCAAGGGTTCCGACCTCGCGATGCACGCCTTCGCCGAGCTGGCCGATCGCCACCCCGATCTGCGCCTCGTGTTCCTCGGCAAGGAGATGTGGCATCAAGGCGAGTCGGTCGACGACGTGATCGCACTGCACGTGCCGGAACGACATCGGCAGCGCGTGCTCCGACTCGGCAACGTGCCGCGCGAACAGGCCCTCGCCGCGGCGCGCAAGGCGGCGGCGTTCCTGCACCCCGCGCCGTGGGACAACTACCCCTGTGCGGTGCTCGAGGCGATGGGCGTGGGCGCCGCGTGCGTCGTCTCCGACCAGGGCGGGCAAGCCGAGATGGTCGAGCACGACCAGAGCGGGCTCGTCTTCCCCGCCAACGACCACGCGGCCCTCGCCCGGTCCATCGACCGGATGCTGACCGACGCCACGTTCACGACGAAGGCGCGCGAGACGGCCGTGGCGCACGCCCGCCGCATCACCGAACCGCGCCGGCTGATCGACAGCAAGCTCGAGATGTTCACGGCCATGATCGCACAGAACCGGGCCGCCAAGGACCAGCATTCGCCCGGCGCGTTCGTCGCGCCTGCCGCGAAGCTCCCGCCGTTGCCCGGCCGCGGGACCGTGCTGCTCGACGTCGGCGACCTCGACGAATGGGTTACCAAGTCCAGCGTCGATTCGCTGACCGAGGAACTCGAGTCCTCGCCGGACTGGCAACTCGTCGTGCTCGCCGACGCCGGCCGCAAGCTGGTGCTGCCGCCGCGGGCTCGCCGGGTCTCGACCATCGAGCCACCCGTGTGGCTCGGCATGGCAGCAGACGAGATCTTCGCCTACGTACTCGCCGGCACCCGCTTCGACGCCGGCCGCCTGCGCGACATGGTGTGCCAGGTGCGCGACTCGCGCGTGCCATGCGGCAGCTTCCTGTGGGTCCGTCCTCCGGACGCGCGCGTGTTTCCGTATCCGCCCGACTTCGGCTGGCAGGATCTGCTCATCGTCGACCGCGTGCTGCCGACGACCTTCGCCGTGCGAGCGGCACACCTCGAAGCCTGCCGGTCGTTCGCCGGCTTGTTCCGTCCCCACTATCGGCTGGGCGTCCTGCTCGCGGTCGCCTCGGCAACGGGCGGCATGACGATGCAGCACACGGGTGAAGTGAGCGGTGACTACTACCGCGACCTGCCGCTCGTCGATCGCGACCTGCAATTCCGCGCGCTCGGCCTGCTCGACCTGCTCGGCATCGCGCCGCGCCAACTGACCGAACTCGGCTACCTCGCCGAACTGCCGACCGCCCCGGTCGCGGCGCAGCCGGGGCAACCCGCGGCGGCGGCCCAGGCCTCGCAGCGAGGACAACCACAGACCCCTCGAGAGCAGGTTCGCACCGTCGTGCCGGCGGACTACGCGAATCTGCAGCAGGTCTACGCCGAACACATGGCGCTCAAGCAGCTGTGGATCGTGCGGGTGCTGCGCAAGAGCGGCATGTTCGACCTCGCACGGCGCCTCTTCCCGAAGGCCAAGCGAGCGATCGGCCCCGGCACCTGAGATCCAGAGCCGGGCGGACGGTCAATCGAAGCGGTTGGCAAGAACCTGCCGGTAGACCTCGTCCTGCAAGGCTCCCATCTTCTGCCAGCTGTATCGCTCGGCGCGGCGACGTGCCGCGGCACCGAGCCGGTCGACCGTGGCGCGGCTCTCGCAGATCGTGCGGATCGCCGCCGCGGCTTGTTCGACGTCCTTCGGGTTCACGAGCAGGCCGGCGTCCTCCGACACGTATTCGGGCACGCCGCCGATGCGCGTCGAGATGACGCCGGTGCCGCAGCTCATCGACTCGAGCACGACGTTGTTCGCCGTGGAAAGTTCGAGCGGCAGGAACAGCGCATGCGCGCGCCGGTACTCGTCGCGCAGTTGTTCGTCGCTGATCCCGCTCAGCAGCTCGGTCTGCGGCAGACCCTCGAAGTGCACCCGACGATCCGGGAAGGTCACGATGCGGAAGCGGGCCGGCAGTCCCAGCTCCGCAACCCGGCGGATCGTCTGTTTCGCCATCTCGACGTCGCGCAGCCAGAAGCCGACGAATACGAAGGTGGGCACCGGCCAGCGCTCGACCGCGGGAGACGGGCACCAGTATTCGATGTCGACGCCGTGCGGGACGCAGAAGACGCGGCGCCGAGGCAGGAACTGCGCCATGTAGTCGATCTGGAACTCGGCCATCACCACGGCGGCATCGAGCCCGCGGATGTACCCCTTGTCTTCGACATGCTTGTCGAGGAACTCGGGCGGCTGGTGGAAGGACGCGACGATGCGGTTGTTCCAGCGCCACTTGCAGCGCGAAGCCAGACGAAGGTCGTTCTCAGCGTAGAGGAAGTGGTAGAGCGTGCGCGTCGGCAGCAGCGCGTTGCGGACGGTGATCGCCTGGTCGCGCGGGATCGCGTAGCTCCAGTACCAATGGGTCTTGTCGGTCGGGATCTTCGCTCGCCAGCTTTTCGGCGCCTGCTTCGCGAGCCAGAACAGCGGTCCCCTGCGCCAGGCCTTGCCGGTCACGTACTTGGCGAGCTGGTCGTAGCCCGAGTGCGCCGCGTGGTGCCCGATGTGGTTGTAGATGAGTCGAACGTCCATCGGATCTCGCGCTGACCGTCGCGGCGGCTGCAGATCGGCCAACGGAGCCGAACTTTGCCGAGCGGGCGCGACAGTGTGTAGATCGGATTGCGGCCGTCCATTCCGAAGTCCGGATTCCGGAACGCACGCAGTAGTGCGAAGCGCGCCTCCCAAGCCGTAGTCCTCAACGCGACGGGACCCTGGTGCCGATGGACGAAACCGCTAGCCTCTCGCCTCTGCCTCGAGTGGTCTGCGCACACCCGAATGAAGGTCGCCTTCGTCACCTGGAAGTTTCCGGCACTCTCCAACACCTTCATCCTGAACGAGATCGTGGAGGTGCTACGCCGCGGCGTCGAAGTCGCCATCTACTCGATCGACAAGTCCGAAGAGCAGGTCGTGCACCACGACGTCGAACGGTTCTCCCTGCTCGAGCGAACCTGGTTCCTGCAGGACTTCATGCCCGAGACGGCCAAGGGCACGCCCGAGTTCGCTCACTACTCGGCCGACTGGTTGCGCGATCGCGTCAGGAGCTTTCGCGCCCTCGCCGAGCACATGCGGCGCACCGGCGTCGACGTAGTGCACGGCTGCTTCGCCAACAACTCCGCCACCGTGGCGATGGTGACGGCGCGGCTCGCGGGCCTGCCGTTCACGTTCGAGTGCCACGCCTTCGACCTGTTCGTCGACCTGCGCTACGGCGACGAGAAGACTGCGCAGGCACGCCGCGTGTTCTCGATCTCCGAGTACAACCGCGCGCACCTCGTCGCCAACCTCGGCTGCGACGCCGCCAAGGTGGTGATCCGCCGGGTGCCGATCCTCGGCGAGTTCTGCGATTCGATCGATGCCGGCGAACGGACGCCCGGCCTGGTCGCCAGCGTCGCGCGCCTGCATGCGATCAAGGGCTACGACCTGGCCATCGCAGCCTTCGCCCGCGTCGCCGCCGTGGTCCCCTCGGCCCGGTACGTGATCGTCGGCGAAGGCGAACTTCGCCCGCAGCTCGAAGCCCAGGTGCGCCGCCTGGGGATCGCCAATCGCGTCCAGTTCGTCGGCGCGCTGACCAACCAGGAGACCCTGCGGCTGGTCCGCCGCGCGGCGGCCTTCGTGCTGCCTTCGCGCATCGGCGCCGATGGTGACCGCGACGGCATCCCGACCTCGATGATCGAGGCCATGTACCTGCGCACGCCGGCCGTCAGCACGCGCGTTTCGGGCATTCCCGAATTGGTCGAGGACGGCGTCGACGGCTTCCTGGCGGAGCCGGAAGACACGGCCACCATCGCGGACCGACTGCAGCGCCTGCTCACCGACGAACCGCTCCGGACGCGCATGGGCGAAGCCGCGCGCGCCAAGGTGCTCGCGCAGTTCGACGTCGGCCGCAACATCGACCTGCTCGTCGACAACTGGCGCGCAATCGCGCGCGAACCGCGCCGGCTGCCAGCGCCGTCCGGTTTCTGGTCGCGCGTCCGCGCGCGACTGCGCCGGTGACGGCGAAGGCGAGCAACTGGTGAAGGTCCTCTACGTCGTGCACCAGTACTTCCCGGAGTGCTACTCCGGCACCGAGCAGTACTGCCTCGCCGTGTCGCGCGAGGCGCGGCGCCGCGGCATCGACACGACGATCCTCTCGTTGTGGCCCGACGCGGGACGAGACGACCCACCGATACTCGTCGAGGACCGGCCGTTCGACGGCTGCTCGGTGCTCCGGCTGCGTCACTGGTGGGGACTCGAGCCGAACGACCTGTTGCGCGACTACCACAACCCGCTGGTCGCGGCCCGATTCCGCGAAGTCGTCCGCGAACTGCGGCCGGACGTCGTGCACTTCTTCCATCTGCGCAATCTCGGCAGCGACCTGCTCCAGGTCGCCACCGACCTGGGCGTGCGCACGGTCGTGCACCTGATGGACTTCTGGTTCCTGTGCCCGCGCTTCACGCTGCTGCGCAGCGACGGATCGCTGTGCGAAGGACCTCCCGATGGCGGACTCGGCTGCCGCTCGTGCCATGTGCCGGAACTCGATGGCGTCTTCGCCGATGGAACGATCGGGCCGATGGCCCGCGACTTCGCCCGCCACGTCGGCAAGGTCGGCGTCGAATGGCGCGCATCGAACCGGTTCGCCGCGCTGATCCGTCGTCCCGAGGTGATGCTCGAGCGGCTGTCGCGGGTCGACGCCGTCATCGCCCCGTCGCGCTTCCTGCTGGAGATGTTCCGCAAGAACGGCTTTACCTCGGAGCGCGCCCACGTCATCGGCTACGGCCTCGAACCGGGGCGCGTCGAACGGCGGCCCGTGGCCCGACCGCGCCAGCCGCTGCAGCTGACCTTCGCCGGGGTCTTGTCGCCGTGGAAAGGCGCCCAGGTCGCGATCGATGCAGCGCGGCGGACGTCGGCCGCCGTGCGACTGCGCGTCTTCGGCAGGCTCGAGGAGCCGATGTTCGCCGAACACATCGCCGAACTGCGCCGCCGCGCCGGCGACGATCCACGCATCGAGTTCGCCGGCGCCTTCGGCCCGACGCAGATCAGCGACGTGCTCGCCGACACCGACGTGCTGATCGTGCCATCGCTGTGGTACGAGAACACCCCGTTCGTGATGCTCGAAGCACTCGCCGCCGGCGTGCCCGTAGCCGCCTCGGCGCTCGGCGGCATGGCGGAACTGATCGACGAGGGCCGCAACGGGTTTCTGTTCCCGCCCGGCGACGTCGACGCACTCGCGCGCGCCATCACTTCGTGGTGTGCCGATCCCGGGCTGATCGCGCGACTCGATCCGCAGCCGACGGGGAGCATCGGCGCGGCGTTCGATCGCGTCCTCGAGATCTACGCGCGATAGCCCTCGAACCAGTGGGCGAGGATCGAGGAGTTGCGGCCAGTGCGCGTCGCGCGATCCCAAGACCTTCAGACCTTGCGTGTGACGAAGATGGCGCCTGCCATCTCGAGCACTTCACTCGTCATGGTCGACCAGGGCGGTGCGAACTCTGCGATTTCCTGGGGCGTCAAGGACAGCTTCAGCAGAGGTGCAATCTGCTGCACGGCGAAGCCGTGGCGCTGGAAGTACGCAGGGTACTCCAGGGGTCGGATGCGATTGCAGCCGTAGAGCATGCCCGGCCCAGGATTGCGGAGGAAGTCGAGGCGATGGAGTGCGTTGTTGGCGTACCACCTGTGGTCGACGCCATCGATGCCGTGGATGCCGAATCCCCCTTTCACCGTCACCCGCGCGACTTCTGCCAGAACGGAGTCCACTTCCTCGATGTGCTCGAAGAACGAGTTGCTCAGAACTACGTCGATCGAACCGTCTTCGAGAGACAGGTTGGTCGCCGATTCGTTGCGCACACTCAGGCGAGACCCGGTTCCCGACAGATCGCCCTTCCGGAGCTTCGCAACGTCGATCCCGTGCAGATTGTCGATGATCTGGTCCCGGGTGATCGGGTGGGGACCAACGATCTGCGTGGGATCCTGCAGCATCGCATCCACCAGTCGGGCCAAGCCACGCGCAGCACGCGGCACATCCTGCACGACATCCAGGTCCACGCCAATGCAACGCTTGGCGCCCAACATGCACATCAACATGGACACGCCGAGCGAATTGACCGAGCCGCAGCCGAGATCCAGGTAGGTCGCGCCCGCAATCGGCGGACGCGGCTCGACCACCCAGCGGTGGTACAACCCGAACAAGTCCTGGAAGTACTGGCGCGAGAACCTGTTCAGATGAACATTCAGATCATCGGCGAGCCGCTCCCAGATGGCGTCGGCGAGCCAGAGCATGTCGGGCGAGGCCGTCACCGATTCGCCCTTCGCCAGGCGGTTCCACACTTCGATCAGCAAGGCGTGGAGGTCGACGTGGTCGAGGTGGTGCCCGTGCTTCAACCGCATGCGCGGCAGCGAGCCTGCAGGGCGGGGCGGCCCGTTCTGGTCCCCTTCAGGGTCGGGTTGAAGACTGGTCATGGCACGCATCTTCGGTGGCCTCTCTTGCAAGCTCACTGACCATCTCTCGAATACCTGTTGGGCAACGAACCATCGACGAGAGCGTGAAGAGTCTGAACCTGCCGGCCGAGCAGGAAGGACCGGCACTGCGGTGGACCGAGGACTACGTGAAGTGGCAGTCGTTGCCGTGGTCGTGTTGGAGGCCCTGTTGCAGGTCGGGGCACTGGCCATCTGGCTGGTCAACCGGCAAGCGCCGCCAACCGCCGGCATGCAAAGCACCGATGTGCTCTGCGTAGGCGACTCGTTCACCTTCGGCCAGGGCGCAGAGGATCGCGATCACTCCTACCCAGCGCAGTTGCAGAGCATCCTCGAGGAGAAGAGCGCTCGCGACTGGCGTGTCGTCAACGCGGGATGGCCAGGGAACAACTCGTGGCAGGTCTTGGAGTCGCTACCCAAGCTGCTGGCCACGCACCATCCGAAGTTCGTCTGTGTGCTGGTCGGCATCAACGACACCTGGAGTCTCCCGCGTCCCGGCGTGATCAGCGCGAAGGACGCCGAGGGTCAGGGCACCGACGGCCGCAGCTTCCGCTGGGAACTCCGCTCGCTCAAGCTCGGCCAGCTGCTGGTGAGCATGGTGTGCAACCCGACGCCGCCCTTCGCCAGCGTCAAGGACCCGCCGCCTGCGGCCACCGCGGCCGATAGCGTACGGCCGAAGGGATCCTATTCGTTCGGCGAGATGGTGGTCGATGAGCGGCACCGAGATCGACTTCACGATGCCGAATGGCGCGCGATTCCAGGGGCGCGCATCATCGCGAGCAGACGGGTTCGAGATCGCGATCGCCGGTCGGGCCGAGCCGCTGAAGCTGCGCCGGATCGCACCGCCCCGTGATCCCGCGGCCCCGGCGCAGGCGAATCCGAAGACCACGGGGCTCGACGAAACGGTTCTGGTGCGTGAGGCCTGGGCACGGACCGGGGATGGCCACCCCGAACGCGGTATCGAGCTGTTCCAGCAAAGTGCTGCAGCGGAGACCGTCGTCACCTGGCGCCAGTCGGGGCCTCGTGCATGCGCTGATCAAGGCGGGACGCACGACCGAAGCACACGCGCAGGTGGCGATCATGCGCCAGCGGTGGGAGAAGGACCACGCGGCTCCGGATGGCGAGGCATTGGCCGCGGCGCTCGGGTCGATCGGCAAGCACGTCGAAGCCCTCGCCCTTGCCGAGTCTCTGCGCAAGGGTGCCCCGGAATCTGTCCTGTTGCTGACTGTCCTCTTCACTGAGTACTGGGAGGTCGGCCGTCCGACAGAAGCACTCGAAGCGTTGGAATTGCTGTTGCCCAAGGTGCCGAAGGAGACCGAAGCGTCGTGGCGCGCGTACCTGCTCAGGCAGCATTCACGCCTGATCGCTGCCGCCAAGCCGGAGATCGCCGTGCTGTCGATCGCCGAGAGCTACCTGTTGGACCGGCGTGAGGACCTCGCGCGTCAGACCGTGCAATTG
>Ga0163144_10022969_pt1 | contig 12340 bp, 10 predicted proteins | sample OliLak19BULKMAT1_FD_123175 | JGI IMG/M metagenome (GOLD analysis project Ga0163144, IMG submission 123175) | Freshwater microbial mat bacterial communities from Lake Vanda, McMurdo Dry Valleys, Antarctica - Oligotrophic Lake LV.19.BULKMAT1 | ecosystem: Environmental > Aquatic > Freshwater >... | reverse complement strand
GCCTGCGAGCCGGAGGTGCGAGCTCTCTCGGGCCAGGTCGAATCCCAACGGTCAGAAGGGTCCCACAGACTCGCGTCGAGCACGATGTTTGTGATCTCAGCGGTAGGCCCGTTCAATGACCTGAAGTTGGCGTTCACTTGAGCGGCGAGGTCAGAAACCTGCGCGGCGCCGGCGTAGAACGTCGAGGTGGTGGTTGCGAGCGTGGCATCCCCGCCGCCGACCAACACGATCGTGCCGGGCGTTGTGCCTGCGACGACTTTGGTCACGAGCCTGGTATCCGCTCCGAGCACGGAGACGGCTGCCGATGCGGTGATCAACTGGAGAACATCGGCCGTGCGATTCGGCGCGGTACCTCCGCGATCGAACAAGAGCTCACCGGTCGTGGCGTTCACGACGTAGCCGGTGAAGTCACTCAACCTTGGATCGGCGGCGATGCCCGAGATGCTGCAGGTGCGAAGTCTGGTTGCCCCTGGTATCGAGCCCGGCTGCGCTCTGGGTGCGACCGCGCTCTCGGTTGGTACCGGCATGACGACGGCCGCTTGTGAGCCGGCCGAAACGCCGATGAAGAAGGCACTCATGGCAAGAACGAGAAAGGACAGCGAAAGGGCGGATGCGAGCCACACCCTCGGATGGCGCGCGATGAGTCCCGCGATTCCGCGCTTCTCGGAGGGAGCGGGTTTCGCGCCATACGCTTGCGCGTCGAACGGCACCCGCTCGACCTGGCTCGATGTGTACTGTGCAGGCGGGGCGGCGCCCGAGCCGGAACCGCCCTGCCGAAGCGAACGCCGCGTCACAGGCTCTTCCGGCTGGACGTTTCCTGGCTCAGTCACCCAGTAATGCTACCCAAGCACGGTCGCGCGCCGCTGCACGGACGATACAGTTTGAACGGGGCCGCCTAAGAGAATCGAACTCTTGACCTTCTCATTACGAGTGAGATGCTCTACCGACTGAGCTAAGGCGGCGGGTCACGAAAGTACCGAGACACAGCTTCATACTGTAGCCGAGAATCATCCGGGCTCTGCCGCGAAGAGGGCCTTGAGTTCGCGGAACGAGCTCGCGAGTTCGTCGGGCAGGCTCGCCGCGGCATCCCCAGTCGCCCACTGGGCCCAGGCGTTGCGCATTGCCGCAAAAGCGACCAAGGTTACCAAGCGTGCACGGCCGGTGAGGTGTGCTTCATCGGCGGCTAGGTGCGGCGAGTCGAGCAGAAGCCGCATTCGCACGATCGCTGCGACTTCGTCCTCGAACGCACGCATGGCAACAATTCGCGTCGCAAAGAGCTGCGGGTATCGTTTGAGCACTGCGTGCCGCAGCTGTACGAGTTGCAGATCCTGAACCCGCGTTTGGCTCGCTTCGATCAGCAAGCGCTCGAGGCCGTCAAGCACATCGACTCCGTCGGCTCCGCTGAGAAAGCGTTCAGTGTCAACGCTTGAGAGCGTGGGGGTATCGCCCTGCATGGCTTCTTCTTTGGTCGCGAAGTAGTTGAAGAAGGTGCGCGGTGAAACGTCGGCCTCACGGCCTATCTCATCGATTGTGACTCCGTCGAGGCCCCGCTCTGACACGAGTGTCAGTACTGCCAGCTGGATGGAGCGACGGGTTGCGAGCCGCTTGCGCTCGCGCAAGCCGAGGTCGCCGGGGGCCGTGTCGCTCATCCCGTTATTATTGCACAGAGTGCAAGTTTTTGACTTGCGAAGGCCGCAAGACGGTCGGTGCTCAGCCGGCGCAGTTTGGGTCAGCCGATGGCACGTCGCCGTCGACGAAGTAGCGATCAACGACGTCGACAATGCACGGATCGCCTTGCGTGTACGCGGTATGCCCCTCGCCGTTGAAGGTCACCAGCACGCCGCTCTGCAACTGCTCGGCCAGTGCGACCCCCCACTCATACGGGGTTGCCGGATCGCCGGTCGTTGAGACGATCAGCACCGGTGGCGCACCGGCTCCGGTCAACGCAGTGATGGGTGGACCGGCGTATTGGAACGGCCAGTTGATGCATGTTTGATCGCCAATCGGGGGAAGGTTGCGGTACATCGTCGGTGAAGCCGCCTTGCGAAGTTGCGTTTGTTCGGCAAGCACCATCGGGTCGGTTTCCACCGGATAGTCGACGCAGTAGATCGCGATGAACGCCTCGAGCGAGTTGTCGGCGTAGGTGCCGTCAACATCCCGGCTGTAATAGAAGTCGGTGAGGAAGAAAGCCGTCTCGGTTTCGCCGACGAGCGCCTCAGAGAAAAGATCGTTAAGGAACGGCCAAGAGTCCTCTGAATAGAGCGCTGTCTTCATGGCAAGGTCGAGCACACCGGCATCCATCAAGCGCCCGTCCGCCCCCGGGATCGGACTCGCGTCAAGCGCGTCGTAGAGGCCGCGAATGGTGCCGAGATCCGCAGTGAGGTTGCCAGTGAACGGGCAATCGTCGAAGTTCTCGGCGCACACCGCCAGATAGTTCTCGAGCGCGCGCTGGAATCCCTTGGTCTGGGTCAGTCCGACCTCGAACACCGATATGGATGAGTCGGTGGCCCCATCGACCACGATGCGCCCAACCCGGTCGGGGAACCGCTCGATGTAGTACGAACCGATGTCGCTGCCGTAGGAGTATCCGAGATAGTTGAGCTTCGGGTCACCGACGATTGCGCGGAGCATGTCGAGGTCGTTCACCGTGCTCTGCGTGTCGACGAACTGCAGCAGTCCCCCGGTGTTCTCGAGACAGGCCTGACCGAAGTCAATCGAGGTCTGAGTCACCGCCTCGATCCACCCCTGCGTGCCGATAGCTGCCTCCGGGATCCCGAAGATGAAGTCGTCGAGCCGGGGGCCGTCGTAACAGGCAACGGCCGATGAGCGTCCGACCCCGCGGGGGTCCCACCCGATAACATCGAAGCGCGCTTGCAGCTCAGCGCTCGCCGCGTAGTCGACATCATCATGGATGAAGTCGTAGCCAGAGGCGCCAGGGCCTCCGGGGTTCACAAAGAGCGAACCGATTTTCGCACCGGTGGCCTGATGCCGCGCCAGAGCGAGCTCAATGTCGGTGGCCGCTGAGGGGTTCTCCCAGTCGAGCGGGGCGATCGCTGTTGCGCACTCGGCACCATCGTCACAGTCGACCCACCTGAGCACTTGAGAGTAGTACGGCACCAAGTTCGCGGCCACAGACTCGCCTGTCGGCTTCGAATCGACCGGCGCGCTGACAATGTTCAAGCATCCGGTCAACAGCGCCGGCGCGGTGAGGAGGGCCACTGCCGCGACGAGTCGAATTCGCGCCGTTGGAACGCTGCGGCGCGACACAGCCGCTGATCTTTCGGTCACGCGCTCAGCCTAGTTGGGGTCACTGGCCGCACCGCCGACCCGGATGCCGACGACGAGCATTGCTTCAAGCGCAAGAGCCGGAGCGACGTTGCTGGCGATGCGCCGCCGAGCAATGGCAATGACATCCATCATGGCGAGGGTTTCGGCCGGCGAACACGACTGACTCGCCGCGACAATGGCGTCAAGGATCGCGACATTGACCAACTCGGTCGTGGCCCCAAGTTGCAGAAGCAGGATGTCGCGATACAGCGACAGCAGGTCGACCATGATTCGATCGATCCCGTCTCGCAGGCTCCTGGTGGCCCGACGCTTCTGGTCCTCGTCGAGTGCCCGCAATTGGGCGCGCAGCGCCGGTGGCACTGTGCCGCCCGGCTCGACCCCGAGCGAACGCAGCGCACCTTCACGCTCCTGAGCGTTTCGTTCCTCGGTGATTGCGGCCGCGTCGGCTTTGGCGAGTTCGAGATAGCTCGCCGCAGCGATCACCGCAGCGGAAACGGAGCCGAGTCCGAGCGCGATGCCCAGCGTGCGATCCCGTCGTTCGCGGGCTTCAGCGTTCGTTGCAAGACGATGCGCCATACCAATATGGGATTGAGCCTCAAGCGCTGCCCGGGCTGCAACGGCCGGATCGACACCGTCTCGTTTGGTCAGCAATGCGGCGACCTCGGCAACCGCAGGGACGCGCAGCCGCACAGAACGAACACGCGATCGAATTGTCGGGATCAGGTCAGCCTCGCTCGGGGCGCACAGAATCCAAACGGTTCGCGGTGGTGGCTCCTCAAGCGCCTTCAGCAGCACGTTCGAGGTTCGCTCTGTCATGCGATCGGCGTCCTCGATAATGAGCACGCGATAGCGCGAGACCGACGGGGAAAACTGCGAAGTCGTCACGAGCGCACGCACCTCCTCGATCGTGATGATGACTTTCTCGGTGCTGATGACCGACAGGTCAGGATGCGTTCTCGCATCCACCTGCCGTTGTGTCGCCTCGTCGCCGTCCGGCGTTCCCGGGCTCATGAGTGCGGTCGCGAACGCAAATGCCAGATTGGAGCGACCAGAGCCCGGCGGTCCAGTGATGAGCCACGAGTGGGTCATCGATGAGTCGTCAGAGCCACCGACGGCGGATGCCGCTGCAGCCGCCTCGACAACCGCTATCGCCTCGGCCTGTCCGACCACGTCGTTCCAATAACTCATGGTTGAAGAAGTCTCTCGACCCGCTGCCGAATTGCGGCGGCGATCGATTGGACTGAACCCGTGGCATCCAAGACCAAGAATCGTGTCGGTTCGCGCGCCGCGAGCGCGAGGTAGGCCGCGCGCACTCGGCTGTGGAAGTCGATCGCCTCGTCCTCGAGCCGATCGTACTTGTCGCGCGTGCCAACCAATCGGCCGGCCCCCGCCGCTGGATCGAGGTCGAGCAAAATCGTCAGGTCAGGAACCAGGTTTTCGGTGGCCCAGAGCGATATGCCGCGCACCTCTTCTGGGTCGAGCACGCGACCGGCACCTTGATAGGCGACAGAAGAGTCGAGGTAGCGATCCTGCAGTACGACCGCGCCGCGCTCAAGCGCTGGTCGAACCTTTGTCGCGACGTTGTGGGCGCGATCCGCCGCATACAGCAGTGCCTCAGCCCGCGGGGCGATGTACCCGCGCCGGTGAAGAATGATCTCCCGCAGCTCGAGCCCCAGCTCGGTACCGCCAGGTTCTCTGCTCTCTTCGACCTCACGGCCAATTGCACGCAGCCATTCAATGAGCAAGGTTGATTGCGTCGACTTGCCCGACCCGTCGCCGCCCTCAAGGGTGATGAACAGGCCGCGCATTACTTCGCAGCCCTTACTCGCTTGGCCGCCGGCTTCTTGGTCGCGGTTCTGGTCTTCGGCTTGGCCGGGCCTTTTGCGCGCTTATCTGCGAGCAATTGCACTGCACGCTCGAAGTCGATCTCTTCGACAGCCTCGCCGCGCGGAACGGTCGCATTGGTCACGCCGTCAGTCACATAGACGCCAAAGCGGCCGTCCTTGATCTTGATCGGCTTGCCACTCTCGGGATCGGCGTCGAACTCCATGAGCGCGCTTGATGCAGCGCGAGCGCCATACTTCGGTTGCGAGTACAGCTCGAGCGCTCCCGCGAGATCGATGTCGAAGATCTGGTCTTCGCTCACGAGCGATCGCGTGTCGGTGCCCTTCTTGAGATACGCACCATAGCGACCGTTCTGCGCCGTGATCTCAGCGCCTGAATCCGCGTCGACACCGACGACGCGCGGGAGGTTCAACAGCCGAAGCGCTGTTTCCAGATCGATGGTTGCTAGATCCATCGACTTGAAGATGGATGCGGTGCGCGGCCTGACGACGGCAGCCTTCTTCGGCTTCTTCTCCTTCAGTTCTCCAGTCTTCTTGTCAAGCACGAATTCTGGCTCAGCTGGCGGCAGCTCCGGTTCGAGCTCGGTGATGTACGGGCCGAAACGCCCATCCTTCGCAACAATCTCTTTGCCACTCTCCGGATTAACCCCGATGAGGCGGTCGCCAAGCACCGGCGCATCGATGAGTTCCCTGGCCTTCTCGGCGGTCAATTCGTCTGGCGCGAGCGTCTCTGGAATATTGACGCGGCGCGGCACCTCAGGGTCGTCGCTCGGCGCTTCCAGATATGGGCCGTACTTGCCAATCCGCAACGTCACGTCGTCGGCTATTCTGATCGAGTTAATCTCACGCGCGTCGATGTCTCCGAGGTTGTCGATGACGGTGCGAAGGCCCCGATGCTTTTGGCTGCCGAAATAGAAGCCATTGAGCCAGTCCACCCGGTCGGCCTTACCGTCGGCAATGCGGTCGAGGTCGTCTTCCATCTCGGCCGTGAAGGTGTACTCGACGAGGTCGCCGAAGTACTCCTCAAGCAGGCGCACGACCGAGAACGCGATCCAATTGGGCACGAGAGCCTGGCCGCGCGGCGTCACGTAGCCGCGGTCGATGATCGTCGAGAGGATGCTCGCGTAGGTCGATGGGCGGCCAATGCCGAGCTCCTCGAGCTGCTTGACGAGGCTCGCTTCGGTGTAGCGGGGCGGCGCGGAGGTTTCGTGGCCCTTGGCTTCGACCTCGACGAGCCTGAGGGACTGGCCCTCAGTGAGCGGCGGAAGTCCGGCCTCCGTTGGCTCGACCTGCTCGTTGCGCACTTCGTCTGTGCCCTCTTCATACGCGAGCATGAAGCCGCGGAACGTGATGATCGTTCCAGCGGCCACGAATTCGGCCATCGTGCCCGAGACGGTCGGGCCTGCCCCGATTGTGATGGACGCGGTTGAGCCTTTCGCGTCGGCCATCTGGGATGCAATGGTGCGCTTCCAGATCAATTCGTAGAGTTTAAAATCGTTGCCGCGAAGCACCGACTGCAACTCGCTCGGCGTGCGGAAGGTGTCTCCAGAAGGTCGAATTGCTTCGTGCGCTTCTTGCGCATTCTTTGACTTTGAGGTGTAGACGCGGGGAGCATCCGGCACCGATGCAGGACCGTACAGGGCACGCGCTTGGCTGCGCGCCGTCTCGATCGCGTGCGGTGAGAGCGTCGGCGAATCCGTGCGCATGTACGTGATGTAGCCGTTCTCGTAAAGCGACTGGGCGACACTCATTGTCTGTCGCGCCGAGAACCGGAGTTTGCGGCCAGCTTCCTGCTGGAGCGTGGAGGTCGTGAACGGGGAAGCCGGTCGCCGAGTGTAGGGCTTCGACTCGACCCTCGTGACCGTGATCGGCACCCCGGGTTCGCGCAGCGCCTCGGCGAGGGCGGTTGCCGCCGCCTCTTCGACAACCACGACGTCGGCCTTCACTGTGCCCTGGTCATCGAAGTCTCGACCGGTGGCGATGCGCTTGCCATCGAGACGCACGAGTTTGCAATCGAACTCGCTCGCTTCAACCTCCGGGGTCAGCGTGGCGATGAGGTCCCAGTAGCCGGCGGCAACAAAGGCCAAGCGTTCGCGTTCGCGATCGACCACCAGTCGAGTAGCGGCGGACTGCACGCGACCAGCTGACAGTCCGGGGCCCACTTTGCGCCACAGCACTGGCGATACCTCGAAGCCGTACAGCCGATCGAGGATGCGCCTAGTCTCTTGCGCGTCAACCAGAGCCGTGTCGAGTTCACGGGGGTTGGCAATCGCGAATTGAATGGCGTCCCTGGTGATCTCGTGAAAGACCATCCGCTTGACCGGGACCTTGGGCTTCAACTCCTGCAGCAGGTGCCACGCAATGGCCTCGCCCTCACGATCTTCATCGGTCGCGAGAAACAATTCGTCCGCGCCTTTCAGTGCACGTTTCAGATCGGCGACCGTCTTCTTCTTCGCATCCGAGACGACGTAGTACGGCTCGAAGCCATTCTCGACGTCAACCGAGAACTTTCCGAGGGAACCCTTCTTGAGTTCTGGCGGAAGATTCTTGGGTTCGATGAGGTCACGGATGTGCCCTACCGAGGACTGAACGTCATACCCGTCGCCCAGGTACTGGGCGATCGTCTTTGCCTTGGTTGGCGACTCGACGATGACGAGTTTCTTCGTGCCGGGCACGGGACTCCTTGTGGATAGGCGAAAAGAACGAGGGCAGTGCCCCCGTCAGCGACACCATACACACACTGACCGCACTGATACCTAATCCGAACGATCAGCGCGCCGGGCCTGCTGTCGCCCGCACAGTCACTGAGATGCCGATGACGACTCTGACGGCCTCGACCGTGGCGACGAGTCCGTCAACGGTGCACCCGGTGAGTGAGGCGCCGTTCGCCTCGACGACTTGCGCCGCACGCGCGCACGGGAACCCAGCGTGGATGCCGATCGCCGTATCGGCGGCCGCGAGCGCCCCAGCATCCGCGGCAGCGGTCACGGTGTGCCGGGCCGCGATTGCCAGTGACAATGGCAACACCAGGCCGAGCAAGCTCACTATTCCGGCGACGAGCCCGATCGCGAGTACCGACCCGGCGCCGTTCTCGCCCGCGCTGTTCTCGCCCGCGCCCTCGCCCTCGCTGGTTCCGTTTCGTGTACATGCGCACGCGCGCAGTCGCGCCAGGCGGTTCAGCGTCCACCGCCAAGCGCGCAACTCGATGCCCGAAGTTCGAGGCCGAGCAGCGCGATCACCCCACCGGCCGCCGGCGCTGTCGCGGTGACACACTCGAGCTCGCCCTGCGCCCAGCGCGTGATCGCCAGCCCTGGCACGAGCCGACCGGCGGCGGATGCCGACGACTCGTCATCGCGCGCGATCGACCGCGCGGTGAGGGCCGCAGCATCCTGCACTCGAATCTGCTGGGAGGCAAGCTGGATCGCAGCGAGGCAGAGGGCGAGCACAAGCACTACCGCTGGCAATGCGATTGCGAACTCTGCCGTAACGCTTCCCGACTGGCCGGTCGCGAACCGTTCACCGACACGGCGCCAAGACCTTCCCGGATCAACCGATCGACAGCGCACTGCGAACCACATCGGTGAGGATGCCGCGCACTTCCTCCGATCGCAGAATGACGACGAGCAGTCCGGCAAAGCCAACCGCCGCCATGATAGTGATCGCGTATTCCGCCGTGGCCGCGCCCCGCTCAGTACCGACGCTCAACCTGCGACGTACCGCCGTGATTGCCCGACGAATGATGTTGCTCCTGGCGGCAATCCCCGCTTCCGGTTCTACTTCCGTATCCATTTCCGTCACCTCTCTGGCGCGAGCGTCTTCAGTGTTGCAGCGGGGGCGGTCAGTACCGCCCGACTGCGGAGGCATTGGGGAGTCCTTCAGAACTGGCCGACTGTTGACGAGACGACGGTGATGAGCACCTGCGCGTCGCGCTGAGTGCGGGCTCGCAACGGTTGAGCCGTTGGATTACTCGACGAAAGGGTCAGTGTTGTCCTTCACCTTGGGCGGCATAAAGTTTTCCCGAATCGAGATGAGCTCATTGCTCCCGGAGTAAAATCGACCCCTCTTCTCCCCGTGCGCGATGAGGAGACCAACGTCCACAAGTGCCTTAAAGTCTCGCGACGCGGTTTGATCGGAAACATCCTCCCCTGATCCGGCGAGGATGGCGACGTAGGTGCCCCTGCGGACACGGAGTCCGAAAACCGCGTCAAACAGCGCATTGATCGTTCGCTCTGGCAACCCGTGTTTCTCTGTTAGGCGCTCGAGCTCGACCCAAGCTCTCTCACTGATCTTGACTCGACGCTGCAACGTCGTGGCCTGCCTGAGATGGGCAGTGAGCATGAACCGCATCCAGGGGCGTGCGTCATTCTGCGGGTTCCACTCGCCCCGTCCAACCTGGGCCAATACATCGTAGTAAGCCTGCGTGTTTCGTCCCAAATACTCTTCAACGCTCATGAACACAGGCGCTAACACGCCATCGGCTGCCAGTGCCAGGCTTTGCAGGCACCGCGCCATCCGTCCGTTCCCATCCCGGAACGGGTGGATCATGACCAGATTCAGATGAGCCATCGCGGCGCGCACAATTGGCACGTCGTCGTTTCGATTCATCTGATCGATCATGAGGCCCATGAGCAAGGGGACCCGTTCGACGTCAACCCCCTCGTAGACGATGTCGCCCGATCGGTCGTCCCGCACAAAGATCTGGCCTGCACGCCAGCGCCCGGGCCGGTTCGACAGGTCGTAGCTCGTCATCATGAAATGCAGGCTCTTGATCAGATCCTCACTCACGCGTGTCGGTGGTTCCATAACAGTTTGCAGTACGAATGTCATGGCATTTGTATATCCTTCGAGCGCTAGCCGAGTCTCGGTGTTCGTGTCCAGTGGTTCCTCACCGAGGGCAACAGCCGCCGCATCGTCCAGAGCGGCCTCGTATCCTTCGATACTGTTCGAACCTTGGATGTTGCGCGCGAATGCCATGCGTCGGAGTTGACCGGACCATCGACGCGGCTCGTGCAGCTGGAATTGGAGAGCCCGCTTGAGATCGTCGATCTGAGCGAGAACCTTGAGCTCGCGCTCGTCGAGTACCGGGGTCTCGAATACCCTAACCATGGTCTCTATATTATCACTCATCTGATACATATTAATGAATTATCGTGATGACTGAACACTATCAATGCATCATGGGGAAACCGTCAGCGCTCTATTGATCCAACCGTTGCTATGAAGATGATTGCGGTTTCTGCCAGGGCCGCGCTTCTTTCAGCGGTGCACCTCTCTGGCGCGAGCGTCTTCAGTGTTGCAGCGGGGGCGGTCAGTACCGCCCGACTGCGAAGGCATTGGGGAGTCCTTCAGAATTGGCCGACTGTTGACGAGACGACGGTGATAAGCATTGGCACGACGCCAAGCAATACGAAGGCGGGGAGCACGCACAGTCCAAGCGGGAGCATGAGACGCACCGCGAGCGCTGCTGCCCGTTCTTCGGCTGCAGAGCCGGCTGCACGCCTGACCGCTTCAGCTTCGCTCCTCAGCAGTTGGCGAGCGGGAACTCCCGCGTGCTTCGACAGCCGGATCACTCGTTCGATTGTGCTGTCGATCGCTGAGGCACTCTCGTGCGTTTGGCCTCGGCCATTTGCCTCACCGGCAGTACTTGGTTGCCGCAGCGAGAAGCGGCGCAAGCTGTCCTGAAGCAGTGCCTCAGCTTGTTCGATCGAGCCGCCGCCGCTCACCGCGATCGCGAGCAGTTCGCACTCGATTCCCGGGGTCATCGAACTCGGTTGTGCCCGCGCGACCAAACGTTTGTTCCAGCGAACTGCAACGACGAGCAGTGCGGCCCCCACAAGCAAACACAGCCACCCGACGAAGCTGCCAAAGAGCACGCCGAGCGTGTCGAAACCAAGTGCGAGCCCCAAGAGAATACCGATCGGCGGAAGCGTGAGCACAAGTCGAGCCGTTGCGACGGGAGCAGCGAGGGCAACGTCAATGTCGCGCTGCACGGTCGCGAGAGACCGCAGTGAATCGGCATACGCAGTGAGCACCGGCGCTAGCGGCGCTCCTGCTGTCATCGCGATCGACCATGCGGCCGCGAGTCCCCGCCACGCCGATCGCTCTGTTGCAGGCAGGGGTTCAACGACACCCATCAGCGCATCGGCAAGCTCCTGAGGTTCTGGATGCTTCGCCATCAGCAAACTCGGAACCGGGTTCTCTACGAATTCGGCGACGTACTCCCACGCTCCAGTCGGGGGGATGCCCGCGCTCAACATCACGGCAAGCCGTTCCGTGACTGCCGCAACCTCGGCAAGCGGCTGCGCCGTGGGATGCCTTGACCTAGGCCGCTGTGCCTCTTGACTCCCTGAAGTGCTCGGTTCTTTCCCGGATCTCACAGTTCCCCCGGCAATACCTCAGGCAGTTCGACCTTCGACTCCACCACGGTGAGCCGATCGCGGGTATCAAGCGCTAGCGTGCCGATCGCTGCAAGGCTCCGGCGGCCGTCGCTTCGCTCGAGGTGGAGCACTGCGCCGATGGCGCTCACCGCTTGGCGGGCAATCGCTTCCGGACTCAGGTTCGCGAGCGCGCCGAGCGCCTCGAGCCGCGCAGGCACATCGGCGAGCGAGTTCGCGTGGAGCGTGCCAGCCCCGCCGTCGTGGCCTGTGTTCAAGGCCCCGAGGAGCTCGCGGATCTCGGCGCCGCGGCACTCGCCAAGCACGAGGCGGTCTGGTCGCATCCGCAACGCCTCACGAACAAGGCGTTCAAGACCCAGTTCCCCTGCGCCCTCAAGGTTGGCTTGTCGCGCTTCAAGGGTCACGACGTGCGGGTGGCTGATGCGAAGCTCCGCAACATCCTCAATGCATACAATGCGCTCGCGATGGTCGGCCTCCGCGAGCATCGCCGAGAGCAGTGTGGTTTTGCCGCTACCTCCAGCGCCTGTCACGAGCATGTTCTTGCGTTCGCGCACGAGAGCGCGGATGGTGCTCAATGGCACCGATTCGAAAAAACCGGCCTCCTCAAGCTCGTTCAAACTCAATGGCGCAACACTCGGCAACCGGATCGAGATGAGCGTTCCTTGTGGCGAAATTGGAGGGAGCACTGCGTGCACCCGAACGCCATCACCCAGTCTCGTGTCGACGCACGGTTGGGCTTCGTCGATGTGCCGACCGCCGAGGGCGACCAATCGAACCGCGAGCTCCCTAGCGCTCTGCTCGGTGAGCTCATTG
>Ga0163144_10022967_pt1 | contig 12341 bp, 8 predicted proteins | sample OliLak19BULKMAT1_FD_123175 | JGI IMG/M metagenome (GOLD analysis project Ga0163144, IMG submission 123175) | Freshwater microbial mat bacterial communities from Lake Vanda, McMurdo Dry Valleys, Antarctica - Oligotrophic Lake LV.19.BULKMAT1 | ecosystem: Environmental > Aquatic > Freshwater > Lake... | reverse complement strand
TGAAGGCATTAGAAGATTGGCGCAAAAGACAAGATAACCGATAAAAGCATTTTATATCTCCCAACCTCACCATACCCAAAGCACGCCCAATCCTGTACCGTAAAAACCCGAATCGTCGTCCTGAGATGTCAGGGAAAATGAGCGAGAGAAGTCCGATTCTCATCCCTCATCACGCCTGACTCATCACTGCATTTAAGGGGGTTCGGTGAAGGTCTACCGGATTGAAGTCCGTCCACGCGGCACTGTGTCGCATCATGCACTCGTCACCGCCGCGCACCAATTGGGGCATCCATCGTTGGCCGCGTGCCAAGTCACACGGTTATTTTTTATCCGGGGCGATTTGACCGACGACGCCGTGACTCGCTTGGCCGAGACGTTATTGGCCGACCCCGTAACCGAGACCTATACCCTCGGTGAAACCCCCACCCCATCCGGCGCACATCGCGTCGAACGCACCCTGCTCCCCGGCGTGACCGACCCCGCCGCCGAGAGCTTGACTCATGCCGCCCACCTGATCGGGATAGACCTCGCGCAAGCCGCTACCGGCGAACGCTATGACCTGATTGGCGACCTGTCGCCAGAAGCGGTCAATCGCATCGCGGCAGGCGTATTATCCAACGCCGTGATTCACCGTGTCAGCGTGAATGAGTCGATTTCCGCCCCGTTTATCGCCCCTGCCCCGCCCGATTTGACCGTCGAAATCATCCCCGTGTTGGGGTTAGATGATGCCGCGTTATTAGCTCTGAGCGCCGAGCGTCGCCTATCGCTTGACCTGAATGAGATGCGGGCTATCCGCGCCTATTTTGAGACCGAGAAGCGCGACCCCACCGACGCCGAACTCGAAATGTTGGCGCAGACGTGGAGTGAACACTGCGTCCATAAGACCTTCCGCGCCAAAATCACCTATACCGGCCCCGCCCACGGCGCAGCCGCCGAGTCCGAGTCCGTCACACAAGAGATTGACGGCCTGCTCAAGACTTATCTGCGCTCCGTGACCGATAAGCTGGCGAAACCGTGGGTGCGTTCGGCATTCGTCGATAACGCGGGCGTGATCGCCTTAGATGACCAATATGATCTCGCCTTCAAGGTCGAGACGCACAATCGCCCGTCCGCCTTAGAGCCGTTCGGCGGCGCGAATACCGGCGCGGGCGGCGTCATCCGTGACGTATTAGGCGTCAGCGCCCGCCCTATCGCCAACACCGATATTTTGTGTTTCGGGATGCCAGACACGCCCGCCGACTCGCTGCCAGAAAATGTCTTGCACCCACGCCTGATTATCGACGGGGTGGTGCATGGGATTGAAGATTACGGCAACAAAATGGGCATCCCCACCGTCAACGGCGCGGTGCAATATCACCCCGGCTATACCGCCAACCCGCTGGTGTTCGCCGGATGTGTCGGGATTGCGCCGGTTGGCTCACACCGTGCAGAGGCGCGTCACGGCGATTTGATCGTCGTGATGGGCGGGCGCACCGGACGCGACGGCTTGCGCGGCGCGACCTTCTCGTCTATGGAGATGGACACCACCACCGCCAAAGTCAGCGGCGGCGCGGTGCAAATCGGCCACCCGATCAACGAGAAACAGGTCATGGAGGCCGTCCTACGCGCCCGTGACGCCGAACTGTATACCGCCATCACCGATTGCGGCGCGGGCGGGTTGTCCTCTGCCGTCGGTGAGATGGGGCAGGCGTTGGGCGCGAAAGTTCAGTTGGCCGATGTGCCGCTGAAATACCCGGGTCTGCGCCCGTGGGAAATCTGGTTGAGCGAGGCGCAAGAGCGCATGGTCATGGCCGTCCCGCCCGCCAATTGGGACGCGCTCAAGGCGATTTGCGACGCCCACGATGTCGAAGTTTTGTCGATTGGCACGTATGAGTCCACCGGCCACCTCGAATTATTCTACGGGGCGGAGCGCGTCGGAGATGTCAGCATGGATTTGCTGCATCACGGCATCCCGCGCCGCGAGTTAAAGGCGGTGTGGGGAAAACCCCTCACCCCCAACCCCTCTCCCACTGAGGGGAGAGGGGCTTCTTTTGGCGCGATTATGTCCTCGTCGTCTGACCCGATTAAATCCCACACGTCTGGCGCGATTAAGTTCCCCTCGCCCCTTGTGGGAGAGGGGAAACTTCTCCTTGCTATGCTCTCCAATCCGAGCGTCCGCAGCAAATCGGATGTGATTCACCGGTATGACCACGAGGTCGGGACGGGGACGGCGGTCAAGCCGTTGGTCGGGCGCGGCGCTGGCCCGGGCGACGCGGCGGTGATTGTCCCGCAGGATACGCTACGCCCCCTCACCCCTAAATCCCCTCTCCCACAAGGGGCGAGGGGACTTGAAGCCTCAAAGCATATATCGGATGAGGAAGATTTCGATAAGATTGTTGTGCCACCCATGCTCTTAGAGGTGATGACCGCGATAGCCCGCCGTTTGCGTCACGAACAAACTCAAAGTGAAATCATCCTATGGGAAGCCCTTAGAGGTCGGAAACTTGATGGGCGCAAGTTCCGTCGGCAACAACCCGTAGGCGCGTTCGTATTGGATTTCTATTGCGCTGAAGAGCGTTTAGCCGTTGAAGTTGACGGCGCAATCCACGATACACAGGTCGAGGCAGATGCAGAACGCCAAGCAATTCTCGAATCATTAGGTATTCGGTTTATCCGTGTATCGGCGGAACTTGTCGAACAAGATTTGCCACTCACATTAAACCGGATTAAATCCGCATTCACTCCCCCCTCGCCCCTTGTGGGAGAGGGGGGCAGGGGGGTGAGGGGCTTTTCCCTCTCCGTCGGGATGTGTCCGCAGTATACGGCGCATGACCCGTATGCGATGGCGTGGGCGGCGATTGATGAATCCGTCCGTAATGCGGTGGCCGTCGGCGCAGACCCCGATCAGCTTGCGATTCTGGATAACTTTAGCTGGGGCAACACCAATCTGCCTGACCGGATGGGCGAACTCGTCCGCTGTCTGCAAGGCTGTTACGACGCGGCGCTGGCCTACGGAACGCCGTATATCAGCGGCAAAGACAGCCTGAATAACGAATATCTGGATGAGAACGGCGTCCGCCGCGCCATCCCCGGCACGCTGGTGATTTCGACCATTGGAATCGTGCCGGATGTCGCGCACGTCGTGACCAGCGACTTCAAAGCCGATGGCAGCCACATTTATCTGATCGGGCAAACGCGCTCAGACGAAATCGCGGGCAGTCTGTACGCAGAGTTGACCGGCGCAGCGGGCGGAATCGTCCCCCAACCGGTAGACAACGCGCTAGAAACCTATCGCGCCGTGCATCAGGCGATTAAGGCCGGATGGGTCTTGTCCGCGCATGATGCCAGCGAAGGCGGATTGGCCGTCGCCTTAGCGGAAATGTGCATCGGCGGGCGACTCGGCGCGACGCTGACAACGGCTCACGATGCGGCCTCGCTCTTCAGTGAATCGCAGGGGCGCTTGATTCTGGAAATCGCGTCGGAAAACGCCGCCGCGTTTGAGTCGATAATGTCGGCGGCAAATGCGCCGTTCAGCGTGATTGGCGTGGTCGGGGGTGAGTCGCTGACGATTGGGGCTGCCACGGATACAGATGCGCGGACAGGATATATCCTGTCCCTACCAGTCGCTGCATTGGCTGAGGCATGGGGCGCACCGGCGTTCTATCCTGTACGGACGCCCTATGGGGCGTCCGCCACTGTAAAGCCCGCCGCCCCACTCCTGAAAAAGTCCCCCCGCGTCCTCATCATGCACGCCCCCGGCAGTAACCGTGACCGTGATGCAGTCATCGCGTGTGAGATGGCGGGCGGCGAGCCGGAAATCGTTACGGTCAATCAATTGGTACGCGGCGAACGGTCTCTGTTGGATTACCACATGCTGGTCATCCCCGGCGGATTCAGCTATGGAGACGACCTCGGCGCGGGCGCGTTATGGGCGCTTAATCTGCGTGAGCGCATCCCCGGCGTGACTGAGTTTGTACAGGGAGGCCGCCCCGTTTTGGGGATTTGCAACGGATTCCAGACGCTGGTGAAGTCTGGCCTATTGCCGGGCGATTCATGGGACGGCGGGGCGCGGAAAGTCACCTTGACCTATAACGCGCAAGCCCGATTTGAATGTCGATGGGTGCTGCTAGAGACCAACCCGGCCAGCCCGTGCTTATTCACCGATGGAATCGACGACCCGATTTACTGCCCCATCGCCCACGGTGAGGGGCGTGTACAAGTCGCAGATGAAGCGACTCGCCTGCGGATTATCACAGACGGCTTGGCGGCGATTCGCTATATCACGCCAGATGATTTGCCCGCGCACGAGTTCCCATTCAACCCCAACGGCTCGATAGACGCGATTGCCGGTCTGTGTAACCCCGCCGGAAACGTGTTCGGATTGATGCCGCACCCTGAAAATCACATTTTCCCGTGGCAGCACCCGCAACATACCGCCGGTCAGCGCGGACTCGATGGGTTGCGCCTGTTCCAGAACGGACTCAAGCACGCTTAAAAACCGGGATGAGTCCTGAGTCAGAAGTGATGAGTGATATGATTAGGGTTAACCCTATTAATATTCACCGCTCAAGACTTGGGACTCATCCTTTTGAAGGAGTGTATGCCATGTTCACGCCCATCCCAACCGTTGGCGACCCCCAAGAAGAGGCTTTCTTCGCTGAACCCACGGTTTTGAAGTTGCACTATACCGCCGATGAATTTGAGGCGATTTTGGCGCAACCCGAAAACGCCGATAAAGCGCTGGAACTCATCAATGGAAGGATTACGCAGAAGAGGGTCTCGGTCAAACACGGGATGCTGGTCATTCGACTGGGGACGCGCCTGAAAATGTTTGTTGAGGCGGATCAGTTGGGGACGGTCAGCACCGAGGCACATTTCCGTGCCGCCAACGACCCGTATAACGAACTCGCGCCCGACTTGTGTTTTTTGACCAACGACAAGCCCATCACCGACGACGCTGTGATGATTGGGATGCCTGACCTCGCCATCGAAATCAAATCCCCTAGCAACACCTACAAAGAACTGCGCGAAAAAGCCGGAACGTATATCTGGGGCGGGTCGCGTTTGGTGTGGCTGGTCTATCCCGAACGCCAGACCGTGGAAGTCGTCACACGCAGCGCTGATACCCCCGATGCGGTGGTCGTCATCAGCCTAAGCGTCAATGATGCTCTGGATGGCGGCGACGTATTGCCCGGTTTTACCCTCACACTCAAGGACATTTTCTCGGCATGACCGATTTTACGCACGATACGTACATCAGCCCGTTTAGCTGGCGCTATGGTTCTGACGCGATGCGCGCCGTATGGTCGCTGGCGAATCAGCGCCGCCTGTGGCGCAGAATCTGGGTCGCATTGGCAGACGCACAATCTGAAGTCGGATTGGTCAGCGCCGAACAGCTGGCCGACCTCCGCGCCCACATGACCGAGGTCAATATCCCCCGCGCCCTCGAAATCGAGGCCGAGATTCACCATGACCTGATGGCCGAGGTCAAGACCTACGCCGAACAGTGCGGAATCGGCGGGCGGGTGATTCACCTCGGCGCGACCAGCATGGATATTGAGGACAACGCCGACGCGCTCAGGTTACGTGACGCGGTAGATTTGATACTCACGGCGCTGGAAACCGTTCTAAAGACGCTTGCGGGGATGATTGAGGCCGAGGCCGACTCGGTTTGTATGGCCTTCACCCATCTCCAACCCGCCGAGCCGACCACCATCGGCTACCGGCTGGCGAATTACGCGCAAGACCTGTTGGCCGATTTACTTGACTTGCGCCGCGTGCGCGGGGACATCAAAGGCAAGGGATTCAAAGGCGCGGTAGGGACGGCGGCCAGCTATGCCGAATTGCTGCAAGGCACAACCATGACCCCCGCCGACCTCGAAGCGCGGATTATGTCGGCGTTGGGGTTGGGCGCGTTCACCATCACCCACCAGACGTATCCGCGCCGCCAAGATTTGAAAATTGTCGAGGTGTTGGCGTCTATCGCCATGACGTGCTATCGGCTGGCTTTCGATGTCCGACTGCTACAATCCCCCCCGTTTGGCGAGTGGGCAGAGCCTTTCGGCAGCAAGCAAATCGGCTCATCCGCCATGCCGTTCAAGCGCAACCCCATCAATGCTGAGAATATCGACAGCCTCGCCCGCTATGTGGCCGGTCTGCCGCGCCTGTTCTGGGATAACGCAGCCCATCATCTGTTGGAGCGCACGCTGGACGACAGCGGCAATCGCCGCGCCGCCTTGCCAGATGGATTTTTGGCGACGGATGAAGTCTTGAAGCGCGTCCAGAAAGTCCTGAGCGGCCTGCGGATTGACCGTAACGGCGTCGCCAAAAACCTGAGCGCGTATGGCACATTCGCGGCGACAGAGCGCGTCTTGATGGAGGCCGCCCGCAACGGTGGAGACCGTCAGGAGTTGCACGAGGTCATCCGCGAAAACAGCCTCAAGGCGTGGGAAGCGTTGCGGAATAATCAGCCTAATAACCTGCCCGATACGCTTTCATCTGACCCGCGAGTGACGGCTTATCTGACGCCGGAGCGCGTGCGTGAATTGCTCGACGCCAGCGGTCATATCGGGGACGCGCCTACCCGCGCCCGCCAAATGGCCGCCAGCGTGCGTGAGGCGTTGAATCAATAAATAAGTCTCCCGCCCTTGCCCCCCATCCCTCCATCCGTTAGAGTCGGCTAGAAACCGACCTTATGAACCTAACAGGGGTGATTGCGATGAGGCGTATGCTGCGCGTGCTGGGCGTGATTCTGGCGGCGGGATTGGCCGTCGCGCTGATTCACCCTCAACTGCTCTTCTCGGAATTGATTTTCGGGCGCGGGGACGCCTTCGTCTATTTCACGCCGCTCTGGGCGCTACGCGATTCCGCCCTGCGTGCCGGAGAACTGCCACTGTGGACATCACGCCTGTTCATGGGCGCTCCCCTCTTGAGCGACCCGCAACTCGGCGTGTTTTACCCGCCCAATTGGTTGACCGTCGGGTTGCCCGCACCTTATGCGCTCAAGATTGCGACGTGGCTGCATCTGGCGTGGGCGCTGGCGGGGGCGTATCTGCTGGCGCGTAGACAAGTCGGGCTGACCCGTCCGGCGGCGTGGATTGCGGCGGCCTGCTTCGGGTTTGGCGGCTATATGACCAGCCACGCCGACCAAATAAATCAGCTTCAAGGCATGAGTTGGTTGCCGTGGGCGTTCCTCGCGCTCGGATACGCCGCCCATCGCCCGCTTCGGGGGATTTTTCCGCTGGCCGCCGTGTTGGGACTCATCGCGCTAACCGGTCACACCCAGACGCTGTTCATCACGGGCGTGGCGTTGGGGATTGGCGCGCTCACGCTATCGCGTAGTGATGAGAGAAAAGCAAGTAGCCCCGAATCTCACACGTCCGACGTAACGGCGCGGGGCGCTACACCCTTACCAAGCCGCAAACCGCGTTCTTTCTCATCACGCATCACGCATCACGCATCACTGCTGTTAATCCTCGCTATTGCCGCCGTCCTCGCCCTCATCCTCGCCGCCGTCCAATTTTTGCCGGCGTTAGAACTCACCGGATTGTCCAACCGCGCCTCTGGATTCAGCGGGCGGGCGGCGATGGCTTTTAGTTGGAATCCGATATTGGCGGCGCGGGGTATTCTGCCCAGTTATGACGGTCAAGTATTCGGGGAATACGTCGCCTATATCGGCGTGGTCGGGCTGGCGCTGATGCTATGGGGCGGCGCGGCGCGGGATAAGCGCCGCTGGCGTTGGATTGTGCTGGCCGCCGTCGGAATATTTTTGGCGCTGGGATTGTATAACCCAATTTACTGGCGATTGGCCGAACTGCCCGGATTCAACCTGTTCCGCGTGCCTGCCCGCTGGTTGGCGCTGTTCGCCCTCGGCGGCGCGATGCTGGCCGGATTGGGCGCAGAGGCGTTTTGGGGCAAATTCGCGGACAGCCGCCGTGCGAACGAGAGGACAACTGGCGATAAAACCGATGGACGGATAGTGGGCGATAAAACCGATGGACGGATAGTGGGCGATAAAACCGATGGACGGACGCCCCATTGGGCGTCCCTACAGATACCGCCGTTACTTCCTGAACGGAAAGCCCATGGGCTTTCCTCTATTCTCTATGCCAATCGCAATCTCGTTATTACCGGCCTTTTTCTCATCCTGTTGATGCTGGCGACCTTGTTCTCAGACCGCGCCGCCGCCGAAATTGATGGCGCGGCACGCCCGACCCTGACGACATGGGCGGCGTGGGCGGCTGCACTGGTGCTGATGGCGAATCTGGCGCTGTCGGCGGGCAGAATCCCCCGCTGGGCATTGGTCAGCTTGACCGTCTTATTGGTCGGCGGGGAGTTGGCGTGGGCGGCGCGGAATATGCCGATTAACGACCTCGTAGACCCGTCCGCCGCCTTTGACCCACGCGGCACGGCGCTATATCTGCGCGAGGCGGGCATCACCGGGCGCACCCTGAGCATCTCCCCGGCCTATTTCGATACCTACGATAAAGACGGCCTGACTCGCCGCTACGCCCAGCTTGGGATGAGCGAACGCGCCATCAAAGCCGGATTGACCGCCGCCAAATTGCGCGAAATCGCCGCGCCGAATCTATCCGCCTTAGACGGCGTGCAATCGGTGGACGGATTCGGCGGTGGCGTGCTGCCCACGGTCTATTGGTCGGCATTCTCGGCGTTACTCCAGCCGGAAAATGCGCTCCGCAGTATTGACGGGCGCTTGCGCGAATATCTAGCGCAACCGGACTGTTTATGGGCGTGCATCCCCGACTCGCGGGTGTTATGGCTGGCCGATGTCGAAGCGCTCATCACCGATAAGACCGCTGATAGGTTTTACGACGACATCCAATTTGACGTGAGTCTGCCAGTGACTCTGGCGGCGGGCGGGTTCACCAGCGCCGACCTGACGCCGGAATTTACCGCGACTCATGTTCATATCCTGACGGCGGGCGACTCCTCCGGCCTGACGCTGACGGCGGGCGGCTCATCCGGAAAATTCATCAGCACCCGCGAGGTCGAAGATGGGCTGACGCTGACGGTGTTTAGTCTGCCCGACCCGATTTGGGTGGATAATGTGACCGTCACCGCCGCAGCCCCCCTGACCCTACGGGCGGTCACGGCGGTAGATGCGCGTACCGACGATTTCGTACAAGTCGCGTTGGGCGGCTGGGATAGGGTCTTAAGTAGCGACATCAAGCTATACCGTGCCGACGCCGCGCCGGGGCGGGCGTTCATCCCGCGCCGCGTCACGCTGATGTCTGATGATTGGGACGGCAGCGAGGCCGCGATTGTCGCTATCCGCGACGGGGCGTTCGACCCATCTGCCGAGGCGATTCTGCACATCCCGCCGGGTGAAGCGTCGCCCGTTTTGCCGGATGTCGAGGTCAGCGGCGGGGCGGTCATCATCAGCCAGACCGATAGGCGGGTCGAGTTGGCGGTCAATGCAGGATCGGGCGGCCTATTGGTGCTGAAAGACTCGTATTTCCCCGGTTGGACGGCGACGGTAGATGGTGGGACGGTGCAGGTCTATCGGGCGAACATCAATCAGCGGGCGGTGATTCTGCCGCAGGGGGCGGAGCGTGTGACGTTTGAGTACGCCCCGCCGTGGCTACGTCCGGTGATTGCGTTGGGTGTCGCGGCGTGGACGCTGCTGGTCATCGGCGCGGCGGCGGTCTGGTCACTGACCGGACGACAATAGTTATGCGATAGCGGGGGCGATTTGGCGGCTGGGGCGCGGGCGGTGTACGATCCACTCCGCAATCAGCAGGTTGGGAATCCACGACAGCCACATCACGACACGGTAGGCTTCAACAAACAGCGCATCGAAATTATTGTTATAGGTGCTTTCGAGCGCTGGGAGTTGCGACATAATCAAAACTCCCAGCCACAGGCGCAGCGTGACTGCCGCGAAAGTCAGCGCATAATTGCGAATCATCCATTCGCGGTGGGAGTCGATGTGACCGGCGCGGATAGACCGATAGGCCATCCAACCGGTATACAGCCACAGCACGGCCAACATCGACAAACCGAATGTGCCGGTCAGCCCCGAAATCACGCCGGGGGCAATCACCAACGCCGATAAACCGCCTAACAGGATGCAAAGTAAATAGACGCGCCCCATCCAACGGTGCAGCGTGCGATTGCCGCGCTCACGCAGGCGCTTCACAAACTGGAACGGCCCGATAATCAGCGCTAGGCCAGACGCGAAAATATGGATGTATAAGTTTAACTGCGTGAATACAGCCGCGTTGAGATAATGCGCGGTGGCGTTATTAAAATTCGATGGGTCGAACGAGGTATACGGGGCAACCGCGGAGATGGCAATCAGGATCGCCAACACGGTCATTAGGCCAAAGCCGATACGGTTCCGGGTCATGTTCTTCATAAGAGCCTCTTCTCAGAAAGGTTAGGGGATGGTGAACAAGTTCTATACGGATACCCTTAGAGACGGGTTGCAATGGATATAGAAATACTTCTTGGTATGTATCGGGCGTGTTAAAGTGGAAAAACTTCTGTCGTTCACAAGAGGACTAGATGATGCCTCGCATCCAGCATGTGCGCCGCATAGGGCTTGCCCTACTGCTCGTATTGTTCGTTACCCCGTTCACGGCCTTTGCCCACGTCAAATGGTTTGCGGCGTGGGGTTTTGACGACCCGCCCGCCACGCTGGGTAGTATTTTGACGCCGATGTTCCTCGGTTTGACCGCGTTGACCATCGCCGGACTCGTGATTGCGGTGTTCATCGACTACCGCCTGCGCGACTCGCGCTTATATCAGCGGGTTTCCGGCTGGTTTGACCAGCGCCGCGAGTATGCGCCGTTGGTGTTGCGGATTGGTTTGGCGATGACGCTCATGTTGGCGTGGGCGGATGACCGACTGCTGACGCCGGATTTGGCGCTCTCGCACCCTGCATGGGGCTGGATTGAATTCGGCTTGGCGCTACTGTTGATTTTTCCGCGTGCAACTGCCATCGCTGGTGCGGGGACGCTGGGGCTGTACGTCGTCGGGATAGTCGAACATGGGGCGTTCTACATGCTGGATTATTTCATTTTCGTCGGCGTCGGGGTCTATCTGATGACGGTCTACGCCAAGAACCCGCGCCTGCACAGCCTACGGATACCCGCGCTGTATTTCGGGGTCGGATTCTCGCTGATGTGGGTCGCCATCGAGAAAATCATCTATCCGCAATGGGGGATGCAGGTCTTGGCGTCCAACCCGCAATTGACGATGGGGCTGCCGCCAGAATTTTTCCTGATGAGCGCCGGATTCATCGAATTGGCGCTGGGCTATCTGTTGATTATCGGGCTGTTAGAGCGCCCGCTGTCGGTGGTGATTACGCTGGTGTTTTTCACGACGACGCTGGTGTTCGGCAAGGTCGAGGTCATCGGGCATACCATCATCCACGCCGCACTGATTGCCTTCTTGATAGAAGGCACATCGCACAGCGTCTACCCCGCGCCCATCAATATCCACCGCACCATCCCGTGGCGAATGGGATTCGCGGCGGTCAATTTCGTGCTGCTGCTGGCGGTGTTCGTCGTCCCATACCTGTTGATGGCGCAATCGACCTATGGGATGTCGCTGGCCTATCTCAAACCGTTGCTCGGCGTACTGTTGCAGCCCTAACCCTAAAAACCACGGGCATTACTTTGGCACATATCGGACAACATTGTGCATGTCCTCACCAGAATGGGTGCGGCTTAAATATTCGATAAATCGAATCCATTCACCGATGGTGTTACCTGATTGATTCACATGATAATTCCGGCATGTTCAATCCCAGATGAGGCCATCGCCACAAAGTCGAAATCGTAAGTGCAGAGGACTCGCCCTATCGTCGTTGCACGGGTCAAATGGTCATCATCAGATGCCCCAAGCAATCCTAAATCAAGCGCCGTGACGACATCAAAATCACGGCGCTTAAGCTGTCCGGCTAATGCAATCTCGACATTTTCATCGAGATAGAAAGCGAGCTTATCACTCATCGGCACGCTCCCGCGCCGATTCGATAAGCCGTCGTTCGTGTTCCAAATCGGAGTCGATGTCGTCTTGATGGGCATAATAATACGCTAACGCGGCGTGGACTTGGGCAAGGGTCAGCACATAATCGCTCGCAATTTCTTCCGGCGAACGATGTTTAAATTTATACAGCGCCACCACATCCATCACGCGCAAGGTTGTCCCTTCAATCACAGGGCGGCCTAGAGCGTAGTTTAGGGTTGGAGATAATGCCGTGACGCTCTGCAGCCGCTAAAGCGGCGCAGCTTCTACAGCACGCTTGCACTTACCCTTGCCATAAGGCGCAGGCAGAGGCACTACGTTCGGCTGTATGGACACGTCCTGTCCATGTGTTACCACCGTGTTGGCGC
>Ga0163144_10022966_pt1 | contig 12341 bp, 7 predicted proteins | sample OliLak19BULKMAT1_FD_123175 | JGI IMG/M metagenome (GOLD analysis project Ga0163144, IMG submission 123175) | Freshwater microbial mat bacterial communities from Lake Vanda, McMurdo Dry Valleys, Antarctica - Oligotrophic Lake LV.19.BULKMAT1 | ecosystem: Environmental > Aquatic > Freshwater > Lake... | reverse complement strand
GAGACAAAAGCAGTGTCGAAGGGTAATATTTTTATGTCTTTATTATGTCTCGAATACTTCTGAAGCGATAGTTGTTCTATACTTGGCTTCCAAATTTTTAAAATATGTGCCGTTCTAAGTCCAAATACACGTTTGAAATCAGTGTCATCTTCCCCAAGTATAATGTCTGGATTATACCGTTCTAAAACTTTATACAGTGTTTTATGGTTAAAGTGTTCGTTTCCTGTATGAATAGTGCCTATAATTATTATTTCAGTTTTAGAAATTTGGGTCTGTCCGAAAGTTATTGAAATGTGAAGGACAAATACCAAAACTGAAATTAAAAGTCGCATGTGTTATCTATGGGTTTCGTACAACACGCTAATATACGCAACTCCTCCCAAAAGCAAAATTTCCAACTGTTTGATTTTCATTGCTTGCTATATGCGCTTTTTAAACCTGCCTGCCGGCAGGCAGGTTGTTGGGTTGCACAATACACAACAATCAATTTACTCACCCACTTTTATTCTTACACCTTCACTATGACTTGTAAACTCCGGTGCATACATACATTGAATGGTTGTAATACCACTGCTGTAGTTCCCTGCATGTGTAATGAACATCGGGTATTCAAACACATAAGTGCCTTTGTTTAACCAGCCAAAGAAAAAGTTGGTGCTGGCATCTTTGGTGCTTTCATAATAACCCAAACCTCCCTGCCATTTGTATTGGCTAATTACATTCACTGGTTCCATACAACTCGGACGCATATCTTTCATGTGTACATATTCCATGTTACGGTCAACACGTAATTCAATACGCACTTTTATTTTATCACCTACTTTCAATTCATAACCTTCAGTTACAGGAGTAAGTACAGGTCCATTGGCTGTGTTGCGTTCAACAAAATATTTCTTCTGCAATTTCAACGGTGTTTCGGCTGATGTGATCTTGTCGAGGTTTTCAAAATACTGCCAGTAAGCAGCACCCCAACTTGGTTGTCCGTTTGATTTACTTACAGTAACATTAATATTCCCAAATGATGGTTTTACAAAATTGCCTTCAATGCTCCGTTTGAAATAACCTGTACCTGCTTCTGAGACCTCCTCCCGACCTCCTCCAAAGGAGGAGGAGAAAAGCTGATCACCTGCTTTAATTTCTACTACTGGTTCTGTTGCAATCCATTCACCACCTTGTAACAGCAATGCATAACATGCTTCAGCCGTTGCAATGGTTGTTTTCCAGTTCTGTGTTTGTTTTTGTTTCAGCAACCATGTTTTCAAATCGGCAACCGCTTTTTGATCGTTGCTTACTTCGCTGAACACTTCAATCATCAAGGCTTGGGCTTCAACAGGTGCCTGGTACCAATAGTAACCTGCATTGAATTCTTTCCAGTACATACCCATCTCTTCGCTCAGCAATGCATTTTCTTTTAAGGAACTTACAATGGCTGTTGCTGTTTTAAAATCCTTACTGCGATGCAGTGCCAATGCAATCATTCCCTGCATATACTTGCTTTGCTGGAGCCAGTATTGCACGCTTTGTTTATAATAATAATCATGAGCTGTTTTGCTGGCCGTAAGAACGGGAACATCTTTAAAGAAACTCCGCATATACAAATATTGAACCTGGATATTGCTGAGATTATTATTTTTCAACTGCGCTTTATACTTTATTAAGTAATCGTAATCTTCTTTTAGTTTCTGATCGAGATAAGGAATCGCCTTCGCCAGGATCGCATTGATCGCTTTCTCCTGTTCTTTTGGTAATGCATTCAGCTTTTTTAAATGCCCGATGCCTGTTACAATATATTGTGTAATGTAACGGTCATCAGGTCCGCCTTTAAACCAAACAAATCCGCCATTGCCCGATTGCATTCCTTGTAGCTGCGCCATTGATTTGCTCAGCTCATTGCTCATGCGGATCATATCAAACAGCAATGCAATATTTTTCTTTTGTTGCTCTTCATTCTTTGCCTGCAATACCCAGGGGGTTTCCTGCAACAACACTGATTTTAATTCTTCATTCTTTTGCAAATTGCTTTGCAATGCCTGGGGAGAAGAAATCTTCCATTGCTCAAACACGGCTTTGATGCGTGGGAGTTTGGTAGTGATATGCGATGCCAATGCATTCGCATAAAATCGGTTCCAGGTTTGCTCTGCACATTCGTAAGGATATTCCATCAGGTAAGGCAAGGCCTGTACCGCATACCAAACAGGATTGCTGGTAAACTCAATAGTGAATTTATGATGCGATAAGCTTTCACTTTTATTGTTGATTAATTTATCAAAGCTGAAAGTTTTTGTGCCATCGCCACGCATCGGTAAGGGTAATGTTTCTGTTACCAGCATACGATTGGTGAGAACAGGAAGGATGGCTTCTTCACCATCACTTTTATCATCTGCTTTTGCAATAATCCTATAAGTAAGTGCTTCATTGAAATTATAGGGCACTTCTGTTCTGAACTTTACCACCGTGCTTTGATTGGCTCCAACAGTGAAATGCTGCACAGGAAATGTATTCTGGAACCAGCCATCAACCGGTTGCATGGTAGCTGTGTTGATGAGTTGCAGGTTACTGGTGCCCGTCATTTCTTTGTTTGTGAGATTGCTGATCTTGGCAGTGAATTCAAACCGATCGCCTTCACGTAAGAAGCGTGGAGCAAAAGGTTGTACCATCAGGTCTTTTTGTGTGATGATTGATTTTTCTGAAACACCCAGCGACAGATCTTTTGTATGTGCCAGCAATAACCATTTCCATTTTGTTAATGCTTCGGGCATGGTAAAGCTGAAACTGATGTTGCCTGCCGAATCGGTTTTCAAATCAGGAAAGAAGAAAGCGGTTTCATTAAAGTTTTTACGAACCTGCACATCTCCACTTTCTGTTGTTGGTTGTTTGCCAACAGCTTCTTTATTACTGATTGAAGTACTATCGGTTACTACTACTTCATTCATATCACCTGCTGCCTTTCCCTGTTCGGATGTTGGTGCAGGCATGGCCATAGATTGCCTTTCTTCTTTAGCTGATTTTCCTCTGCCAACAAAACCTCCTCCCATTGCTCCGGAATTAGAGAGGCCTATCATCTCATCATATCTTTTATCAAACGACTTCCATGTTTGCGTTCTCCATTCTTTTTTCCATGAATTAATTACTGCGAAACCGGCACCGCTCCATCCATTGTTGATATAGTTAACAGGATAGAGATCCGGTTTACTCCAGCTATGCGGTTTAAACTGATCCAATGAGGCATCATACATGCTGGTTAATAATTCAGCAGCTACTTGATCGCCTTTGTATCCACTGATCTTTACTTTCCATTGCTCCTCACTGCCGGGCAATGTTTTATCACGGAAGGTTTCATAACTGATGCTGAGTTCTTTATTGGTCCATGGCACCGACACATAACGGGTGAAGCTGAAAAAACGATTATGTTTTACAAATGAATAACTGTAACCAAAACCACCCCTGTCTTTTTCTGTAACGGGAACCGCTACCTGCTTTTGTTCATTATTGAGTTGATAGTAACGCAGGTTGCTGGTTTCTTCTTTCGCATCAAACTGGATGATATATACATCATTGGCACTGCTGCCAAAAGAAAAATTCGCTGTTGTTCCGGGTTCTGCTGTTACAACAGAAGGAAGCTTCCATACATATTCTGGCGAGTTGCTGTTCTTTTGTTTTGCATCTGTTAATTGTACATAGGTTTGATTTTTTACTTCATTGCCATCTTTGTCTTTGGTAGTGGCTTCAATAATATACCACCCCGGTGTGAATGGTGAGTGGTCAATGGTGAATTTAGAGTTTGACGTACTTGAATCTTTTTTCTCATAGACTTTCTCTGCTTTTTCCCAACTTGCTTTTTCTGTTTCATTATTATACTCATCATTCGGGAAATCAGCGAGGTATTCTTTTTCATTCATGATAAACTGATCCGGTTGCTGCCAGTAACGGTTGCGGATTAAACGGGTGGGTGCTTTGAGTTTATGTATTGTAACTGTTACATGACTCTTTACAAATTCACCCATCATGTTTTGTGTAGTTATGTTGATGAATTGTAAACTATCGGCCAGCATCATTTCACCCTGCGGCAAACTGATTTGTAATTGTAATGATTTGTATCCAACACTTACAATGGTTTCAGCAGTTCTTGTTTCGCCATTGAGATCGGTAATGTTGGCAATGATTTTATAGTCAAACACCGGATCTAATTCTTTGCGTATTTTTTTATCAGGGATGGCAGTGAATACAATATCGAATGTGCCATCGGCTTTTGTTTTTGTTTCGCCATGTGCAATTTCCTGCTCCTCCATAATGGGCCAGCCCCATTTCCAACTCAACCAGGGATAGGGCAGGCGTGGTTGTCTTACAACACGGTATTTTACAACAGCAGCATCAATATTATTTCCTGCATATGCTTTTGCATTGCCGGTAACAGTGATCTGATCATTTACACGATAGCTTTTGCTGACAGGTTGATACTCTGCATAAAATTTTGGCCGCTTGTATTCTTCTACCGAAAAATTTACAGCGGCAGCTGTTAACGTTTCCTGTAAACGATAATTACCATTCATTCTTCCCAAAGGCAAAATGAATTTACCTGCATAGGAACCAAACGCATTGCTAGTTACTTCCATGGAGTCGATCTTCTCTCCATTGGCATCATAAAAAATGATCTTTGATTTTAACCCTTCTACTATTTTGGGTTTTCCTGTGGTTGCATCTTTGGTTGTAACAATGCCTTTGAAGTAAACGGTTTGCCCGGGACGATAAATAGAACGATCGGTGAAGAAAAATAGACGACGCTCTTTTTTCTCATCAATGGGTTCTTTCTTTCCCTCGTACACATAGGAATAAGCCCGGTCATCTAAATGCAGGTTGTCTTTTTCAAAACTCACTTCCAATGTTCTGTTGTATGAATTTTTACCCGGCGCTTTGGTAATCCGGAAATTGCCATTGGCATTGCTGGTATAAGTGTCTGCTTTTGTTTGAATATATACACGTTGATCGTAATTATAGATGCCTTCCCACAATACAATGTTTGCTTTTACCAACGGCTGACCGCTTTCACGGTTCACCACAAAAAACTCTGTGCCGTTATGCATCCATGCAATATTACTCACATGAAAAAATTGTGCAGCCAGAATATTTTTACTCAACGTAAAGTTTTCATCTGCACTGGCAAGCAACATATAAGTGCCAACCGGCAATGGATTCACTTTTATTTCCGTTGAATGTTCCTGGTGATCGTTACTGGCTGGTAAACTATAGTTGAAGTTGGTTATAGCAGGTAAGGCAGTGATTTTTTTCCAGTAATCATCTTCCCAGTTACGGTTCTGCAATTCTTCAAAGGCTTTTTTATCCATCTTCACAATGCGGAAATAGGCTTTGTTGATATTGCGGTAGCTGAGCAATGAACGGAAAGGTTTGCCAGGAATATTTACTTTCTCAGAAATGATGGAAATATCTTTCTGTTCAATACTGTATAATAAATTATTGCAATTGGCCTTTCCTTCGCTTTCGGTTTTTTGTGCAATCACTTCTTTGCAGATAGCTGCAGCTTTTTGATAATAATATCTTGGATTAAGTGCATCATCTGATTTGTGTTTTTTGAAATCATAGGTAGCAGCGAAATCAGCATAGTCTTGTGCCAACAGATAAGATGCCTGTGCAACCACCGGTTGGTTATTGTATTGTTTGATGAGATGATTTAATGCTGCACGATAGAGGTCATTCTTGTTTTCATGTGTTGATGTGCGGTTTACAAAAACAATCCGGTGCAGATCAGCATCAATCAATGCATCGGGCTTTGCATCATTGAGATGAAAGCGGAGAATCTTTTGATAGAGCAGTAATGCTTTATGTTTCAAGGAGAGTGAATCGCTTGTTACAAATTTCCTGGTGATGAAATCAGCAGCAGGATCAAAAGCAGATGCTGTGTTGATCTCAAATGCATCGGCTGGTTTGGTTATGCTGCGTTCATCATTCTCAAAATAAGCTAATGCCCGAAAGCTGAGCAGATCAAATAAGGTTGGGCGGAGGTTCCGCATATTGCCTTTGTTGATGATGGGATCAAATGCATCGAGTGTTGTTTGCTGTAATAGTTTTTCATTTTCAATAGATGCCAGGTACAGCGTGCTGATCTTTTGATGAAAATCATCAATGCTCCATGTTTCAGGATCATCTTTTGCAAAGGCCTGTGTATTGGTACGGTCGTATAATTTCCAGCGGTTGTTCTGAAAATATTGCCAGTATGCTTCTGCCAGCAGGTTGTTGAGAATCGATTTAACCGGTTCTGCAGAAAGAGTTATTTCTTTTTCAATTTCTTTAATGGCTTTGATATCCGCATCTTCTTCTTTTACCTGTTGCAGGTTTACACGAAACACCAATGCCTTGATCAACTGCCCGTTATTCTTTTCTTTTTTAGCGGCTGCATAAATGATTTTTACTTCATTTAATGCAGATTCAGGAAGCCCTTTTTTATTAATCAGGTCATCTACCTTTTTCCAGGCGGCAGTATAATTAAATTTCGATTGGGCTTCTGTCATAGTAAAGAACGAAAGAAGGAACAGGTTAATTAGTAAAAGGCGTTTAAACAACATGAGTACAATTTTTTGTAAGGTATTAAATTACTGCGATGATGGGATGCAAAGAAAGGATGGATTACATAAAGTATTTTCACCCAGAGGTACGAGGGATCTGTTTATTATATATTACAAAGCCCGGCAGATTCTTTCCTTCGTGGGAGATGACAAAAATCCTTTAACGATTTTTTATAACCATCTTCTTTTCCATGGCATATCCTTTGGCATCTATCAATAAAACAAAGGAGGTTTATATGAACAGAATTTTTACTCTCGTCTCTTTTTTATTTCTCAGTCTTTCAGTCTTTGCAGGCTATGATCAAGCAAGACTCAGTATCAGTAGCATGAGCAACATGCCTTTACGTGTAATGATCGATGGACAACGAATCAAAGACAATGATGCCAATATCCGCATCAGTAATCTCAATCCCGGTTATCACCGTGTACAGATTTACCGTGTAAACAACAACAATCAGCGCCGGCAGTATGGTAATAATAACCAGCAGGGCCAGTTGATCTACAATGGTACGGTGAACGTACGCAACGGAATGCATACCGATATTATTATTAACCGTTTTGGCCATGTGTTTACTGATGAGCAGCCTATTGATAACCGTTATGATACCGATTGGAATGATGATGGTGGATGGAACAATTCCGATAACCGCAACGGCAACGGTGGCTGGAACAACCAGGACAGCCGCAATAATAATGGTTACAATGGAGGTACCTGGGGTCAATCCATGAGCAATGAACGCTTTCAGCAATTAAAGCAAACCGTTCAGCGTGAAAGTTTTGATGACAACAAGCTCGACATTCTCAAGTCAGTATTGCCCAACAATTATATGCCGGCTTCGCAGGTAAGAGAACTGGCCCAATTATTCAGTTTTGAACAGAATAAACTGGAGATGGCAAAATTTGCTTACCGTTATACCAGCGACCGAGGCAACTATTTCATCGTAAATGATGTCTTTAGTTTTGGAACCAGTAAAACAGAGCTTACCAGATATATATCAAGTTACAGAGATTAAGCAAGAACATCTATTGACTATTATGAAGCCCCGACGTTACAGTCGGGGTTTTTTTATGCATTAAAAGGTAGAAGTATTAGAGTTTACAAACGCATACAAACTGCCCAATGCAAGAACAAACAGTCCGCCCAGTATGATGCCTATCCATGGAGGTACATTGCTTGTGCCGGTTTTTTCTGCTAATGCTTTCCTCTTTTTTAAAGAGAGCAGCCCGGAGTGTAAGCCCAATAAAAATTACTTTATATGAATAAAGATAAAATACCATTCACAATTTCAATATGAATCAATAAAGAGCAATGGGTAATTCATGTTGACGGCTGCCATCCTTTGCGCTGCTCTCAAATAAAATAAGCGTTAATGTTGAATTCTCTCTTTTCTTTTGTGCATGAATGCTGAATTCAAATTTTCCCCACTCCGGGGCTCCAGCATCAGTCATTTGAAAACCTTTCTGAAGTTCTTCATGTCCGTCTTCCACTATCCAATTAAAACTTGCTTCAAAGATTTGACCCTGGCCACGAATTAAGAAGGAGTCTTTGCCAACTCTTTCTACCCTTACATCCTTGAAGCGTTTATTAGAATATGTTTTAGGCGCTGGTAAGCTGTCTTTTTGTATTTCTTCTGGTATTACTACAGGTGTTTTGGTATTTGTTTCTATCGTATCTGTCTTTGTAGTTGTTGTTTTTTCTTCGTTCGTATTACATGCAACGAAGAATATTACTGATAACAAAATGTTGAATTTCATGACCGATTTTTTTAAATTTATTTTTTACAATTTATATCCGAAGATTCTACAGGATATTTTTCATCAAGATTTACATTGTTGAAACTTTTTCTTGCGCCCCAGGAAAATATTTTTTCGAAAAAGGGTAACAGTTTATTGTTTTTTATTTTGCTCAAAAAATAAACTTCGTGTTCTTTCTCTTTCATTCCCATCTCATATAATATTTGGTCATGATCTTTTATACCCAATTCATTAAAAAAATGTTTCATGCGGAAATATTCACACACATTTCCGCTCTCTAAACTGCCAGCAAAATAGAAAGGCATGAACCATCCAATAATATAAAAACGGATCTCGTAGTATTTTGATACCGGGATACCATAGAGCTTCATAATTTCTAATACCTCTTTCCGATGATTCCATTCATCCACCTCAATTTGTTGAATGGCCGATCTTTCGGTTTTATCTTTCACAGATCCCGCATGACCCTGGTAAGCAAATGCTGCCGCTTTTTCTGCTGAGTACGCACTTTGTAATAAGTCAATTAATTCTTTGTGCTCAAGTTTCACTAATTCTGATTTTGATCGTACTTGTTATTGAATCATTTCTGTTCATTCATAAATATACACAACCTCCTGTATCAGTCCTGCTTTCCGGTTTTATAGATCCGTTCAAGCATTTTAAATAAATCAGGATGATTGGATTGCAATTGATCCGGCTGCTCGAAAAAATATTCTGAGATAACAGCAAAAAACTCTGCAGTATTTGTGGCTCCGTACATGTCAATGTCCGATCCATATGTTTTCATTTGCGCAATAGTTGCCTCCATCAGGTTCCGCCATTGATTGCTGTATTTCCGTTCTAAAATAATTTCCGGAACGCCATCCATTGTTCCATCCATTTTATCTACAAGGTGCACAAACTCATGGATAGCTGTATTGCGGGCATCATTGTTATTGATAAATCCCTGTCTTAATTGCCATTTGGTAATGACCATTGCATATTGCAGGGCACCGGTACCAACCATGCCGGCAATATTCCGATCCTCTCCGTGTTGTTCAAACTCTGAATTGAATGCTCCGGGGTATAATAACACCTCATGCAGGTTGATATATTGCCAGTCATGAATATTATAAACAGGTATTATTGCACCCGCTGCAATTAAGATCCGGTCAAGATCTTCTGCCTCTGCATTGATCCCTGTTATTTTAACAGCAGATAAAAAATGATCCACTCTTTTTTCAAACTCTTCTTTTCCAGCTTCATCCAGTTGCCGGTAAAAATTTACATAATCCGTTAGTAACTCTTTGTAATTTTCGGGGAGTTGACTATGCAGCTTTGGTCTCCTGATTCTGAAAGCAATCAGGATGATCAAAATAATCAACCCCAGAATAAGTAATATCTGTAATACTAATACCATAATACAATGAAGATAAAACTTCTTTCCTTCGCTGTTTAGGCTTCCTCATCAACAACGATTTATTATTATTCGTTTAAGAAACCTCTTCTTTTCTTTTTGCTTGTGCAAAAATTCTACAAATCATGGTTGAGACAATTTCTCAATCTAGAGCCTAATCATTTAACGCCTGGTAAGTCAATGCCCTGAATTTCTCAACCACTTCTCCCTTTGTGCTTCCTTGCAATTGCCGGTAAAACAATAGCACTATTTTTTCTTTTGGATCAACCCAATAAGAAGTGGAAAAAGCTCCACCCCAACTGTAAGTGCCTGCCTGTGCAGGTGTTCTTCCACTTCCTTTTTCTGTAATAATCTGAAAACCCAAACCAAATGTATCAGTACCACGATAAGCCATGTCGCCAATTTGGTTCATGGTCATCATGCGTACGGAGTTGCGGCTTAAAATTCTTTTTCCATTGTATTTGCCTTCATTCAACAGCATTTGAAGAAAAACAGCATAATCGTAAATAGTAGATGATAAACCTGCTCCACCGGAATAGTAAGTGCTTGGTTGCAACGCATACGCAGGTGTTGTTGATTTTCCATTGAGGACATCGCTGTTGGATATATACAGTTTGCCGGTTGAATCTTCACGGTATAAATTCACCAGTCTTGCAGCTTTCTCTTTGGGAACCATGAAATAAGTATCATGCATGCCCAATGGTTCAAAAATCCGTTTCTTAAAAAAATCATCGAGTGTCATTCCGGAAATAACTTCCACCAGGCAACCGAGCAGATCCGTATTTAAACCATAGGTCCATTTTTCTCCGGGCTGGTGCATCAATGGTAATTTTGCAAGCCGGTTCATGGCATCCAACAGTTGATCATTCTTAACACCTACACCGGCAGTAAGATTGTGTTTGGCATAGATGGCATTAGATTCACGGCTTCCGATTTGTGCATAGCCAAGTCCGGAAGTATGAGTTAATAATTCACGAATAGTAATTTCTTTTTTTGCCGGAACAGTTGTGTACGTTGTATCAGCTGCATTAAATTTCTCCAGCACCTGTTGTTTTCTGAATGCAGGAATGTATTTTGAAACAGGATCATCTAATAAAAGTTTACCTTCTTCAAACAGGATCATAATGGCAACACTGGTGATGGCTTTTGTTTGAGAGGCAATACGAAAGATGCCATCTTTCTGCAGCGGAGTTTTTGTATCAAGATCGTTATAGCCGGCAGCTTTGTAGTAAGCGATCTTTCCATCGTGTATCACAAGCGCTACGCCAGCATTCATCCATCCTTTCTGCACCCATTCATTCATTTCCCTGTCAATACGTTTTAACCGTTCAGTTGAGAAACCTGCGGCTTCTGCAGTGGGAACAGAAATAATTTTTTGCGCAACAACAATGGAAAGCTGAAATGCAAGAAGAACAAGAAGGAAAAACTGTTTTTTCATTGTTTTTTATTTGTTTGCTTTTATAAATTCTGCCACCTCCCTGATGATTGACGAAAAATCAGGATGGGCATTGTTGTTTAAAAGTATGATCGTTTTATTTTTATCAATATAGCGAATGATCTGTGTTTTGTAACCCGGATTATCACCTGTATGAGAAACCATTCTTCCCATAACCGGGTCCTGGTTAATGCTCCATCCAAAACCATAGTAAAAAAAAGTGCCATCATTTAGTTTCATGGGTGCAAAGGCATCCATGAGTGTTGATTGTTGTACCAGTTTGTTTGTATATAAGGCCTTGTCCCATTTCAGCAGATCTGCGGTGGTGGAACTAATGCGTCCAGGGCCTTTGCGGTTGCCCAGCCAAATAGTGTAATCAGATGAAGGGAATGAATCAGCTCTGATGTATTGCTCTCTTTCTTTTATATAAAGATGCCCGATTGCAAAATTTTTGGTTGCTGCTTTTTCAGCCAGCGTTCTGATGGCTGTGTTTTTCATTTTCAGTTTTGAAAAGATCCATTGATTGCAGAGTTCAATAAAATCTTTACCGGTAATTTTTTCTGCCACACTTGCCAGCATCAGGTACCCGGTGTTGCTGTAATCAAATTTTACCCCGGGTTCAAATTGTTTAGGCGGGGCATATTTATTTAAGTACGTAATACAATCTGCATTGCCGGCTACTTTACTTTTGTCCCAATACTTGTCCATTACATCCTGGTAATCGGGCAGGCCACTGGTATGGGTGAGTAAATGACGAATGCTGATGCCTTTGTAAGGAATGTCAATATATTTTTCGAGCAGGTCATCATAATTCAGTTTCCCTTTTTCTCTCAGCATCATGATAATCATGGCCGTGAATTGTTTTGAAACAGAAGCCAGTTCAAAAATATCCGTCTTCTTTAATAATTTATGAGTTGCAAACTCACAATAACCAACAGCTTTGTGATAGATGGGTTTTCCATTTTCAGCAACCAATAACACGCCGCTGAAATTTTGTGCTGCATGTTTTTGCAGCAGGCTGTCAAAAAAAGCAGTTGGCTTTTGTTGTGCATTAGCCGAACACAGTTGAAGTGCAACAAAACAAAGAAGGAAAAAAAGCTTTTGCATGTGCTGAATTTGAGTTGCAATAAAGTTATAGTAATTAGGGTTTAAAAGTTTTGGGAATAAATTTCAGTTG
>Ga0163144_10022965_pt1 | contig 12342 bp, 7 predicted proteins | sample OliLak19BULKMAT1_FD_123175 | JGI IMG/M metagenome (GOLD analysis project Ga0163144, IMG submission 123175) | Freshwater microbial mat bacterial communities from Lake Vanda, McMurdo Dry Valleys, Antarctica - Oligotrophic Lake LV.19.BULKMAT1 | ecosystem: Environmental > Aquatic > Freshwater > Lake... | reverse complement strand
CTGGTCCAGCTTCCCCGATGAAAAACTGTTGGATCTGCGCGTCTGCGACTTGGGCGTATCGCTAGAGGACAGCCCCGTCGGCAAGGCCGTCGAGCAACTCTACGTCGAATTGCAACTGGCGGGCCTGAAGTTTCGTCCGCACGCATGGTTGAGCAGCGAGTGGTTCACGCCCGACCGCGTGCCCGGCATCGCGATCCCCTTTTACCTCGCGCACCCACGACTGTTCGACCTTGAGCGCAGCCAAATGCTCGAAGTGGAAGGTGGCACCGTCGACTGGTGCATGCGCATCCTGCGCCACGAAGCGGGCCATGCGTTCGACAACGCCTACCTCCTGCATCGCCGCAAACGTTATCACGACCTGTTCGGTGATTACGGCGACCCTTACCCGAGTTCCTATCGGCCACGTCCCTACTCCAGGAACTTCGTGGTTCACCTGGACATGTGGTACGCGCAGGCCCACCCAGCCGAAGATTTTGCTGAGACTTTTGCGGTGTGGCTCAAGCCCAACTCGCGCTGGCAGATGGAATACGAAGGCTGGCCCGCGATCGAAAAACTTTTGTATGTCGACGAACTGATGGCCCACGTCGCCAACGATCCGCCCCTGGCCAGGTCCCGACGACGGGCGCATCCATTGCGATCGTTGAAGATGACCCTTCGCGAACACTACGCAACCAAGCGCGCCTATTATCGTCAGGAGCAACCGCGTTTTTACGATCGCGACCTGCGCAGATTGTTCAGCACCGACGCCAAATATGCCCGGCGAATGACCGCGGCGACCTACCTGGAAAGCATTCGCCCTGAAGTGCGAATGATGGTTTCCCGATGGACCGGCGAATCGCAGTACACGATCGACCGCACGATTGCCGATATGATAAAACGAGTTAGTTCGCTTAAAATGCGTCTGGCCAAACCGCCACAACAGGCGAAGACTGACGTAATGATAATGTTGTCCGTGCAGACGATGAACTACCTGAACGACGGCCGGCACCGCGTCGTACTATAATGAACAGGTTTTCCGCTGCTTCTTGTGTGTTTCAACGGTGATTGCGATTATTTGAATCATGAGAAAGCTTCGCGTCTTAGTGATGATGGACGAACTGCTCGTCCCCCCCGCGTCGATCGACGGATTGTCGCCGGCAGAGCTTGCGCGGTTTCGCACGGAGTATGACGTGCTGACAACGCTTCGCGCGATGGGCCACGTCGCCGAGCCTTGCGGTGTGAAGAGCGACCTGGGCGTTATCGTGCCGGCGCTAGAGCAATTTCAACCGCACATCTGCTTCAACCTCATCGAAGATTTCGATGGCATAGCAACGCACGATCAGCATGTTGTGTCGTACCTCGAACTACTCAAACAGGCTTACACGGGCTGCAACCCGCGCGGGCTGACGATGGCTCGCGACAAGTCGGTGGCTAAGAAGATTCTGGCCTACCACGGAATCAGTGTGCCGTCGTTCCAGGTCTTCCCGATCGGCCGGAACGTCAAACCTAATGAAGACCTGCCTTACCCCACGATCGTGAAATCGCTGACCGAGGAAGGATCGACCGGCATTTCACAGGCGTCGATCGTCAATTCTCATGACGAATTGGCCGAGCGCGTCGCGTTCATCCACGAAAAACTCCAAACCGCAGCGATTGCCGAACAGTATATTGACGGCCGCGAGCTGTATGTCGGCGTGATGGGCAATGCAAAGCTGACGGCGTTTCCGATCTGGGAGCTGAATTTGTCCAACCTTCCCGACGATTCTGCGAAGATCGCGACGTCGAAGGTGAAGTGGGACGTTGCATACCAGCAGCGTTACAACATCACGAGCGGGCCCGCGACGGACCTGTCGGACGACCAGCGAAGCAGCATCTTCGATACCTGCAAACGCATCTACCGCTTGCTGAGCCTCTCTGGCTACGCCCGAATCGACCTGCGGCTAACGTCCAGCGGTGAGGTCTTCTTCCTCGAAGCCAACCCCAACCCCCAAATCGCGCGCGGTGAAGATTTCGCCGACTCCGCTGCCGCTGCCGGCCTCAATTACGAGGCCCTGCTCTACAAGATCCTGACACTGGGGATCGGCTACCACCCTATGTTGCTGGCGGCGTGAGCGAGTAACTCGCACGCGTCGTCAGCGACGACCTTCAATCACCCGATTCCTGTTCAAATCACTTTCTGTCGAAAGCGTCATCCGATTTCCGTCGCTGGTAGGATCTCGTCGCGGAATGTGAACTTACCACGGATGCCGGTGATCAGAATGTCCCCGACGAGGTCGATCGTCTTGGCGCTAAACGTCTTGAAGTCGCCAGGAATCGTGATGTCGTCGATTGCCGACGTGCGACGGGTCTGTGCCTTCACGCTCGCGGTGGTGCGCTCGGTGGCCCCGGTGAACTCGAGGTCGAATAGACCCTCGTCCCCGATCGTCACAGTACCGAAACCGTCGCGCGTCTTGGAGAACGTGACGAGCGTGCCAGCGTTGTCGGCGAGCTTCAGCTTAACGCGTTTGCGGTCGTCGAAGTCGCCAAACTGCCACGTGACGGCGCGGGCCTGAACATCCGCGCCCGTGTTGTTCGCGGCGCTCTTTTCGACCACGGCCACGTCTGGCACGACGCTAGCGAGCAGGAAATAGGTGCCTGGCGCGAACTGCTGCGGAACCGCAACTCTTATAGAGACCTTTTTGGTCTTCTCTTCACGCACAATCCAGCGAGCGGCCTTGGTTGTTTTTAGTAGCGTGTCGGCGCCGTCCAGTGTGCCGTCGGTTGACAGGTAGATGCTCACACTTGCCTTACCGCGAAACGTTTCATCACCAATGTTCGTCATGACCACGCTGACCGTGCCCGTGTCGAACGGCACCAGCGTGGTCGGCATTCTCGCAGCGGTCACCGACGTTACGCTGAGGTCCGGCGCGGATTCGGTTGCGACCGCATCGGTTGTGGCGAGCAAAACGTATACACCGCGACTGCCCGCACCGGCGCCGGCGCCACTGATCGGGTCATAACTGCGTGAAGCGTCACCGGCACCACTAACGCCAACATAGTACGTCTGCCCGGTCGTCAGAACGATCGTGACGGAGCTGCCAGTGGTCGTTGTGTCAATGTTGTCGTTGAACGTCAGTTCCGCGCCGGCGCTGTCGAACACCCGAACTACGGTATCGGCGCTGTCCTCAGCGGCCGTCGATGTGGTGAACGTGTAGTTCCCGGTTGCGGTGATGGCGATCGAATACAGGTCGACGTCGGTCTCACCTATCGAGATCGGGCCATCGAATCCCAGATTGCGCGACAGCGACGTGTTGAGCGGCAGGGTTTCGGGGGTGCCGTTGTCCACAGAATCGTTGTTCTGCAGTTCTCCTCCAGTACGCACAACTGCGGACAGTTCGTACGTGCCCGTGTCACCCCCTTGCCCACTAGCCGGTGCGAACCAGTTGAAGTTGGCGTTGCCGGCGCCGGTGACGGAGATGTAGAGCGTCTGGCCGGTTGTCACGGGCAGCGCGACGCGCGAGCCCGTGTTGGCGTTTCCACCAATGCGCACGACGTCGGTGTTGTCCTCATTGAATTGCCAGATCGCGACGCTGGCTGTCATGTCGTCACTTTCGGCGGACACGTCGAGGAGACCGGAGCTGTTGACGTTGTAGGTGAAGAAGTCGACGTCCTTGTACCCGCCGTTGGTTGCATCACTGAGTAGCGGCGTGCCGAGATCGGCCCCAATCTGCCCCAGCGCGACACCATCCGTTTCAACCTCCGCGAAGTTCACCGGTGAGAAAAGCGTGCCGTTCACGTCACCGTTGGCAAAAGACAGGTACAGGTCGTACGTGCCGATTTCCCCGCTGTCGCTTAAGCGGTTGAAAGGGTCGGCCGGGTCGAAATCGCGGTTGCCGTAGGTTGTGACCGCGACGAAATACGTTTCACCTTCCTCGATGCTTAGTTGCAGGTAGCTGTCGGTGTTGACGCCGATTTCCTCGTCGTCGTTGTCGGTTAATTCCTGCACGGTGTCGTTGTCGAGCAAGCGGTAGACTTTCACGTAGCTGTCGACGCCGTCGACCGGATGGGCGACCGAGCCTTTGGCGTTGATGTCGATGGTCAGCACGCCCGTGTCGGGCGCGATGATGCGGAACATGTCGACATCGGTTGCGCCGATCTGCACACGGTTGCCGTTGGGATCAACGGGGTTCGGGTCGCTGTCGATACTGCCGGTGAGGAAGTTAGCAGCCAGGTCGGTCGCGGGGTCGATCGCGTTGCTGTTGGTCAGATCGACTTCGAACGCGCCCTGGAAGACGCCGTTTGGGTCGTCGTTGACGAGGCCGACGGTGAACGCGAACGTTCCGGTCGTGGTCCCACCGGTGGCGTCGGTGCCGTTGGTGATGTCGTAGGCGCTGTTGGCCTGACTGCTGACGCCGAAATAGTACGTGCCGGCCACCAACTGCGAGGTTGTCACGGAGCTGCCGTTGATATTGATGGCCTGCTCGACGCCCGCTGCGTTGAAGAAGCGGACGTACGGTGAGAGCGTGCTTGTATCGGTAAACGCAAAGCTTGCAACGCCAGGCGAATCGAGCGTGATCCTGTAGAGATCGACATCATCCACGCCGACATTAACCTGCCCATCCAAACCTACGTTGCCACTCACGCTGTAGGTGGACGTCGCGTCGAGGTTTGGCACCACGACGGCAGCGGTGATGGTGTTATTGGTGTCCTCGGTGCGATCACCGGGGTCGGTCGGTGGTGGATCGGTAGGTGGGTTAGTGCCGCCGTTGGTGACGAGGTTGCGCACCTGCTGCATCGCCTTGTAGACATTGACGCGCAGATAGGTGTTCCCGGTTTCGGGGATGTTCTGAGCCGGCCCGGCCTGCACGTAGTTGCCGTTGGCATCGGTGGTCAACGGAATGCGAGTGGTGCCAGCGCTTTCAGCATCAATGATGAGGTCGGCGGTCGTGCGCAGGATGTTCAGCACTTCATCTGGCGACAGATATCGGCCACCGAACGAGAACGCCGCATCCTGCATCAGCGCAACCGCACCCGCAACGAGTGGCGAGGCCATACTCGTGCCGCGGATGGTGTTGTACAGTTGCCCTCCCTGACCGTTCCACGTGCTGTAGATGGTCGTGCCCGGCGCAGCGACGCTGTTGGGCAGGGTGCTACGCTGGCTGCTGGCCGACAACTGGTCGGCGACGGGCGCGTCGTCGACCACGCCCCACCTTCCCGACGAGTCGAGCCCGATGCTGCCACGGTCCGCCGTCGTGCCGGAATCTTCCCACGTATTGGCGACTTGAATCGTCGAGTAAACGCCCGGTGTGCTCGAGCCCGGCGCGACAAACCCACCATACCCATTGCCCATCGCGGTGACGACGGTGATGCCGACCGCTTCAAGCTGGTCGATCACCATCGATTCATCACTGGCCGGCAGCGTCGTGTTGATGTTCTCGGAGTAGCGACCGAGCGACATGTTGACGACTTTGATGTTGTAGGTCTGATAGTTCTGCAGCACCCAGCGAAGTCCGCGCAGCACCGGGTCGACGCGCGGGTACGCCTCACCGTCGGCCAAAAGCCCGCGGATGCCGATCAGCCCCGCCGCCGGCGCAACACCGATTTCGGGGTTGCTCGACGTCGCGGTGCCACCGACGTGCGAGCCGTGCCCGTCGGGGTCGGTGATGCCGGCGTCATCGGGGTTCGTCAGCACCGGGCCGTTCGTCACCGCGTCGTAGTAGGCCTTAAAGTTGGTCCGCAGATCCTGGTGGGCCGCGAACGTGCCCGTGTCGATGACGGCCACACCGATACCACTGCCGTCGACGCCGGCATAGACCGGGTCGGCCCGCATGTTCGTCAACTGCACGACGTCAAACGCCGCGCTCAGCAGTTGGCGGGTTTCGAGCATCTCGACGAGCGCACGATTTACCGCAGACACCAGGGAACGGACTTTCTCCGACATTTGCAATTCTCCAAACTCAGCCGAATTGCGTGGACCCATGCGCCGTATTGCTCTTGCACGGCAGGAACGCACGCGATGCGATTATGGCTTAAGACAACTAAGTTGGGTAGACGTTTGCCAAAGAGGCTAGCCGCGAACGAAAGACCGTCGAACATCGCCGGTAAACGTCGCCATCCCGTATTCGCTTGGGCCAAGCGCGCCGCAGGTCCCATGCAAGTATGGCCGCGCAACCGTAGAACGGAATTTACTTGGGAGCAGAACCTTGCTCGCCATTATTGCACCGAAAGTGCTCGACCAAAGTAGTCCTGTTTCATAGCCTTCTTCGCCATCGCGAGCGTTTCCTCCGCCACGACGTTGGCCTTTTGCGTGCCGAGACGCAGCGCGTCGATTACGTCGTCGGGCCGATCTTCGAAATGCTTGCGGCGGGTGCGGATCGGCGCGATCAGCGCGTCGAGGATCTCGATCAGCCGCTTCTTGATGACGACGTCACCCACCTTCCCACCGGCGTACATCTCCTTGTGCTCGGCGAGCCAGGCGGTGTCGGTGTTGAACGCATCGTGCATCGCCCAAAGCGGGTTCTTTTCCGGGTCCGTTTCGCCAGGATCGGTGACGCGCAACCGCTTGGGGTCGGTGTACATCCCACGGACCTTTTTCTCAATCTCGGGGAGCGTGTCACTGAGGAAGATCGAGTTGTTGAGGCTCTTGCTCATCTTGAGCAACTGACCGTTCGGGCCCGGTGGACCAAGCCCGACGAGGCGCTTGATCCGACCGACTTTGGGTTGGATGACGGGGAACAACCCACCAAGCTTCACGTGCTCGGAATCCTTAGCGTGGCTGTCTACACCGCAGTAGAGCTGGTTGAACTTGCGCGACACCTCGCGGCAGAGTTCCAGGTGCGGGATCTGGTCTTCACCAACCGGAACCAGTTCCGGCCGAAACGCCAGAATGTCTGCACACTGCCCGACCGCGTAGAGTGGGAAGCCAAACGGGTAGTGGTCGCCGAGCTCCTTATCTTTGATCTCCTGAGCCAGCGTAGGGTTGCGCATCACTCGGTTGAACGGGATGAGCATCGAAAAGAAGAACGTTAGTTCATCGATCCCAGGAACTTCAGACTGGATGAACATGGTCGACCGCTGGGGGTCTATGCCAGCCGCCAAATAGTCCGTCGCAATATCGATGACGCTCTGGCGAATATCGTCTGGTTTGTCGGCGCGGGTCGTGAAGGCATGCTTGTTGGCGATGATGAAATAGCAGTCGTAACTGTCCTGCAGAGCCAGGCGATTCTCGATACTACCGACGTAATGGCCCAGATGCAGTCGGCCGGTAGGGGTGTCACCCGTCAAAATGCGTTGCTTGGCGCTCATTGGGACGTTTATAACCCATGTGTGGGACAGGTTGTAGATTTGCCTCTCTACAACCGAAGCGAATTCATCTATTCTGTAGCCATGCCACGGCTGAAAGCGCCACAAAGGCGCGAGCAAATCATGGGGTTCGCGACAAAGCTCTTCGCTTTGTAACGGTAAAGGCCGAATTGCTCATCGCGATCGTGCGGGCAATTAGCCTGATGAAGATCGCCTGTTGGCAGAAGCACATTCGTAGAGAAATAGCCTACCGTTACCGTACCTATCACAATGCCCACTTCACTTCGCCACCCACGATTGTCGTTATTGCCCTCCCCTTTAGTTTCCAACCATCGTACGGGCCATTGCGGCTCTTGGTCTTGAACTTCTCGAAATCGACCGTCCACTCCAGGTTCGGATCGATGATCGTGACATCCGCATCGGCGCCAATGTTCAGGGTGCCCTTGTCGAGTTTGACGATCTGCGCCGGACGGGTCGACATCAGGTAGACCAGCCGCGCCCAGTCGATGTGCCCCGGCTCGACGAGTGCTTTTATGTACAGCGACAGGGCACATTCCAGCCCGATGATCCCGTTGGGCGCTTGCGGGAATTCCAGTTCCTTCTCTTCGGCCAGATGTGGCGCGTGGTCGGTAGCGAGGACGTCGATCGTCCCGTCCACGACGCCCGCGATGCACGCTGCAACATCCGCGGCGGTCCGCAGTGGTGGATTCATCTTGTAGTTCGTGTCGTACGATCTGCAGCTCTCGTCCGTCAGCAACAGGTGATGCGGCGCAACCTCTGCGGTGATCGGCAGACCATCGCGCTGCGCCCTGCGGACGAGTTCTACACTCCACGCGGTGCTGATGTGCTGCACGTGATACCGGCATCCGATCGTGCGATTGAGCAGCACGTCGCGCCCGATCATCAACTGCTCTGCCTCGCCAGGAACGCCCGGCAATCCCAGTGACGTCGCGACCACCCCCGCGTTCATCGCCCCACCCGCGAGCGCTTCCTCCTCGCAATGCTGCATGATGACTGTGTCAAACATCTTGCAGTACTGCAGTGCCTTTCGCATGACGGACGCATCGTTTACACCCACGCCATCATCGGTGAACGCAACCGCCCCGCGTTCGTGCATCGACCCGATTTCAGCCAGCTCCTTGCCATGTCGCCCCTTGGTGATCGCACCGGTCGGATAGACATTGGCCAGCCCGATGCGTTCACTTTCTCTAAGCACAAACTCGATCGCCGCCTCGGTGTCCAACGCCGGTTTCGTGTTCGGCATGCAGCAGACGCTCGTAAATCCCCCCGCCACCGCCGCTGCGGAACCGGAGGCGATCGTCTCCTCTTCCTCATCACCGGGCTCGCGAAAGTGAACATGGATATCAAGCAACCCCGGCGTGACGTAACACCCCGTCGCATCGATCACCCGGTCCGCCTTCCCGAGGTTCTCCCCAATCCCCGCCACCTTCCCATCGCGCAGCAACACATCCGCCCTGCGATTGATCTCCTGCGAGGGGTCGATGACGGTGCCGTTGATGATGAGGGTGGTCATAAGAGTTTAGGAGACGCGAAGTCGCGAAGACGCGAAGGAAACGCGAAGTTAGGATGCGTAGGTATTGATGACTCGCTTAATGCCGTTCTTCATCAGCTCGACGTTGAAGTTCATCAGGAGACCGAGCCGCAGGTCCCGTGCTTGAAGGTATGCAATCACCTGTCCCGTATGAGTCGTCGACAACGAGGCTACCGCTTTGAGTTCCATGATCAAACAGTCTGCGATCAGGATGTCGATCCTGCCCTCGCCTACCACTAGTCCTTTGTAGATGATGACGACCGGAACTTCGCACGCATGAGGAATACCGCGCAGCGACAATTCGTGCGACATGGCGTTCTTGTAGACGTTCTCCTGCTGTCCTGGCTTCACTAACCGGTGAACTTCGATGGCAGCGCCGATCATTCGCTGAGCCAACAGCTCGACATCCTCGGGCACGCCTGCATTTCCACGCTCGCGGAAATCATAAACGTTCATGCTTCCCACCTTCGCGCCTACTTCGCGTCTTCGCGCCTTCGCGTCTCTTCCCCTGAAACCTGCGTCACCAAAAACAGCACCGCCATCCTCACCGCTAACCCATTGGCGACTTGCTGCAGGATTCCACTCTGCGGGCCGTCGGCGATGTCGGATTGGATCTCGATCCCGCGGTTCATTGGGCCGGGGTGCATGATGAAGACGTCCTTTTTGCATCGCTGGAAGCGGTCCCACGTCAGTCCATACATCCTGGTGAACTCGCGGACGGTGGGGAACTGGCTGCTTTTGATGCGCTCGTTCTGCACGCGGAGCATGTTGATGACGTCGACCTCACCGATGATCGAGTCGAAGTCGTGGACGACGGTGGCGCCCAAGCTCTCAAATGCCTTACCGACGAGCGTCGACGGGCCGACCAGGATGACCTCTGCTCCCAGCTTCTTCATTGCCCACAGGTTCGACCGCGCGACCCGGCTGTTGACGATGTCTCCGACGATCGCGACTTTCAGTCCTTCCACCTTTCCAAACCGCTCACGAATCGTGTAGGCGTCGAGCAACCCTTGTGTCGGGTGTTCGTGGGCGCCGTCCCCTGCGTTGATGATGCTGCACTTGCACGTCCGCGCCAGCAGTTCCGCAGCCCCTGCCGCCGCGTGACGGACAACCATCACGTCGATGCCCATCGCTTCGATGTTCCTGGCCGTGTCGATCAGGGTTTCACCTTTGCTGACACTGCTCCCCTTCTCGGTAAACTCCAGCACGTCCGCGCTCAATCGCTGGGCAGCGAGCGCAAAGCTCATCCGTGTGCGGGTGCTGTCCTCGAAGAACGCGTTGACGACGACCTTGCCGCGCAGCGCCGGCACTTTCTTCACACTGCGCGTCGACACTTCCTTGAAGCTCAGGGCCGTGTCGAGGATGAAGTTGATCTCGTCAACACTCAGTTCTTCGATCGACAGCAGGTGCTTGCGCGTCCACTTCATGCGCGCGGTGCCATCAATGTTGGAACCTGCTGCGACGGCGCTGGGGGTCATGTGGGGCGTCATGTGTCGTTATGGCGAGTGGCGGGGTTCAACGGTCATCCCGTCGACACCATCGTTCTCCGTGAACTTCACGCACACCTTCTCGTGCGCCGGTAACTGCCCCAGGTCCGCCCCCACGTAGTCCGCGTGAATGGGCAGCTCGCGCCCTCCCCGATCCGCCAGCACTGCCAACCGGATGATCCTGGGCCTGCCAAAATCCGCCAGCGCGTTGAGCGCCGCTCGGACGGTTCGCCCTGTGAACAGCACGTCGTCCACGAGCACCATCGGCACCCCGTCGACCACGATGTTCATCTGCGTGGGCCTCACCAACGGCCCCGGGCCGATCTCCGACAAGTCATCTCGATAGAGCGTGATGTCCAGAATCCCCCGACCGATTTGCCCATACCCGCGCCCCGCCAGTTTCGCAGCGATGCGGTCGGCCAGTGTCTCCCCGCGCGTGCGGATGCCCACGATGTTGATCGGTTCGGCTGACGGAAACTCCCCTGCAATGCGATCGACGATTCCCTCGATCGCTCGGTTCGTTTCGGTCTCGTCGTACACGGTCTTCATCCCGTGCCCGAGCGTACGGGAAATCACCAAGCCTGACAAATCGCCCCCGACTCCCACCCACCTCCAACACGCTCGACCCGACCCGTTCTAACGAGAAAAAAGTTTCGACGACCCAATTTCCCTTAACGTCATTTCCTGACACCGTTTACGTATTCCCATCCCCCAGCGAACCGACATCCAACCGACATAGAACCGACATACAAACGACCTCAAACGACACGAACCGATAGCGATCGATACGACCCCAATTCACCGACTCGGTTCCCACCCCCACCGTCCGCGCACACCGGTCCTCGCGCCCTCATCGCGCCACACACACCACCTATTCAGTTGCCAAAGAACATCGCCGACGACTCTCGCCCTGCGCCAGCACAACGGTTCCTACCCCTACCGAACTCGATGCGCGCCGAAGCCCCACGGCGCGCACTTTTTCAGAACGACATGCGATTCCGTCGAGGAAATAGACGAGTAATTTTTGCGAATCGCAATCGAACTGCTGCGCGCCACAACGTCGCCTTGCGCACAGCGCACCTTATGCGATTCCAAAGCGCACCCTCCCACGACCTCGCGGCGCTCACCCCGCCCCGCGACGCTGCAGAGCGTTTACCGCAACCTACCAAACGCCTTGCAGGGGCAACAGGGATAACCAACAGGACATCACCCGCTGAATCGGGAACCAATCGTCGGAGAAGCTTCCACCGTCAGACTCCTTCAAAGTAATCAGTGTCAAGTTTCTTTACCGTATATGATTTATAGTCGGTGACACCGACACCGTGGTCTATCATATACTCAGATAGTTGAATCCCATCGATTAGTACGATGCGAAAGTGTGCCTTTGAAGCTGCTTCCTTTGCTCCGGACGTAAATCCTCCGCACGTGATAAACACGCCTTTGCTCGCTTTGTGTTCACCAAGAGAGCCAACGAATTCCCGGATGGCGCCAGGGCCGATATCAGCTTCATGCCTTTTTGCTTGGATGTAAACCATATCCAGACCAAGGCGATCCTCCTTGATAACGCCATCGATCCCATTGTCACCGCTCTTGCCAACGACTTGGGCAGCGTCGAGTTGAGAACCGCCATAGCCCATTGCAACAAGAACATCTACGACTAGCTGCTCAAATGCCTTTGGCTTCATCGATCGAACGCGATCTAGGATCTCGTCGATTAAAGCTCCTCGAAGTTCTTTGTAGCCCGCTTCCACTTGCTCAAGCGGCGTAAGCGAAGGATCGAGTTCCTCGACTTTCGTCAAACTATTCTTCTTATTCTTGAACACTCGATATTCATCGAATTGTTCAAGAAATGCGTTATCGATTCGCGTCGAATTGGTTTTTAGTACCTCGATTCCGCGAGGCGCGATCTGAAACTTTCCGCGTCCACACTTAGTCAGCAGCAGGCTCTTGCTGAGATACGTGATTGCCCATGTCACCCTGTTATAAAGGCGCGTTTGCGTACCGCTCGGAAGCATGATTTCACGCTCTTCCGCGGTAAGCCCG
>Ga0163144_10022961_pt1 | contig 12342 bp, 6 predicted proteins | sample OliLak19BULKMAT1_FD_123175 | JGI IMG/M metagenome (GOLD analysis project Ga0163144, IMG submission 123175) | Freshwater microbial mat bacterial communities from Lake Vanda, McMurdo Dry Valleys, Antarctica - Oligotrophic Lake LV.19.BULKMAT1 | ecosystem: Environmental > Aquatic > Freshwater > Lake... | reverse complement strand
CCACCAACACGGGTTTGACCTCGCCCATGGAATTCGGACCGCCCAATTTTAGCACCGTGGTCACCTGCAGGCCGGCATAACCGCAGGGATTAATCCTTGCGAATGGCTCCAGATCCATGGCGATGTTGAAAGCCAGCCCGTGGAACGTGCAGCCGTGGCGTACGCGCAGGCCGAGCGCGGCCACTTTCTCGCCCCGGACGTATACACCCGGCGCGCCGTCACGGCGCACGGCATCGATATCCCAAACCGCCATCGTGTCGATCAACGCCTGCTCGATCCGGCGCACGAATTCGCGCACGCCGATGCCGATCCGGCGCAGGTCGACCAGCGGATAGGCGACGATCTGGCCGGGACCGTGGTAGGTGACTTGGCCACCTCGATTGGTGCGCACGACCGGGATGTCGCCCGCCGCCAGCACGTGCTCGGGCTTGCCGGCCTGGCCGAGGGTGAAGACGGGATCGTGCTCAACCAGCCACAGCTCGTCGTCGCCGGATTCGCCGCGCTGGTCCGTATAGGTTTCCATGGCGCGCCATACCTGCCCAAAGGGCCGGCGACCGAGCTCGCGGACCGTCCAGCGAGCCGTCGATGCTTGTGCAGCCGCCGCGACTACAGCGTCCACTTCACTTCCGGGTGGGCGCGCAGTGCGTCATGGGCGGCCTCGTAATCGGCGCGCGAACCGGCACGAAAATGGATGGCAATGGACACGAAGCGTCCGGCGCTGGAAGCGCGAATACGTACGGTCTCATCCAGCACTTCCAAGCCGGCTGCCACCAGCAGGCGCGGAATCTCCGTCTCCAGGTCGGCGCTGGCCGGACCCATGGCGGTAATCTCGAAGACGCCGGGGAACTCGAAGCCCTTTTGCTCTGATTGCGTATCCATGCCAGCATTATCGGGGCTGTCGCTGGCTTTCCCAAGTTCAGCGTTCGCGGCCCTTTCGGCACATGCGCAGATGTACTTGCCCGGTAGAATCGGGGTTCCCCGGGCCGCAGGCCCGACCTCTCGACCCGTACGGGAATCCCATGTCCAAGAAGCCGCTAGCCCTGATGATCGCCGCCAGCCTTGCCCTGTCCGCCTGCGCCACCGTGCGCGAGGCGGAAACTCCGCCACCCGCCGCCGAGCCTGCGCCTGCTGCCGAGCAGGCCAATCCGTTCTACTCCGCCAGCACCCTGCCCTACCAGATGCCACCATTCGACAAGATCAAGGACGAGCATTTCGCCCCTGGGTTTGAAGAAGGCATGCGCCAGCAGCGCGCCGAGATGGATGCCATCGCCAACAGCGCCGAGCCGGCCAGCTTTGAAAACACCATCGTTGCCATGGAGCGCAGCGGCCAGCTTCTGGGCCGGGTATCGAGCGTGTTCTTCAACCTCACCAGTGCCAATACCAACGACAATCTGGAGGCGACCCAGCGCGAGATGGCGCCCAAACTTTCCGCGCATGGCGATGCCATCAACCTCAACGGCAAGCTGTTCAGCCGGGTGAAGTCGCTTTTCGACAATCGCGCGTCGCTGGGCCTGGACGCCGAATCACTGCGCCTGCTCGAGCGCTACCACACCGATTTCGTCCGCTCGGGCGCCAACCTGTCCGACGCCGACAAGGAAAAACTCAAGGCCATGAACGGCGAGCTGGCCAAGCTCGGCACCGAGTTCAGCCAGAACACGCTCAAGGAAGTCAACGCTTCGGCCGTCGTGGTCGACACCCGCGCCGAGCTCGACGGCCTGTCCGACAATGCCATCGCCGCCGCCGCCGAAACGGCCAAGGCGCGCAACCTGGAAGGCAAGTACGTCATCGCCCTGCTCAACACCAGCGGCCAGCCTTCGCTGAACTCGCTGAAGAACCGCGCCCTGCGCGAACGCATTGCCAAGGCCTCGCTGGCCCGCGGCAGCCATGGCGGCGAGTTCGATACCACCACCATCGTTGCCAGGGTCGCCAAGCTGCGCGCCGAGCGCGCCCAGTTGCTGGGCTATCCCAACCACGCCACCTATGTGCTGGAAGACGAAACCGCACGCACCACCGAGGCGGTCAACAAGATGATGTCCGGCCTGGCGCCGGCCGCCGTCGCCAATGCCCGCAAGGAAGCGGCCGACATGCAGCGGGTGATCGACGCCGAGCGCGGTGGCTTCAAGCTGCAGTCCTGGGACTGGGCCTACTACGCCGAAAAAGTGCGCAGCGCCCGCTACAACTTCGACGAATCGCAGCTCAAGCCCTACTTCGAGACGAAGAGCGTGCTCGAAAACGGCGTGTTCTATGCCGCAACCCAGCTGTACGGCCTGACCTTCAAGCAGCGCACCGACCTGCCGGTCTACAACTCCGACGTGCTGGTGTACGAAGTGTTCGACAAGGACGGCCAGCCGCTGGCCCTGTTCCTGGTCGATTGGTACGCACGCGGCAACAAGCGCGGTGGCGCCTGGATGAACGAATACGTCAGCCAGTCCAGCCTGTTTGGCAGCAAACCCGTCGTCGCCAACCACCTCAACATCCCCAAGCCGCCGGCCGGCGAGCCGACCCTGCTGACCTGGGATGAAGTCACCACCGCCTTCCACGAATTCGGCCACGCGCTACATGGCATGTTTTCGAACGTGAAGTACCCGCGCTTTTCCGGCACCAACGTGCCGCGCGACTTCGTCGAATACCCCTCGCAGGTCAACGAGATGTGGGCCGACTGGCCGTCAGTGCTGGCCAACTACGCCAAGCACTACCAGACCGGCGAGCCCATGCCACAGGCGCTGCTCGACAAGGTGCAGGCCGCGGCCAAGTTCAACCAGGGCTTTGCCACCACCGAATATCTTGCGGCGGCCCTGGTCGACCAGCGCTGGCACCAGCTCACGCCCGCGCAGGTGCCGGATGCGGCCGGCGCCATGGCCTTCGAGGCCCGGGCGCTCAAGGAAGCCGGCGTCGACTTCGCGCCGGTGCCCCCGCGCTATCGCACGCCGTATTTTTCGCACATCTGGGGTGGCGGTTATTCGGCCGGCTACTACGCTTACCTGTGGAGCGAAGTGCTGGACGCCGATAGCGTCGAATGGTTCAAGCAGAACGGCGGCCTGAGCCGCGCCAACGGCGACCACTTCCGCTACACCCTGCTCTCGCGTGGCGGCAGCCAGGACGCGATCAAGCTGTTCCGAGACTTCAGCGGCCGCGAGCCCTATGTCGAGCCACTGCTGGAACGCCGCGGCCTGAATACCGGCAAGAAGAAAAAGTGATGGCCTGATCCAATGAGCCCGGCCCAAGCCGGACAACAAAGCCGCCGAAAGGCGGCTTTGTTTTTCCTTAAAAATACACCGTCCGAATTGATAAAGTGCCGGCCTGTCGCCCGTAGGAGCCCACCATGCAAGTTCGCGCCGCCGTCGCCTATCAGGCCGGAGCCCCGCTGGTCATCGAAACCGTCGATCTCGAAGGCCCCAGGGCCGGCGAAGTGTTGGTGGAGATCAAGGCCACCGGCGTCTGCCACACCGACGCCTACACGCTTTCCGGCGCCGATCCCGAAGGCCTGTTCCCGACCATCCTCGGTCACGAGGGCGCGGGTGTCGTCGTCGATGTTGGACCGGGCGTGAAGTCGCTCAAGAAAGGTGACCACGTCATCCCGCTGTACACCCCCGAATGCCGCGAGTGCGAGTACTGCCTCAATCCCAAGACCAACCTGTGCCAGGCGATCCGCTCCACCCAAGGCCAGGGCCTGATGCCCGATGGCAGCAGCCGGTTTTCCATCGGCGGCAAGAAGCTGCACCACTACATGGGCTGCAGCACCTTCGCCAATTACACCGTGCTGCCGGAAATCGCCTTGGCCAAGATCCGTAAAGACGCGCCTTTCGACAAGGTCTGCTACATCGGCTGCGGTGTCACCACCGGCATCGGTGCGGTGATTTTCACGGCGAAAGTTGAACCCGGATCGAAGGTGGTGGTGTTCGGCCTTGGCGGCATCGGCCTGAACGTGGTCCAGGGCGCGCGAATGGCCGGGGCGGAAATGATCATCGGCGTCGACCTGAACCCGGCGCGCGAGACGATGGCGCGCAAGTTCGGCATGACTCATTTCGTCAACCCAAAAGATGTGGAAGGCGACCTCGTGCCCTTCCTCGTTTCGCTGACCAAGGGCGGTGCGGACTACAGCTTCGAGTGCATCGGCAACACGAACGTGATGCGGCAGGCGCTGGAGTGTTGCCACAAGGGTTGGGGCACCAGCGTGATCATCGGCGTGGCCGAAGCCGGCGCGGAAATCTCCACCCGCCCGTTCCAACTGGTCACCGGGCGCAACTGGCGCGGCAGCGCTTTTGGCGGCGCGCGTGGCCGCACCGACGTGCCGAAGATCGTCGACTGGTACATGGACGGCCGCATCGACATCGATTCGCTGATTACCCACACGATGCCGCTGGACAGGATCAACGAGGCCTTCGACCTGATGCACCGGGGCGAATCGATACGCAGCGTCGTGGTCTACTGAGCGTCCCGACCGACAAGCGAGACTAGCCGTGCGCAATGCCACTTGGTACTCGCGCTTTGCGAAAGCTGCCTCCCACTACTGCGGGCGACCGCCGGTGTTCATGTTGGCGGTCGCCGTCATCGTCGTCTGGATCGCCACTGGCCCGCTGTTCGGTTTCAGCGACACCTGGCAGTTGGTGATCAACACCGGCACCACCATCGTGACCTTCCTGATGGTGTTCCTGATCCAGAACACGCAGAACCGCGACACCGAAGCTATCCAGATCAAGCTCGACGAGCTCATCCGCGCCACCAAGGGCGCGCACAACGCGCTGCTCGACCTGGAGGAGCTGGAGCAGGACAGCCTCGATTCGTTTCGTGGCAAGTACCAGGCCCTGGCCACGTCGGCGCGCAGCGAATTGGACAAGGGCGTCGAGGATACGGGCACGCCCGAGGCATGAATCCTGCTGCAGGCGCACACCTGCAGGCAAAACAGCCCAGCCGGCACAACTGCCGGCCAAGACCGGTGGACATGATGGAAACCCTATCCGAACAGCGCTGCTTCGGCGGCATACAAGGCGTCTATCAACACTCATCCACGCAATGCGCCGCGCCGATGCGCTTTTCAGTTTTCCAGCCGCCGCAAGCCGCGCATGAGAAGGTGCCGGTGCTGTATTTCCTGGCCGGGCTCACGTGCACGGAAGAAACCTTCATGGTCAAGGCCGGAGCCCAGCGGGTGGCCGCCGAACTCGGCCTGATGCTGGTCGCACCCGACACCAGTCCGCGCGATACCGGCGTCGAAGGCGCGACCGGTGATTGGGAGTTTGGCGAAGGCGCGGGCTTCTACCTCGATGCGACGCAGTTGCCGTTCGCGAAAAATTTCCGCATGGCCAGCTACGTCGTGGACGAACTGCCCGAGGTCATCGCAGCGAATTTTGCTGCCGACACGTCTCGCAGCGGCCTGTGCGGCCACTCGATGGGCGGTCATGGCGCCTTGACGCTGGCGCTGGAATATCCGCAGCGCTATCGCTCGGTATCGGCGTTTTCGCCTATCGTCGCGCCGGCGCGCGTGCCTTGGGGCGAGAAGGCGTTCACGCGCTACCTCGGTGATGATCGCGCCGCATGGGCCAGACATGACGCCTGCGAACTGCTGGCGGAAAACAGGTTTCCGGGGACGATCCTGATCGACCAAGGGCAGGCCGATCGTTTCCTCGACCTGCAGCTGCGTCCCGAACTGTTCGAGGCGGCCTGTGCTGAACATGGGCAGCCGCTGCAGCTGCGCCGACATGAAGGTTACGACCACAGCTACTGGTTTATCGCCAGTTTCATTGAAGAGCATCTTCGCCATCATGCCGGCACAATGACGTAGGTCGGGTCTCGACCCGACACCGCCATGCCCAGCCTTTCGGCCTGAAGAATCAGGAGCGCCAAGAGCGTCGGGTCGAGGCCCGAGACCGCCATGCCCAGCTTTTTGGCCTGGAGAATCAGACGCACCAAGAGCCTCGGGTTGAGACCCGACCTGCGCCGCCGCACGCTGATCCGTGCGGCGGTTTTGCCTTGGCTCAAGGCTCGCCGATGTACAGCACCATCGGGTCGCTGTCCGAAATCCGCACCGGCACAGTGACATCGCCGCGGTTGTCTTCGCCGAAATCGGCGTTGATGCGGGCAATTTCAACGCGCAGCTTGCCGCCATCGAGCAATGGCTGGCTGACCAGGATGTGGCCGGTCGCCAACGCATCGCCTTCGCTGGTGGTCGTGTAGCGCTCGTTTGCAGGCAAACGCGAGGTCAGGTTGACCAGCGGGCGCTGGACCGGGCTGTCGACGGCCTGCAGCGTTTCACGGCGATCAGCCTTGTGGCCGCCGATGATGCCGAGCACGTCGTCGTGGCCGTCGCTGAACTCGCTGGCGGCAAAGTCGCCCATGACCACCAGTTGCTCGTTCGGGTTGGCCCGCTGGCGCGCTTGCAGCAGTCCGGCCAGATGCAGGGCCTGGGCCCGGCGCTTGCCGCGCTGGTAGTCGCTGCGCGTGGCCCAGCCATGCTCGCCGGCAATATCGCCGACATCCACGCGCTGGAGCTGGTTCGCGATCACGGTCAGCTCGCGATGGCTGCCATCGGCTGCGTTCACGCGTGCCCGCAACAGCAGCGGTGCGCGCTCGTGCAGGCGTTCGCGACTGCCGTCAGGATGGCTGAACATCGCCGCCCGGCCCAACTGCGTGGCCGACTGCACCTGTACGCGCGGCACGCCGGGGCGAACCTCGGCGGTGCTGACCAGGAAGCCGCTGTCCAATCCATCGCTCGCATTGCCTTCGGACAGGTAGGAACGATAGCCGGGCTGGCTGCTGCAGCTGTCGGGGAACAGCACGTTGCCGGCGCGGCTGTTGCTGGCTGCCGCGAGGTCGGAAAGCGTGGCGAGGTTCTCGACATCACTCACCGCCACGATGGCCGGGCTGCGCGCAAAGGTGCACAGCGCGTTCGCGGTCTTGGCCAAGCGCAGCGCATAGGCCTCTCCGGTCAGCACCGGTTCGGCCAGCATCGCGTCGTCGCGATCATCGAACAAACGCCGCAATGCCAAGCTGCCGATGGTGATTTCGGACGTCAGCGGCGCCTTCACGGCGCGTGCCACAGCGCCTGCCTTGATCGAAGGCAGATGGCCTGCATCAGGCAGCAGCGTGTAAGCGCCATCCCCATCATCGAGTACGCCAGACAAGTCCCTGAGGCTGTCGCCGACATCCACCGAGAGCGCCTGCGCACCAAGCTGGCCACGACTATCGACGCGCAGCCGCTCGGGGTTGCCGTCGAAACGGCGCAGGTTGGCGGCGGCATTGATCGTCGCGGCTTCAAGCACATTCAGGCCGGGCTCGCGGAACGGACGCGCAACACCGTTGGCGACACCGTGGAAGATGCCGTCGCTCTCGGAACGGCCGTGCACTTCGTCGATCGTGCCGCCGACCGGCGCCACTATGACAAGCGCCGGGATCGTGATCCGCATGCCTTCGTAGCGCTCGAGCGCATCCAGCGCCTGAGCAGCGTTGAGTCGCGATGCATCCAGTCGCATCGGCATTGGCAGCGACTGCCCAACCAGCATTACCGACACGCTACCGGCGACCAGCTCGGTGCGCGTGAATGCGGCAGCACGCGAAGATCGATTCATTTCACGCACCAGACCGGTCACTTCCACGCGATTGCCAACGCGAACCGCGGGATCAGGCTTGGCCATGGTCACGAACAGCGCTTCCGAAGTGGCGGCGTCATCATCACCCTCGTTGTCAGGTGTTTGCAGGAAGAAGCCGCCGCGGGTGAGCGCGGTAACCACGCCTTGCGTGGTCAGCGTCTGGCCGGCATCGGGCGAGATCGGCCCGGCGCCCTGGATGCTGAAGATGCGCCGGCCATCGTCGTTGAGGATGCGGCACGTCGCCGAATCATCCAGCACCGTCGCACCGCTGACGTTGCTCACCTGCACGCGGAACACCTCGTCGCGCTCCTGGCGGGTGTCGCCGAAAATCTTCACCACGAAAGTCGCAGAGTTCTGGCCAGCGGCGATGGTTAGACCGATGAGCTGCGTCGAGGCAAAGTCGCTGCCGACCAGGGCAACAGCACCACTAGATCGGCCATCCACCGTGGCGACATCGAAGCTCACGCCCTGCGCACCCGCCGGTGCCGTCAGGCTGACGGTGAATGTGGCCGGGCTGGCGCCCGCATTGCCTTCCAGCAGCGAGACATCGGCGATCGACAGCACTGGCAGCGGTGCATCGTCGTCGACGATGGTGCCGGTACCCTGCCCGTCGCCGACGGTTGCGCCGGCAAGGCCGGTGGCGTTGACCACGAATGTCTCGTTGGCCTCGGTTTGAGTATCGCCATTGATCGTGACGTCGAAGGTCGCGCTGGTCTGGCCAGCCGGGATCGTGATCGTTTGCGTGCGTGCCACGTAATCGCTTCCGGCATTGGCGGTGCCGTCCGCCGTCACCAGCGTGACGCCGACGCTGGCATCGGTCGCCTGCGACAGGGAAGCGGTGAACGTCATCAGGCGCGTGCCGCTGTTGCCTTCGGTGACCGACGCGTCGGTGATCGAGAACACCGGCACGACCACATCGTCGTTGCGGATCGTGCCGATCGCCTGGCCATCAGCCACGGTGGCGCCGCTGACAGCACTGGCGGTGACGGTGAAGGCCTCATCGGCTTCGACGGCAGTATCGCCGTTGATCGTCACTGCGAAGCTGGCGCTTGACTGCCCGGACGGGATCAACACTGACTGGCTGCGTGCGACATAGTCGCTGCCTGCCGTCGCCGTGCCGTCGCTGGTGGCCAGCGTCAGCGCGACATTACCCGTCGCCACTTGCGACAGCTGCACGACGAAGGTCGCCGTGCTGGTGCCGCTGTTGCCCTCGGTCACCGCAACATCGGCGATGCTCAGGGTTGGCAGCGGCGAATCATCGTCGAGGATCGTGCCGATGGCCTGACTGTCGGTGATCTTGGCGCCAAACAGGCCGCTGAGGCCGACGTTGATGGTCTCGTGGCTTTCGATGGCAGTATCGCCGTTGACCGTCACCGCGAACGTGGTGCTGGTCTGGCCAGCCGGGATCGTCAGCGCCTGTGTCTTGGCCACGTAGTCAACGCCGGACGTGGCGGTGCCGCCGCTGCTGGTGGCGGCGGTGAAATTCACAGCACCGGCGGTCGCCTGCGACAGATTGACCACGAAGATCATCGTGGTGGTGCCGCTGTTGCCCTCGGCCACCGAGGCATCGGCGATGGACACCGACGGCACGCCTGACGGGATCACGCCATTGGATGGCGCTGAAGCCGGGCTGTTGCCGATGGCATTGGTCGCGACCACCGTGAAGGTGTAGAGCGTGCCGTTGGCCAGACCGGTGATGCTGCGGCTCAGACTCAATCCGCCAGCAGCGCTGTCGATGCCGCCCGCAGGATTTGAGGTCACCGCATAGCCGGTGATGGCGCTGCCGCCGTCGTTGGCCGGTGCACTGAAGCTCACCGTGGCGTTGCCGTTGCCCGCTATCGCGATTACCGATGTCGGAGCGGTCGGCACTGAAGTGGCGTTGGGCGTGACGGCGTTGGATGGCGTTGACGGGAGACTGCTGCCGATGACATTGAACGCACGCACGGTAAAGGTGTAGCTAACGCCGTTGGTCAGGCCGGTGATCACATGACTGGTGCCCGTGCCGCCGGCATTGCTGTCGACGCCTCCTGACGGGATCGATGTCACCGTGTAGCCGGTGATGGCACTGCCGCCATTTATCGCTGGCGGCGTAAAGCTCACCGTGGCCTGGGCATTGCCCGCGACCGCCGTTGCACCGGTCGGCGCATTGGGTACCGTCGCCGGTATCACCGCGTTCGATGCAACAGAAACCGCGCTGTTGCCGATCGCATTGGTCGCGAACACCGTGAACGTGTAGCTGGTGCCATTGACCAGGCCCGTGACGGTGCAGGGCGTAGTCGTGCAGGTGCCGGTGATGCCGCTGGGGCTGCTGGTCGCGGTAAAGCTGGTGATGGTGCTGCCGCCGTTGCTGCCCGGAGTAAAGCTAATCGTCGCCTGCGCATTGCCACCGGTTGCTATGGCGCCCGTGGGTGAACCCGGCACCGTGGACGGCGTGACTGCATTCGAGCCCGCCGAGGGCGAGCTGTTGCCACTCGCATTGCTCGCGACCACGGTGAACGTGTAACTCACGCCGTTGCTGAGGCCGGTGATGACATGACTGAGGCCAGTGCTGCCCGCATTCGTGTCCACGCCGCCTGCTGGCAATGACGTCACCGTATAGCCGGTGATCGCGCTGCCGCCGTTGCTGGTCGGTGCGGTGAAGGTGACCGTCGCTTGAGCGTTGCCTGCAGTTGCGGTGGTGCCCGTGGGTGAACCCGGCACCGTGGACGGCGTGACCGCATTCGAGCCCGCCGAGGGCGAGCTGTTGCCAATCGCATTGCTCGCGACCACGGTGAACGTGTAACTCACGCCGTTGCTGAGGCCGGTGATGACATGGCTAAGGCCAGTGCTGCCGGCATTGCTGTCGATACCGCCGGCTGGCAACGAGGTCACCGTGTAACCAGTAATCGCGCTACCGCCGTCGCTGGCCGGTGCGGTGAAACTCACCGTTGCTTGCGCATTGCCTGCGGTCGCGGTTGCGCCCGTGGGCGCGCCGGGCACGGTTATCGGTGCCGAAGGTGTAACCGCACTCGAGGCTGCCGAGGGTGAGCTGTTGCCGATGGCATTGCTCGCCAGCACCGTGAAGGTGTAGCTCGTACCGTTGCTCAGGCCGCTCACCACGCAGGGCGATACGCTGCAACTGCTGGTGATGCCACTTGGGCTGCTGGTCACGGTGTAGCTGGTGATGGCGCTGCCGCCATCACTGGCTGGCGTGGTGAAACTGACCGTAGCCTGGGCGTTGCCGGCGACCGCGCTTACGCCCGTGGGCGAGCAGGGCACGATTGCTGCAGGTGCCGTGCCGCCAATGAAGCGCCCGTAACCACTTGGGAAGGCACCGACCGGGATGGTGCTCAGCTGGGCAAGGCTGCAGGTGTCGAAGACCAGGGTTTTGCCTAACTGGGCGTCGAAAACGTACAGCCGGTTGCCGGAGGGATTGACCATCAGGCCGGTCAGCAAGGAAGAACCGTTGCCGCTGCCGAAACTCGAGATGGCGGTGTTGCTGGTGGTGTCGATGACCGTGATGATGTGGGCGAAGCTGACATAGGCGCGGGTACCCGCCGGGTTGATCGCAACGTTGGCCGGATTGGTGCCCACGGCGGCGATGGTGGCGACCACGGCATTGGTGGCCGTATCGATCACAGAGACGCTGCCGCCGTTGCGGTTGACCACGTACAGGCGGGTGCCGGCGGGGTTGACCATCAGCCCGATCGGGTTGCTGCCCACAGCCACGCTTGTCAGCAACGTATTAGTGGCGGTGTTGAAGACGCTGACCGAGTTGCTGGCGGCGTTGGCCACGTAGACGCGGGTGCCGGTGGGGTTTACGTCCACGCCCTGTGGACTCACGCCGGTGGCGACCGTCGCCACTACGGCATTGGTGGCCGTACTGATGACCGAGAGGGTGTTGCTGTTGCGGTTCGCGACATACGCGAAGGTACCGGCGGGATTGACGGCAACGCCCTGGGGCACGGCGCCCACGGGGATGGTGGCGATCACGCTGTTGCTGCCGCTGTCGATCACCGACACGGTGTTGTTGTTCTGGTTGCCGACATAGACCCGTGGCGCCGTCGGGTTGACCGCCACTCCGAGCGGCGCGGCCCCGACCGGCACGGTCGCGATGACGGTATTGCTGGCGGTGTCGATCACTGAGACGCTGGCGCTGCTGGTGTTCGGAACATAGGCGAAAGCCGGCACGCCGGCGGCCGGCGTGACGCTGTTGGATGCCGACGAAGCCACGCTGTTGCCGATCGCATTGGTCGCGACCATCGTGAACGTGTAGCTGGTGCCATTGGCGAGGCCCGCCACTACGCAGGGCGAGACGCTGCAGTTGCCGGTGATGCCACTTGGGCTGCTGGTCGCCGTGTAGCCGGTAATCGCGCTGCCGCCGTTGCTGGCTGGTGCGGTGAACGCCACCGTCGCCTGGGCATTGCCCGCGAACGCGCTCGCGCCCGTCGGCGCACCCGGCACCGTCGCTGGTGCCACGGGCGTGACGGCATTCGAAGCCGCCGAGGCCGAGCTGTTGCCCACGGCATTGGTTGAGAACACCGTGAAAGTGTAGCTGGTGCCATTGCTCAACCCCGTGACGGTGCAGGGGCTGCTGGTGCAGGTGCCGGTGATGCCGCTCGGGCTGCTGGTCGCGGTAAAGCTGGTGATCGCGCTGCCGCCGTTGCTGGCCGGCGCGGTGAAGGTCACCGTCGCCTGAGCGTTGCCTGCGGTCGCCGTTGCGCCGGTCGGCGCACCCGGCACCGTTGCCGGTGCCGAAGGTGTCACGGCATTCGATGCT
>Ga0163144_10022960_pt1 | contig 12342 bp, 11 predicted proteins | sample OliLak19BULKMAT1_FD_123175 | JGI IMG/M metagenome (GOLD analysis project Ga0163144, IMG submission 123175) | Freshwater microbial mat bacterial communities from Lake Vanda, McMurdo Dry Valleys, Antarctica - Oligotrophic Lake LV.19.BULKMAT1 | ecosystem: Environmental > Aquatic > Freshwater >... | reverse complement strand
CGCTCGTGCCCGCTCCCCGCCTCGCCGAGGAGCTCGGCATCGGCGAGCTCTGGCTCAAGCTCGACACCGCGAACCCGACGCACTCGTTCAAGGATCGCGTGGTCGCCGTGGCCGCCCGGAAGGCGCAGGAGCTCGGGCTCGACACGCTCTCGTGCTCGTCTACCGGCAATCTCGCCGGGGCGGTCGCCGCACGCGCTGCGGCAGAGGGCATGGAGGCGGCGGTCTTCGTCCCGAGCGACCTCGAGCCGGAGAAGCTCGCTGCGGCCGCCGTCTACGGGCCGCGCATCTATGCCGTTGCCGGTACCTACGACCACTGCTCGCGCCTCTCGGTCGAGCTGTCGTTCGAGCTGCCGTGGGGGTTTGTCAACGTCAACCTCCGCTCGTACTACGCAGAGGGATCGAAGACTCTCGCCTACGAGATCGCCGAGCAGCTCGGCTGGGAGACCCCGGACGCCGTCGTGATCCCGATCGCGTCGGGCGCGCTCTTCCACAAGGTCGGGCAGGGGTTCGCCGAGCTCGGCACACTCGGCCTCGTCGACGGTGGAACGCCGGCGCTCTTCGGAGGCCAGGCCGCCGGCTGCGAGCCCGTCGCGACGGCGTTCCGCGAAGGGGCGCGCGTCGTGCCCGTTCGCCCCTCGAGCATCGCACGCTCACTTGCCATCGGCAACCCCGCCGACGGCGACTTCGCGGTCGCGACGGCACGCACCACGGGCGGCGCAATCCACACGGTCGCCGAGGACGAGATCGGCTCCAACATGGCCCATCTCGCGTCGACGACGGGCGTGTTCGGCGAGACGGCGACCGGCGTGACGCTCGGTGCACTGAAGGCTGCCGTCGCTGCCGGCCAGATCGGCCCGCAGGCGCGTGTCGTGCTCCTCGTCACGGGTGACGGGTTGAAGACGCCCGGGCCGGTCTCCGACACCTACGATCCCATCATGATCGAAGCCGACGCAGATGCGTTCCTCGATGAGGTGTTGATCGCCTAGTGGTCGCTCCGGGAAATCCTGTCGCGGTGCGCCGGCGAAAACCGAGCAGGGCGAGGACGCAGGGAGCCTCGATACTCGGTCGTACCGGGGCGACCGAGGACGAAGCCCTGCGATGCGTTTGCAGCCACGCGCAGCGTGGCAGGATTTCCCGGAGTGGCCGCTAGTGGCGGGGCGGAGCCTGCTCGAGAAGGTCTGGGATCTGCATGTCGTTCGCGACGAGCCGGGGGAGCCGACGCTGCTGTACATCGATCTGCACCTCGTTCACGAGGTCACGTCCCCGCAAGCGTTCGAGGGCTTGCGCCTCGCGGGACGGCGTGTCCGCCGCCCTGACCTCACGGTCGCGACGATGGATCACAACGTCCCGACCCTGCCGGGACCCGTCACCGACCCGATGGCGAAGGCGCAGCTCGATGCGCTACGCGCCAACTGTGAGGAGTTCGGCGTCGAGCTCCACGGCACGGGGTCCGGGCGCGAGGGAATCGTCCATGTCATCGGTCCCGAGCTCGGACTGACCCAACCCGGGAAGACGATCGTGTGCGGCGACAGTCACACCTCGACGCACGGTGCCTTCGGTGCGCTCGCATTCGGGATCGGCACCTCCGAGGTGGAGCACGTCCTCGCCACGCAGACGCTCAATCAGCAGCGACCGAAGGCGATGCTCCTCGAGTTCCAGGGTGACCTGCCTCCCGGCCTGACGGCGAAGGACATGATCCTCGGGGCGATCGGCCAGGTCGGCGTCGCCGGCGGCGTCGGCTACGTCGTCGAGTACGCGGGGGAGGCGATCCGCGCCCTCTCGATGGAGCAGAGGATGACCATCTTCAACATGACGATCGAGTGGGGAGCGCGTGCCGGCCTGATTGCTCCAGACGAGACGACGTTCTCCTACCTGGAGGATCGTCCGCACGCGCCTCAGGGCGAGGACTGGTTACGCGCCGTCGCCGAGTGGCGACAACTCGCCTCCGATCCGGGTTCGACATACGACACGCACGTCGTGGTCGACGTGACCGAGCTTGCGCCACAGGTGACATGGGGGACGAATCCCGGAATGGTCGTCCCGGTCACGAGCAGCGTGCCCGACCCGAAGTCGTTCACCGACAGCGACGACCGCGACGCGGCCGAGCGGGCCCTCACCTATATGGGGCTCAGAGCGGGCCAGCCGATCGAGGAGATCACGGTCGACCGCGTCTTCATCGGCTCGTGCACCAACTCGCGGATCGAGGATCTCCGGGCCGCAGCCGAGATCGTTCGCGGCGGGACGGTCGACCCGCGCGTCACCGCGCTCGTCGTTCCCGGCTCGGCGCAGGTGCGGCGGCAGGCGGAGAGCGAGGGGCTCGATCAGGTCTTCCTCGACGCCGGCTTCGAGTGGCGCCTCGCCGGCTGTTCGATGTGCCTCGGGATGAATCCCGATGTGCTCGCGCCAGGGGAGCGTTGCGCCTCGACGTCGAATCGGAACTTCGAGGGCCGCCAGGGGCGCGGTGGACGCACGCACCTCGTGAGCCCACAGATGGCCGCCGCGGCTGCGCTGCACGGTCACTTCGTCGATGTGCGAGCCCTCGCAGCAGAGCCGGTGGCGGCGTCGTGAAGGCGATCTCCGAGGTCAGCGCTCGTGTCGCGGTACTCGATCGACCCGACGTCGATACCGACCAGATCATCCCGAAGCAGTTCCTGAAGCGGATCGAGCGCACGGGCTACGGGCAGTACGCGTTCTTCGACTGGCGCTTCGACGAGGACGGCAACGAGCGACCGGGCTTCGAGCTCAACCAGCCCCAGTTCGCCGGCGCCAGGATCCTCCTCGCTGGTCGCAACTTCGGCTGCGGCTCATCGCGTGAGCATGCCGCGTGGGCGCTCCAGGACGCAGGCTTCGACGTCGTCATCGCTCCCTCGTTCGGCGACATCTTTCGGTCGAACGCCGCCAAGGTCGGGATCGTGATCGTCCAGCTGCCGGAGGATCAGGTGAAGGAGCTGATGGAATCGGTCGACCTCGATCGGGGGTCGGATCTGACCGTCGACCTCGAGGCGCTTACCGTGTCGACCCCCGAAGGCAAGGTGTTTCCCTTCGCCTTCGACGCCTCGGCCCGCTACCGGCTGCTGAACGGCCTGGACGACATCGATCTGACGCTCACCCACGAGGCCGAGATCACCGCCTACGAGACCGCCCGGGCGACTCGATGAGCGCGTCAGCCCTCCACCTCGCACACGAGGACACGACCAACCCTCGTGACGATGTGTCACAAGGCTCGGGTGTCGCGATGAGCCACGTGGCGGTGTTGCCAGGGGATGGAGTCGGGCCGGAGGTCATGGCGCAGGCTGTGCGCGTGCTCGATGCCTTCGGGATCGGCTACTCCGAGCACGCCTTCGGCGGCAACGCAATCCTGGCGCAGGGAACGCCGCTGCCCGAGGAGACCCTCGCCGCCTGCCGCGCGGCCGATGCAGTTCTTCTTGCCGCCGTCGGCCTCCCCGAGCTCGAAGGGCAGCCGGTGCGCCCGGAGCAGGGCCTCCTCGGTCTGCGGAAGGAACTCGGGGTCTATGCGAACCTTCGACCCGCCCGCGCGGCCGGAATCGACATCATGATCGTCCGGGAGCTCGTCGGCGGTCTCTACTTCGGAGAGAAGGGGATCCGTGAGGACGGGACCTGGTTCGACACGTGCGAGTACTCACGACCGGAGGTGGAACGGATCGCCCGGCGCGGGTTCGAGATCGCCGAAGCGCGCGCAGGGCGCCTGACCTCGGTCGACAAGGTCAACGTCATGCACACCTCGCGACTGTGGCGCGACGTCGTTACCCAGATGGGCTCGAGCCAGTACCCCGACGTCCCACTCGACCACGCGCTCGTCGACTCGTTCGCAATGACGATCGTGCAGGCGCCGGAGACGATCGACACCGTCGTGACCGAGAACACGTTCGGCGACATCCTCTCCGACATCGCTGCGGCCGTCACCGGTGGTCTTGGCCTCGCCGCGTCCGCGTCGCTCGGTGACGACGGCCCCGGGCTCTTCGAGCCGGTCCACGGATCCGCGCCTCAGATCGCCGGCCGCGGGATCGCGAACCCGGCGGCAATGCTGCGCTCCGTCGCGCTGCTCCTCGATCATGGCCTCGGGCGCACAGCCGATGCAGCAGCGCTCGAGAGGGCCGTCGATACCGCGCTCGAGAGCGCCTCGACGCCCGATCTCGGCGGGACGAGCACGACGAGCGACGTGGGCGACGCGGTGTTGCGCGCACTCGATTCTGCCCGTACCCTGTGACGACGATGCATCGCGCGCCCATCACTCGCTTTCCCCGCGCGCCATTCGGCTTCGCCTTTACGGGCTAGCCGGCGCCTTCGACCTGCCTCGCGCCGTCTAGCTCCCACTCCCGGCGAACCGATCCAAAGCGAAAGGCGCACCAACCACCATGGCTTCCATCGAACTCACCGTCGCCTATCCCGGCCGCGAGGGTGCCCACTCGGCCGCCGCGTGTGACCGGCTCTTCCCCGCAGCACGCCTCGTTCCACTACCCACGTTCTCGGAGGTGATCGACGCGGTCGCTGCAGGACGTGTCCCCTACGGCGTCCTCCCCATCGAGAGCTCGCTGGTCGGGCCCGTCGCCGAGACTCATGATCTGTTGTACGAATCGCCGCTCTCGATCGTGGCCGAGGCGATCATCCCGGTCAACCACTGCCTTGTCGGGCCCGGCGTGGTCGAGCTCGCCGACATTCGCGAGATCCACAGTCATCCCGTCGCACTGGATCAGTGTCGCCGGCTCCTCGCCTCTCTCCCGAATGCGATCGCGGTCGCGGCACCAACGACAGGTGATGCCGCTTCGATCGTGGCCAAGATGGCCGATCCGGCCGTCGTTGCGATCGCGAGCGACCGAGCCGCCCGGATCAACGGGCTGACGATCATCGACGGCAACGTCGGTGATCACCCGGAGGCGTACACGCGGTTCGTCTCCGTTGCTCCCTACACGCGCCTCGATCGCCGCGACGGACAGTGGCGCACCGCGTTCTCCTTCACGACCGATTACCGCCCAGGAGCGCTCTTCCACGCGCTCGAGCCGCTGTCGCGCCACGGCATCGATCTCAACCTGCTGGTCTCACGACCGATCCCGTCGCGCCCGTTCAGCTACCGGTTCGATGCTGTCCTCGGTGGGCATCCGCTCGATCCCGAGATCTCCGTGACGCTGAGGGAGATGCGCGATCTAACCGCACAGCTTCGCGTATTCGGCTCGTATCGCGCTGACCAGGAAGGAGGCGCTGTAGCGCGGACCGTCTGAGGCGTTCCGTCGTTACGCCGCTGCGTGCTCGAACTGCTCGAGCGACGGCAGGTACTGACGCCAGCTCTCCGGCACCCTCTGCGCCGCGAGGCGGATGAAGAGGACGGGTGCAGGGGCCCGAGGCTGCCGCGGGAGCGTCATCGAGATCTCCTCGAGCAGTCTGTCTCCCTTCCGGAGATTGCACGGCGCACACGCGGTGACGACGTTCTCCCAGACCGAGTCGCCCCCTTTCGAGCGCGGGATCACGTGGTCGAGCGTCAACCGACCCGCCGCATGGCCGCAGTAGACGCACTTCCAGCCATCCCGCGCGAAGAGGGCACGGCGCGAGATTCGTCGCTTCACGGCACGAGGCACACGGACGTACTGGAGGAGACGAATCACGTGCGGGCGGACAAATGAATGCTCCGCGGAGCGGAGTGGCTGCGCGTGCTGCTCGACGACCTCCGCCTTGCCCTTCCAGACGAGGACGTGCGCTCGCCGATCGGAGCACACGTTCAGTGGCTCGTAGCTCGCGTTCAGGACGAGGACCTGATGCACTGATCCCGAGCGTATCAGTGGCGCCTGAGCCCAACGCTCGAAATGAGCCGCGAAAGGGAGGGGGTTAGGGACGCGGTGGAAACGGTCCCGCGCGATACACCTGACCCTCGAGTTCCTCGCCGAGGATTCCCTCAAGCCAAACAGCGACGCCGATCAGCGCATCGAGATCGATCCCGGTCTCGACTCCCTCACCGTCGAGGAGGTAGACCAGATCCTCGGTGGCGATGTTGCCGGTCGCGCGGGGGGCGAACGGGCAGCCGCCGATGCCGCCGAGTGAGGCGTCAAGGAGGGTCGCGCCGGCATCGAGTGCGGCCAGTGCGTTTGCATATCCCGTGTTGCGCGTGTTGTGGAGGTGCACACCGACCGGGAGCCCGAGACGGCCGACTGCTGTGACGAGATCTCTGACCTGACGAGGAACTGCGACCCCAATCGTGTCCGCGAGGATGAGCTCGTCGGGTCCTGAAGCGACGACCCGAGCCGCAATGTCGCCGACACGCCCGGGATCGACCGTTCCCTCGAACGGGCACCCGAACGCGGTGCTCAGCGTGACCGTCGACGAGATGCCGTCCTCCCGCGCGCGGGCGAGGACCGCCGTCGCAGCAGCAAGCGACTCCTCGATGTTCGCACCCTGATTACGTCGGTTGAAGCTCTCGCTGACCGCGAACGAGAAATGCGCTTCCCGGAGCCCGGCGGCGACGAGCCTGTCGTAGCCCCGTTCGTTCAGCACGAGCCCTGCGACGGTCACCCCCGCACGCGGAGTGATCCCCGCCACCACCTCTTCTGCACCCGCCATCTGCGGAACGCGGGATGCGCTGACGAAGCTGACCGCCTCGATGCGGCGAAGCCCCGTCGCTGCAAGCCTTTCCACGAGCTCTGCGCGGACAGCGGGCTCGATGATCTCCGCCCGGTTCTGCAGGCCATCACGCGGAGCGACGTCGCAGAGGGTGATCGCGCTCATTGCGAGATCAACGAGCCATCGCGCGCTCGACCGCCGTCTGCTCCTCCGGCGAAAGGGCGACCGACGCGGTGCCACGCTCGAGGTCCTTCACGTAGATGCGGGCGTAGTCGCGGCCCTGAATCGCCGTCACGACGGTTCCCGTCCGCGTGGCATCGAGAAAGGCAAAGGAGGCCGACTGCTTCCCACCCGTGTCCTCGTACGCGTCGTAGCGCACAACCGCCGTGTTGGTGATGGCACCGTCGATGCGTCGGTCGACACGCGAGAGTCCCGCCGCGACCTCGTCGACCGCCCGGTTGAGGTCGTCGATCCGCCCCTGCAGCGAGACGGCGAAGTCGACCATGTCGTGCGATGCGCCACCGAGAACGGCCTTCTGTCCGCCCTGGAGCGTGCGGAGCCGTCGCGCGAGCACAAAGGTGACGAGGAGCGCGAGAGCGGCCACAAGGCACGCCGCGATCGCGACGCCGAGCGTGGCGTCCATCAGTGGTCTCCCCGGGAAGTCCTGCCACGCTTCGCGTGGCTGTAAACACATCGCAGGGCTTCGTCCTCGGTCGCACCCGTACAACCCGGTACGAGCGCTCCCTGCGTCCTCGCCCTGCTCGGTTTTCGCCGGCGCACCACGACAGGACTTCCCGGCAAGACCACTACTCGAGCGAGAAGATGACGGGATACTCGGCGCTGTTGTTCCCCGTGTTGGTCTCACCCTGCACCGGCTTCACGCTGACCTGCACCGACGTCTTCTCACCGAATGGCGGGTCGGGGAAGTCCTTGAACCTGACGGTCTTCGTCTCGCCGATGTCGAGGAGGTCGATCGTCTGCTTCTTCACGATCGGGGCTGTGGGCTTCGGGATCGTTAGCGTCACCTCGATGCCGACCTCCTGATTCTCACCGGTGTTCTCCACGAACACCTCGAAAGCGAGATCGGTCGAGGCCTTGATCGTTGTCTCGGTGTCGGGGGAGAGCTGGACGTCACCCGGCTGCACGAGCACCTTCTCGAGGCCCGTGCCGTGGACGCCGGACGGCGTACCGCCCGTCGATGCCCCGTGGACGCGCAGCCAGATCGACGTCATCGAGCGTGCCGAATACAACTCGACGGTCTCGACGAACACCGAAGACGGCGCCTTGACGTCGCCGAGGCCCTGATCCTCGAGCGTCGCCTGCGCGGGAACCTGGAACAGGACCCGCCAGACGACATCGCTCGCGTCGAGCTGACGCGCCTGGGCGGCGAGCTTCTCGCCGGCAACCGTCGCGTTGTCCGAGTCGTCCGCCTTGGTGGCGGCGAAGGTGTCGAGCAGCCCCTGCATGCCGCTGACGCGCAGCTGGAGCGCCTCCGTTGCGTGCTCCGTTGCGGGCCGCAGCGGGCCCGGGACGTCGAGCGCCTGGGCGCTCTCGAGGCCCTGCTGCTGCCTGTCGATCAGGCCACTGAGCTTCGTCTCGAGCTCTGCCTGCTTGAGCCCCGCGGTGGTGACGAGCTTGGCGAGATCGCTCCCGATCTTGGCGGAGCTCGTGCCAATGGTTCCGAGCTCGGTCATCGAGTCGTCGTAGCTCGAACGTTTCTTGTCGCTCGAACACCCCTGTCCCCAGACGATCAGCAGGACGATGATCAGGATCGCGAACGCGACGAACCCGACGAGACGAAGGATCGGCGCGAGCCCGTGGGGTGCGTGAAGCGACGGCCGACGTGGGCCGCCACCTCCGCCACCCGAGGGTTCCGCGCCCACGTCGCCACGGGCACCGCCCGAGGTGGCGCTGGACTCACGGGTAGCGTCGTCTTCGAAGAAGTCGAAGTCGAGAATGTCGTCGTCGTGCGAGCTCACTGAATTGCTCCCTGCAGGGGACGAGCGGAGTCTACGCCATGATCCGGCCCGGAAGGGAGGTCTTCTGCCGCGGCGAAGAGTCGGTGGACGTGTCGAGCACAGCGTACGCCCTCCCAACACCCGAGCTCGTGCTCGACCGCTACCGGCCTTTGCGGCCGATCGGGCGTGGCGGTTCGGGCTCCGTATGGCTCGCTCGAGACGAGCGAACGGGTCTCGAGATCGCACTCAAGATCGTTCCCCGTGAAGGCAAGCGCGCATCGCGCGCCGCACGCGAGATGGAAGCCGCGTCGCGGCTTCGGCATAAGCGCTGCGTTCGTGCCTACGATTTCGGCGGTGACAGCGGCCACGTCTACATCGCCTACGAGTACGTCGAAGGCCAGACGATGCGAGAGGCCCTGCGTGCAGGGAAGCTGAGCGACCGCGACGCGATCGAGGCAGCCGCCCAGATCCTCGACGCGCTCGCTCATGCGCATCGCCTCGGGATCGTGCACCGCGACGTGAAGCCTTCGAACGTTCTCGTCGAGGAAGGCCCCGAGCTGTCGATCAGGCTCCTTGACTTCGGCCTCGCCCAATTCGACGAGGCGGACACGCTTACCGCCGTCGGCGACGTTCCGGGGACACTCGCGTACATCGCGCCCGAGCGACTCACGGGCGGGGATGCCACAACTGCGAGCGATATCTGGGCAGTCGGAGTGCTCCTGTGGGAGTCTCTCGCCGGTGAGCATCCGTTCTGGGGGGTGCCTCTGCCACAGGTCGCAGCCGCCATCGAATCCGGTGCTCCGCCGCTCGCTGAGACCCGCTCCGACCTGCCGCCCGCCGTGGCCGATGCCGTCTCCTCGGCCCTCGCAGTCGATCCGACGCGGCGGCCGTCCGCCGAGCGACTCGCCCAGGAGCTTCGAGCGGCCGTCACCTCACCGCGCCGAGACCGCACGAGCCCGGCGCGCCAACGCAAGCCGGCCACTGCACCGAAGGTCGTCTTCGTCACGCTCCCGCTCGAGCAACGACTCGTTCCCTCCGGCCTTGCCGCAGGAACCGTGGTCATCGGGGCAACGCTACTTCCGTTCTGGACGCCCGGCCTGACGATCCTTCTTGCGCTTGCTGCCGCGCTCGTGACGCTGCGGTCCCCCCGACTCGGGCTCGCGGTTGCGCTGTTCGTGCCGGTGTTTCCGTTCGGAAACGTCGCCCAGGCGGCAGCAGTCACGTACGCGGCACTCGCCGCCGTCTGGCTCGCCCTGTGGTGGCGTGACGCGCGCGCAGGCCTTCTCTTCATGGCCGGTCCCGTGCTCGCCGCAATCGGGGCGATCGCCCTCTTGCCGCTCGCAGTTCAACCCGCGCGAGGGCGCGCGCGCCGGGCGCTGCAGGCATTCGCAGGGGTCTTCGCAGCCGTCGCTGTGGCCGCCATGCGCGGAGGTTCCCTCCCGCTCACGGGCGCTTCCGTCCCGAACCTCGGCGTGGACGGATCGGAGAGCCTCTCGGCCGTCGTTGGCCCCATTTTCACGCTTCTCCAGGCGAATCCGTGGTTCGCCGCGCTCGCAACGATTCTGGCCGCCGGGGCGGCGCTCCTGCCGGACGCCCGCACGCGGGGCTTCCGTGGCATCGCGCTCCTTGGCCTCTGCCAGATCGGCCTGATTCTATTCCTCGCACCGACGCTCTCGGCGCTCCCGATCGTGCTCGGAACCCTCGTTCTCTGTGCAGTCCTCGCGGCCCGTACGTTCCAGGCCGGCCGCTACCCTTAGTCGCCAGGCGGCAACTCCGGCAATGAGCGTTCTGCGCACCATCGAAAGCAAGATCGAGGGCCTCTTCGAGGGCGTCTTCGGGCGCGCATTTCGAACGCACGTCCAACCCGTCGAACTCGCCCGCAAGCTCGCGAAGGAGATGGACGAGCACCGTTCGGTCTCCGTCTCACGCGTGTACGTCCCGAACGAGTACACGATCTACCTCTCGAGCCCCGACCGGCAGCAATTCCTCTCCTACGAGGGATCTCTGATCGGGGAGTTGCAGGAGTACTTGACGGAGCACGCACGGCGCGAGGCATACGCCCTGCTGACGCCGCCGCGCGTGAAGTTTGCAACCGACGACGACCTCGCGATCGGCGAGTTCGGGATTGCGACCCGCGTCGCGCAGCCCGAGGACGGGTTGCCCTCCCTCCCCGCGACCAAGCCGCTGGTACCGGCCCCGGCGCAGAGCGTCTCGAACCCTGTCCCGACCCCGCCGGTGCCGGTGCCGGTCGAGGCACCGGCGGTGGTCGCAACAACGATGGTCTATCGGCAGGCCGAACACGACACCGTCACGCCCGCCGCTCCCCCGGCTCCCGAGCCACCTCCCGAGCTCGTGACGCTGACGCTCGAGGGGCGTGCGCACTCCCTCACGCCGACCGGAGTCGTGATCGGCAGGTCCCGGGAATGCGATCTTCGCGTGACCGACAGCAACGCTTCCCGCCGGCATGCACAGGTTATCCAGGACGGCGATTCGTACGTCGTCCTCGACCTTGGATCAACGAACGGGACGGAGCTGAACGGCCGCCGGATCATGCGGGAGACCTTGACCGACGGCGACCTAATCACGATCGGTGCGACCGAGCTCGTCTTCGGCCGCACGTCCCCCTAACGTGTTCGGAGATCTCGACACCGAGCAGACGCTGCTCGTCCTGAAGATCGCGTTCCTCGTCCTTCTCTACCTGTTCATCTGGGCGGTCGTCCGGTCGGTGACACGTGACCTCCGCTCGGCCCCGCAGGAGTCGATCGTGCTCAGCGCCAAGGAAGCGAACGAGCTCCGGGCGCGCTACGAGCCCGTCGTGCCGACGTCGGCTGCGCGCCTGATCGTGCTCGACAGCCCGACGCTCCCACCCGGCAGCACCGTCGAGATTCGCGAACCGACCCGACTCGGTCGCGGCGGCGAGAACGCGATCCGCCTCGACAGCGACGACTTCGCGTCGACACGACATGCGATGCTCGAGCCACGACCCGACGGCCTGTGGGTCGAGGACGTCGGATCAACGAACGGGACGTTCGTCAACGGCGCCCGCGTCACGACCGCCCGGCTCCTCGTCGCCGGTGACGTCATCCGCATCGGCAAGACCGATCTGCAGGTGGAGGCGTGAGAACCGGTCGCGCGAGCGCGCTGACCGATACGGGTCGACGTCGGCCGCACAACGAGGACACGTTCGTGTGCGATCCGCCGCTCTTCGCCGTGGCAGACGGCGTCGGAGGTGCACAAGCGGGCGAGATCGCCTCGCGGCTCGCGGCGGCAACGCTCGAAGAGCGTCTCCCCGGTTCCCTCGGCACGGGCACGCTCACCTCACTCATCCTCGAGGCGAACAACCGCATCTACACGCGCGCTCTCGGCGATCCGGAAGCAGCCGGGATGGGCACGGTCGTGACGGCTCTCCTCGTGGACGAAACGGCTGGAACCGTTGCAATCGGACATGTCGGCGACTCGCGTGCCTACCGGATCCGAGCTGAAGTGCTCGAGCAGCTGACTCCCGATCACTCCCTCGTCGGTGAGCTCGTGCGCGCCGGGCGCCTCTCGATCGAGGAAGCGGAGCAGCATCCTCAGCGGTCCGTGATCACCCGCGCGGTCGGCACAGAGCCCGTCGTCGAGGTTCACACGGAGATACTCGACGCGCTTCCCGGCGATCTCTTCCTGATCTGCTCCGATGGCCTCACCGACCTCGTCCGGGATGAGCGCATCCTGGAACTCATCGCCGCTGCCGGAGACGACCCGGAGGCGGCCGTGCAGTCCCTCGTCGACGCGGCCAACGGCGCCGGTGGGATCGACAACATCACGGTCATCCTCT
>Ga0163144_10022959_pt1 | contig 12343 bp, 18 predicted proteins | sample OliLak19BULKMAT1_FD_123175 | JGI IMG/M metagenome (GOLD analysis project Ga0163144, IMG submission 123175) | Freshwater microbial mat bacterial communities from Lake Vanda, McMurdo Dry Valleys, Antarctica - Oligotrophic Lake LV.19.BULKMAT1 | ecosystem: Environmental > Aquatic > Freshwater >... | reverse complement strand
TGTGGAACGCAGGGAATATACGATTGGGGAGATTTCAACCTCTACTTTTCTTGGGGCTTTGAGTAAAATCAATGGCATTCAAGTAAGCAAGTTGGAGTCGTTGAGCCAAGAAGCCGCTACCCTAAAGGGTAGCGGTAGTTCACATGCACATCAGAGGGAAATGGTGATCTGTGGATGATTACAAAGAATCACACGTTTTCCCCAGCGGCATCAAGATCGACTATTATGCCACTCCAGACGAAGACTACAATCGTGAAATGAAAGCGATCTCTTCTCAGGAAGAGCTTCTGGCATTTGTTGAGCGATGGAGATATCTCTGTCCAGAGATTGTGGCAGAAAGTTTGTCATTCGACAGGCTCAATTCTCTCAGGGGCAACATCGAGCTTCAGAATGAATACGTTGCGAAGGCACAGAGTGACGCCTCGTGTTCTGCTCACATCAACCTTTTGATTCCGCCAACGATGCTGTTTTATATGATGAAGGCCCGCCAGTATGGAGTGTGTGCCGGAGTCGTTATCTTGCAGCTTTGGAACGCAAACTGTTTTGTCACATCACAAGATGGAGCATGGACTTTACAGTTGAAATCTCCACCTCCAGCCGCTTGACATTCCTGTAAAAGTCTATAACATGAAGCTCCTGAGATTCGGAGATAGATCGGGAAGAGTCATGACCAGCAACAGGATATCTTGGAATCGTGACGAACAAAGATTTGATTCGGAATCCCCAATGGCTCGTGGCGACTACGATGAAGATGATGGCCCACAAACCTGCATGGTCGGCGACATCCCATATGAGTGCGTGAATGGGAAGTGGGTTCCTGTGAAAACTCCAATTTCCCACCCAATCAAACAGACGCAAACAGGATTCAATATGAACTTCTCGACCAGAACCACAACTGACAAACAAGATGAAGTGATCGCTGGTGCTTTGGGCAAGGCCATGCGACATGCTCAGCGTGTTTGTGTCCGTGAGCACATCAAAGCAGATCGAGTTGAGCGTGTGAATCACTTCATCACGTCTTTGCGTCGTGAATTGTCATATCTGGAATCACATCATCACACCATCCCAGTTGATCTCCGCCAGTGGCTACAGAACATTCTGTGTGAAAAGGCTTACTGGCATGACATTGGAGTCACGACTGCATCTGGACACAATCTCTTTGGCAGTTGGCTTCAGATGGCGAAGCGTCAATCTCATTCGGCAGACGCTCAATCTGAAATTATCCTTGCCGATCTTGAAGAACTGGAACGTGGCATGGCAGTCATCAACCAGACAGTTCAAGACGCCGAAAGAATCAATAAGGAAGGTGATGTTGTTATCGCCCAACTTTGCGAAGTGTTTCAATAACCCTGTTCCGCACCACTCTCTAATTGGAAGGAGCCAGTAAATGGCGACCCCGAACACGTCGAAACTCGACGAACTCCTGAAGCCGCACCAAGAAGAATTCAATGTTCTTCAAGAAGCACTGAAGGAGGTGGCCAAGGAAGACACAGAAACCCGCAAGGGCAAGGCCAAGGAGATGATCCGCAAGGCCCTCGACCTGAAGCGGCAGATGGACGAAGCCGAACGAACCTTCAACAGCCAGAAGAAGAAGTTCGACAAGGAGCTTGGCAAGACATTGCAACGTCTCACCAACATGGCCAACAACAAGCCTCTCGACGAAGGCGTTGAGAAGGAAGGCGGCGAGAAGGACTCTTCGGAAGAGTCTGGCAGCTAGTCATCAGTCTTATCAGGCTGGGGAGTAGGTCAGTGGATTTATCCACTGGCCTACTCTTTTTATATGTGGAGGAATTATGGAAGACAAAAAGCGTGGTTGTTTGTATGGACTTGCCATCGGAGATGCTCTTGGAGCAGCCGTTGAATTTAGACAGCCGGGCGAGTTTGCTCCTGTGACTTGTTACAGGGGCTTGGGTCCACATGGTCTGGATGCTGGTGAATGGACCGACGATACCAGTATGGCTCTGGCGTTGGCCGATAGCATTGCTCATGGTTGGTCTATGAAAGACCAGATGGAACGATATTTTGATTGGTTCCAGAATGGCAAATATTCTGTGAACGGCATGTGCTTTGACATCGGCAACACAACACGTCAGGCAATGTACAGTTTCGAGGAATCTGGTTGTTATAAGGCCGAAGATAATCCAGATTCCAGCGGCAACGGTTCCATCATGCGATTGGCACCGGTAGTCATTAAGTATTGCGGAAACGTGGGCCTTCATTACTACTTGATGGAATCAAGTGAGACAACACATGGTTCGAGCCAATGCACAGATTCGTGTTTGGCACTTGGAATCATTCTCCAAGAACTGATGCTTGGCAAGTCGAAAGAAGAAGTATTGAGCAGGGATTTGTTCAAGTCGATTCCTTTGTGTGCTTTGGTGAGAGAGGTTGTCAATGGGAGCTACAAGACAGGCAAAGACATCAAAGGCTCTGGGTGGGTCATCAAGAGCCTTGAAGCTGCCTTGTGGGCTTTCCATACATCAGAATCATTTGAAGAGACAGTATTGAAAGCCGTCAATCTCGGCGATGATTCTGATACAACGGGGGCTGTGGCAGGGCAATTGGCTGGAGCTTATTGGGGCTACAACGCAATTCCCAAAGCGTTGATTGACGGCTTGGCTCAAAAAGAAATAATCGAGAAATATCTCGTTCCGATTCTTTAGTTGTTTTCCTTTGCCCATGCCTCGAACACGGTTTCTACGTGCTTGGTGAGGTAGGCGTCGATTGCTCCTGCGTTGAACTCCTTCACTCTATCCAACAGATCTTTGACCTGTTCTGAGGTGAATGTTTTCTCTTTCTTGGCCCAAGGGGTCCAAAAGTCTTTCTTAGCCATGATTTCTCCTTTGAGTTGAGGCTTTCATATAAGAGCGTCAACTCTTTTTCTTTAGCCTCTTGTTGAGCTTGCAGATGCCTTTTTTAAGATCATCTGCGTTGCGACGGAACAACGTCCTCTCTGCCGCCTGTTCCATTGCTTCGATCTCAATTGCAATCCAGAAGATGCGTTCAAGTTCATTTTTTCTGACTTCCGGGTGGTTGTCGATAAACAAACAGCATTCACAGGTGTCGGTCTCAGCGTGACTTCCGCAAAATTGGCATCTCATTTCTCGGTCTCCAGAAGGGTGAATTGTTGGCATACATACTCCATTAACCGTGGGCGGATAGATTCGTCCGAACTTTAGGAGAAAAAAAATGTCACTTTTAATTTGGCTGGTGTTTGGGTTGATTGTCGGAAGTCTGGCTAAGTGGTTGCATCCCGGAGATGATCCAATTGGATTTTTGCCGACAATTGGAATTGGGATCGCCGGGTCTTTCATTGGAGGATTGATTCATTCTTTGCTGAGAGGTAGCTTACATTTGATGGAGCCAGCAGGACTGGTTTGGAGCGTGGTTGGCGGTGTGTTGTTCTGCTATGCCTATAGCCATTACAAATCGAGGTAAAATATTTTTTTGACACAAATCTTTTATGGCCAACAACTTGTGTCGAACAAGTTGCAAAAATTGATTGTTGATTTCGTGTAATCGTTTGCAACTTGCTTTACAACTTGATTTTCAATCCTTAGAATGTCCGTTGTGCAGGGACATGCTTGGCGGATTCGGCAGGATGCCATCCAATTCATCTATTTTAGTTTGGATCTAAAAGATGAAGGCAAAAGATTCGATCCCCAACGTGATGAAGTTGGCGGCAAAAAACACAATCCACGGCAAAGTGTCTTCCGGTAAGACTGTTACATCTTTCGGCAAGACAGAGCAGTTCACTGACGAGCAATGTCAGGAATACTTTGCCGAATTGCAGAAGCAGTTTGACATTGCGTGCCGTGATCGCATGTTTTCTGTGGACCTGTCATATTATCTCTCGAACAGTGGCTTCAGCACGGCAATCAAACGTGAGCTTGGCAGAGGGGAAGGCACGATCTACCCAGAAACCATGATTGCAGTGGTGGACTTGGTGGACAAAATCCTGAATCGCAAGAACATTTGTGTTTTGGGTCTGATCCAGTCTTCCAAAACTGCTGTTCAAGTTCTTGGGGCCATCATCGCTTGTGCGGCAATGTCACTGAGGGATGGCAAGATTTGCGTTCCAATTTTTGTAACGCCTAACGGCAAAAGTTACGTTGGACAATTTGAGTCAAAGCTCGAACGGATCATCACCTGCTTTGGCGAAGCCAAAATTGTCTACAAATCTCGCTCGAAGCCATGTGTGTCGATCAACGACTGTCTGAGAAAAACCCAGACAGAGATTCGTGAAGAAATGGAAATTCATCTTGAGAATGACGAGATGATTTCTATGAAACAGCGAATTCGGTTGCAGGAAGACATCAAAAAGTTTCAGTTCAGTTTTTCAAACTGCACTGTGTTGCCTGTGAGCCGTAAATTCATTTCTCTCTTCAATCTGCTGTTCTCTTGTGTCCTACGCAAAGATTACAGCTTGTTGTTCATGCGAGACGAATGTCACGCTGCTGCCGGTGAAGATTCTGTGAATGACAGGATGTTCAAGAATGACATTGTTGGATATGGCAAGTCATTTTATGAAGCCCTCATCGACAAAGACCACGTTCAGTGCGTCATGACATCTGCCACAAATTGGCAAACGATCAATCTTGAGCCTGTGCCAATTCCAGTCAATGAAAGCTACTGCGGCCTCGATCTCTGTTATGAGCACGAAGGATCGTGGCACAAAATCGCAAACGGCGTGAACAAGCTGCCTGTCTTGAAAAATCTCGAAGAGATGTCTGTGATCATCGGAAATCGGGATTTGGCAGACATCAAGCCCTCTGTGTACAAGGAGGAAGAAAAATTTTCTGACAATGATCAACTGCGTCAAAAATACAAAACACACCAGAGATACAAGGACGCAATGGGCATTGCTTTGGCTGATCTGTTCAATTGGATTCGTGCGAACAAGCCCAAACCATGCAACTTTACCGACAAAGAATTCGGCAATTGTATTGTTTTCAGATTCGCCAATGACAATGACGTGATGGACGATATTCTGGAAAAAATCGTGCCGCAATTGAAGGGATTCGTGGTTGTACGAGCTTATGGTCCGTCTGGGCAGTATGGTCGAGTCGAGGATCTGGTCAAACACAAAAAGATCTCTGACACAGAATTCTGTTTATTCTGTGCCACCGCAAAGGCTCGCATGTCGGATTCATTCCCGGCCAAATTCTCCTATGGCGTTGACTTGACGTTTGACAGCAGCACGTTGGCGGCTTTGAAGCAGGGGATTTATGGAAGGGTTTGTGGATTCCTCAAAGATCCGTTTCTGGTGATGTCTGTCAAAAATGTTCAAGTCATTCGTGATCACATCAAGAATGATTACAGGCCAGACAAATCCACAAAGAAATTGCATCACGATCAGAAAACAATCAGGGCTAGGACTGCATTGCAGTTCAGGTTCGGAGAACTCGCAAATTATCCGCAATTTTGTGAAATCGAAGCAGAACTGAATGCTATGCGTTACGGTTCTCAGGTCATGCGTTCCAATCCCGGCTGGTATACTTCTGAGTTCGGCAGAAACGATGAACACGCCGCACATGTCTGGAAGGTTGTTTCAAAACACTGGGATTTCATCGAGGAAAATTTGCCAAATTTCTTCGTCAACATCACTTCAGAAGTAGTGTTGATGAAACCGGGTGTCACATATATGGGGAAGGATGATCGTCCGAGGTGCTTTGTGTGCAATGACAAAGCTCAGAGTATTCCCGCTCTGACGACAAGAAGCGAACAGGGAAGTAGAGGGGGCGGCGGTAAAGAGGAGGACAAAATTGTCATCCGGGTTCGGGCAACCAAATCGAAAAACAAAAAGCCAAAAATTGTTGGCTTCGATTTGCCCGTTGTATCCAAGCGGGATCAGATGTGGGTCAACAATGTTGGCAAAAATGTTGCTGACGCCTCTAAGATGAAGAGGTTGAAAGATGAACTACGATAACCCAATCAAAGACTTTCACCGAAATGCCAGCGTAACGGATGGTCGAACATACCGCAACATCATTGACTTGTGTGGGCCGCAGATGTTGTCACAGAAACATCTGGTTTGTGGTCGGCATTTGGACCATCGGTCTGTCGTGACAATCATCGAAAGAGATAGGCAGCACGCCGGGACTATAGCCAGCAGATGGAAGTCATCTGGCTTGTGGTCAAAGCCTAGTATTCATGTCGGAGATGTAGAAAGCTGCCCTGTTTCTGGCGAGTATGATTGGGTCAATCTGGATACATGCTCCAGTTTTTCCTTGGGACTTGCCGAGTGGATTTCCAAAGTCAAATTTGCGAAATATGGGGAGCTAAATGTTTGGCTTACTACATATCGGTCAAACACAGCTTTCCTGAATTCTCTTCACAAGACATTCAACAAGCATTGCGATACCCCGAATAAATTGTTGGCTGAGGGGGATGATGGAGAACATCCATTCTTGGATTTTATTGACAGAGATGATCGCTCAGATGTGCTTTTTACGGCGTCTGGCATTGCTCAGTCTTTGAATCACTATGAGTATAGGATCTGGCCTGTCAGGACTTATACTCATCATCGTGCGTCAATGTTTCTCTACAGGTTCACCAACATCCTCCCAAAGAGAAAGGTAACTCCAAGTCTATCTGATATTTTGTTGAGAGCAGACAGGACTAACATCAAGTATGAAAGCAAAAAGGTGTCTGGAGTTGTCGGAGAATTCACGAAAATTACCGATTTATTGCTGCTCGTGGCAGGTGGAGCAGACAATTATTGGCCTTACACTGCATCCCGTATGAGGATAAAGATTAAAGAAAACGAGATGGTGCATAAGACACCGAAGATGACCAAAGCTGGTTGGAAATCTCACATCAGTAAGATCGAGCGTGATGCTGAGATTCGTGATAATTGTCATCGCTTGATCGAACGCATTTGAAGAGGGTTAGAACATGACGGTTTCAGAGCAGATTTTCATGGCCAAGACCGCTGGTCAAAAGGCCGCTGCCACCAAGAGGCTCAACAGCTTCGTGGCAGAACAGGTGCTGTTGGGCAAGGACGAAAAGTGGGTTCGTGCTGGTGTAGCAGCCAGCATCACACGACTCAAAAATGCCTCAGCCTGATCTTGAATGGATGGCCTCTGGGATGCCCAGAGGCCATCCATTTGTTTAGAAATTCAGCCACAAAGTCTCTTCCATTCTCTCTTTCTTTTTTCCATGTGAAGAATGGTTTGCTGTTTTCCGCATAATTGTTCTCCACCCCGACAGCGTGTCGCTGTAGATTTCTGATGGGTATCCGCTGATTACAATTTTTGCTTTGGCGGTGAGACAAATTTCGAGCATTCTTTTGTGATCTTCGATGCTCATCTCGTGATCATAAATGTTTTTGCTTTTTCTTGTAGAATGCAGATACGGTGGATCGAGATAGAACGCCGTGTCATAGCTGTCTGTGCTTTGGATTAGTTCCAAGGCATCTGTATGGAGTATTTGCACTTCTTTCATTCTTTCATGCACATCCAATATGTTTTCGATGCCAGAATTCCAACAATGAACTTCAGCAGGGCCAGTGCTGTATATTCTTGAAGACCAAGAGAACGTGCCGCACAATCCACCTCTGGACATTCTTTTAACGATGTAAGTGATTTTGGCTTGTTCCAAAGGATCTAAATCTATGAATTGATCAGAAAAATAAAGTCCTCGATAAGATTCATATACCTCTCTGGTGTATTCCACATCTTTAAGGCAATTCATGAATTCAGAAACATTATCACGAACAACTCTTAATAAATTGACGATTCTTGGCTCTAAATCATTGTAGATTTCGAGTTCCGATATTTCTTTGTTTAACAGAACAGAAGCTGCTCCGCCAAATGGCTCACAGTAGATTTTGTGATTTGGGATCAAAGGCACGATCCATTTGAAGATTCGTCCTTTTCCGCCATGATACTTGACTAATGGTCGTGTCATGATTTATCATAGTTACAAATGGAGAAATCATGAACAAAATCAAATATCCCCGGACGATGAACTTTCCGTGGTCAAAATCCAACTCCAGTGACGACGTTTGGTGGAAAGACGGCACGCTGCTTGAAGGGCGAGAGGTCGTAATGACCGAAAAGCTCGATGGCGAATGCACTACGATCTATCCAGATGGGACTGTTCATGCCCGGTCAATAGACACGTCACATCATCCGTCACGGAGTTGGATCAAGCGATATGCGGCTCGCTTTGCACACGAAATCCCGAAGGGATGGCGTATTTGTGGCGAGAACTTGTTTGCATGGCACTCCATCTTCTATACAGAGTTGCCAACTTATTTCTTCGTCTATGGCGTCTACGACAGTAACAACAACTGTGTGTCGTGGGATCAAGTCGAAGAAATGTGCGAAATGCTTAATCTGTCAACAGTTCCAGTGATCTACCAAGGGGAGTGGAACGAAGAGTTCTTCAAAGAACTCTGGACAGGGCACGGGAGATTTCCAACTTTTGGAACGCAGGTTGAATACCCAAAACACCCAGATGATTTCACTCCATGTGAGGCCGAGGGATATGTCTGCCGACTGGCAGAACAGTTCCCATACGACGAATTCAGACAGTCGTGTGCCAAATATGTGCGTGCCAATCATGTCCAAACTTCTAAGAACTGGATGACCAGATCAGTCATTCCGAATCTGCTTTGCAATTACGACATCGAAGCCTTATAATGATGTCAGCTACCACAGGACCAATCAAGGCACCACGAGGAAGAATTTCATGGAAAGTCAGTTTGACGCAATCTTCAAGTTGATTCACGATACGCCGGAAGGCGAAGTTGTGTTCGTGATGAATTCCCCGCAGAATCAACATGAAATCGTGGCATCCACGATGCAATTGGAAGAATTCTTCCAATTGTCTAAAGACCCATCACGGTTCTTTATCGTCAGTACGACCATCCGTTGTGGATGGGCGTTCTTCATGCGGCATCTGGAGTTGAAGCATTTTCCTCCGATGACCAAGAAGAACGATCTTTTGATCAATTTCGACTTCAAGTGGAAAGACATGCCATTTTCATGTGTGGCTGTCCCGAAAATGTTTCATACCGAAATTTCCAACTCGTTGCTGGCAACCAACATGAAGCCAGTCTATGGAGCAGTGCCAACCACCATCGAATCCACTGGCTTTGTCCCCATGCCGATCTGTGCCGACAACTGCATCACCGTCGAGAACGGAGAAGATCACATCGTTTACAAGAACGATAGGGATGCTGCTGCCAAGTGGCAGGAAGAACAAATCCTGAAACTCGAAGCGGAATGCGGATTTTAAGTTCACGATTCGATTTTGGTTGTGGAGATCAAATACAAATTTTGGAGTGAATCATGCTAGTTCTTTCCGACACGATTGTACCAGTGGTTGAAATTTGGTCGGACCCCGGTGACTACCCAAGTGGTGCCGGAAGCGGCCCTCTGTCAAGTTATGATTATCTGGCTGGTCTTAATGGAGAAGTTCGCATAGAACTCAAGCCTGATGAATTGATTGCTCTGGAAGAAGCAAAAGAAGCTGGAGAACTCAAAGAATGGGTCGATCAGCTAGACATTGCGTTGCCAGATGGTATACTCAGTGCGACGTGGGAAGTGGAAATTGTGATGCCAAACATCGCAGTCCTCACTGCAACTGATGTTGAATCCGACCCCTGTTACACTCCAAATTTTGGAAAAACAAATGGCAGCTAAAATTGCAAAAAACAAACTTCCAGATATTCATACTCGTGAAGATTTCAAGGCATTCGGGCCAGTCGTCACGAAAGATACAGAATGGGGCAATGCCAGACTCTGTGATCTTGGTTGTTTTTGTCAAGATGGTATTGACTCTAACAAAATGTATCATTTGGCAGTGGTTCAAAGCACGAAGAATGGTAAGTGGTATTCATACTTCGAGTGGGGTCGTACCAAACCAGATGGAAGACCTGATAGTCCGTCATTCCAATTCACCGAATGTGCGTCCGAACAAGATGCTATTGGTGTTTGCAAGAAGCAGTTTGATAGCAAGAACACCAAGCGTGGAGTTTGGGAAACAATCGGATCAAAACAGAGATTTGTGGCCAAGCCCGGTGAAGATAGTTGCTATGTTGTGCGTCCTACGGCAACACGAATGGTTGGTCTGCCATGTGCCGAAAACATTGCCAATGAAAACGCCAAGGGCGACAATATTGCGGTCATAACTACATCAACAACAAAGACAATCAAGAAGCCAGCACGTAAAATTGATGTGCCTACCAAGAAGTTGTTCAAGGACTTGTTGGGTGGTGCTGTCAAGTATGCCAATGCTGTGATGTCTGGCGGGTCCGGCAAGGCCACGCTGCCCACACAGCACGCCATTGAGGATGCTCGTGACATCCTGCAAGATGCGATGGGACGTATCAATGTTGTTGGGAACGATCTCAAGGCTCAGCTTGCCGATGCAGACCTCAAGAAGCTCACTTATGCACTGTATGGGATGGTGCCGAAAGTCAAGCCCATTGGTGCCGCTGAAGCAGCATGGTTGTTGACACAAGACAACATCAACCTGTGGAAGATGGACCTCGACGTGTTCGAGACCGCTTTGCAGGGGAACGAGATCAAGATCGAGGAAGAAGAGACTGATGTGATGCAAGGCATTCCTGCCGATGTACATTACATTCCTGAATCTGATGCGATCTTCAAGTGGCTTGCTCCGTGGTGGGTTAGTGCAACTCGCAATCGTCATGGTCACGTTGGCACTCTCAAGGTTCACAATCTGTGGGCCGTGGAACGTCATGGTGATCAAAAGGTTGTGCGTGATGCACAGGAATTGACTCTTGGCGAAATGCCTACGAAGTGGAACAATGAGCGTCCACTGCATCAGACGGAACGCCCAGATTTGAATGCCGCAGAACGGAAGTTGTTTCATACTTCCAATACGGCTCTCATGTTTCACGGCACACGTTCTGTCAACGTCCCCGGCATCGTTCGTGAAAATTTACGGTTCCCCAATCAATTGACTGGCGTAATTATCAGTGGTTCGATGTTCGGCCAAGGCAGTTATTTCGCTGATGACTGGAAGAAATCTGCTGGATACTGTTCTGCTCCAGATCCCGGTCGAACGGCGTATTATGGTGGCGGCGGTGAAGTTCATGGTCGTCACGCTTTTATGTTTGCATTTGACGTGATTTGTGGTCATCCGCATGTTGCACCAGATGCTTATGGTTTCACAAAACCTCCGAGCGGACATCATTGTGTTTTCGGCAAAGCTGGTCACACCGCAAGTTGGGGTCGTAGTGGTGGTTTGCTTAACAATGAGTGGATCATCTATCAAAAGGGTCGAATTGAGATGCGGTATCTTGCAGAGATTTCCTTCTAGTGAGACACCTGCTTGTAGGGTGTGAGTCAAAGGCGAGTTTCAAAGTCTTCAAAAAAGAAATGAGTGGATGATGTTACAGATTCCTGCCGCATGTATTGAGTTCGTAGATGGTGGAAACACCATTTGGATTCACAGCCCAAATGGTGCCACCATTCTGCGTATTAAGACAATGGGGAAGATCACAGTCAATAGTGAGTGCGAAAACATCTGTAGCCATTCGGATATGATTGTCAAAGATGGCATTCACATCTGTTTGAGCGAAGACGCCAAGCAACTCACAGCCTTGGATCGTCTCAAAGAGACATTTGATGCCATTGGTGCCCCTTATGAGGAAACAATCACGCCTCAAGGATACCATAAAATCTACCTCAGCAATGACAGAGTGTTGTTTGAGTTTTATCCAGATGGAAGTGTGGCGAGTACACCATGAGACGACATAAAGTTCCGCCACAAGGCACAGGTTCAATCGTGAACCATGAAAAACAAGAATCCATGATCGAATGGGGTGCTGACAATATACTCACGGATATTTCAATCCGTCTAAAGCTAATAGAACTGCAAGACAAGGACTATTTGGCATTAGTTGAATTGAAAATCGAAGGAATGTTGTCTGACAAGCGTGCTGGTCCACATTTGATGAACATGTATGCCAAGTACCCAAGATGGGTGGTTGGACGTGCTTTCAGTCATCTCAAGTTTTCTCCTTGGCAAGTTTTCGTCCCAGAAACAGAAACAGAAACAGAAACACAACCATGAAGTGTCACTACTGCGACAATCAGGCAATACAAATTTTGGTTTGGCTCAAAGACAAACAGGGCCAAAAGGCGGTGATCCGGTTGCCGTGGTGTGGTTGCGACCTGATGACGGCCATCAAGAAAATCTGGAAGACACCATATCAGGTGCAGAAGGGTGTGGACTACGAGATTGATGATGTTGGTCCTGAAGTCATGGCATTCTTGAGTCAGCCAAAGGCTCTCGATCATGGTGGCGTAAGCAGTAACAAAAAACTTGTAAAATTTTAGAAATAATTACAATTTTTTAGTGC
>Ga0163144_10022958_pt1 | contig 12343 bp, 10 predicted proteins | sample OliLak19BULKMAT1_FD_123175 | JGI IMG/M metagenome (GOLD analysis project Ga0163144, IMG submission 123175) | Freshwater microbial mat bacterial communities from Lake Vanda, McMurdo Dry Valleys, Antarctica - Oligotrophic Lake LV.19.BULKMAT1 | ecosystem: Environmental > Aquatic > Freshwater >... | reverse complement strand
GACGGACGAGCGGGATGATTTTCTTTTCGTCGCCGTCGACCATGTAGCCGCCGGCCTTTTCGTTGGGCTGAAACACGAGCGGTTCGACCATCATCGGGATGCCGTAGCGATCGGAGAGCGGCTTGAGCCGGAGGATGTTTTCGACGCACGCCTCGCCGACTTCCGGTTCATCGGGAATTTGAAACAGGTTCACGCACATGCACGCGGCGTCGAGCTGAACGGCCTGTTCGACGGGGTTCTCGATCATCCGGCTGTAGAGCCGACGTGGAAGTTTTTTTCCGTAGACGTTCGCCACATCGGTGCGCAGGACGAGCGACGGCTTGAAGCGGCCGGGAAGTTTTTGCAGGTGCCGCGCCTGGCCGATGGTGAGCTGAATCGCATCGGGTCCGGCCTCGGCCACGATCGCGACGGCCCGTTCGATATTTTCGATACCGCCGAGGAAACTGTGCTCGTTGAAAAAACCGTGATCGATCGCGACGTCGAAACAGCGACGCGAACGGGAGTGAAAGAGGCGGTTGAGGCGAAAAGATTTCATTCGTGATCAATGATTCTGAAAAACGCAGTTTGAACCACAGAGACACAGAGCAGAGCCGGGAAAAAAGCTGAGCTCACCCGCGAGGTGATCGGCCAAACATAGCTGAGGATAACTTAACTGCCTTTCTTTGTGCTCTCTGTGCCTCTGGGGTGAAATTCATCTGAGGAATTTAGGATGATGGGAGTTTAGTTTCCGGTGTGGCCGAGTTCCTTTGCCGTTTCGCCGATCGCCTCGTCGATGAGGTCGAGGCCTTTGAGCAGTGTGGCTTCATCCATCACGATCGGCGGGCTCATGCGCAGGATGTGGCCGGCGGGGATCCACGCGAGGCCTTTGCGGAACGCCTTCTGGTAAACCAATGTGCCGGCCTGGTCGAACGGTTCCTTGGTAGTGCGATCCTTCACGAGCTCGATGCCCATCAGGCAGCCCTTCGCGCGGACATCGCCGATGATCTTGTGCGAGGACTGCATCTGCTTCATGCGGCGCAGGGCGACTTCGCCGAGATGCGTGGCGTGTTCGAGGAGGTTTTCCTCCTCGATGACCTGCGTGGAGATGAGGGCAGCGGCGCAGGCCATGGGGTTGCCACCGTAGCTGCTGGAGGCGGAAATGCTCTCGAAGCTTTCTTTGAACTGCTCGCGCACCGCGACGCACGTCACCGGAAAACCGTTACCGAAGCCCTTGCCCATCGTGACGACGTCGGGAACGACGCCCCAGTGCTCCATGCACAGGAACTTGCCGGTGCGGCCCCAGCTCGTGAGCACTTCGTCGGCCATCAGGAGAATTTTGCGGTCGTCGCAGAATTTGCGGAGCTTCGGGAAGAAATCGTCCGGTGGCATCACAGAGCCGCCCCAGCCCTGGATCGGTTCGAGCACGAACCCGGCGACCGCGCCGATCGTGGCCTTGTCGAGATACTGGCCGTAGAATTCGATGTATTTGTCCGTGTCGATCGTGCCATCGGGCTTCGTCCACATCGGACGATAGGCATCAGGGCGCGGCACCATGTGCGCGCCGGGCGCGCGCACCGCGCCGTAGACGTGCGAGCGGATATGCCCGAGTGAGACTGCGCCGTAGGTCTTGCCGTGAAAATCGTTGAAGCAGCTCACCGTCTCGTGCTTGCCGGTAGCGGCGCGCAAGACCCGGATGCCCGCCTCGACCGCGGCCGTGCCGGAATCGTAGAGCTGGAAACCCTTGAGGTCGCCGGGCAGAACCGCGGCGAGCTTTTCCATGAGCTCCGTTTTGATGGGCGTCGTGAAGTCGTGCGCGTTCATCAACTGCGACGCGGCCTTCGCGATGCCCTCGCTGATCTTTGGGTGACAGTGGCCGAGCGTGGTAACATAGATGCCCGACGAGAAATCGATGTAGTCGTTACCATCGACATCTCGCAGCACGCAGCCGGCGCCGGACTCGAAGGAAACCGGGAAGAGTTTCACCTGGCTGCTGAGGCCCTTGAAGTGCTTCGTGCAGCGGTCGTGGTAGTGCTTCGACTGCGGCCCGGGCGGTGGCACGGGCAGATGCGGCACGCGCGAAAGATCGACGCGACCCCACTCCAGCGTGGAAAATGTTTCGAGAACGGAGGTGCTCATGGATAAAATCAGGGCGTGACGGTCACGATCTCGGCGCCGAGCTTCGCGAAACGCTTTAGTGCTTCGGCGGAGGCGCCTTTGTTGGTGATGAACGTATCCACCTCGGCGAGGGAACCCGAGCGGGCGAGCGCGGTGTGGCCGATTTTGGTGTGGTCCGCCAGGACGCAGCAGCGTAGGGCGACGCGGCGCATGAGCTGGTCGACGCGCGCGAGCCGCAGATCGGAATTATAGATCGAGCCGTCGAGGCCGATCGCGTCGGCGCCTTGGAAGGCGATGTCGGCGGCGAACAACTCGAGACAGTGCTCGGTGACGGGGCCGGTGAGATCAGGGCTGCCGCGGCGGATGACGCCGCCGAGCAGAATCACTTCCACGCCGGGCGAATGTTGCAGTTCCGAGGCGACGGCGAGACTCGGCGTGATGACGGTGATTCCTTGGCCGTCCTTCAGCAGCGTGGCCAGCTCGAGTGTGGTTGTGCCCGTGTCGAGGATGAGCCGCTGGCCGGGCTGCACGAGCGAGCGTGCGGCGGCGGCGATGGCGCACTTCGCAGCGCGGTTCGTTTCGCGGCGATCGCGATAGTCGAACTCGAGCATCATTCGCTCTGTGAGCACCGCGCCGCCGTGCGTGCGCTGAATATGGGACTTGCCCTCGAGCGCCGCGAGGTCGCGGCGGATCGTCATCTCGCTCACGGCAAACTCGCGCGCCAGATCGGAGATCGACACTCCCGGCCGGTCGGCGAACCGTTCGCGGATCTTCGTCTGCCGGGCGGCGGAAGGGAGTTTCTTCACGACGCGGCGGAGCGTTGGTGCGTGTTAGGAAATGTCAATAAAATGTGTTTTCAAACATAGATTAACATTTATTCCCACGACACCACGCGCACGCGCGGCGGCAGGAAAGCGATGACATCCTCCTCCGTCCCTTCATCCGCTGGGTGGCTGGCCGGTGCGGCCGTCACCGACCTCACGCCCCGCGGCAGTGTTTTTCTCTATGGCTATCCGCACGTGGCGCGCGACAGCACCGGGGTTCACGATCCGTTGCAGTGCGCGGCGCTCTATCTACGGAGTGGGAGTGGGGAGGCGCTGTTTCTGGCGAACGAACTCATTCATGTAAGCCGGCGCTTCACCGCCGACGTGCGCCGAGCCATCGCGACGGAGACCGGCGTGTCGGAGGACGCCATCATGATCACGGCCACGCACACGCACTCCGGCCCGGTGATTGTCGATCACGGGAGCAACGCCGCCGATGCCCCCGGGCCAAAACCCGATCCCGCTTATCTTGCGCGCTCCTCGGCACATCGTATTTCAAGGTCGGCTTGTTCGACGAGCTGGGCGCGCTGAAGGGGCTCGGCCGATTCTGGCGGCTGCCGTTTGATCCCAACGGCGCGGGGCAACTGGAAGACTACCAACGCACGCACGCGCCCGGGCACAGCATCGAGGAATTGTGCTTGCGATGGCGGCGCGAGCGCCGGGCGGAAATCGCGTGGCGCGGACGGGCCACGGATCATGGTGGCGCCGTGCGTGGCGTATTGGAGCGCGGCGCGGCGAGTCACCGCCATCTCGTGCGCGGCGTGGTGGGTGCAGGAACGAGTTCGCGCGTGGTGCGCAGTGTCGCGGCCACCGGCGGCGGCGCGCGGAGCCCGCTGTGGTTGCAGATGAACGCCGACATACTCGGCGTGCCGGTGGTAACGCCTTCGTGTCCGGAGCGCGCGTGTCTGGGCGCCGCGGCGTCCGCGGCGGTGGCCGTGGGTTGTTCGCGACAATTCCCGATGCGGCGGCGGCGATGGTTCAGCTCGAGCGCGTGTTCGAGCCGGACGGGAGGGGGCGGCGCTCTATCGCGATTTGGTGCCGTGAGTGGCGGGCGCGGGCGTTTTCGTGCGGCCCGTCACGTGAAGAATCGCCCAAGCGGCGCCGATCCGCGCATCGCCTTCCGGATGATCGAGCAAGGGCGCGAAATGCGCGAGATCGTCGATCGTAGAGCGGCGCATGAGTGTCTGGCACGCAGCGAGAGTCATTGGGGCAGGGGAATTCTCATGGGAAAAGTGGCGGCGGGTTAACCTGGCGGCGCGGTGGGCACGGGCAATTGTTCCCAAGCCTGCGCGCGCGCGATATCCGCGCGGATGAAGAGGCGATAGGTGACGAGTAACACAACGCCGGCGATGGCGAAGGCCCCCGCGATGGCGGCGAAGATGGCGTTGAGGCCAAACTCGCTCTTGAGCACGCCGGTGAAGAAAACGCCCACGCCGCCCGACGCCGTGGCGCACGTATTCATGAGACCTATACCGGTGGAGCGAAACTGCGGCGGCACAATCTCGCACTGGGTCGGGGTGTCGTTGGCCGCGCCTACGCTGCGGATGAAGGAGAAAGCAGCCACGGCGACGGCGACCACCGCGAAACCCGGTTGGGTGAGGAACAGCAACAGGAACGGCGCCGCGATCAGGTAGCAGATACCGTAGGCGAGCAAGCGGCTGTGCGGTCCGCGCGCGGCGGCGCGGTCGGAAAGCCAGCCGCCGAAGAGGAGCCCGAGGACGACCGCGCCCTGCAACATGAAGGTGCCGGCGAAGCCCGCCGCACCCAGCGTCATGTGATGCGTCTCGCGCAGATACAGCGGCAGCCAGTTGAGGAAGACCCAGATTCCGAGTCCGGAGAGAACCGATTCGATCAGCAGCGCGTAGTAGGTCGGGACGCGGGCCAGATATTTGATGGCTTCGGAGAATGAGGCGCGGGTCGCCGGCCGGTGTGACTCCGGCGTGGCGGGCGGCAAGAGCGGTCGCGCGAGCAGGGCGAGGAAAATTCCCGCCAGCCCGGGCACCCAGAAACCAGCGCGCCAGCCGAACCGATCAGCGAGGAAGCCGGCGAACGTGCCGCCGAGCACCACGCCGGCGTTCACGCCGATGGAGAGGCAACTGATGGCGCGGGCGCGCGTCGCGGCACCGTGATAGTCGGCGAGCAGCGCGATCGCCGCGGGCAGATACAGGCATTCCGCGAGACCGAGGGCGGCGCGCAGCGCAATGAGCGCGGGCCAGCCGCTGGCCAGGCCGATCAACGCGGTGACCACGCTCCAGGCCACGATGCTCCACCCGACAATTTTTGCGCGCGAGGTGCGATCGGCGAGGTTGCCCGCGAACGGGGAGCCGAGCGCGTAGCACCATAGAAAGGAGGAGCCGACGAGTCCGAGCTGAACATCGGTGAGACCGAACTCGGTGCGCAACGCGGGTAACACGGCGGACATCGCCGCGCGATCGGCGAAATTCAACGCCGCCCCCGCGGCGAGAAAACCGTCCGCCCACCACCGCGCTTCGCCGAAAGGAAGAGATGATTTCATTCCCTTTGGGCCCGATCCTCCGAAGAGTGTCCCGGCTTGGCTGGGGTGGTGGCCGCGAACGCCGGCCGGTGATGGTTCGTCCACGGGCTGGCGCTCGCGCCCACCAGAATCGCGTGAGGCGTGATGGCAGGGAGTGGCGTGATCGAGCGCCTCGGGGCGTTGTCGACCGGGGTGGGGCGGGCCATAGGTTTTTTCACGTCGGGCGGCACGCAGCGTGTCGAAGCGGAGTCATCGCCTCGCGCGGGCTCGATCGCGACCGGGGAAAAGTGCTCGGGCAAAAACACCGTGCATTCCGAAAAATGTATACACAGAGATATTTATGTGAACCTTATGAAAGGCAAGCGAATCAAAGCGCAGGCTCTGGCAATCGTTCTCGGCGTGGTCTCGAGTGCGCTGGCGCAAGTCGCCACCCAACGGATCGAGGGTTTTGCCGAGGTCGATTTTCATCACAACGCCAATCGCGGCACGGCCAGCCGCGATTTTCGCGGGATGGCGCAGGGTTACATTACCGCCGGCTGGTGGGCGGAGGGCCAGATGACCAGGAACCTCGGTTGCGGCCGTGCGCTGCGCGGTGAGAAAAGCGTTCGGTATACACCGTTGTAATCCACCGGGTAAGCCGTTTGCGCGCCCGGGCCGTGAGCACTGCCGTGTTTTACCTTAGGGGTTCCTGGGTTATCGGTCGCCTCCGGTGGCTGTGCGGCGACGGGCAGTGTAGAATTACTTTGACTTGTTTTGTTGAGTATACACACCGATACAGCGGTCGCCGTCGAACACTGACCCACCAATTCGAATGAAGTCCGTCAATTCTGACCTCGCCTACGATTACTTGCGAAAGCGCATTTTGGGTGGCGACTACGCCCCCGGACAGGCGCTCATGACGAATGTCTTGGCGACCGACATCGGTGTCAGTCGAACCCCGATTCGCGATGCCCTGCGCCAGTTGGAGGCAGATGGCTTGGTCACCATTCAGTCCCGGGTGGGAGCGAGCGTGAAGAAGATGGATTTGAAGACATTTCGGGAAAGCTGCGAACTGCGGCTTGCACTGGAGTCGCACGCCGCGGGCCTGGCCGCGCGAAATCACTCCGAGGTCGACTTGCAGGAGATCCGCCTGGCGTTGGATGCAATGGGTCGGATCACCGACGAACTCGTCGAGAGCGGCGCCGTGGCTGCGTTGCTGCCGAAGCTGGTCCGGGAGGATGTGCGGTTTCACCTGGCGATCATTTCCGCGGCGAAGAACGACCTCATTAAAAAGGAAATCCTCCGCCTTCATTTGGTGAACCGTGTGGTGTCGGGGCCGGCAGCGCTGGCGAAGGCGAACGTGCAGGCCGAGCCGCCCGAAGATGCATCGCATCGCCGCGCGGTCTTCGCTTCGCACCAGGAGATTCATCAGGCGATCGTCGCGGGCATGCCCGCCGAGGCAGAACGGGCGATGAAACAACACATCCAGGATATCATCGACCGCAGCATCCACCGGCTGGTGCGTGCGCAGGCGGAGTTTGCGACGCGCGCTCTCAGCGAGGAAGAGGCGATGTATAGCGCATGAGCGCTCCCGCTGATTCGACTGCGGATGAGGCGGCGGAGCGGGCGCCTCTAGTGAAGCGCGCGCATTGCATTTTTTACCCCTTATGAAATCGAACCTCAATTGCCGGCTGGCGGCGGCCGTTTTTTTTGCCGCGACGTCCGTCGAGGCGGCGGACGTGGTCACCCTGAAAAACCGTCGGGAGTTGTTCGTCGACGATTTTATTCTGCAGGAGACGGTGCGCGTGGAGAATCGAATCGGGGTGCCGCTCCCCGCCGGGACCGCGCTCAAGTTGGATCAGCCATGGGAGGGGCGGTGGGGCGCCTATGTTTCGGTGATCTCCGATGGGCGGAAGTTCATGATGTATTACCGCGGCGGATTCGGCGCCTCCAAGAACGAGGATGTCACGTGCTACGCAGAGAGTGCCGACGGAATAAATTGGACGCGGCCCCATCTCGGGCAGTTCGACGTTCGCGGAAGCAAGGACAACAACGTCGTGATGCCGATGGGCGAGCCGACGTGGGCGACGCATAATTTCAGCGTGTTCCACGATGCTCGTCCCGGTGTGCCGGCGGACGAGCGCTTCAAGGCGGTCGGGGGCGGCGCAGGCAACAATCCCAAGCTGAAGTTCAGCGGCCTCACGCGCGGCCTGTATCGGTTTGTCTCGGCGGACGGCAAGCAGTGGCGCCGGCTGCCCGGCGAGCCGCTCTTCACCGATTGGGCGCTGGACACGCAGAACATCCTCACGTGGCTGCCGGCGGAAAATTGTTTCGCGATCTACCTGCGCACATGGACCGGCGACAAAAAAGGCGTGAAGTTCGACTACAAGAGCGTGCGCACGATCGCGCGCTCGGTGTCGGTGGATTTTGCGAACTGGTCCGAGCCGGAGCGGATGACGTTTTCCCGTGGCCCCATCGAGGATCTCTACACCAACACGACGCAGGCCTATTTTCGAGCGCCGCACATTCTCATCTCGATGCCATTTCGTTTTGTGCCGAACCGGCAGGTGCTGGACGAGGCGACGTTCAAGAAATACGACATCGAGAAGTCGATGTGGAAAGGCGTCTCGGACGCCGTGCTCATGTCGTCGCGCGGTGGCACGCGTTTCGACCGGAAGTTCCTGGAGTCCTTCGTCCGCCCCGGGATCGATCCCGCGAGCTGGGCCGCGCGCAGCAACATGCCCGCCTACGGTATCATTCAGACCGGCCCGAACGAAATGTCGTTCTTCATCGTGCGCGGATACTCGTCGAACCAGACGCGGATCGAGCGCATGGCGCTGCGGATCGATGGATTCTCCTCGCTCCATGCCGGCTCGGCGGAGGGCTTCGCGCTGACGAAGCCGGTGAAAATCGACGGCAGCCGGTTGTCGCTCAATCTGTCCACCTCTGCGAATGGCTACGTGAAAGTCATCGTGCTCGACGACCGCGGTTCAGAAATTCCGGGCTTCGGCGCGGCGGACGCGCGCGAGCTGGTCGGCGACACGATCGATCTGACGGCCGCGTGGAAAGGTTCGCCCAATCTCGCCGCACTGCGGGAACGCGTGGTGCAGCTCAAGCTTTTGCTCTGTGACGCGGATCTCTACTCGTTCGCGGTTTCGGACGAGTGAAAACTGCCACCATGCGCCCCGCCAAACTTATGCTTCGAACCGCCTCACTTCTTTTGTTCGCGGCGCTCGGGGGCAGTCTTTCCGCAGCGCCGGGCATCCGAAAGATCGAGGATGTCGTGATCTATTCCGATGCGCGTTTTCACAACGCGTTTCCCTCGATCGTGCGGCGGCCCGATGGGGAACTGCTGGTGGCGTTTCGCCGCGCACCCGATCGGCGACTGCTCGGGGACGAGAAATATTCCCACTCGGATCCCAATAGTTACCTGATGCTCGTGCGCTCGAAGGATGGCGCCCGCACCTGGACGAAGGAGCCGGAGCTTCTCTTCGCGCACCCATTCGGTGGCTCGCAGGATCCGTGCATGGTCGCGTTGAGCGACAACTCGATCCTCTGCAGCAGTTACGCCTGGTCCTGGATGCCGCCGACCGCGCTGCCCAAGCTGCCGCAACCGCATACGGTGCACGGCGGGAGATTCGTTTTTCTCGGCGGGTTCCTGCTCAAGTCCGGCGATGGAGGTCGCTCTTGGAGCCCACCGGTTGTGCCAGCCAATTGCCCGACCGATCCGCGCGTGGATATTTTTGGCCAGCGAATCCCGGCCTACAATCGCGGCGCGATGTGCGAAAGCTCCGACGGGCGGCTTTACTGGCCGGTGGCGGCGAGCGCACCGGACAACATCGCGCGCACCGAAGTTCACCTGATGATCTCCTCGGACAAAGGCGCGACCTGGACGTATTCCGCGCCCATCGCCCGAGACCCGAAGGCGGCCTTCAACGAAACGTCGATGTATGAAACGCCGAAGGGAGACCTCATCGCGTTTCTGCGCACAGCGGGACTCAACGACAGCCTCTGCGTCGCGCGCTCGAAAGATCGCGGGAAAACTTTCCAGCCTTGGGAGCAGATCGCGTTTCAAGGTCATCCCTTCCACGCGATGCGCCTGCCGGATGGCCGCGCGTTGCTGGTTTACGGTTATCGGCATAAGCCGTTTGGCATTCGCGCGCGGGTGCTCGATGCCGAGTGCGCCGACATCGCCGGTGCGCCCGAGGTGATTCTCCGTGACGACGGCGGTGGCGTCGACCTGGGTTATCCTTGGGCCGCCATGATCGCGAAGAATCGCGCGCTCGTGACCTATTATTTCAACAAGGCCGACGGGCCTCGCACCATTGAAGGCACCCTCGTGCAGATCGACTGAGACCCGCACCTTCCCACCTGAACTCATCATGACCCAAACACCGTTTCTTGTCTGGTCGCGCCGCACGTTGGGCACCCTGCTGGCACTGGCCGCCGGCGCCACGGGGATCGAGGCGCAGACGGCGCCTGCCTCGCCGAGGACTTCCACCGCGAAAGAGGATCAGCCCATTCAGCTCGAGGCCTTCCAGGTCATCATGACGCAGGACAAGGGCTACCACAGTCCCTACTCGGGCAACGCGCTGCGGACGAACGAGGAGATCATGAAGGTGCCGCAGTCGATCACGGTGCTCACGCGCGACATGATCGACGACATCGCGAGTATCGATCTCTCGGATATGCTGAACTACATCGGCGTCGGAAATTTCCAGCAGGGCGATTCCGCGTATGTCCGGGGCAACAACGCGAACATCAACACCGACGGCGCCGGTGACGGTTCGCCCTCGATGGCACCCGATTCCGCGACGATCGATTCGATCACCGTCGTGCGCGGTCCGATTGGCGTGCTCTATGGCGGAAACTCCAGCATCACCGGAGCCGTCGTCCGCCAGACTCGCGTGCCCCTCGACCGCCGCCAAACAATTCTGCGCGGGCAGGTCGACGAGTGGGGCTTTCATCGCTTCGAGCTCGATCACACCGGTCCGCTTGGGTCGATCGGCGCGGCAAAATTCAGCTACCGTCTCGATCTCGCCTACCAGAACGGAAACACGTTTCTCCGCAATGTCGTGAACGAGCGCAAAGTCTACTTCGGCGTCGTGCAGATGAAGTATAAAAACACGACGCTGCGCTTGAACGCGCAGACGCAGCAGCTTCGGCAGCCGCCGCACAAAAACACGGTCGCGACGCCCGACGGCCTGCCGTGGCTCGGTGCGGGCCGCGACGAGAGCTTCCTCGACAAGAAGTCGATGATTCGGAACAGCACGAGTCAGGTGCGCGGCACCGCGATCCAACGCCTCGCGCCGGGTTGGTCGATGACCGCCTACGGCACGGTCAGCCACTTTCGCTATGGCCCGCAGTCGGTGTTGATCGTCGATCAGGTCAACTACCAGCGGCAGATCGTGCGGATGTTTGCCCGCCGCAACAACGCCGGCGTCGATGCCTACACCGGTGGCGCAGATGTGAACGGCGAATACAAGCTCCTCGGCCGCCAGTTTCGGACCAGCTTCGGCGGCACCGCGTGGACCAGCTCGCGCAGCCCCTACGATCATTTCGCCAATCCGGATTTCGGTTCGCAGAACGCGCATCTCGGCGCCGCGGCTCGCTCGGCGGCGACCTCGTTGGGTTTCGACCGGCTCGAGATCCCCTTCGCGCGCGTGCGCGAGGTGATGGACAACATCGTGAACACTCCCGCGGACCAATACCGCATCCCGGCGACGGCGGCGTTTGGCACGATGGTGGCCACGCACGAGACGAATTACTACGGCCAACAAAACGTGGAGATCATTCCGAACCGACTGATCGTCACCGGCGCACTCTCCTCGATCAACAACCACGCGAAATCCACAAGCTACACGTCCAGCACGAAGTCACCGTCGACGTTTACGCACAACGATCGCGATCTGCACCGCTATGGCTTCGTGCTCAATCTCACGAAGGACATCGCGGTCTACGGCGTCGAGAGCACGATGGTGGTGTTCCTCAACTCGACCAGCCGCCTTGAAAACGGCGACTTCATCCCACCGCGCGATGGCCAGATGCGCGAGATCGGGGTGAAGACCAACCTGTTCGACGGTCGCCTGACCGTGACGTCCGGGCTCTATTCCACCTACTACAAAAATTGGGCGGTAAGCCGAACGGGCGGCATCACCCCGGGCTTCACCTACAACGTCTTCGATCTGATTACCGACAGCTACATCAAGGGCTGGGATGTCAGCGTCGCCGCGCGGCCGCTCCCGACCTGGCAGCTCATGATCAACTACGCAAAGCAGGACCCGCGCATCCAAGCCACCAATACGCGCCTGCCGTCGAGCTTCCGGGGCTCCTGGGGCGTGTTTACGAGCTACCAATTCACGCAAGAGCCGCTGAAGAAGTTTCGCATCGGCGGTGGGGCCAACCGAATCATGGACCGGCTCACGGGCGGTAGTCAGCTCATCCTGCCGACGGGCCAGGCCGCGAGCGCGGTGCCGGGATCGTCGGCCAGCCTGCGATTGAAAGACGGCACCATGACCACGGGCTTCGTGGAGTATCAGCTTAACCGGCGCTGGCACCTCAAGCTGAACGTGAACAACGTGCTCGACGAGACGTTCGTCGTCGGCGCGCAGCATGCGGCCGCGATCGACCCAAGCCAGCCGCGGACCTTCTCGTTGATTGCGACGCTGCGTTTCTGAGACGGAAGGTGGAGCGGCTTGACTCCAAGCCGCTTCAGCGGATGGCGCCGCCGAGCGAAATTCGTTCGTTTCCAAACCAGCTTCGTGAGGACTAGCCGCGCCACCGCGATCCCATCGAGTTGGAGCGAGGCGAGCTTCGACTACCCGCTTTCGGCTCAGGCCTGCTGCCACCGCGCCGGGACGCCCTCACGAAAGCGCGCAAACTCCGCTTCGGTCGCAGCCGAGTAGGGCGGCAGCAGCCGGAGCGGAAATGTGGGATCGCTCAGCCGGTAGAG
>Ga0163144_10022957_pt1 | contig 12344 bp, 10 predicted proteins | sample OliLak19BULKMAT1_FD_123175 | JGI IMG/M metagenome (GOLD analysis project Ga0163144, IMG submission 123175) | Freshwater microbial mat bacterial communities from Lake Vanda, McMurdo Dry Valleys, Antarctica - Oligotrophic Lake LV.19.BULKMAT1 | ecosystem: Environmental > Aquatic > Freshwater >... | reverse complement strand
TTTATCGAGGGTGCATTTCCTATGGGTGAGGCAGCGGGCACCAGTTTGCCAGCGTTTTTCATTAGTAGCCAGTCGCTTACCGTGCTCTGCCCGGCAGATACCCCATTCTGCATCAAATACTGAAGAATCTCGGCAATGGTTTTTCCGTCCCGGCGCATGCGTAAAATGGCGTCGCCGTGACGGTTGAGCTTCGATTCTCCCAATATTCGCATTCATAACCGATACTCTCCTGCAGCGGTTTTGGCAAATCCGGTATCGGCATTCATCGGGTTTGAAAACATTGTCTTCAAGAACCGTCACCATCGGCGAGATTCTTGATTGCATCAACGAAGATCCTTGTAGCTGAGGTAACAAAAACTCGCGGACCAATGGACTGTATTTAAGGCGGACTTGAACGCTTTCTGATCCTGATTGGGCTTGTTTTTAAAACCGGTCTGATGCAGAATGCTGCGGTATGGATAAATCCCCCCTGAGGTCGCGCCCTCCAGTTGGTGCCGAGGATGTTGATCGTGTCACACTCAGCATCGGGCGTGACGACAAGCTGGCGCTTGAGAAAATCGCTCGGGAAAAGAGGGTCAGTCTGGCCTGGGTGGTTCGGGATGCGATTACAAAATACCTCCTCACGGAAAGCAAAAAACTCGACGAAAAATCTGAGGGGTAACCCTGCCGTTGTCCCACTCCTCCTACTACTATATCAACAATTTTCCAATGACCTCCTTCTCTTCACAAACTCAGAAGTCGGCGAGACCGAGAGCTCTTCCGTATGGAGATTCGTGCTCATGGAGGCCTCGTCCCGACACCCGTAACGAAATTTGAATGGACGAATCTTCTTCATCTGCAACTCCGTCGAATCCCGGTGGCCATCGGGCGCGGCTTCGCGCCCGCTTGCTTGCGGGTGATGCAGCGGCGTTTTCGGATGAAGCGTTGCTGGAATTGGCACTCACCTACGCCATCCCGCGCCGGGATGTGAAGCCCATCGCGCAGGCCCTGCTGGCGCATTTCGGCGATGTGGCCTCCGTCCTTTCTGGCGGCTCGGCGGAATTGAAGCGGGTCAAGGGCATCAGCGATACCTCTGTTGCCCTCTTGAAACTGATCGCTCATCTGAAAGGTGTTGAATGCACGGCCCAAGAGGATCCCACACCTCCGCCTGATCCCGTTCGGGAGGAATCGGTGCCGACACCGCGCCACGAAGAGACCGCCCCCTCCGAGGTTCCTCCCGCCGTGGCCGAAACCCCGGCCACAAAGAGCGACAACCCGGTCCAGCCGAAGCTCCAAGTCAGCAATGGTTATTCTTTCGATGCCGCTCAGAACGCACAGCTGCTCACCTACATTGTGGAGCGCCCCACGGTGCGCAAGTTCGCCCGCCGCGACATGATGGAAGGCACGGGGCTTTCTGAGGGGCAAACCGAGAGTCTCGCCAGCATCGGAGCCGCCATTGGACTCGTGACTCCGCGCACCACCGTGCTCACGCCGTATGGCAAGCTCGTGGCACACCACGATCTCTTTCTCGACTCGCCGTTGACCTTGGAGTTCTGTCATTTCCTCGGAGCCGGGAATCCCCGGAACCTCATTTGGTTCACCATTTTCAACGACCTTCTTGGCACAGAAAAACCGACCGACCAAGCTGGCTGGAGTGCTTGGCTCCGGGAGAAGCTCGCTGGGCAATACACCCCTCGCTCTCTGGTCAAGCACGTCGCCCACGAAGTCCGCTTTGTCCTCGACGCCTACAGCGTCAAGAATTTCAAAAAGCTCAACCTGCTTTTCGAGACACCGGACAAGACTCTGGCCCTTCGCCGCTATACAGCTCTCCAGCCACAATCCCTCGCTGCGATGATCTACCGGGTCGGCGAGCAACATGAAGCGCGCTTGGTCTCCTTTCACGATCTCCAGGCCGAGCCTGGCTCGCCAGGGCGCGTCTTCGGTCTCGATGCCTCCAGCATGCGGCAGATGATTGAGGTTCTGCACCAGAAGGGCTGGATCCGCTATGAGGTCAGGCACGGACTCGACCAGATCCGTCTGGTCGATGGCTTCGATCCACTGGAATTTCTCGCTGCCGGTTATGAGAACCGCGAACCCAGCACCAAATCCAACGCCAAGCCGGACAAACCCGGCGAAGAACGACTTCTCCTGTGACCATGCCCGACCTTGAAGACATGCGCACTTTTGCCGCCCGACTCGTCGAACGACGGAACCGGGCCGCATTGCTTCTCACTCCGGATCTCGCAGGGCAGCAATCCTACGCCGCCCAGCTCGCAGCGATGTTGGATGCCACACACCTTGATGTCCTCACCCGCTTCCAAGAAGATGGGACTCTCTTGTCCCGGCTCTCCACCTTCTCATTTGACGACCTGCTAAACCTGATTTCGGAACACCGGGATCGCCGACTCGCAGTCGTCAGCGGTATCGAGTTCCTTCTTGGGGTGTGGCTGACTCAACACGAGCCAAAACAATTCAAAGCGGATATCTGCCGGAAAGTCGAATATTGGGAAGGCACTCCCGCCTTCATTCTGGTCACTCACGAAGACCCGGTTTTCTTCGCGTTCCAGCCCGAACGCTTTCCAGGAACCCAGGTCGTCCTCCACACTTCCGAAACTCTCGCTCTCGAATGAAAAACTCCGGCCTCTTCAGCACCATCTTTATCGATTCTGTCCAGAAGGACATCGATTGCTCGGACGACGCCCAGGGGCGGCTCGTTACCCTCAGCCAAAGCTGGGGACGTCGGGATGCCTCCGGGTCGACTCCTTTGTGGAACAGCTTCGTCAAGGCTGCGCTCGGCAATCTCGGCTTCGTCGTAGCGGATCGCCCCGAAGGGAAAAGTGCCCAAGGCCTGCATTCGCTTTACGAAGACTACGGCTACCAGAACTGCGTCGCCATGCTCTACCTGGTCGAGCCCGGTGCGGATCTCGACGATGAGTCGGTCGGACGGTTCTGGCCTGCGAAGCTCATCACCGCGCTCCGCGAGAAAAAACTCAACTGGGGCATCCTCACCGATGGGGCTACTTGGCGGCTTTACTCAACGAAGAGCGCCAAGCCCTTCGAGGATCACGTTGGACTCGATCTCGCTGCCGCCCTCGAAGCCCAGAAGGAAATCGCCTACGCCCTCTTTGAGCGGTTTTTCCATGCGGATTGCTTTGTCCCGGTCGAGCGCGAGGGCTACGAGACGGAGAAAGCAAAGCAGTTCAAGGATCGCGGCTTGAAAGTGCAGCGCCAGAAGCGCGCCGAATCGGGGAGCGAAGAGGGCGAGGATCCCGCCGAATCCGATGCCGAGACGGAACGCAAGGCCGGTATCTATCTCTCCCGGCTCGACCTGGATGCTGAAGTCTCGGAAGGCGTCCTCGAAGCCTGGGTGAAAAACCCGCTCCTTGGGCAGGTCGATGGCGTGCTGCGCTACATCTGCAATGGCTTCATCGCCGACACCCCGCGCACCGGCGATACCTACACGGAGGAGGAGCGCCGCGAGCTATTCGAGAGTTCCGTCAAGCTGCTCTACCGTTGCCTGTTCCTGTTCTACGCGGAGGCCCGCCAGCTTCTGCCCTCCGAGGAGCGTCATGCCGACATCTACGCTCCGCACTCGATCCGTGCCCTTTGTGAGGAAGCTCGGAAGTTCCGCTGGAATGAACGCTCCGATCATGGCGGCTACGATCTCTGGCAGCATCTCAAGGGCCTCGTCCAAGCAGTGAATGAAGGCGACCCGACTTACGGCGTCATGGGATACAATGGCGGCCTCTTCGACGACGACCAGGAGCTCTTCCTCGGCCGGCACCGCCTCCGCAACGACTTCCTCGCCCCGGCTCTCTACTGGCTCGCCTTCGTGGACCCGGCAGGCGGCGAGCGCGACGACGAATACGTCATCCCCTACGAAGACCTCGAAGTCCGCCACCTCGGCGAGATGTATGAGTCCATCCTCGAGTTCAAGGTGCGCCTCGCCGACACCGATTACCTCCGTCGCCGCACCAAGACCGGCTGGCAGACCCTCCCCGCCGCCGACCAGAAAACGCAGGACGGCGACATCCGCATCAAGGCGGGCGACATCTTCTTCGGCGAAACCGCGCTGGAGAGGAAACAGTCCGGCTCCTACTACACCCCGGAGTCGCTCGTCCGCTTCCTCGTGGGCAAAGCCGTCATCGCCCCGCTGCGCGAGCGCTGGGAATCTGGCTACCGCAACCGCTTCAACGCCTTTGTAGAGCAGACCCGCACAGGCTACGACGATGCCGCCAGGCGCGGCGCCCTGCGCTCGGCGCAGGAACTCGTCAACCAGTTCGTCCGGCGCGAAGTCCTCACCTTCAAAATCTGCGACCCCGCCATGGGCAGCGGCCACTTCCTCGTCGCCGCGGCGAATCTCATGGCGGGTTTCGTCGTCGAGTTGCTCGCCGGGATCGAGCCGCTGCCCGGCGTCGCCTCGGAGAAGACTGGCGCGCCCAATCATTGGCGGCGTCTCATCACCCGGCACTGCCTCTACGGCGCGGATTTTAATCCACTCGCCGTGAACCTCGCCAAGCTCGCCCTCTGGCTGAACTGCTTCGCCCGCGAGCACAAACTCACCTTCCTCGACCTTCACATTCGTTGCGGCAACAGCCTCATTGGCCTGCGCGACCTCGCCGCCCTGCGGCAAATCCCCGAGCGGCGCAAGGACACCCGGCGCGACCGCGATGAAGCCGAGGAAGCCGCGCAGGAACTGCCGCTCGGCCTCGATGACGAACTGACCGCCCAGCTCGGCAGCGCCGCCAGCGCCATCACCGCCATTCTCGACTTCGCCGAGGACGACACCGACCGCCAGCGCGAAGCCTTTGACGAAGCCAGCCGCGCGCTCCACGAAGCCTTCGCCCCACTTGCCGACCTGCACACAGCCTACCTTATGGATGCGAGTCTTCGCCCAAAGGACTACGCGCGCTTGCTCACTCACTTCGCCGCTGGGAAGACAAAGGACGAGCTATGGCCTGACTTGCGCGAAACATGGGAGCGCGTCCGCACCCTTCGCGCCCGCCATCACTTCTTCCACTGGCCGCTCGAATTTCCCGACATCTTCGGCGGCCCAAGTAACTGCGGCTTTAGCGCCACTGTAGGCAATCCGCCGTGGGATGTCGTAAAACCGAATACGTTGGAGTTCTATTCAGCGTTCGATCCCAACTTCCGCAGTTACGACAAGCAAGAGGCAATTCGTGCAGCTAACCAGCTCAAAGAAAACCCTGCGATTGCTAGAGGCTGGACAGATTACGAATCGGTTTTTGCTGAGCAGAGTGAATACTTTACGCAGCCAAAAGTTATTCCAGCACTCGGAAAAGGTGACCTTAATACATTCAAACTTTTTCTGAATCAATTCTTCTTGTTAGTAAACTTAGATGGCTGGGTAGGCATACTCATTCCGAGCGGCATTTACACCGATGAGGGCTGTAAGCCGCTTCGTGAGATGTTTTTTCGTGAAAGCCGAATCGAGAGTTTGTATTCGTTCGAGAACCGTTGGCCTGTGGTGTTTGAAGCTGTCCATAACAGTTTCAAGTTCGTTCTTTTCTGCACTCACAAGGGCGGAAAGACAGAAAGCTTTTCGTGCGCTTTCATGCAGCACGATCCGATGCGGATCTCAGTGATTGAACAGAACGCGGCCGTCGTGACGCTCGCGCAAATACGTCGGTTTTCTCCTGACGCACTAACTTTGATGGAGTTCAATTCACAGACGGCCGTAGATGTAACCGCGCGCATCTACGATGCAGGTCCCTTACTAAGTGAGCACTCCCAGACGACATGGAATGTTAAACAAGCCAATGAATATCACATGACGGCTGATAGCCACTTATTTAATAGAGAAGGGAAGGGCTATCCTCTTTATGAGGGCAAGCTCATTGGCCCGTTTGACAACGGAATGGCAGGCCCAACCTACTGGATGGAAAAGGATATTGCGCGAAAGGCTGAACAGGAAAGCTATTGGCGCGTTCTTAACAGGCTGAACAAGAAACCAACCAAGTTAGACCAAGACCAATATCGGACCGTCTTTCGCAGGATCGGCTCAAGCACTAATGAACGATCATTCATCAGCACGGTTGCGCCACCAAGAGTGTCCTGTCCGCACACGATGGTGCTAATTCGTCGATTTGTGCCTGATGTGGAAACAGGTGCCTCTAGCGAGTGGATCAATGTTCCTCAAAGCATTTTTCTAACTAGCATTTTCGACTCCTTTGTATGCGACTACACTATTCGCCTAAAGATTTCGACGGGCTTGGACATGCACTTTGTCTACAGCCTGCCCGTCCCGAGGCTGGGCAGCGGAGACGCGAAAGACGCGAGATATTTCTGGCCCATCGTCGCGCGGGCGTTGCGGCTGATTTGCACGACGGACGAATACGCCGCGCTGTGGGCCGAAGTCTTCCCGCAGCTCCCCGCCGCCACCCACACCGCCTCGCTTACCGCCCCCGCCGCCTACGGCCCCGCCCACGAACAGGCCCTGCGCGAACGCCTCGCCACCAGCGCCGCCGCCCTCACCGCCGACTGGACGCCCGCCTGCGGCCTGCACGACCGCAAACCCGACCGCCGCGACGACGGCGACCGCGCCCAGACCCGCGCCGAACTCGACGCACTCATCGCCCACCTCTACAGCCTGACCAAAGCTGAATTCGCCTACATCCTCGACACCTTCCCCGTCCTCCGCCGCAAAGAAATAAAAGCCTTCGGCGAATTCCAATCCAAACGCAAAGCTCTGGAGGAGTTCGAGAGATTTCAGCCCAATCGTTAACCAGCAAAACCAAAATGATCGAGCAAGCCGCAGTCACATCAAAGGGAATCCAAGAACTCCTAAAAACCTATCGCTGGGAAGAAGCTGTTTGCGAGTATATTTGGAACGGCTTTGACGCCGGGGCTTCAGAAGTCCGAATTGAATTTGAACATAATCCGGAGCCGTTCGACACCTTAAATTCGTTGTCCATCATCGACAACGGATCTGGAATTCCGGTGTCTGAATTAAGCAACAAATTCAAGCCGATCTATGAATCTGAGAAGGCTAGAAACAACAATCAGCCGAAGAATCACTCACTACCACATGGTAGAAATGGCAAGGGAAGATTGACGTTTTTTACCTTTGCAAAATGCGCGCATTGGGAAATCCATTTCTTGGAGGAGGAAAGAATTTTACCGTATGGCGTCAAAATCGAGACCGACAGTTTAGATCAATTTTTGTCATACGAAATACCGGTCAAGCAATCTCATAGTGGAACTCGCGTCAGTTTCACTGATGTCTCTGCGATCACAAAAACCAAAATTGACTTGGAGCTAATTCCGTTCTTGAACAGGGAGTTTGCGTGGTTCCTTGAATTGAATAACCACGCCAATTTTCTCATCAGAATCAACGGGATTCCGTTGGATTTTGAGAAAACTGTAGTTGACCGCGACCTGCTTACGATCAATGAGCACTCCAAAGAGGAGCGATTCGACGTCCGATTCGTTTTATGGTCTGAGAAGAAAAACGAAGAATATTCCAAGTATTACTTTTTGAACAGTCGCGATGAGGAGGTTTGGAAGCAAAATACGACGTTGAACAATAAAGGCGACACCTTCTATCACAGCGTTTTCATAAAAAGCACTTTGTTCGATAAATTTCAATGGGCTGGCGAGGGCGAAGATTCCGACCAGTCGGATTTGTTCGCAACGCAGAAATCCGAATCCTACAAAACTCTTTTGGCGAAATTATCGGACTTTCTTTACCGAAAGCGCAGTCCCTTTATAGATCGCTTCACTGAGAAGTTGGTTGAAGAATATGAAAAGGAGGGAGTGTTTCCAGTTCCAGTCGCGTCGGTGTTAGCGTCATACCATAAAGAGGCACTGAAAGACACAGTAAAAGAACTCTATAAAGTTCAGCCCAAGATGTTTTCATCGCTTAACACAACACAAAAGAAAGCTTTTATAGGGCTGCTTGACGCGTTGTTAGAGCTTGGAGCGGATGACAGACTATTAGAGATTATTTCAAGGATCGTGGAGATGACGCCGTCGGAGCGAAATGAACTGGCCCATATTCTGGAATATGCGAGCATGTCTGCGATTTCCAAAACAATTGGGATGATCAAAGATCGTATGAAAGTTGTTTTGCAGCTGAAAAACCTGGTTCTTGAAGAAACATGGGGAGCCGAGGAGAGCCACCTTCAGCAGGTCGTCGAAAGCCACTATTGGTTATTCGGCGAGCAATTTAATCTAACGACGGCAGAGGAGCCTGATTTTGATGAGGCTTTGAGGCGTTATTCCCACTTGCTACGTGGAGACGGAGAGACTCGCAAGCCTCGGATCAGTCATCCTGACAAGAACAAAGAAATGGACATTTTCATGACTAGAAAAATTGTGAGTCATGATCGAATTGAAAATATCGTCGTTGAACTTAAACATCCCACTGTTCAACTCGGCAAAAAGGAACTCAATCAAATTGATACCTACATGGGAGTAGTCACGTCGGAACCTAGATTTTCAGCCCACAACATGCATTGGAAATTCATATTGGTTGGCAAATCGTTCGACACTTCCAATGCCGTTGCAAGAGATTACGAAAATGCTCAAGGTCATGGGGAACCTTATTTAGTAAGGAAGACCCCTTCAATCAGAAGCAGTGTTTATGTCATGAGATGGAGCGACATCTTTACCGAGTTTGAATGTAAGCACAATCATCTGTTGGAAAAACTGGAATTCAATAAAACAAAAATGATGGAAGCGCTAAAGAAGCATAACACTGCGGCCGAGATTGTATCAGATGCGGCCGAGAGCGGGGCGGCTGAAAATGCAACCTGGAAAAATCCCGCACAACCAATCGGTGTGTTAACAGCGACCAATTTACAATGAAAATATTTTTCACTCACTCCGAAATCGGCTGCACTCCCAACATCTTCTCCGTGCTCCGTCGCAAGGAAAAAGCCTTTTGCGAATACTGTAGTCGCTGCATAGTTCTTGAAGAATTTGAATGGGTTCAATCATGAGCGTCGTCGACTCAGAAACCATCAAATGCGAGATCGCGGAGTATCTTCCTCTTCGGGATTCTCAACTCACTTCTCACACCGATTCGGTGCTTCTTCGCGATAAGACTACGGGTAAATGCGGCTTGGGATCGTGTGTTTACATCGAGTGGAAGGGCCTTCCTTACGCGGTTTCTTGCCATCATGTCTTGAACGCCAACCGCGAATATTTCACCGGAGCAAAGCGGCTTACAAAGCCAATGATAGAAGAGGGAGATTCTCACGCGGTGCCCCCACTTCATTTGATCGATAGCAACAAAACTGTAGACTTGGCGCTGTTTGATCTTAATGGGCTTTCACTTCCGACTATCCCCAAACAGTCGTATTCGCTGGGTGAAAACCAGATCTCCTTAAAAAAGACAGAGCAGAACCTGGGAACAGCCGCTTTTATTCATGGTGTCCCAGGATTCAGCGCCCGTGTCTTCCAATACCCGGACGGCAGCGTATACGCAGATATTCCCGTTTACTCCGCCTGGGGCCCAATCGTTGAAGTCTCCGGTGAAGCAATCGTCGTGGATTTCGCGGAAAGGGAAGTATCCGAACTCAACGATAAAGATTTTCCACATCTCAAGGATTTGAAGCCCACCGGGGGAACCCGTGATCTAGGTGGAATGAGCGGCTCCGGCCTCTGGGTTATCGGTGGAGACCGTTTTCATCTTGCAGGAATTCTCCTTGGACCAGCAGAGGAGAATCAACCTGAAACGCAACATCTCATTAGGTTCACTCCAGTTTGGAGGTTAATCGGATGGCTGGAGGGATTGAATTTGCATGAAACTTAAACCGGAGTCGAAATCGGAATTACACAAAGCCGGACGAAAACCCATTTTGATGGTCTCCTCGGCGGTTTATGGTTTCGAGGAGCTTTTAGACCGCATCTACGCCACGCTCACCAACCCGGATCTCAAACTTGGATATGAGGTTTGGATGTCACACGCCGGCACGATGCCCGTTGATCCCAAAGTGACGGCGCTTGAGAGTTGCCGCAGAGCAGTAACGAATTGTGATCTATTTCTCGGCATCATCCTTCCACGTTATGGTTCCGGCAAGGAGAAGCCGAAAGATGATTCTATCGTGCATGAGGAACTGCGTGAAGCGATTCGCCAGGGCAAGCCCCGATGGATTTTAGCTCACGAGCATGTGGTTTTTACCCGGTCCTTGCTCGGTAAATTGGGTTATCCCACCGCGAAGAAGAGGGGGCTCCTAAAGCTTAAACGGTCCGACGTCTTCGAGGACCTGCGAGTGATCGATATGTATGACCTGGCAACCCGGCAGGACGTGGCCGTTTACAAGGATCGGAAAGGGAACTGGGTCCAGAAGTTCGGCACTCCCGAGGCTGCAAACCTCTTCGCGGTCAGCCAGTTTCGCCGGTATCAGGAAGCCGAGGCGTTCGTTACGGAGAATTTCGGCGATCCCGTCGAGATCGCGAAAGTGATTGCTGCTAGGAAAGGAGCCGCAAAATGAACATTTTGGAGAATCAAATCGCGAAGGGCCGGGCTGGGGGTCTTGAGTTTGTAGCTTCGCCGGATGACATGGAAACCATTCTCTCCCACGTGGTGGCGATGCTCAACAGTGGAGGGGGCATGGTGGTGGTCGGCGCCGATCATAAAGGCAAGCCGCTGGGGTTGACGAAGGCGGAAGAACGTGCAGCCGACCTCGCAGAGGCTCTGCGCAAGGCGATCTCGCCCAAGCCGCTCCTCGACGCCAACGTCGAGTCCATCACCAAGGGTAAGGTAGTCGTCATCGATATTCCCGCTGCCCGTGACACGCCATTCGTCGCCGGAGGGCGGGTCTTCTTGCGCAAGGGAAAAGCCACCGTTCCGGCCACAGGAGAAGACTTGCAGGAAATCTTCCAGACCAAGGCGTCCGAAACGAAGGCGTGGGAGAGGCGTAGCTCCCCGGTGCTTACGCTGAAGGACCTCGATGATGAAGAGATACAGCGGACAGTCCAGGTGGCCGCATCTGAACGGCGCTTTGCCTTTCGCTCGCCAGCGACCACGGCGACCGCTCTTGAGGATCTCGGGATGCGCTCTGGGGCGCTTATTACCAACGCGGGGGATATTTGCTTCGGAAAAGTCCCGGCAGTTCGCCATCCGCAGGCTCGGTTGCGAGCCTATGCGTTTCGTTCAAGCCAGACCGGAGACGATTACATTGACCAGGAGGACATCAGTGCTCCCCTCGCTCAGGTGGTAAGGCGCGCGGTGGCCTTCGCGTTTAGGAACTCGCCTCTGGCCGCGCAGTTCCTGCCTTCCTCAGTCGAACGCAAAAATCTGCCCCCTTATCCGGAGTTTGCGGTCAAAGAGGGCCTGGTCAATGCTTTGGCGCACCGCGATTACGCCAAGGCTTCCAGCGGGGCCACGCTGCTCGTGTTTCCAGACCGAGTTGAAATTTGGAATTCCGGTTCCCTTCCCGAAGGATGGAAGGCGGATAAGTTGCGACACGCCCACCGTTCGCTGCCACAAAACCCCGACATCGCGCAATTTCTTTTCGCAGCAGACCTCATGGAGAGGATTGGACGCGGAACTTTGCGCGTGATCGAATCATGCCGGGACGCCGGGTTGCCGTCTCCCACATGGAAAACCGATGAAGACGGGGTCACGCTCACTCTGCACAGTCTAGCTTCACAGGAAGCACCGGCATCCCGGTTGAGTGAACGCCAACTCGCCATGCTTAAATCGCTTGCTGCGGGCGACGTGGTCCGTCTTGCGGAATACGTCGAGCGATTCGCGGGCAAGGTGTCTCAGCGTCAGGCCCAACGGGACCTTCGAGAACTGCAATCTGCCGATCTTCTCCGACTCGAGGGCAAGGGCAGGGTCGCACATTATATAAGAACGAAACGAAGGCTTCAGAGATGAATCACGACACAATCGCGACATCAAGGCATTCAAAAAGCTGCTCTCGCAAGGGGGAGGTGAGGTTTTTTCTCTCCAATCGCGACATAATCACGACATTTTCGGGCGCGTCCGGAATGCTTCTCTCTCTCGCTCACGTCAAGCGGTTGCTGGACGAACTCCGGACGGACGGAAAAACCTGGCTGGAGGGACTCAATCGGGGCGCACGCTGGTATGCGCGAGATCCATCGGAAATGGCTCATCAATTCGATTCGGAGACGGAGAATGAGCCAAAACAAAGGAGTCATAAGTGAGTAACACGCTGATCATCATATGGTTATATGGCTCATATGGAGCGCGATGCCATATCAACTTGAGCCATAACCGCAGAGTTCATTTTCATACACAGATGTCCGGAGTGCCCCTCAATCTCTTCGTTTCCTTCGTTCTCTTCTGTAAACCAAATGGAGGGTGGTTTATGAACAAAATATCGGGAGACTCTGGCGCATATCAACGCAACGTGAGGCGCACCGCAGGC
>Ga0163144_10022955_pt1 | contig 12344 bp, 11 predicted proteins | sample OliLak19BULKMAT1_FD_123175 | JGI IMG/M metagenome (GOLD analysis project Ga0163144, IMG submission 123175) | Freshwater microbial mat bacterial communities from Lake Vanda, McMurdo Dry Valleys, Antarctica - Oligotrophic Lake LV.19.BULKMAT1 | ecosystem: Environmental > Aquatic > Freshwater >... | reverse complement strand
CCAACAACGGAGTACCCTCATGGAGAAGTCGTCGCGAACGACGAACGACTCGCGCCTCCTTTACTCCGCGTACCAACACTTCGATTCCTCGAGTGCCCATGCGCAATGCTTCCTTTGATCAACATCGGGGGGTACAGCCACCTTCTTCTTCTGCTCACAGCACTTCCCAATCGACGCGTCGAGCGACGGCTCCTCCGCAAACGCCCGTTCCTCCTGGCTCTGCCTTGGCGGACATTGGTTCGTCCAATGGAGGATTGCGGCCACGGGTCAATTACAAGTCCTTGTACAATGCCAGTACGCCCACTCTGCAGACCAGTGTGTCGTCGTCTTCCTTCAACAATAATTTCTCCGATCGCGAGTCCATGACGTCCTCCAGTCATCGCCGCGGAAGTGGGAGCAGCATGGTCGGACGATGGATTGAAGAAGAAGAGGAAGAACAAGAACTACAGCCGCACCAAGAAAAAGAATGGCCACTGACCTTGGAAGAAGACGACGACGAACTCGAAACACCCGTGCCTGCTGCCATGTTGGAACGACGAGAGACGATGGAAATTGCTCCCAATGTTCGCGTTCCCGTCCTGACACGAGAAGAATCGTGGAGTGCCGTACGCAGTGGCGAGTATTTTGTCGCCACCTGCTTTGTGTGTACCGCCAGTTTGGTGTGCAGTCGGAATGCCGCCTTTGTCTTGTGTCCCGATTGTCAAGTGGTCTCTCCCACCGCCAAAGCCGATACCAAGACCAATAAAAAGGACGATGTTGTCGGTGTGGCCACGGGTTTGAAGCCAGAATGGATCCAAGAAACCTTGGGAACCACGGTCGTTTAAGACACGAATATTATTATATTATTATACACACGCACACAGTATTTGCACACGAAACCAAAATAGAAACCACTATATATAAATATAAATAACAAGTATATTATGAATACTATCTTTCATTTACTACGTACACACCATGACTTCAAGAACATACTGACTTATGTGTCAGCAACAGCATAGTTCTTTCTGTATGTACACTTTCTGTCTGCAACGAAATCATTTACTTTATTGCTACAAGAGTGTGCTGCCAGGTATAGTACACCCTCAGGTCTATCATGTTGAACACCTTTGCAACGGCCCCGGGATTGCGGATTGCCATCTCAACCCCTCAGCTACAAGCACAGGAACACCCACAAAGCTTAGGAGAACACTCAAAGCCAAGTCCTATCACACGGAGGCTGATCATAGAGTATTTCCAAAGGGCAATTGTCCTCGACCTGGAAAAAAAAAATTGTCCAGGAACCCTGAGAGTCCGTCCCACTTATATTCCAATTATAAAGCAAACCATAATTGGAAGTCAGCAGAGACGTTGGAAGCGTTCCGCTGAGGGAGGGGTTGTTTTGAAGGTTTTTCAAGTTGGTCATGAGCCCAATCTCCGAGGGGACGGTCCCGCGAAAGAGATTGTCGTTGAGCCAAAGATCTACCATGTTTTGCAAAGGCTCGCCTGTGAAACGATTGGAACCAAGCCGCATGCCCCAATTCAATGTCTGAAGGAGAACGCACTCGGTTGGGATGGTGCCAAAGAACTCGTTTTGTCCTCGGTTTAAAAAGTCCACGCTGGACAGGTGTCCCAGCTCGGTTGGCAAGTGTGCCTAGTAGTAAGGGGGAAGAATCACAGGCTGTGAGGGGGTGGTACGCAAGCATCCCCTTTATAAAGCATAACAACAGGATCCTCACTTACCCGTCAAACTATTTTTACTGGCAGTGAACCACCGCACGTCCGACCAACGTCCAATTTCGGAGGGCAACGTTCCTATGGGGCGGAGAAGATGGGATGAGAGGAGGGAATGGAGAAGGGATTAACAAAAGTTTCGAATACACAAGATAGTTTTCGCTTCTTACCATGAACGTTTTTTTCATCGGCAGTGAGCCAAATCATGTTGCTGGCAAGACCAAGCAGGAACAGGTTTTTGGTCTTGGATTTTGAAGCGCGAATTCTACGACCCAGTCGAATGATGTCCTAGCCCTAAAAGCTCCAGGGATCTGCTGTTGCCATCACGACTGACTTCCAAACCTTGCAAGGCACATGTATCAATGTGTGCACACATGTGTGTGTGTGTTTGCTATGTTTGGGCCTTTTCCTCGACCATTTCCTGATCAAGACATTGGATCAATTTCCATGCAAATGTCCAACAATTGTTTTGTAGCAAATGGCAAGTCTGGCGATTGTTCTCTGTAGGATTGGGTGTAGTCACTGGCAAGCTGGACAATTTGAAGACCACTTGCAGCAGATGAAGACGATGGTGACAGACATCACAATTCTCCTGGCACAGCTCGCAGTGTCACCAGTTTTAGCAGTGTTTCTGGTTCTGCAGCTTGTTGTGGAATGAAATCAAACTTGTATTTTCATTCTTTTGCTGCTGGTGGATTGTTGTTTTCGTCATCCACCACCACTGCCACTTGGACATGAATTGGCGGCCACAAAGGCCCTCCAGTGAGTGGAACACATTCCAATTGAAGTCTTGGATTTGTTGTCGTGGACTGCAGATTAGGCGGGCGCAAGATGGTGCGGGCTGGCTGTGAAAGTGTCTGGGACACTGGCAAATGGGCAGGCGGGACCCATGCGGCGAACACAGGACCATCCAAGAACACTTCAAACATGGTCAACAACGGTCACCAACTGTCAAAAACATCCCCACAAAACTTGAAAACCGTCCCTGTTCAGAAACTGTTCAGAATCTGTTCCTGCAAATGCATCACTGGACATTTGAATCCGTCCACAATCAAAACGCCCCTGTGCAATCCATCACTGATTGCATGAAGCATCCCCATTTGCATGTTGTTCAAGTGCACAAAATTTCAAAACGTTTCCCTGTCAATGTCAAACACATCCCCATTTGAAAAGCATCACCAAGCAAACATCCCAAATTGTTCAAAACGTCACTGCAAAGCATCCCTGAGTGCCATCAAAACGTTAACTGACGATGGCACAGCATGTCAAACACACACAATTTGCCATTTGTGAAAAAACCTCAAAATGAAGTTGAACCTGATCAATTTTTCGAGTGATGGATCATTTCTTCATTTGCAGAAACTGTGAATTTTGCACCACACCGAATTCAGTTTCATGCCAGAATTGGACTGGTTAAAACACCCTCTTGTCGGAAACTCCATGGTTCTTCAAATGTGTCACAGTCATCTTGAGACCACGGCAGATGTGCTAGTGAACTTTTCAACGAAGGGTTGTTGTTAACAGATGATCACCAGAAAAGGAACAAACTTGGGTTTGACGACCTTGAGAGTCACTCACAACAGATGCTTGCTCTCGCAGAAAGCTGCAACTCTCTCAAATCAGAGAGCATCAGTTCAAAGACCCTTCGCCAAGCCCAAAGCTTCCATTGGCAACTTCTTCTAATCTGCCAACAAGTTGGTTCCTTCTTGCTCATGGAGCGTGCTCATGTGGAAAATGTCAATGTGCTGGAAACCTAGCAACTGATGGTTGAGTCATGCACCAGGAGGAAAAGAAAGTGCCGCAGGAATGGTGAGTTCAGTCTTGCTTCCTTGCTTGCCTCTGAGGAGGAGAAAACTCACATGTTGGTCAAAAAGTGAGGAGAGGAGGAACGAAAGGGAATTCCTTTTAGAAAAATGCAACATTGAGCATTTCCTCCTTCAGCTGAGTTGCCAGATTGTCTGAGGCCAACAAATGACTTGGACCGCATGCTGAAGACAAATGGTGCAAGACAACTTTTGCTCAACTGCATCAATTGTCAAGCAGACAAACAAAAATTGATTGCACTGAGGCCCAACACTGGCAACCAATGGAGGTTTGGAGACAAATGTTGATGAGAACTTTGCGAGCAAACTTTGATCGCACAATCTGCATTGACCATGTTCTCTGCATGGACAATGTCCATCATTCAGATGACCATCCATCGTCTTGTTGAAGAATGCATCATTTTGTTGTGTGTCCTTCTCTGCAAGGACATGATTGATGAACATGACTCCTCCCCTTCCCAAGAGGACTCAGGCAACTACAACATGTCATTGAAAGGGGCATCATTCTTAAATTTCTGCGCATGCCGCATCGTGACAATTGTTTCTTCAACCTCATGACTCCTCATGGTTTTGTGTGCCCTGTGCAGATGAATGCACCAATGAAAGTTGGAGTGTTTGGGTTCCCCACATGTTGGGTTTGCTTTCATTTGGCTGTTGTGACATTGATGTTCCATTTCTTTTTGCAAAGAAATCAAATGGAAGTGATGTCTGTCTCCACCAAACATTTTCCAGATAGTTGTTGAAGGTTCATGAGTGATGCAGATGGAAACCAAGTGATGAGGACATGATTGGTGGGAGTGCAACATTTGACAAATTTCCATTGCTCCATCTCATCAGAGTTCACTGATTTGAATTGCCAGAGCTTTGTCCGTCTTTCAAAGAAGAGTTTGTGGTTTTGTGTTTAAACCTCAACCATCCAGACAGCAACAACAATGACCATGCCAATGTAGCAGATCAACCCACAAATGACCACAAACTTCAGTTGATCACTCATTTCAAAACTGTGAGCACTGGTTGTGTTTCTTGTTCTCGGGACTTGAATTGCTTCTTGTCAACCCTTGCATTGTTTGCAAAAAATGCATGACAAATGTCATTCTGTCAGAGCTTGAATTTGGCACCAGATGGCCATTGAACAAGTGTCACAAGATGAGCTGACAATCCATCAAAGGAGCAGCATCAATGCAGAGATGACAATCTATCAAAGGAGCAGCATCATTGCAGAGATGATGCAAAAGAGGTCTGGCACAGTCATCATCATGTCTTGATTGCAAACACCCCGACTCCAAAGTCTGAGGATGTTTCCATCAACTCAAAGCATTCTAAGGGAGTTAATGCTTTTGTCACAGAGGGTCACCTGCCCACATACAAGCCAGAGCAGCAGCACAAATGGACAGCTGTCATTGAAGAATGGAGACATGTTTGCAGCTGCAGACACATCAAAATTTCCTTTCATGTTTCATGCTTCCCAATGTTCCAACAAAGGCAGCAACCTTGCCAGCAGCCCAGGATCAGTCCCATCAAAGGCCTTCTGAAGGTTGTGCACTTTCTAGCAACTTGTTCTTCCTGTTGAGGGAGCTACCAGGGAACAATGACGGTTTTGTATGGGCAAGTTTTGGAGAAATCTTGAAAGGTGTGGGTTGTAGCAGGGTTCTCATCGGTCGACTGAAACCATTCATAGATGCGTTCTCTTTTGTTCCACAATCGCCTTGGAACGTTATATCCATGGGCCCTTCTTGATGCCTGGTTGGACAGGAATGTCGAAGACCGCAGTGCCAGGAATACACCAATATCATGCGAAGCATTGTCGTTCTGAGTTTATTACTCCCTACATATTATGGATTTATGGTAGTCGTACCGGTGGTTGCACCTGCATGGAATTAACGCATTTCAAGAACATTCGCAGAGTCATGAGAATTCCAGAGTAGGAATAAAAGACATGTGTGTTGCTGTACTTAAAAAGTGTAGGGTTTACATCTGGCATATTGTTTTAAATCCAGTTTTTGTCACGTAACCGAATTGTAGCATTCTTTTTTGGCTGGAACGAGAAAGAAGATACCAGTATCTTCTGCAAGGAACCAATGCTGTACGAAGTAAGGTAGTAGCGTATGTATGTACGTTGCTTGTACCCAGTGAGAACCAGCAAATTGCAGATCCTCACACATCCAAATTTGGATCCATCCATCCGGATTGATGTCTCACAAATTCAATAAACAAAAAGTCACAACGAAAATAAATTCTCAATCCAACCAATATCTTTGCTGCCGCAAAGACCAGAAAAAAAAACACGATGCCAAGTAATACCCAAGATGACAACCTCTCGGTCCTGGACGAAACATCCCATGGCGCCGGTGTGGGAGATCTCGAGGAAGAGAACAAGGAGTGTGAGGTCAAAAAGCTGGCCCAAAACGAAACGAAACAGATTTGGATTTGGAAGGTCTTGGTCGTGATGCTGATCATTTTGACGGCCGCCATGGTGTCGGCCGGAAGCTACATCTTTTTGGAACGCAATGAGGAAGAAAACTTCGAGGACAGCGTAAGTATATAAATTTTGAAATTGGTTCTGTTTTTGCCCTCCTCACGCTACGCTGCTCACCTGCTGCCTGCTTCTACGTACATCATGATACTTAGTATGAGCAAATGGTAAACACGATCCGAGATGCCTCTGAGTTTCACGCCAAGAGCATCTTTACTACCCTGCGCTCCTTTTCCGCCACCATTACTGCCGAGGCGGCTGCTTTGAATCAAACCTTCCCCTTTGTGACAATCCCTTCCTTTGAAGCTCTGGGTTCTTCCGTGAGGTCTGCTACGGGTGCAGAAATGATCAACTGGCACGTTCTCGTCGAAGAAGATCAGCTTGACGATTGGAGTCATTACACGCTTGGAAACTACCAAAAGAACTTGGCTGACAGCCGTCATATTGCGTTAATGCTGGGTGCCGAGGGATCATCCATCAAGCCCCACGACTTCGTGGATGGGGACATTGCCCCGTTTCCGTACATTCCAAACTTTCAAGAAGAAGGCATTATCCTAGCTCCCAAGTATGGAGAGGGTCCTTACTATCCCGTTTGGATGACGTCGCCTCCCATTTTCAATCCCAACTTTATCAATAGTGATCCGGCGCCATGGGCCCTCAAAGGGCCCATAAGAGCTGTGACAGAAGCACGCGCTTCTGTCTTTACGGATGTGGTACCCGTCGAGAACTTGGCCAATCGTGCCATTAATGTGGACGATCACGAAGCCTATCATGCCAGTTTGGTGGACTATGTTCTCGATCCTGACGCGACGACCTTTATGCATCCTCACTCGGCCATGATGGTGCCCGTCTTTGAGGAGCTCAATGATCCATCCTCTCGAATGGTCGGGAACTTTGCTGTGGTACTGCCTTGGGATCGTTACCTGGTGAATTTGCTCCCCGATGGCGTCGATGGAATTACCTGTGTCCTCCGAAACACATGTGACAAGGCATGGACCTATCAGCTCGATGGAAACTCCGCCTTTTATATGGGCGAAGGGGATTTTCACGACCCTCGCTACAACTACACAGAAGTAGAATTACCGTTTGGTGAATATGATGATGACGAGACGGTAGAAGGTGAATGCCGATACTCGTACTTTATCTATGCGACCAAGGAATACGAGGAACGGTACCGCTCCAATACTCCATGGGTATTGACATTGGTGGTCGCAGCCACCTTTACTCTCATGATTTCGACCTTTCTCGTCTACGACAACTTTGTCAAACAGCGCAATAACAAAGTGGTCGATCATGCGACCAAAACCAATGCCATCGTTTCATCGCTATTTCCAGAACAAGTACGAAATCGTCTCATGGCAGAAGAAGAAGACAAGAATCCCAAAAACAAAAAGAATACTACTTTTTCGTCGGGGGATAAGAAGAATCATTTGCAAGTGTTTTTGAATGGAGAGAACAGTGGCGAAGGCCCCCAACTCGGCGACGAGGGTGGCGCCAGAAAAACAGACCCCATTGCGGATCTGTATCCCGAAGTAAGTCTTCGAAACATACATATCTCACTCCCACTCTACATCCTCGGGCAATACTCTGACCATCTCAATGCGGTTGCCGTTTTCATCAGTGTACGGTATATTTTGCCGATATTGCAGGATTTACACAATGGTCATCTACCCGACAACCGGTGGATGTGTTTGTCTTGTTGGAAGAGATTTATGCTGCGTTTGATCGTCTTGCGAAGCGGCGGCGAGTGTTCAAGGTGGAAACGGTGAGCCATTCTTTTGTTTGTGGTTCTTGATTCTCTCTACTTTGTCTTCGTTGTCCCATATTTCATTCGCTTGACTCATCCCAACATGCTTGCCTCTACCGCAGATTGGCGATTGTTATGTCGCGATTACAGGATTACCGAAGCCACGACAAGATCACGCCACCGCCATGGCTAGATTCGCCTCGGAGACTCGTCAAAAGATGAGAGAGGTTACACAAATGTTAGGACCCAGGCTTGGAGCGGATACCGTCGGTCTCGATTTGCGCATTGGATTGCACAGTGGCCCAGGTATGTACCAACCAACTGATCGTTTTGCGACTTGGGTGAGTGTAGCTTTTTTTCTTCCTAACGTTTATGCATGGACCCTCTTGTTTTAAAATAGTCACGGCCGGTGTCCTTCGTGGAGAAAAATCTCGGTTCCAGCTTTTTGGTGACACCGTCAACACGGCTGCTCGAATGGAAAGGTGAGAATCAAATGTCATTTGCCTGGGGTGTTTTGTTGTTTGAAAGACCCCCGACAAGCTTTGGCTCATCCGCAACGATTGTTTGTACTACATTGTACTCCTTCCTTTACTATTGATATGTTAGCAATGGCCAACAGGGAAAGATTCAAGTTTCCGAAGCAACCGCCAAGCGCCTTTTGGATGCTGGCAAATCGGAATGGTTAACCAAACGAGAAGATTTGATCAATGCCAAAGGCAAAGGCAAACTGCAAACCTACTGGGTGGAGTGCAATGCCACGAATAGAGCCTCTACAACTCTGTCGTCATCTGTTGATATTTCTTCCGATGACAATTCCTTGGCAGAGGATGCGGACGACGAAGGCAAAGTTGTGGCGGGAATCTCACGGGCAGAAACGAGTGCAAGCAGTGTGCCGTCTTTTGCTGCAGAAGTAGACGTGTAAGCTTAACAGAAGAGAGACTGAAGGGAGAGTGATTGCACAATTTCATAAACGTGTTTGTGTAAATGTTGTCTTGATCCAGGTAGCTGCTCTCTAGTTAGTTTTTCTAGCTAGTAGCCATTGATAGGATAAAGTGCATTTACCCACCCCACCCCGAATGACAAACTTGTTCTGTACGAAAAAATGACATGATAGAAAAAATTCAACCGTTTCGGAGCAATTGTGGGTCCAGATCACGAGTCATGAACGACCAGTCCCACGCATGTCGCTATCTGCGTGGTGTGCTCTAATAGTTGGTTAGAATTAGCCAAGACAAAATGGTACACTCTAGCTAGCAGAGAGCTAGATGAACAAGCTAGCTTGCTAGAGAAGTGGCGAGAGTGAGGTCGGTGAGTCAATTGCAGTGAAGTAACTAACCCGGCCACGCGCAGCAGCAACATCGATTGCTAGCAAGACAACCGAACTGAATGTGCCTGGTATCCACTGAACCCCAAATCGGCAAAAGAGCCGGAAGGCCCCCTGCTTGTCTCAAGCGAGGACAGCGCCAGTGAAACAAAAGGGAAAGGCTAAGACAAAGACGACGACGAAACCCCCGAAGCTATTGTTGTGTAGTGATAGTGACCGTGGAATGCCGACCTCCGTCACCGAACTTGCAAATTCAGTTCCTGACTCAGTCGGTCCTCAAAGATTCCATTGGTCTCTGAAGATGGCGAAGACGAACACATCGTCTAGCTAGCTGCTGCCAATGGAGCGCGGCAACTTAGCTATCTATTCAGTTGTGTTGTTCAGCTATTTGATAAGAGAACAGCCACCACCACCTTTCATTCAGTTGCGCACGTGCCACCGACAGCATCTCAACTCGGAAGTCGTAAGTGGTTGATCCCAGGCTAGTAGTAGGACGGATAAAAGAATCTTGACAAATGCTTCAACAAAGAACTCCGCAGAACAGACAAAATTTTGTGTAGCTGTTTGGCGAGACCTCCTCTTCCTCCCCCTTTTGCGGGTTGCCGCGCTCGAAGTCGCTGACAAAGCAGACAAACATCGACAAAATGTGTAAGAGACGAAGAAGTAAAAGAAGAGAGCCCTACTACGTGCATCTGGACTTAACATATCGTTTAAGATAACAAGCAGGCAGGACAACATTCTCTACCAATACTTCAACAACGTCTCTATGTCTTGGGCGACCGTAGAATCCCTGGGGAAATGGGGTTTGTGTAAACGATTTTAATCTTGGTGAATCTTGGATGCTCCTGGTTTATGCGACACATTGTTTATTTTTGTCTAGCTACTAGTAGCTAGTATGGTACTAGTAGTAGTAAATGCTAACAGAGACCAGACTACCAGTGGTACATGTACATGTACGTAGACGATGAGTAAACAAACAGTTTCAACTTGACAGTTAGGGAGCAAAGTCCTGCCGGTAGCTGGTAACTGTCTGCTTAAGCCATTTCCGAACTCAAAGCTTTAGTACTCTAGAAAAATGTTCTGTGATATAAGAGTGTTCGTTTCCACTTCAACTATTCTATGGAACAGAATTAAAAGGGAAGAGAAAAGAGAGAATTAGGAAACTAACACAACACAACCATTCCCTGTAAAGAACGTTGAAGTCGGGCAGTAAGAATTCTTTTCTCCGACTTGGAGAATTAATAAGGGAAACTTGAGGAACATGATTTCGCCGGCTTCCCCCGGAATCGTAGGAAACAGCCCTTAATAAACGTTTTTTTTACGAAAAGATTTGTCGTAAGTTACGTACCTACTAGCTAGGTAGCTAGCTAGTTAGTAGAGTAGTAGAACTGTAGCTACTACAGTACGAGTAGCTACCAGAGCTCCAATCAGTGAATACTGTAATGCACGAACATCGGTGTCGTAGCTAATCCGAATGATACGACCTACTGTTTGGTACTATTACTGTATGGATACTGCTATTAGTCTACTACTAGTAGCGTTGCAACAATACTAGCTATTTACTACTCGAGTAGTTAAGTAGCTAGTGGGTACTACCTAAAGTACGATCTCATAGTTCACAAAACTGTTCTGACCGCACAGGTACAACGCATTAGCTTACTTGCTCCTACTCTTTCTCTGCCAGTAGCTAGACTTGTAGTTGGTAGTAATAAGAACTGGACTACCTGTAGTCCATTTACTTCCCATCTTGCTCTCTCTTTCGCTCTCTTTCTCATTCCCAGACCTTGTCACTATCTATTTGCTCCTGCTGGTTCAGAAAACCAGGCCCATCGACTACTACTAGTAGTAGCTATCAAAAGAATGAATCCCAACCACCACGTCAACTACTACAACGTTCACAACCACAACGAGATTGATCCATTTTTCCTATATCCTCCTCCTCTGAATGATAATCCTTTTCTTGCCACCATGAATCATCATTATCAGCATCCTTATGCCCATCCCATGATGCTACAGCAACCACAACCACAACCACCCGCAAGCCCTATCAATGTCAATGCCTTGCACGATGCCGAATTGGAATGGGCGTGGCAAATCAAGCGTGCTCTATTAGCACGTAGTAGTATTGCCAAACAACAACAACAAAAAGAGGGCACTGCTAGGGCTACGAATGACTCTAGCAACGACTCTAGTAATGACAATGCTGATAATGACGACGATGAACTTTGCATTTTGCATCCCTTGTCGGATTATGACATTGCCCAATTGGCCGTAGTCACTTTGGGACAAGAACGACACAATCTGGATTCCATTTTGGAATCCGTCTTGGGATTGCAGTGCTTGCGAGAAGAATATGGCCTCGTTGATACACCCGCCGAAGGCGTCGAATTGATCCGCAACCTCATTACCCACGTTCAACCCGGTCTGTTATTGGCCTTTGACAAATCCCCCGATAAGACCTCGTATATGAGCATTTTTGATTTTGCCCGCTTGCAACCGGCCGCCTTGGAAAAAAATGACGATGCCAATTGGCGGGCCTTTCAGGGGTCCTATTATTACATGTTGCAAGCCGGATGTTGCAACTTACAATATACCCGGGAAGGATTTGTCTCGATTTGTGAATGTCAAGGCATGTCCCAACAGTCCTTCAACACCAAAATGGTACAGCGCATCGCACAAGAAGTCGGGATGCATTATCCGAAATTGCAAAAAGAGTCCTTGTGGCTCAATACACCACTGGTGGCCAATGTCATGTATGCCTTTGTCAAACCATGGATGAAATCACGATGGGACAATGTCAAATTGGGGTGTAAATTGGAATGGTTTGATGGACGCATTGATGCCTTGATTAATGTGCCAACGCCGCAACTCGCACAAGAACGACTGTTGATCAATGTTCATGCCGCACTGGTGGAACGATATCATCATGTTCAACATTATGTCTTGCCGTCTCTTCCCAACCATCACCAGTATGAGGATGATGATGATGCTAGTGGTGATGATGGTGATAGTGATGAGGATGACGACGAAAATGATCAGGAAATGGAAGGATAAAGCAGTTTTGATATAGTTTCAGCAATTTTGCTGTCCTCCCAGGGGCGGGAGCAACAGCGGCAGCAACAGGAGCATGACAGCAACAACAGCACGCAAAGACAGTCCGTCAGTTCATGTCGTGACAGGATTGTGTGTCTCCGTGGCTCAATAACCAAAGGAACGATATCCATAATAATGGTGGAACTGTAGGTGCCGCGCCGAGGGGTGGCT
>Ga0163144_10022954_pt1 | contig 12344 bp, 7 predicted proteins | sample OliLak19BULKMAT1_FD_123175 | JGI IMG/M metagenome (GOLD analysis project Ga0163144, IMG submission 123175) | Freshwater microbial mat bacterial communities from Lake Vanda, McMurdo Dry Valleys, Antarctica - Oligotrophic Lake LV.19.BULKMAT1 | ecosystem: Environmental > Aquatic > Freshwater > Lake... | reverse complement strand
GGACATCAGCGAGAAGACCGTCGAGACGCATCGCACGAACCTGATGCGCAAGCTCAACCTGCGCTCGGTGAGCGACGTGGTGCGCTACGCGGTGCGGAACAAGATTGCGGAAGCGTGACGGGTGGCGGGTGGCGGGTGACGAAGATCCACCCGCCACCCACCACCCGTCACCCGTCACCCTCCGGACAACTTCCTCCTCTTCTACAGACTTCCCCCGATTCCGCCCGGCGCACGTTTGCCCGATGGTCTTCGTGGAATGAATGAAGCTATTGGAACAGCAGCGAATGGAATCGACGGCGCGCGCCCGTCCGCGTCCGTGCTCATCGTGGACGACTCGGACGTGGTGCGCGAGTCTCTCAGCACCTTCATTGCTGCGCAGCCTGGCCTACGGGTCATCGGCGTGGCCGCCTCGGGGACGGAGGCGCTCCATTTTCTCGGCCACACGAAGGTGGACGTTGTGCTCACCGATCTGAACATGCCCGGCATCGGCGGGCTGGAGCTGACGCGGCGCATCAAGGAACAGCCCAACCCGCCGTGCGTTATCGTCATCTCCGTGCAGAACGTCCCGCTCTGCCGCATGGGCGCGCAGGAGGCGGGCGCGGATGGCTTCGTGGCGAAATCAGAGATCGGCGTCTGCCTGTGCCCGATGCTCGCGCGGCTGTTGCCTCGAACCGCCATGGAGAAAAACCTAGACCGCCCCATCCCCATCCCCATCGATCCCATCCAGGCGTGCCAGGAAGCGGAAGAGAAATTGCGCCGGCTCAACGCCGAACTGGAGCAGCGCGTCCGCCAGCGTACCGCTCAATTGGAAGAGGCGAATCAGGAACTCGACGCCTTCGCGCACTCGGTGTCACACGATCTGCGCGCGCCCGTTCGGGGTATCGTGGGCTTTGGGGAAATCCTCGGCACCGAATGCCGCGACGCCCTCGGCGAACGGGGCCGACACTATCTTGACCGCATCATGGAAGCCACCCGGCAGATGCAAACCTTGATTGAGGCGCTGCTCCAGCTTGCGCACGCGAACCGCTCGACGATGCGGCGGCAAACCGTGGACCTCAGCGCACTGGCCGGCCAGGTGGCCCAGGAACTGCGCGAAGCCCAGCCGCAGCGCCCGGTGCCATTGACCTGCACGCCGGGCCTCGTGGCTTCGGGGGATGAGCGGCTCCTCCGTGTGGTGTTGGTGAACCTGCTGGGCAACGCCTGGAAATACACCGGCAAGGTGGCCGCGCCGCAGGTGGAGTTCGGAATGATGAGTGACGAGTGGCGCGTGACGAGTGACGCAAGCCACCCGTCACCCGCCACCTTCTTCGTCCGCGACAACGGCGCCGGTTTTGACATGCAGTACGTTGACCGGCTCTTCGGTACTTTTCAACGCCTGCATTCGATGGCGGAGTTCGAGGGCACCGGCGTGGGCTTGGCCACGGTGCAGCGCATCATCCACCGGCATGGCGGGAAAATTTGGGGCGAAAGCAAGGTGGGCGAGGGCGCGACGTTCTACTTCACGCTGCCGGATATTTCCCAAGAGCCGCCGCACCCGCTGAAGCGATCCGACCGCTTCGGCGTCGCCGTTGCGAGAAACGGTTCCGAGCACCGACTGGCCAAATGACGCCCCCCTTGCGACTCCTGATCCTCGAAGACCAACCCGCCGACGCGGAGTTGGTGGTATTGCAACTGGAGCGCGCCGGCTTCGCGCCGCGCTGGCAGCGGGTGGAGACCGAACGCGAGTTCATCTCGGCCCTCGGGCCGGAGTTGGAACTCATCCTCGCGGACTACCAGTTGCCGCATTACGACGCGCTGCGGGCGTTGGCGCACGTGCGGGAGTGCGGAGTAGGGACGCCCTTCATCATTGTCTCCGGCAACATTGGCGAGGAACTCGCCGTGTCGGCCATGCAGCAAGGCGCGGCGGATTTCATCATCAAGGACCGTCTCGGACGGCTGGGGTCCGCCGTGGCACGGGCGCTGGAGCAGCGGCGGCTGCGCGAGGAAAACCGGCTGACGCACGAGACGTTGCGACGCAGCGAGGAACTTTCGCGTCGCGTCTTCGACCTGGCCGGAGATTTGAAACACCTGACGCCGAGTTACGAGAAACTATCCGCGCTGGCCCGCGCGCTGGCGGTCACGCCGGAGCAGGACGCCGCTGTCGAGGCGGCCGACGCGCCCGTGCGTGAATACCTGGAAGCCAGGACAGGCGAACTGCTGGAGGCGTTCACGCAGTTCCCGGAGCGCAATGGATCGGTGGTCCCTTCCGAAATTGGCGACAACGCCCACGCGACCCGGCTGCTCACGGCGGTGCAGGACACCATCGGCGTGCTGGAACAGACGAAGCGGTCGTTCAAATCGCGCGCTGGCCCAGTTGCGCGAGCGGTTGGAGGCGGTGCTGCGCAGTGGTTCGGTCAAACCCTAGCGGCCAGCGCGGCGATGGTTTGGGCCGTGAAGATTTTAACCCGAACTCCGAAGTTGATTTACAGAAGGCAACGAAGCGACCGAAGCAGCAAGGAATTGGGATCTTGGGGAGTGCATTCTTTCTGACGGCGCCCCGGCCGTCGGAACGCCCTCTCCCTTCGTTGTCTTTGTTCCCTTCTGTGAATCCTGTTTCGGTATTCGGGTTTGATGGCCGTCAGGGCTTGAGGCTCATGAATGCGGGCCGCCAGCCGATGACCAGTCAGATTTTGATTCGGGTGCCAGTGCGTTTCTTCAGCGGGGTTCCCCCCCACCTCCTTGGCGCCTGGTGCCCGAATCATTTTTTCATCGCAACTGTTTTTGGTGGAATCGAATCTCGGGCATCCGGGCCTGATGATGGCGACGGCGTTGCCCGTGACGGTTTGGCCAGTCCCGCAGGGACGAAAGAAAGCTACTCTCTGTCAGGTCGCCTTGGCCCAAAGCTCTGTCGTCCTTGCGGGACTTCATCGTCGCCGCTGCCGCACACCCAGCGATGAATCGCTTGGCTATTCTCTTCCGCCCTTGCGGGCTGGTCGAAGTGGCATTCCACCGAAAACAGCGGGGAACCGACGATTCATCCGTATCCGACGCAAGCCGAAGCCATACGCCGGACCGGTGACCTCTACAACCGCACCCGTCTGACGCCCTTCGTGAAAAACCTCATGCAACGCTGGCTCGCCTGGCAGCGGTAACCTGATAACATGCACCAACGAACGTTGATTGAGCCATTCGCAAACCATTCAAACACCATGCCAACCACCACCCCGCGTTCCGCTGAATCGAGCGTCACCTCCCGCTACGCCGCCGCCGCCAAAGCGCCCGAGGCCGCGCTCTGCTGCCCGGTCGAATACAATCGCGACCTGCTGAAGATCATCCCGCAGGAGGTCATTGAGAAGGATTACGGCTGCGGTGATCCATCGCGTTACGTGAAGCCCGGCGAGACCGTGCTCGACCTCGGCAGCGGCACGGGGAAAATCTGCTTCATCGCGGCACAGGTCGTCGGAGCGCAAGGCCGCGTCATCGGCGTGGACATGACGGACGACATGCTCGAAGTCGCGCGCCGCAATGCTCCCGTCGTGGCCGAACGGCTGGGCTACGCGAACGTGGAATTCCGCAAGGGCCGCATCCAGGACCTCGGCCTTGACCTGGAAATTCTCGATGCCGAACTCAAGCAACATCCCATCGCCACTGCGAACAGCTTTCTCCGGGCGCAGGAACTGGCGGCGGATTTGCGTGTCAAACATCCGCTCGTGCCGACCGAATCCGTGGACGTGGTCGTGTCGAACTGCGTGCTCAACCTCGTCGAGTCGGGCGACAAGCGGCAGTTGTTCCAGGAGATTTTCCGCGTGCTGCGCAAGGGCGGACGCGCCGTCATCTCGGACATCGTCAGCGACGAAGATGTGCCGCACGTCATGCAGCAAGACCCGACGCTCTGGAGCGGTTGCATCAGCGGCGCACTGCGCGAAGACCAGTTCTTGAAGGCTTTCGAGGAAGCGGGTTTCTACGGCATCCGCCTGCTCAAACGCGACGCCCAGCCCTGGCAGACGGTGGCGGGCATCGAGTTCCGCTCCGTGACCGTCGAGGCGTTCAAGGGCAAGCAAGGCGATTGTCTGGAGCTGAACCAATCCGTGGTTTATCGCGGCCCCTTTCGCGAGGTGCTGGATGACGACGGTCATCGCCTGCGTCGCGGTGAACGCGTCGCGGTGTGCGACAAGACGTTCCAGCTCTACTCCAAGTTGCCTTACGAGGAGCATTTCGAATTCATCGAGCCGCTCGTGCCAGTGAAGCCAGAGGAGGCCAAGCCGTGGGACAGCGGTCGAGACCACCTCCGCCATCCGCGCGAGACCAAGGGCGTGGATTACCACGCAAACACCTCACCAAGCCAGTGCTGTGACGGAGGATCTTGTTGCTGACGAGCGTAACCACGTCATGAATCGATTTGCCGAAAAACTTTCTCACCACGGACTGAACCTGCGTCGCGCGACGCTGCAGACGTTGCAAATCAACGTCGGGCGCAAGTGCAACCAGGCGTGTCTCCATTGCCATGTGGACGCCGCGCCGTGGCGCACCGAGATGATGCCGGCTGACATCGCGCGGCGCGTTGGCGAATGGATTCGGGAACATCGTCCGCCCGTCGTGGACATCACGGGCGGCGCTCCGGAGTTGAGCGAGCATTTCCGTTACTTAGTCGAGACCGCGCGTGAGGCTGGCTGCCACGTCATTGACCGGAACAACCTCACCATCATCGAGACGGAAGCCTTCGCGTGGTTGCCGGAGTATCTGGCCAGGCATGAAGTCGAAGTCGTGGCCTCGCTGCCGTGCTATTCGGCGGGCAACGTGGATGCGCAGCGCGGCGATGGGGTGTTCGCCAAAAGCATTTCCGCGCTGAAGAAACTCAACGCCGTCGGCTACGGCACGCGCCTGCCTCTGAGCCTGGTTTACAATCCGCTCGGCGCAAAACTTCCGCCGCCCCAAGCCGAACTGGAAGCCGATTACAAAGTGGAGTTGCTCCAGCGATTCGGCATCGAGTTCACCCGCCTCTTCACCATCACGAACCAGCCCATCGCCCGCTTCGCCGAGGACCTTCGCGCGCACGGCCAGTGGGACGCGTATCTGGAATTGCTCGCCAACAGTTTCAACCCGGCGACGGTCGAGGGTTTGATGTGCCGCAGCACGATCAGCATTGGGTGGCTGGGCGAGGTCTTCGACTGCGACTTCAACCAGATGCTCAAGATGCAAGTGCGCAACGGCAAACCGCTTTATCTCTGGGACGTGACGCCCGCGCGCATCGAGAACTGGGAAATCCAGACTGGCGCGCATTGCCTCGCCTGCACCGCCGGGAGCGGCAGCAGTTGCACGGGCGCTTTGGGCTGAAGTCCAGTAGGTCTCGAGCAACCGGCAGGGCGTTGCTGCTGGAACGACCTGACGTTCGCGAGAACCACCGGAGCGATGTGCTGGCATCGGCGAGGTTCGACAGTCCGGCTCCAACGGACTCACGCTTGAGGAGACCATGCCATCGTGGTTGCCACTTCCCTGATCCTCATTTCCTTGGTATCGAGTGTCATCTCTATGTTGACTCTCGAGAAGTTTTCCATCGGCGTGGGCGACCGGTTCGCGCATCAGGCGAAGGCCCAGTTGCGCGCGTTTCAAATGCTTGCGGAGGGAGGCGTTGAGGCCGTGCCGGTTTGGAATAAATCCAACCGTGAACACAACTTCATCGGCTCCGAGCCGTCGTCAGTGCTGGCCGCGGCGCAGGCCGCGGTGAAGGGACTGGGCTGGACGAAAGGCTGGCATGTGGACGCGGACCACATCGGGCTGAAGACCGTGGACCGTTTCCTGCCGCACTCGGATTTCTTCACGCTCGACGTGGCGGACTTCATCGGGAAGCCCGCCGCACCGGAGGCGGTGAAGGCGTTCGTGGACCAGCACTCCGAGCTGTGCGGAACGGTCAGCATCGCGGGCATCGCGCGGCCCTTCACCATCGCGCGCCCGGAAGTGGAGCGGGTGGCGGGCAAGTTTCTCCTCGCCGCGCAGGAGGCCGGGAAGATTTATCGGCACATCGCCGCCGCCAAGGGCGCGGGGAATTTCATCACCGAGGTGTCGATGGACGAGACGGACTCGCCGCAGACGCCGCCGGAACTGCTCATCATCCTCGCCGCGCTGGCGGACGAGGGCGTGCCCGCGCAAACCATCGCGCCAAAGTTCACCGGGCGCTTCAACAAGGGCGTGGATTACGTGGGCAACCTGGCGCAGTTCGAGCAGGAATTCTCGGACGACCTCGCCGTCATCGCTCATGCGGTGCAAGCCTACGGGCTGCCGGCGAATCTCAAGCTCAGCGTCCACTCAGGCAGCGATAAGTTTTCTCTCTACCCGATTATCCGGCGCACGCTGCCGAAATTCGGCGCGGGGTTGCATCTCAAGACTGCCGGTACGACCTGGCTGGAGGAACTCATCGGCCTGTGCGAGGCCGGAGGCGACGGCCTCGCGCTGGCCAGGGAGATTTACGCCTGCGCGTTGGCGCACGTGGACGAATTGTGCGCGCCGTATGCGAGCGTGATCGACATCGATCGCGCGAAGCTGCCCGGCGCGGAGAAGGTGAATGGCTGGAGTGGCCCGAAATTCGCCAGCACCCTGCGGCACATTCCGAAGCATCCCGACTTCAACGTCCATGTGCGCCAGTTGATGCACGTCTCCTTCAAGCTCGCCGCCAAGGCCGGGCCCCGGTACTTGAATCTGCTGGAGGCGCATGAGGACATCGTAGCGAAGCAGGTCACCGATAACATTTATGAACGGCATTTAAGCCCGCTGTTCGTCGGCTGATTGCCGGGGGATACTCCACGAAATCAGCCACGCTCCGTCAGCTCATCCATTGCGCTCGCGCGACCCCATGGCGGAAGTCTCGACACGGCTCCCAATGAGAACCAAAATCCAGTCAACATGATTGAGCAAACAACCTGGTTTATGAAACAACTCCTCCTTCTCGCCTTCATCGTTTCGTCATTGGTCATTCGACCTTCGGCCTCGGCGGCTGCGCCCAACATTCTTTTCATCTTTTCCGACGATCACGCGCAGCACGCCATCTCCGCCTACGGCTCGAAAGTAAACAAGACGCCGCACCTGGATCGCCTCGCCAAGGAAGGTGTGCGATTCAAGAATTCCTTTGTCATCAATTCCATCTGCACGCCCAGTCGCGCCACGCTGCTCACCGGGCAGTATTCGCACCTTAACGGCGTGCCGGTTTTCAATCGCTTCGATGGTTCGCGGGACAACGTGGCGAAGCATCTGCAACAGGGCGGCTACCACACTGGCATGATTGGCAAGTGGCATCTTGGCAGCGACCCCACGGGCTTCGACCGCTGGATCGTCCTGCCCGGCCAGGGCGCGTATGTGAATCCGGTCTTCCTCGTCGCCGGGCGCAAGCTCACCCTTCAGGGCCACTGCACCGACCTCACCACCGACCTCGGAATCGAGTTTCTCAAGACGCGCCCGCAGGACCAGCCGTTCTTCCTGATGCTCCACCAGAAGGCCCCGCACCGGGCATGGGAGCCGGACGAGCGGAACAAGGCGTTGTTCAAAGACAAAGTCATTCGCGAACCCGCCACACTCTGGGACGATTACGCCACGCGCCCCGGCCCGCTCACGACGAATCAACAGACCGTCGCCCGCGACCTTACGCGTCGCGATCTCAAGCTCGAACCACCCGCCGATCTCAAAGGCCCCGCGTTGAATCAATGGCTCAACGTCAACCCCATGGAAGTCACCGTGAATGGCAAAACTCTCACCGGCAGAGAGCTGGTGAAATGGAAATACCAGCGCTACATGCGCGACTACCTGGCCTGCGTGCAGGGCGTGGATGACGCGGTGGGCCGGGTGCTCGATTACCTCGACCAGACCGGACTCGCCAAGAACACCATCGTCATTTACTCCTCCGACAACGGCTGGTTTCTCGGCGACCTCGGTCTTTACGACAAACGCTTCATGTATGAGCCGGGTCTGAACGTCCCGCTCCTCGCGCGCGGTCCGGGCATCAAGGCGGGTGCCGTGCCCACGCAGTTCGTTTCCAACCTGGATCTCGCGCCTACCTTCCTCGAACTCGCGGGTCTGCCCATCCCGTCTTCGATGCAGGGCCGTTCGCTCGTGCCGCTGCTCGGCGGCGAAAAGCCTGCCCATTGGCGCACCTCGATTTACTACCGCTACTATCACGACCCCGGTCATCACAACACCGCCGCGCACCTGGGTGTGCGCACCGCCACGCACAAGCTCATCCATTACTGGAAGACGGACGACTACGAGATGTTCGACCTCACCAAGGATCCGACCGAGCAGCGGAATCTCCTCCACTCCGCCGCGGACGCCAGCAAGCCGAAGGTCGCCGCCAAGTTCGCCGAGTTGAAAGCCGAAATCGCCCGCCTGCAAAAGGAATACAAGGACGACGGCCAATACGCCGACCCCGCCTCCTGGCCGAAGGGCGGCCCGGACGGCCCCTTCCATGACTACCAGCCCTCCGGCCTCAAGACCGTGGCGGAGGCCATCACTCTTTCCGCAGGGAAATAGGAATCTTGCGTCGACTCGTTTCCAAACTCCCCGCCTTCACCGCCGCTCCGCGCGAACGGAATGGAGTTGGCCTTGGATCGCCAAACTAAACCTAATACTTTTGGGGAATTTGGCGTCCTTGTCCCGGAGGGACATCGTGAGAACAGCCCAGCGTTGCGAGGCACGAGCTACCCTGGGAAGTGGCGTCTGAATTTCATCAACCCCGAAGGGGTTGCAGCGACCCGCCATCGCGCGGTTTGATGCAAGCCTTTCAGCAACGATGGAAATCAACATACAAGGATTCACGGCGGGCGCGGAGCGACACCCCTGCCTCCCGCCGTGTTCCTTTCCCTGCCGTGTCCCGAATTTAGGCAGTGATTTTCCACAAATGGGACACATCTTGGGTAAAATACCCTGAAATGCCCGTAAGATGTCTTCCCCACCTCGTAAGATCACGATCCCAGCCCGTAAGATCGCGATTTCAGCCTGTAAGATCGCGTTCCAAGCCGCTGCCCATGCCATCTTACGGGCTGGAATTGCCCTCTTACGGAGTGGAAAAAGCACCTTACGGGGTGGAAAAAAGATCTTCCCCGGTGATCACGCGACCTTAGCGGATGGTCCCGCGATCTTACGAGGTGCCGTGCCTCTATTTTGAAGATGGGACTCCCCCTTACGAGGTTGCACCCTCTCCTCCACGCGGAGTGGAGGCGCGAGGGGTGGTGGGAGGAGGCGCCTTGAAGCTTTCCACCGAGTTTCAAAGGGAAATGATATTAGGCGGAACCATCGCCATGCAATCGAGCCGGCACGGGATGCACCGAAGAGGCGGGAAAATCGCAGAGCCAGAGCGAAACGACGATCCGAGGGCCGATCACCAAACAGGGTGCTGAAACCAAGGGAGGGGAAAGTTGTTGTCTCTGCGTCCTTCGCTCCTCTGCGGTGTCCTCCATCGTTTCTGACTGCAAGGGTCCGGCTGAATGCGCTCAATGTGGAAGATGTGCAGAGCCTTTGCTTGCAATCCACTGAACCGATGCCCATGCTTACGCTGCAAATTTTATGGCGTGTTGAACCGGGAAGGTTCCACGCCGTTTTCATCCCATGAGCATGTCTTCTGAAGCCGAACTGAATTTGGAACAACATTTCCTGCCCGCTTGGGCCAAGGAATCGTCGAACGTCAATCCCTACGCCAAGTTCGAAGGGCGGCCAGAGCGCGTCGATCGCCGCGATGATCGCGGTGGTCCCCGACGGGATGGTCCTTCGCGCCGACCCGGCGGTCCTTCCTCCCGCGGACCCGGTGGGCCTGGTGGGCTTGGTGGATCTGGCAGACCCGGCGGGCCAGGCAGACCCGGCGGGCCGGGCGGACCCGGTGCGCCGCGTGGCGCTGGTCGTCCAGTCCAGGACCGCGACCGCGGGCCGCGTCGTGACGAGGGTGGACGCGGCGGGGAACGCCGTGAACCCGTGGCGCCTCCCCTTCCGCTCCCGGAGATCAACATCGCGCTGGTGCCCGAGGAAGCCGGGGTGGATTCATTGTCACGGCAGATCCGGCAGACGGGCCGGGCCTATCCGCTGTTCGACATCGCGCAGATGATTCTCTCCAAGCCGGAGCGTTACACGGTGACCTTCAGCATCAAGACCAAGTCCGATCTCACACCCGTCCAGCCGTTGTTCCTGTGCGCGCTGGATGAATCCCTGTGGCTGTCCGAGGACGACGCGGTGCGTCACATTCTCAGCAAGCATTTCGCCACGTTTTATCAGCCGGAACGGACCCAGATCGATCCGCCCAAGGGCGTTTACACCTTCGTCGCGCAATGCGGCATGAGCGGGGTGATCCTTGGCCCGCCGAACAATCACGATTACCAGAACCAGCTCCGCAAACTGCACACGGAACGTTTTGCCCGGATGCCCTTCGATGCCTTCAAGGCGCGCGTCAAGATCGTGAAGGACGAGGCCATCGTGAAGAAATGGCTGGATGACCATAGCTGGAAGACCGAGTTCACCTGCCTCAGCGTGCCCGAGCCGCTCAAGATCGCCAACCGTGAGGAAGTGGAGAAACACTTCCGCGAAGTCCACCTGTCGAACATCGTCAAGCCAGTCTCCACTCACCGTCTGGGCGGCGTCGCCAGTCGCGCGCTGGTCGATCGCGGCCTGTATCGCCTCGCCCGCGAATCATGGGAGCAGCAACGCCATTTCCCCATCCAGATCGCCACGTCGCTCAGCCAGCAGTTTGCTTCGCGCAGCCTGCAATTCTTCAAGGTCAACCGCACCGTCACGCATGTGTCGGTCGCGCGTCCGCACTTCCTCGATCTCGAAGCCACGCCCGTTTCCGACGGTGTGCGCAAGATCGTCGAGTTCATCAACGCCCACCAAAAGTGCACGCACAAGCAGTTGCTGAGAGCGCTCGCGCCGTCACCCGCACCTGCGGCCAGGCCCGTGCCGGCAGAAGTTCCGCCCGCCACGCCGACGGCTGACGCTGCGGCTTCCGGTGAAGCCCCGGCTGCGCCCACCGCGAAACCCGCGGCTGAAGAGGCACCTTCCTTCTCGCCGGAAATGACGGCCTTGATGGTGGACCTGCACTGGCTCGTGCAACAGGGCCATGTGATCGAATTCGCCACCGGCATTCTGGAAACGGCGAAGCGTCCCGTGCCCAAGCCGACCAAGGCGTCCAAGGCTGGCGCTCACGCCGCTGCACACACTGGTGGAGAGAGTACTACGGAAACCATCTCCAGCACCGAGCCGGTTTCCGTGGAAGCCGCCACCGATGTCGCTCCGCCTTCAGCCAGTGCGGAGTCGGCTGCTCCCGGTGAATCCGCAGTCGCGCCCGCGCCGGACAGCAATCCCTCCTGACCCGTTCGTGTAATCCCTTGGACGGCTGCGGCGGACGCTCACGAGGCGCCACGCCCACGCGCCCGCGCCCGCGTCGTGGAGTGCGCCTGTCCTCTGGCGCTTTTCACCCTAACTCAAACTCGCCCCCAACCGCAGCGCGGTTGCAGCATTCAGCCCGGGGTTGCGAGGCACGATCTACCCCGGGATCACGCGCGGGAATTCAGGAACCCTGAAGGGGTTCCAGCCATTGCCGGAGGCTGCGTGGCCGGACTCGGATTGGTGTCATCCCGGATGTCGTGTCGCATTTTCGGTGGAAGCCCGTGCTACACTGCCGCCATGAAACGTTCGGATACCGTATTGTCAGAAAGCGAAATGGCCGCCGCATGGCAGCGCCGTGATGCGAGCTACAATGGGGTCTTTTTCTTCGGCGTGAAGACGACGGGGATCTTCTGCCGTCCGTCCTGTCCCTCGCGACCGAAGCAGCAGCATCTGGAGTTCTTTCACAGCGCGAGTGAGGCGGTGCGGGCGGGATATCGTCCGTGCAAACGCTGTCAGCCCGAACTGGCCAGCGGCCAGCCGCCGAAGTGGGTGGCCCAACTGATGGCCCGCGCCGAGGAGGCGCCGGATCAACGCATTTCCGCGGGCGACTTGCGCGCGCTCGGCCTCACGCCGGAGCGGGCGCGGCGGTGGTTTCAGCAGCAGCACGGGATGACCTTCGCCGCGTGGTGTCGCGGGCTGCGTCTCTCGCGGGCGTTCACGCAAATCCGCCGCGGCGATTCAATGGACGACGTGATCCTCGGGCATGGCTTTGAATCGCACAGTGGATTTCGCTCCGCCTTCTCCCGCGCGTTTGGCCAGGCCCCGGGCCAGGCGGCGGCGGGCGATTGTCTCAGAGTGGCGGTGCTGGAGACGCCGCTGGGTCCGATGCTCGCGGCCGCGAGTGAGCGCGCGGTGTGCCAGCTTGAATTCGCAGACCGGCGCGGCCTGGAGAGGAGTTACGAGGAGATGCGTGCGCGTTTCCAATTGCCGGTGGTGCCGGGGGAGAATGCGGT
>Ga0163144_10022953_pt1 | contig 12344 bp, 10 predicted proteins | sample OliLak19BULKMAT1_FD_123175 | JGI IMG/M metagenome (GOLD analysis project Ga0163144, IMG submission 123175) | Freshwater microbial mat bacterial communities from Lake Vanda, McMurdo Dry Valleys, Antarctica - Oligotrophic Lake LV.19.BULKMAT1 | ecosystem: Environmental > Aquatic > Freshwater >... | reverse complement strand
GAGCCGGACGGCCTCGAACTTGAATGCGTCGGTAAACTGACGTCGTGTTGTGGTTGCCATGCTGACCTCCAATTTCATGATTCTCCCACTTATGGAGGTGTCTATGAAATCAGGGGAGGATCAGACATTCAGGCTGAAATTTGTGACTTCATAGTGACCCACAGGGGGGTTAATAGTCGTGTCCGCCATGTTGACTGTAAAGGAGCCTAACAGACTCTGACCTTCACTAAATGTTGATTCCAATTGGGGATGCACATCATCCACAATTCCGGTAAATGAATAGGTCACCAGAGCCGCATGAGCGGCATTCCCTGACAGAAGGAGGGAACACAGAGCAATTATTGGCAGGAATAGCCTTTTGAGCGACGACTGGTTCTTCATTCGCATAACAAGGACTCCTTCGAAAAGGTGGTACATGCACATATTCTGGCGATAGAGCAATTCCCAGACCGCCGAGCCCTACCGTCTAACTCTTTGTAAAATCATGAGGAACAAAAGATTTCAGGATAGCACTGACTGTATGCGTGATCCTGCAAGGACGGTTCAATTCTGGACCAAGACTAGGATGGCACAGAGAGTGTCATGATATTGACCATTACTGCACAAAACATTTCAGCCAGCATCTAGGCGTTGGCTGTGTCATGAAGACTATGCCGTATTATCAACGCGAGACTACTTTTGCTCTGCCGTCGACTCTAGACATCAAGACCGATCAGCCTAATGAGTCCCGCCCCGAACAATAGAATGCCCGCCGGCAAGGAACCTGATAACACGACTCACCGCCGCGTAGTTAGAACACCGAGAAGCGCCACTTACAGGATCAAAGAATCTGTCCAAATAAGCGGAGCTACCTCTCACTTTCTCACTTTTCCCTCAACCGCGCTTATACGCTCCTGCAACTCCGACTATATGCCTGCGGAGAACCAGCCAGAGGAACTTCGGAGTAGAAACAAAGTTTCGCTGCCACATACGGCGGGGCTCCAATATGAATCGATAGGCCCATTCGAAGCCAATTTGGCAAATCCATTGTGGCGCTCTTGCATAGGTGCCTGCATAGAAATCGAACACGGCACCAATCGAACCGATCACCGGGGTGTTCAGTTGCCGACAATTGGCCTCCACCCACTTCTCTTGTTTGGGTGCAGTCATACCGACCCAGAGCACATCCGGTTTGGCGTCATTGATGAGCTGCACCATCCGAAGATTCTCCTCCTCACTCCACGAGCCGAATGGTGGAGAAAGCATGCCGCATAGTATGAGGGAGGGAAAATCGACTACAAATCGCTTGGCAATAAGATCAAGGACTCGCTGCGACGATCCAAAAAAGAACACGCGCCCGCCACCGCGATTCTGGAGAGCATTTAATACAGTGTGGAAATAGTCGGTTCCCGTAATCCGAGGGCCGATCTCTACACCGACCAATCGCGCCATGAATGTCACTCCCACCCCATCCGCTACGACGAGGTTGGCTTGCGTCAAGGCGGACTGGAAACTGGGGTCGCGTTGTGCGACCACTAACGAATGAGGATTGGCGCAGGCAAAAACTATAGATGAACGCCTCCCTTCGATCGCTGAAAGCGCGCTGGTCCCAATCGAATCAAGACCATCGCGGTCGATGTGAACACCCAGCAGGAGACCTGCATCACGTTCGGTCATGATGTCCTCTGTCCTCTAAAATCACATAGTGCGTTCTGGTAAATCTCCATGAGTTCTGAATAGTTCTTCTCTGCAGTATAGTGCTCTTCAAAAGTGCTACGCGCATTTATTCTCATACGGGCTAATCGTGGACGGTCAGATGCTAGCTCATTGACTCGTATTGCCAAATCCCGCGGATTCCCAGCCTCGAATTTCAATCCTGTTTTACCTTCTTCCACGATTTCGTCTAGGCTACCAAGCCGAGAGGCAATCACGGGAGTACCACAAGCAAGGGCTTGAACTACAACCATGGGGAAGCCCTCATACCACTCAGATGGAACCACCAAGAAAATCGCGTCCCGTGTTAGATCAAGAACTTCTGAGTAGCTTACACAACCGAGGAAATCGACTGGCAAATTATGCATGGTTGCGCGAGATTGCAGTTCTTCCCGTAATGGTCCCTCTCCGGCAATCTTAAGGGGTACCCCTTTTACACCCTTCCAAGCTTCCAACAAGTTACGCAGGCCCTTTTCCGGACTCAGGCGCCCAGCGAACAATGCATAACCACTAGACCCCGTGCCTAGAGCCGGTATAACTGGAAGGAAGTTGGGCTTAACTTCCATCCGGTGCATAGGCAAGCCACCTTGTATTAGCTTGTTTGCGCCGAACTGTGTCGGGGCGATGTACCGGTTTACAAGGTTGCTATATGTCCCTCGCCATCGATTGTTAAGTAGGCTCCACACGACTGCACCGGTTGCTGGCAGTGATTCACGATAGCAGCGGTATCGAATGGCAGGAAGAAAGTTTGTGCCAAAACAATCCTCGCAGGGCATTCCGCCGCGTAGCAATAGCCCATTTGGACAGACAAAGCGGTAGTTTTGTACAGTTTGAACGACCGGTACGCCGTTATCCTGACAAGCTGCATAGGCGCTCGCCGTGATAAGGGGGAATGTGTTGTAAAAGTGTGCTATCTCAGGTTGCGTTTTATGTATAAGCGCGCAAAGTTCTTCATAGGTCTTACGCGACCAAGCTGCGTTGAAGCCCAATCTAACTTTTCTTCCAAGCGTTGATTCGTCGATGTCATCGTTATGGCATTCATATGGAACGATCTCACATCGACTCTCAAGCAATGTGCGCTCGTTAAGGAATACGGCATCTTCTCCGCTTGGTGCGATAGAGCGATAATAATTATGCGCCAACAAAATCCTCAATTTTCTCGTGCTCCGATTACTAGGATGGAGAGTCTAACCATTAACTCGCCGGTCATTAGCAGCAACTGCCAGGCCGACCCTGGCAGTTGCATCCTTTCTCGCAACTATTTGCACACCTCCGCTCAAGAGCTTGGGCCAGACATTTTGAATCCTAGCCAGTGGTCCATATCCACATTCTTTTTCGATCTTAAAGCCAAGCTTTTCTAGGACTAAACGTAATGAGCGAAACGTAAAGTAATGCAGATGTCCTCCATCAAATAGAATATCATCACTGATGCCTTCATTCGGTTGTGAAGTAGAGGGAAACCTTCCAGCGAGAAGTAGAAACCTTTTTTTAATAAATGCAATATTGGGAGTATTAATTATTAACCTGCCACTGGGCCGCAAAACTCGATACATTTCCTGTACGGCCTTGTACACGTCGGGTATGTGCTCGATCGTATCGGCGGAAATGATCTGATCGATACTATTCGAATCGATGGCACTCATGTCCTCAGCGCTGCCACAAATCGGTATAAACGGCCACCCTTCGAGATTGACTCTTGCCTGCTCTAACCTGTGAGGCGAGTATTCGAGGCCAATTAGACTTTCGAAACCCTCTCGGAATTGGTAAAGCAAATGACCTGATCCGCATCCAATGTCCAAGAGTCTTTCAGCGCCTCCCCCCTGAGCTACGATGGCTTCAAAACGATTCCTCGGCCAGCTCCTAACAGTAATAGTGGGAATGCTTTCTTTCGTGAGCAACGTAGAATACAGGCGATCATATTTGTCGCGCATGACAGGCCTTTCTATGGATCATCTAGGTGCCAAGCAATGTACAATGCCCGAGGCAAACCGTTCCACGAAATGCTCAAACGTATAAATTTTCGCACTGCGTTGACACCCTTCTCGCAGGCGTTTCTGCAGCTCCTCCGATTCGAAGAATTCTGCCACTGCATTCGCATAGTGGCTTATCGAAAACGGCGTCAGCACGCCATTCCTGCCATGTTCAAGATACGAGAATTCCGGGCTATGGGATCGAGTATCAGTAGTGAACAAAGGTATCCCGGCCACAAAACTGTCTACAATGGCCAAGCCGACCAATCCCGGCATCAACAGCGCTTGGCTAGCCCTAAAATACATTGCCCTATCCTGTCCGAACTTCGGACCAACATAGTGAATCCAGCCATGCTCTTGTGCCGCCTGTTCGATTTTCCCCTGCTCGGGGCCGTTGCCAATGAAAATGATATGGAAATTGCTGATTCTTTGGCGGATTGCCAGGCAGGCCGCAATGAGAAAATCCAGTTGCTTGCCAGCGTACAAGCCACCGCAATACAACGCTACATGATCGTTGGCTAAATCCAAATGGGTTCGTAGGCTGATCAGATCGCCTTGGGTCACCCTAGCGAGGGCAGATTCCAGTTCGATGGTATCGATCGCGTTCTGGACGACGGTGATCCTGTCCGGGGGGAAATCTGAGTCACGCACAATTTCGGCGCTGGACTCTGTGTAAGCAAACCACCAATCGACTTGATTGATGAACCATGTTTTTAAACCCTCCCTCAAGGAATGCTCAGAATGAGCTTGAAAGTTTCGTCCATGCCCCCAGAAAGCCAATCGGTGGTTGTGTCGTCCGCGGCGTATCATCAGCCAATAGTTCAATAGCAAGGAATTAGCCTGTTCAACCACGATGAGGTCTGAATCTTGTAGATGGTTCAAGCACGCTTGCCACACGACTTGACCGAACGGTGTGTTGAGATATCGGTTTTCGATCCGGATGGTCCATGGATGCTTCAACAGCTCCGAGCGTGGCACGGTTCCGGGATATTCCTGGCCATAAATCAACTGCAATTCGATGCCGTCCCGGGCAAGTGCACCATGCAATGCCTCAAAAAACGGCACGCGGTAATGGGGGACAATCCGTTGAATGATCGTAACCTTTGACACATACACCTACTTGGTTGGACCAAATGGAGGCACATCTGGAGTAGAGAGCAACGTCAAGAAAACGTCTGGCGAAGCCTTCGACACAATGACAGGTTTTGCCTGAGGTGCGATCGTTTCTATTCCAACCCGGACACGTTCTGCTGAAATGAGAAGACGAGCCTGCCTCTCAATTAAAATGGCAAAGGAAAACAATTCTGCTGAAGAGCTTGCCATGGATCCCTGCTTAAATGACAAAATAAATGCGAATGTGAAACTTGCTGCCAACGTAGCCAGAATGCCGCGCTGGACGGAGTCTGCTTTCGCGAGACGATAGGCACTCTGCGTGGTGCGGATGGACATCCAGACTGCCAAGCAAAAGAGCCCGAGCCCCATCAGGCCTTCCTCTCCCAGAATCTCCGGGACTACCATGTGCGGGTAAAACCCATTAATCTGTTTAGAAAATGACGCGGAATTTCCGAGTCCAAGAAAGAAAACCGCTGGATCACCATCCGCAGCATTCAGCCAATGGTGGAGAAGTTTATCAGCCATCATCAGTCGGAGTTCCCCGTCGGATTGGAACCTACCGGAGGACCAGCGCTCGTCCTGATGTGTGAATGATTCATAGGCAAAGATGGATGCAGAGCCCAAGCATGCCACCAACAGCACACCCGACACATAAGTTTTCAAGCTTCCTAGCGGTCGGCTCATAGGCAGAAATACAATGGGCAGCGCAGCCATAAGTATGAACTGTCCGCGTGTCTCTGATTTGACGACCAAAATTACGCAGCTTGCAATGGCCACTCCTTTGACGAGACCCCACAACCAACTTTTCCGATGATTCAGAAGTACGGCTGCGATAGTGACATACCCCGCCATTTGCGCAAAAGCCAGAGCATTCCAAAATTTCTCATTCGGGTTATAGAAGGAGACGACGAACCGTTGATCCCAACGGACAAACACATCTACAAGGATTGCCAAGATCGCACCAAGAACTAACACGGCACTCAACCCATGCTGTAAATCGATGGGCCGTCTGATGAGTAGCGGAGCGAGGCAGGCATGAAGAACCATGTATGGCAAATATTTAGCCCATTCCCCGACTCCCTGCGTAAACGCTGGCGACCAATACAAAGAGATACCGGCCTCAATCCACAGACAGATGACAAGCACCTGCACCCACGGAATCCCATATGTTTTTTCACTCGCAATCTGCTGCGCACGCAGTAGCCCCATGCTGATGAGGCCAACCATAAATAAGTTAGTAAACTTTCCGTTTTCGGCCAACCATGGAGAAGACATCTGCCCCCAAAAATCGAGCACCTGAATGCACGCTAAGATCGCAAGACCGATCACTGGGCGGTAGAGTGTGCCTAGGAGGAGGGAGAGAAGAAGTGCGACGTAGATGCCAAGATTCATGATGGAGCCAGACCATGTTTGTCGTCTGAAATTTTCGCCTTATACGTATTTAGAAGACTCGCGAGTAAAGAAATGCCTACTTCGGCAAACCCATATCGGGAAACGGCACCGTCTCCCAGCCAGGAAGCGTTGTTCGAATCGGAGCGCGTGAGCTATCTGGGCGGTCTTGAACGCCACGAGTTAGCAATCCCAGATCAGAATCTGAATCCTGCGGGAGTTCAATAGAGCCGTATAGTCGTGCAATTGGATTGATCGTTGATTGCTTGCAGCGATAGGCAATGTTTCGCAGTAACACATTTCTTTTGGGAATGATCGGTTCGTCCTGAAGTATGGTGGCGAGTTGCGGATACCGCGTACTCCAGGGCCGGGTTCCATACGGCATGGCCGAGAGCCGCTTCATGAATGTGCTGTTTTGCGACATAATCGAAACTGCGCCGGTCACCCCTCGGGCATCCATGGAAATTGCAATGTCACAGTTTGCAACGACGTTGTTTTCGAATCTGTTGTCGCGCCCCCCCCCGACGAGTATCGCTCGATGAACGTCAATGATTACATTGCCAGTAATGTCGACACCGCTTGCCAGATCATCGAGATAGATTGCAGTCACATCATTTCTTGCACCGTTACCGAAAAGGTCATGGATAAAGTTGTAACGAATCGCATTTCCACGTGCTGTCCAATCCCGCCCCACATAGATCGCACCCGCATCAGATGTCTCCTCGCAGACGTGGTGAATCTCGTTGAATTGAATGACATGCTCATTGCCTGCGAAGAGAATGCCAACATGAGGGGCGTCGTGAATGTCATTATGCAACACCTGTATCCCCACCCCATCAATATCGATCCCGGCTTTGGTGGTGGCAATGCGCCGACCATAGTGATGAACGTGGTTCCCGAATATCCTGTGCTCAGCGGCTTTAAGGGTCTTACGGTCCCCACCTATGGCCGCGATACCGCGTGTGCCGACGTTGTACACATGAGAGCCGGTAATTGCCTGTCGCCATCCTCCCTGAATCACGACTCCGTCTTTGCCAACATTGCGAATTACACAATCTCGTATATGGTTTCCCTGCCCCCCTCTTATCTGGATACCATCGTCGCGCCCCTCTTCGAGGATGAGTCCCTGGAGGGTGACGAAGGTCGTGTTCTGTAGCACAACAAGAGGGGTTAAGAGCAGCGAGAAAGTCACTCGGTTTTCTGCGAGGGATGTTGGTGGCCAGAAGTAAACAACAGAGGCGTCACGATCAATGTAGTATTCGCCCTCCTGATCAAGCTCTGATAGGACATTGAACGCAAAGTACCGTGCACCTGTTTTCAGGCCATAGACCGATGGCGTTGCCAGCGTGACTTGATGGCTGGCAGAATCGATCGAACGAACGGCGATGGCTTCATCGTACCAGTCCCAATACCAAAAACCTTTCAGCCAGACTTTGGCATCTCCCCATTGCGAGATACGCTGATTATCAAGGCGGACGGCCCCTGGACGGCCATCACTATTGCCGGATTTGATAGAGCCGGCATCGATGACTGAGGCCACCTCAGCCCATCCCTTGTTCGGCCAGCGGGCTAGCTGCATCACCTCAGCATCAAAGAAGAGTTCTTCAGGGCTCGGCTTTTCAGGTTGCCCTGGCGGACTTCTGTCCCAGCGTGTGTCTTGAGCGCTAGCTAAACCAAGTTGTTTCAGATCGGCCCGGCGGACGTGAGGTATTGCCAGAAGAGCCAGCCGCTTGAGCTCCTCGACCTGGGTGACAGGCTGAAAGGCCTCGGCTGGTAACTTGACGCTGCCTGACAATCTCACTTTCTCATTCTGATAGGCTGCATAGGTAATGGGAGCACCAGAAGTGCCGGAATCTTGTTCGCTCAATGCAAATGTTCGTGTCAGCGGGTAGATCCCCCCTCTTAGATACACTGTGACCGCGATCGTGCCGAGCGCAGCGTGCATTTTGAGTTCCCGAATCGCATCGCGAGCCCGTTCGATTGTCAAGAACGGTTTGGCGAGCGTACCGGGATTGCGATCGTTCCCAGCGCTTGAGGACACATACAACGTTATGTTGGAAATCTCGGCCCACAGTGGGCTACCGAGAGCGAGGTTGGCGATCACCCCTATGACAATCAGACAGATACGCATATATCAGAAACCAATCGCCTGAAGGAGAATCTTTGCTGCTCCATCTTCAGTGTGTGAGGCATACGCCTTACGACCATTGTTGCCATACTCACGTGCACGACCGGGAATTTCAAATAAGTCTTTGATCTCTTTCGCCACGATCGATGGGTCGGAAATAGGTACCACGACTCCAGATTGATGGCGTGTGGTGAGCCAGCCTATCAGCCCCTCCTCACAGGCGATATTCGGCAATCCCAACATTCCGGCTTGCACAAGAACCCCGCTCATTTGATAGTGTGCCAGGTAGCCAAGCCACACAGCATCTGCGGCTGAGAAAACCGTATTTTCTTCTTCTTCAGATAGGTAATGCGTGAGTTCGTGCAATCGGCCGGTTTCCCGTAAGCGCATCGCTTGTGGCGACTGAAGAATAGACAGTGCGTCTGGTGCTTGTTTTCCGGCCATGAGCAGATGGCAGCGGGAAGGAAAGTCTGGGTGTTGACTGGCCTGAAGCAATGCCTCGATGCCTTTTCGTTTGGCTAGTGAGCCATACACCAAAATAACCAGCGCATCGTGTGCGATTCTCAGACACTTGCGAGCAGCAATACGATCGACTGACCGTTTGGTTACAGCAAGATCGGGAAGATAAACTAGGCGGGAGCGGACCTCGGGTGGCCATACGTGGGCATATTCGTAAAGTGTTTCATCTATTGTGAATAGTACGCGGAGATGCGGATCGCGCAAGAGACGACCAAAAAGCCATTTCTTGACAGGCTCCACCTTACTGATCGGAGCTTTTACGCCCATGGCAGAATAGTGAAATGCGGCCCTCATGATAATCCCCCCCCAAGGGGTTGCTCCGAACGGCGAGCCAGCCACGGACAGAGCATAGGTGCAATAGTCAAGATAGGGTAAGAGTACGAAATCGATCCGGCTGCGCTTCAAAGCCAGACCATAGAAATCTCCCAACAATTGTCGAAACACCATCACCTCAAAGGTCATGCGAATGAGGTTTCCGTCAAATACCCCAAAGGCTCGGGACGGCTTACTGATAATGGTGAGTCGGTCTCCAGAAGTGGACAGTAGAGCCTGTATGGAGGGATGCACCAAGCTTTCTTCAAATGTCGCAAGCTGGACTGAATGCCCTCGAGACAAGATCGCTCGAATTATCCAGCTAAGATACGCACCATGGTGACCTTGGGCAAACGGTTCGATAATCAAAATGGTCATAGCGGAATCCCTACTTTCTTTAATGCTGCAGAAAATGCGGTCATACGACACACTGGCAAGGGGAAGTCACAATCATTTCTTTTTACTGAAGCGACTACTTCAGGGAGCATAGCTCACGAATGCTATCACCAAGGAATGTTCGTATTCGATGTCGCCACATTGAATGACCAACCAAACCGAGAAACAGCCCACAAACCATGACCGCAATAATCCAGAGCCCAACAGCATCGCGCAAAAGATAGTACAGGAGAAGTCCTCCTCCGACGCCAAAAATGGACCACATCACCAAACCTCTCGAATCTTGTGCGACTAGGCTTTGAAGGTCTACGTGGTATTGCGCATGGAATGTGAAGATAGTCATCAAACACCCGACTAATATGGCAAGACACGTGCCCACAATAACTCCGATGCTGCCAAACATGTATCCAAGTATATAGCCTAGAAGAAGATTCGTGACTCCCGTGAGTATGTGGGAAAGGGTATTCCAACGGAGCTTTCCGGTGCCTACGAAGGCGAGGTAAGCCGGTACGGTAGATGTGTTCAGTGCCCAGGTAGTGATGAGCAAGAATGCGAACACGACGAAGGTTGGTTCATACATGCCAATCCATACCTCGGAAATCAGAGGAGTCGCCACTAATAAAAACGAAAAGATAGGAATAGACAGGTAGAACATGATGACGTAGCAGCGCCTGTATGTATCTGGTATATGGGTGGGAGTGCGCTCTTGCTGAGCCGTGATCACAGGGACCATTACCTGATTGGCGGCTACCAGGAGACTGCGAATTTGCATGACCATGCGGTTGGCCATTTCAAAGTAACCGACATCCGAAAGAGCGCCCCATTTACTTAACAAAGCTTTGGTCGTCGGCTCAAAGAACAGCTGTGCGACCCCGCTAACCTGGATATTGGCAGCATAGCCGAACATCTCACGGAACAAGCTGGCAGACCAGCGATACGGCATCATGCCCAGCCCATCAAGATTGGCTTTTAGTACCAACCAGCTAACGATTAAGCTGAAGAACGATTGGAGAAGTTGTGCCTGAGCTACCCCTTCAAGTCCATTGGTGGGAACCAAATAAAACACACCTCCCACGAAAATCAGTTGGCTCGACATGAGCACGACACTTCTCAAGTTCGTTTTCTGGATTCCATCCAGTCCAGAATGAACGGTTGAGGCCACCATGCTGCACCACAGAGACCCAACCGCAAATGGCAAGAGCCCAGTTGCTTCAGACAATGAGGCAGCCGGAATCAATTGTTCTACACCCCATTCAAGGAGCGGGTACCCCAGGAGAATGGCAATGCCGCCGAGTCCTGCCACGGTAATGGCGGCAGTCTCGATAACCTGTGCCGTGCGCAAAGGCTCTCCCTTGGCAAGGTAGCGAGAGGCAAATTGAAGGACGCTATTAGCAAAGCCTAATTCGCCGATTCGTGTCACGTTTGTGGTGGCCAGCACTAGAGACCAAATTCCCACTTTTTCGATACCGATTGTTCCCAAAAGGAACCGAAAAACAGCAAAGAAGGAAATACCAATTACGACCACCTGAGCGGTGGCCATGGCGGCATTAATAATTACACGACGCTTTGCAATCATCTGTGGTGAAAAACCAATTCGTGATGGAGTCAGTCATCACCCGGTTGATTCCCTCAGGTATGGTCTAGTCGCCCGAACGTATGCCGCCTTCCACATGCGCCATCGGCACCCCCAACTAGCGGGCAGCGATGGAACAGGCCATGGTCGAGGTCACGTCCCCCACGACCAGGCAGAGGTCGCTCTTCTCTTTCAGCAACACTTTTTCATAGCGCACCATGATGGCGGCGGTCTGTTCAGCCTGAGTACCCGAGTCTACTTCAAGATTGATGTCCGGGTCCGGGATGCCGAGCTCTTCGAAGAAGCTGCCAAACATGGCGCGATCGTAATGCTGGCCCGTATGAATCAAACGAAAACGCAACGAACCGCCCCACATCTCTGCCACATTCAGCGCGTCGATATTTGGCGCAATCTTCATGAAATTGAGCCGCGCCCCTGCCATCAAATCAATCCGCTTCATGGTCTGGCCTCGATCAGCATCCCTACACTCTGGATGGTGCGCTGATCCTAATCAAGGAAAACAGCGGCGATGACATTATGGCCTGTCTATGATTGAGGGAATGCGCAGCCTGTTGAAGAAATACTTATCTGATTAGTTCGTATCCCACAACTAAGAAACGTTTTCTGTCGACCGTTATTTCCGTTTCGCAGGAAACTCTGCCAAATCTACAACGTCTGTTGTGCCTAGGGTTAGCGATTCTCGCCGGACATTCGTCTTGTGCTCAACAATTCGATTCGCATCGCGACATCTCGATACTGCGGCGCTTCACGGCGAAGCCATCGATAGGCCTCCACAGTCTTGAGCACCATTCCCTGTTCATATGATTCCTGTCCGTCCGGTGGTCCTGTCGATGCGACGGCTTCGATTGCCTGTAGAGATGCCCACGGTTTTGGGGAACTGTCTTCATTTTCCGACAAGACTTGGTCTGAGGCTGGATGCTTCTATTGTGTCTGGGGTGCTGCCAGGGTGGTTTCATTCACGGTACGGTTTCCTGCAGGCTACAACAACAACTGGCGTGATGTGCGCAAATCCTAGGCCATTCAAGGTGGTTTCTGAACTCGTTTGCTTTCAAGGACATTGCGATTTCTCTCTAGCAGGCTGCGGGAAAACTCAGTTGATGCCAAAAACATGGTTGGAATTTTCCGTATGGCGCTGAAGCCAGAATAACCTCAGGATGCTCAAAAAGGCCGTCCAGCAAGGCCGCAGCGAGCGAAGAGGCGAGGAGGTACGGACCGCACTTCGTGGGGCCGT